>Ga0079995_1033224_pt1 | contig 55877 bp, 54 predicted proteins | sample FaiFalFF_MnMetaG_2_FD_69198 | JGI IMG/M metagenome (GOLD analysis project Ga0079995, IMG submission 69198) | Freshwater microbial communities from Yellowstone National Park, Wyoming, USA - Fairy Falls C (FF_Mn_C) (SPADES assembly) (version 4) | ecosystem: Environmental > Aquatic > Freshwater >... | reverse complement strand
TGTTTGGTATATTCCTCAACGTAAATGCCACCGTTAAAGTGTCAAAGCTTGAATCCTTTAAGGGTAGATCCTCTCCATCCCCCAAAACCAAAGGGCAAACCCTCTTTGCCCTCCTAAGCATACCCAAGGAAATGTCCAAGCCCACCGAGGATCCGCGCCTGTATATAGAGGGAATTATAGCGGTTGCGGTTCCAACATCAAGGAGTTTCCCCCTTGAAAGCCTTATAAGTTCCCTCCTCCAAATTAGGTTCTGCCCAAAGGAAAAAACTACGTTCCTGAATTCATACAGGAGCATATTTGAAAACATCTCCGCTATACCCTTCTTTTCCATATGAAGAACAAGCCGGGTAAGGAAGCCAAAATATTCGCGAAGTAGTAAAGTAGGGATATTGAAATCGCACCCTCAACTCCCACGTAAGGGCCCATAAGGTAAACGAAACCCCCCTCCCTCACCCCAAGTCCTCCCAAGCTTATAGGGAGCATAGTTATGAGGTTTACGAGAGAGGTATAAACTACGGTTTTGAGGAATTTTATGTCAAGGGAAAATTTTAGCAAGTTTAAAGCCAGAGCCAAGAAGTACGCGCTCAAGCCCAAGAAAAGCTGGATCATGAGGGATAGAAAAAATCCCACGATCAGGGTTTTTGGATTTTCCCTGTAATGATCAAATGCCAGGAGGAACTTTGAAAGTTTTTCACCTAAATGGAAAACCTTTATCTTCCCCAAAACCCTCATACCTAGTTTCCTCAACCTCCTACTCAATATGATCACCGAAAAGAATAGGGATAAAACGAAACCAAGCAGGATAAACGCGCCTACATGCCTCATCGTTTTGCTTCCAAGAATTAACGCAGCCAAAGCCAAGCTTAGTAGGGCGAGGAAACCCACCATCCTATCTATAAAAACCGAGGCGAAGCTTTGTGATTTGGAGCCGGATTTAACACCAACGTAGAGCCCCCTGATAAGATCCACACCGGCCCCTGCGGGTAAGAACATCCCGTAAAAGATGGCACCCAGCGTGACAAAAATGGCACCTAAGGGGGTAATGATCTTAGGCTGTAGAAATATGTACCATCTCAACCCAGAAAGGGAGAGGCCTAAAAAAACGGAAAAGACCGCGAGGAAGGCGGGGAAGGGGTTCATTGAGGATAGTAAGGTTATTACCTTTGATATGTCCGCCTTTGAAAGCACCCAATATAGCGCAAGGACGGTTATTATAAGTCTTACGGATATATCAAGGAATTTACGCAATTTTGCAAAAGGACTTCACAAATTCCTCAAAACCGAGAAGGGAATTTAGGACAGTTTCACTGACTAAAAAGTTGTTCCCCTCCGGAAGCTCCCTCATTTTCCTTGGCTCCCCAAATCCTAAAAGGAAGAATACCCAGAAACCTCCAGGATAAGTGGGTGTAAAGGAAGAATAGATTTTCACGGTAGGAAAATATTTCTTGGCTATTGAGTAAGTTTCGGATATTTGCTCAAGATAGAATATAGGATTTCCCACCTGCATACTTATAAAACCCCCATCCTTCAGAGAATTTCTTAGCCCCTCAAAGAACTCCGCCTCAAATAGGGCCTTTGCGGGACCAACAGGGTCCGTAGAATCCACCAAAATCACATCGTATTTTTCTCCCTCCTTTACCACCTTAAGCCCATCCTCCACCCTTATAAATACCCTTTCGTCGGAGAAAATCTCCTCCATATTAAGGAAGTCCTTTGCGAGCCTTATTACCTCCTCATCTATATCTGCCAAAAAAACCCTATTTATCGGGTACTTTAAAACCTCCCCCAAAACACCCCCATCCCCACCCCCTATTATCAGAACCTCGTTAATGCTTTCGGAAAAAACCATTGGGGGATGGGCAAGGGCTTCGTGATAAAAGAATGCGTCTTTATCCGTGGTCATAACGAGCCCATCCAAAACGAACACCTTTCCCCAAAACCCGTTTTCAAAAAGTAGAATATCCTGATATTCGCTCTTTATATGCCTTAAAACCTTATCTACCTCGAAAAAGATCCCCGAAAACTCGGTATGATATTCCTTAAAGGTCATTCTTGGCTTTCCCATATAGCCACCCCCGAGAAAACACAAACAAAACCCCCTTTGACCTCCGCGTCCGCACCAGTTGAGATCACCTCCTTAACCTTTATCCCCCTATCCTCCATTGCCTTAAGGCATAGCTCCTCCGCCTTCCTTATTAGGACCTCTTTCCTCTCAAAGCCCTTCACCTCCATTATCACTCCTATGCTCTCCTCGTCTTCAGGTATGGCAACTGCCACCGCACTTCCTATTATTTTCCCTCCTTCATTTGAGTGGATCTCGGAATAGGCTATGGGTAAGAGGGAACCCTTGGGTAAAGTTATTTCCTTTGCTAAGGAAGAGTGGGCGGGCAATATACTGGAAACTTTAAGGAGGTTGTAATCCGCAAAGCCTGCTTCCCTCAAAGCCCTATCAAATGCCAGGATATAATCCTCCGCGGATCCTACTCCACTTCCAAGAGTGAAAAATTTACGATTGCCAAATTTCCGGCCGTTCATCCCTTATCACCCTCCCGTTCTTTTCTATGTTTTCCTTAAGGTACTTTGGGAGTTTAAAGAGAGCCCCGTGTATTTGGGGCGTGTAAAATTTAAGCTCATTCTCAAATTTTGAGATTTTGTTTTTAATTGCCTCCTCATCTAACTCCTCAGGATCGTACTTTTTACTTGCAAAGGTAAATGCCCAATCCAACTGGAAGGAGGTAATATATGCGTGATATACCTGGACTATTGGGAAAACTTGCTTTAAGGTTGTATATACGTTTGCGACGAATTTGGAGTAGTATATATCCGCGCTTGCGGATTGAACAACCAAGATACCATCCTCGCTCAACCTCTCGTATACCTTCCTGTAAAACTCCTCCGTAAATAGCATGACGGAAAGCCCGCCCTCTATAGGTTCCGTAAGGTCGCTTATTATCACATCAAAAGTTTCCTTTGAATTTTCGATATAAGCCCTCGCGTCGGTAAATACGAGCTCCGCCCTCTCGTCGTAAAATGCTCCCCTGTGCCATTCGGGCATATAAGCTTCGCAAAGTTTAACCAACTGCTCGTCTATATCCACCATAACCGCCCTTTCAACCGGATACCTCAAAACCTCCCTAAGGGTCGCACCTTCCCCTCCCCCCATTATCAAAACCTTCTTAGGATTCGGGTGCGTTACCATAGCGGGATGAACCAAAGCCTCGTGATAAACCGCCTCGTCTATTTGAGAAGATTGTATTTTCCCATCAAGGAAAAGGGTTTTTCCGAAGGCTTCAAGCTCAACAAGGCTAACTTCCTGAAATGGTGTTTTCCCGTGATATATGTGGTTCTTAACCCTGTAAAGGTAAAGAACGTTGTCCGTGTGTTTCTCTATTATCCAGTTTCCCTCTATGCGCATAAGCGGGGATTGTAAGGGGGAAAGTCCGTCTTTAGAATTCCCCAACTTGAGGGTGAGGGTTTATCTGACAATTTTAGCTTTCCTGTGGCTTATCATCGCCGGTTTGCTCTTGCAATGGAGCGTTTTGATGTATAAATCCGTGGTTTATGGTATTTCTCCCTTCTCCTTTCTGGTAAACAACCTCCTGAGGCTTTTCTTGGGTGTTCTTGCTTTCTTTCTCGGTATTATGGCTTTTAACAGGAAATTGGAGAATTTTGCGGACTTTTTTCTCTGGGGATCCATCGCACTTTTGGTAATAACTTTAATTTACGGGGGAACGTTCGGAGGGGCAGTAAGGTGGGTGAAATTTTTTGGTTTCTCTTTTCAGCCTTCCGAATTTGTAAAGTACGCCTTGATAGTTTATATGGGTAAGGTGTTTGCCCTTGAGGGGAAGGGCAAGGTTTATCCTGTTTTTTGGAAGCTTTTCGGAATTTCAAGTGTTACAGCAGTTCTCATAGCCCTTCAGCCGAACATATCCACCGCTACGGTTTGGTTATTTGCCGTTATGATAATTTTAATAACCTTTGGAGCTAAGTTATTGCAGGTTCTAACGGTTTTAACCTTCTCCGTCCTTTTCTTAGTTTCATCATATAGGTTTTTCCCACACGTTAAGGAAAGGTTGGAAATATTCTTGGGGAAGAGGGAGGTGGGGCAGGTAATTCAGGCTAAGGTGGCGGTGATATCGGGGGGAGTTTTTGGAAAGGGTCCGGGAAACGGTTTGCAGAAGCTGGGGTTCTTACCTTCCTCCGATAAGGATTTCGCATACTCTTATACCTCGGAAGAATACGGTATTTTGGGTTTTCCCGCCGGTGGGCTTTGGATCATCCTTATGGTTTTTATAATCTCTTGGAATGGGGTCTGGGCATCCCAAAGGCTCTGGAATAAAGATAAGTTGAAGTCCTTCGTGTGTTTTAGCTTCTCAATAATTTACTTCCTCTTCTCATTAACCCATATCCTAGTAAATTTGGGACTTTTACCCCCAACGGGCCTTCCCCTACCCTTCGTTAGCTACGGTGGTTCATCATTTGTCGCCAGTTCATTTGCCCTTGGTTATATTTTTAAAGGGATAATGGAAAGCTGATGGAAGGCCTTATACAATCCTTTATAGTTTTCTTTGTAAGCATTGACCCCTTTGGGATTGTTCCCACCTTCCTAACTCTAACCAACGGCTTGAGCGGAAAGTTAAGGAGGAAGGTCGCAATAACTTCTTCATTTTATGCTTTTTTTGTTGCGGTGTTTTTTATACTCTTGGGGAAATGGTTGTTCGCCTACTTCGGTATAAGCCTTTCCCATTTCAAAATAGCCGGGGGGTTGGTTTTGCTCGTACTTTCGATAAGGGAGCTCGTGATATATGGGGAAGATAAGGGGAAAATGGGGGGTTTGGGTGTGGTTCCTATAGGGATCCCATTAATAGTCGGGCCCGCCACCCTGAGCGCGGGGATAAGCCTTGTGGAGATCTGGGGGTATCCCATAACGATTTTAAGTTTGAGCCTGAACGTATTTATAACCGCGGTTATGCTCATATTCTCGGAGAACTTGGTAAAGTTCTTCGGGAGAGGTGGGCTAACCGCCCTATCAAAAATAATCATGCTTATCCTCTCCGCGATCTCAGTAAAGATGATAATAGATGGGATCGAGGAAATCATAAAATCAGCCTTAAAATTTTCCCAATGAGTTGGGTTACGATATACGCTCAAGGTTTTGATTCCTCTTTCCCTTCGGATTGGTACATATCAAACGGGGGAAGCCCTTCCACCTGGCAGGTGGTAAGTTACTCCTCAAAACCCCTTGAACCTCCGGGTTTTGGGAACGGTTATGCGATATGCGACGCGGACGGAGGTGGATATCCTTTTAACGACACACTATTTTCCCCAAAGATAGGGATCCCTTCGGGATTTTCAAACCTGAAAATAGAATACTTTTACGCCTTCAAAAAATACGGTGTTTCGGATTTCGGAAAGGTCCTTATCAGATATTTTAACGGTACTTCCTGGTCATCCTGGAGCGAATTGAAAACATATTCAAGCACATCTTCGGGTAAGGATAGCTTTACAGTTCCCACCTATGATAGCCTTCAGGTTGCCTTCGTATATTTTAGCCTTGAGTGGTCCTTTTGGTTCGCGGTTGATGAGTTCAGAATAAGGGGAGGAAAAACTTATAGCATAGACGTGGCGGTGGAAGAGGGAAGGGATCCAGCAAACAGGGGAATTTATTTCAAGGGGGAAACTTTGCATCCCAGGGCGATCATATCAAACCATGGGACGAATCCTGTAAGCTTTTTCAGGATCCTTAGAATTTATCTTGGAAGTTCTACGGTTTATGTGGATTCCCAACCCTTAACACTTCCCCCCGATACCACCGTTGAGGTAGGTTTCAGGATGTGGGTCCTTGATACGATGGGTTATATGAGGGGGGTTTTTAGGGTTAGGGCGGATGGGGATAGCGTTCCGGAAAACGATTCCCTTGTTGTATATTTCAGGGTTTATCCACAGCCCGTAACGGATACGGCAATACCATACTCAAGGATCTCCCCAACAATAGACGGGATCTTTAACCCATCAGAGTGGTCCGACGCCCTGGTGATAGACGTATCGAACTTTGCGGGCAAGGGTTCCTCGCCGGTTGATACGGGAAATGCCAAGCTCTTTGTTAAGCACGACGGAAGCTTTATTTACCTTGCCCTAAGGGTTTCCGATAGTACTTACAACATGGAGGATGCCTTTGGCTTCATAATAAACGATAACGGGGATGGATTTTGGGAAAGTGGGGAGGGGGAGAACGTCCTTTATCCTTCTCCATCAAAATGGTGGGCTACCCGCGAGATAGTGGGATCCTGGGTATATCCTAGGAGGGATAGGTTTTCAAATTTTGGCTACAGCTTGGGAGTATATGAGGTAAAAATTCCCTTTGGGAACTTTGAAGTTGTTGGGGACCCATCTTATATAAAAACGGGTAGCGGAAAGGCTTTCAAAATCTCGTTATATTACAAGGATGGGAGAAACGGGGGGTACTTAGCTTGGTGGCCCCAAAACCTTGACACATCAAGCTATTACAGCCCATCCCTGAAAGCCAGGTTAAAGCTTAAAAGGCCTACGAATTGGTGGAATGTGGGGATAGCGGGCTTTAGGTTTTCGGAGTGCGAGCTCGGTTCCCCCTGTCATATCAAGGTTTTCCTATATGACGACAGTTCCTCTATTTCCTCCCCCTGCACCTTAAGGTTGCGCGTTCTATCCTACCCATCCCTAAACCTCGTATATTCAAAGGATACCACCTTAACAATACCCCTCGGTTCCGCGGATTCCCTGAATTTTACGTTTAATCCTCCATATTACGGCTATTTCAAGGTTTTTGCGGAAATTTCTAGGGATTCTTCGTTGGGAAATAACTATTTTGAGGGTATTTTATCGGTTTCAAGGGTGTTCTCCGCACCCTTCGTTGAGAATTTTGAGGGAGAATTCTTCCCACCCTTGGGTTGGAAGGTGGAAGGTACGGGTTGGGTGAGGGGGAATAACTTTTCAAGCTCCGAGATAGCCCCTCCATTTGGAATATCCGGGTACGGCTTTGCGGAATTCACATCTTACACACTACTTTCCGGTGACTCCTCCGCCCTTATCTCGCCAAAAATAATAGCTCCATCCAACCCCGTTCTCTCCTTCTGGTGGTGGAACGGATATGGTGCGCTTAGAGGAAACTTTGATTATCTCCTCGTTTATTACAGAACTCAAAGGAGCCCTTGGACGCTCCTTTCTTGGCTCTCAGGTGATGTGAGCACTTGGAGGAGGGTAATATTACCGCTTCCCGTATTAGCTGGCGATACGGTTCAGATCAGGTTTGTGGGAGTAAGCGATTTTGGGGATACCGACATCTCCCTTGATGATGTTGGGATCATCAGGGATCCATTAAACGTTTCTGAAGCTTTGGACGAAGAAACTTACAAAGAAATCTATGATGTTTCTGGCAGGTTGATCTTTAAGGGTAAGGGTAATGTTAAGCTAAAGAAAGGGGTATATTTCGTGAAGGTGGGGGGGAGGGTGATCAAGCTCATAGTGGGGGACCTTTCACCCTTATAATATCCACCTCAGGGGGCCGTAGCTCAATCGGCAGAGCGGCGGACTCATAATCCGTGGGTTGGGGGTTCGAGTCCCTCCGGCCCCATTTTTTTGGGGGGTATAAAACCCCGTTTATGAGAAAATTTTTTCTATTTTTCTTTGTCCTTTCTTGCGGCAATTCAAAGGCCTCCGCAGAAAAAGCCCACAAGTTCTCCTTTCCTCCCGAGGCAAACTACCCCCTTGATTCATTAGCTGAAGGTATTGGGATCTTCGTTAACAGGTTGGACGGATATATGGTGAGGGCATTCAAGGAGTTTTCCGCATCCTCCCGCCTCGGGATGTTCGTATTTTACGATAAGGATAGGGATTACGCCTTTGTTTCCGGTTTTGTTAGGGGAAAGGGGGAAGAGGCTATAAGGAACGCCTTAAAGGTGATATCCCATCATATAACCTCGGATCCCGTTTTCAAGAAAACCGAAGGTGGAACCCTTATATACTTCAACACTAAGTACCCTTACGAGATCCTTGGGAAAATAAAGGGTGGGAATTACAGGGGAATTATGATGGTGATTGATGGGGATAAGCTTTCAAGGGTTTCAATCCTTATATTCCCCCAGAACCCGGATGAAGGGATGTTGGGAAAGTTAAAGGAACTTGCGGAGAGCTTTAAGGTTATTCCCGCGAAGGAAAGGGTAGCTTACACTTACGGGGCAATTTACGACCCCTCGGGTATTCCCGCGATTTATTTACCTGTTCCGGATGGTTGGAAACTCGAGGGTCAGGCAATAAAGACGGGAGTACAGGCCTGGGGAGCGTACTATAGGCTATACACAGGGGAAGCATTCCTTGCCTTGGATAACCTAAGCGCGGAGGCAAACTCGGTTATGGGAAATTCCCAGACTATGTTAAAGATAAATGGAAACGCGAGCATGATTGGGGGTTTTGTGGTGGTTGGCACGAGGGAGGGTTGCATAAATTCCATTTTCTCATATTTCTGGCCCGGATACAAGCTTGAATATGTTAAGGATCTACCGCCCCCCAACTATGTCCCTCAGGGGGTATCCGCAACATCCCTCTTCATAAAGGGAACGAAGGGGGATACCTCAAGGTACGGTTTTGCGGTTTGCTTCGGAGCGGGTTTTGGCGATTATATGAGCTCTTACGCGAGCGGGAGTCTAACCCTTATCACCATGAGTATGCCATCCGAAAAGTCCAACTATTACGGGCCACTTATGCTCTCCATCCTAAACGGTATGCAAACGAACCCAGAATGGCTCGCGCTGATAGATAAACGTTTTGTTTATGAGGCGAGGAGGATAAACGAGATAACGAAGGCGATAATAGAGGAAAAGAGGAGGGAAGCAGAGATGTTTAGGGCGTACTTAAAGGAAAACAGGGAGATTTCGGAAGGTTGGAGGCAAACATTGAGTGAGGGGAACGAGTGGGTCTCGGATCTCAACACCGCCTGGGCTAACCTTCTGGGGGAGAAAACCTACGTCAAGGATCCTGGAACCGGGGAGATATTCAGGTTGGACGATAGGGGAGGGGATTTTTACAAGGAACCTACCTTCGGGACAATATGGGAAAACGTCCCGAAGGATTACGAATTGCAGAGGTCCTTGCAGGAGATGGGGTTTGAGAAGCTCCCAAGTACAATTTGGAAGATGAGATAATTTACCTCTTCCAATCCGCCATAAATACGTTGAATTCCCTCCTATCCTTACTACCCCTGTTTGATGTCCAGATTAGCCTTTTACCATCCCTACTGAACATTGGGAAGGAGTTGAAACCCTCCGAATATGTTATCCTCTCAAGGTTTTTCCCGTCAATATCTATCTTGTAAAGCTCAAAGTTGAAGGTTCCGGGTTTGTGCAAGTTTGAAGAAAAGATTATGAACCTTTCGGATGGGTGGAAGTACGGCGCGAAGTTTGAGACACCCTTGGGTGAATGAGTGAGCTGGGTAAATTTTTTCGTTTTCGTGTCGTATATAAATAGTTCAACGTTTTCGGGTTTTACAAGGTTCTTTGAGAGAAGCTCTCTAAATTCGGAAAGTTCCGATGAATCAGAAATATGCCTCGCCCTAAAAACTATGTATCTGCCCGATGGGCTGAACATCGCTCCCCCATCGTATCCCGGAAACTCAGTTATCCTCTCAATTTCCCTTGTTTTTAAGTTTATAGTGTATAGCTCAAGGTCCCCGTCCTTTGAGGAGGTGAAAACGATAAGATCCCTGTAATTCCCTTCTCCCTCCGCATCGTATCCGGGTGATGAGAAAAGGGGAACGATTGTATCCCTTTTCAGGTTATAAAGGTAAAGGTCGTAATCAAAGAGCCTCCAGACGTAAATACCCTTTCTCAAGTATTCCAGAGCATAAGGGTTCGTTGGGCATTCCTTACCCTTCGAAAATGTGCTGGAAAACAAAATTAAGGTATCGTTTAAAAACCAACCGCAGGTGTTTGCTCCCCCCGGCGATATCCTCTTTATGGGGAAGCCGTGAATATCCATAACGAAGATCTGATCGCACTCAAATTTCTCTTTAATAAAAACCCTACCGTACAACCCCCTAAAGATCGAAGAATCGTAAAGGGAAGGGAAGAAGAACATCCAACCGTCCTTATGCTTCACTTTAAAGTAGCTAAGCCCCTTCTTTTTTGCCAAACTTTCAACCTCCCTATCCCTCTTCGTTAAAATGTAAGTTCCCCCCTCACCTTTCGTTTGAAAAACGATCTTATCACCCTTCGGCGAAAAGTAAGCCTCCGCGTTCTCCCCAACAAAGGTCAGTTGCCTGATGTTTTTCAGAAACCTCCTTTCCTCCCCGAAAATAATTTCGCATATTATGAGGATCATATTGGATATTCTACGGAGGAGATTTTCAGCCTTAGAATATTTACGCTATGATGGCAATTTTATCATTTGTTTGGATAGATGCGGATTGGCTAAATTCATACGTTAGATCGGGGAAGGGGAAGGCGATAATAATAGATGTAAGGACACCCGAAGAGCACGAGATGGGTTTCATACCCGGAACCCATTACCTGATCCCCCATACCATCATAGGAGAAAAGATAAAGGATCTCAAGATAAACCCAGAAAAAGACACCATAATCGTCTATTGTAGGTCCGGGAACAGATCAACCATCGCCGCAAAGGTTTTAGAATCAAAGGGGTATAAGAACGTGTTAAACTTGAAGGGTGGTATAAGGGAGTGGCAGGAGAAAGGATATAGGGTGGTTCAGGGGCAAAAAGCAGGGAAGTAAGATATGGTAAAGGACGTGGGCACGGTTGATAAGATAGTAAAGTGATCCTAGGGATAGTGGCTATCTTAATGTTTTTCACCGCCATAACGGGATACTGCGCCTTCTACCGAGTTTTGGGTATATCAACATGCCCAAAGGGAGGTGCGAAACAGTTGCTAATTTCCGTTCAAAAATATAATTGTAATTCAGCATGACAGCAGAACTTTTGGGTGTAAAAAAGAAGAATGATCGCAATTTCATAACGGTAGAGTGTTTATTGGCATTTGATAAAGACGAAGACAAGGAAAAGGTATTAAACCTAATGCGTAAGTTCTCATCAATGGTCAGGTTTGCCTATAAAAGACTGTTGGAGAAAATGGAAAGAAAAGAACTGAAAAAACTGTTAGCCCAAAAGTATGGGATAAACACACGGTATTCGGATGATGCGATATTTCTGGCACAGCAAACTCTGGACTCTTGCACACAAAGAGGGCAAAATCCCAAAAAGCTTGTGTTTGGTTCAAGAGTTGTGTTTGAAAAGCTAAAGAAGAAACACTTAACGGGTAAAAGGAGAGAGAAAATAAGACAAGAATGGGAGGAAAGAAGATATGGCTTTTTGTATGCAAGGGGGGACAAATCAAAAGGGGGCAATCTAAACCTTAGGCTTGTGAATATGAATAACCAATGGTATCTGAGGATTAACTTAGGAAACGGTGAACATTTATGGGCTAAGGTGGTTAGGTCTGCTAAGAGAGAAAAAGACAAGTGGATAGACCTTGTGTGGGACTTAACTCAAGCTGAGAAAATGGGCAACTGGTTTGCTTACACGGTAAGGCTTAAACTAAAGAACGGAAAAATCTACGCACAGATAAGTAAGGAAGAGAAATTCCCAGAAATAACCATTACAAGGGAAAATGGAGTTATAGGCATAGACATAAACGCATATCCTTTTCATTTGGCTTTGGCTTGGACATCAAGAGATGGGAACTTGGAAAAGTATGAGAGGATAAGCTTGAATGGGCTGTTGGATGGGAACACAGACAAAAGGGAGTATTTGAGTTGGCAGATTGCACATCAGGTAGTGGAGATTGCCGAGAGAGAAGGGAAGGCGATAGTGGTGGAGAATTTAGAGAAGATCCCAAAAGGTAGAAGAGGAGACGGAATGCCTAAGTTAAGACAGAAACTACAGAAGTGGATATACAAGAGACTGCTGGAAAAGATTGAGATTGTGGGTAGAAGAAAGGGAGTTCAGGTGATAAATGTCAATCCTGCTTACACCTCAGTTATTGGCAAGTTAAAGTATGCACCCATATACAGAATAGACAAGGATGTAGCTTCCGCTTATGTGATAGCAAGGCGTGGGCTTGGGTTTAAAGAAAGCTTGCCTAAGAATTACCGAAGGCTTTTAGAAGATAAGGAGTTTTTGTCTTATTCAGTAGCAAGGGTTGAGGATAGGATTGCTAAGCTTAAGAAGGAGATAGAAGGGGAGAAAAACGAATACAAGAGGAATAAGCTAAAAAGCGAGTTGAGAAGACTGAAGAGGGAGTTAAAACTATTGCTTAAGTTTTTGCTTGACAGCGGGAAGAGTGAGCCAGCTACCCAAGAACCCGTCAACCGTGAGATGGAACGGGTGAGGGGTAGGGCAATGTCCCTACAAAAAAGCTGGCAAGTTCTTTCCGTAGCCCTTGCCTTCTCCTGCCTTGAGAGTTTTAGGGATTTCTCTCCCTTAAAGAGGGTGATCCTCTTAGGGGATTGGGTAGGAGTGGCTTGTAGGGTTAGTCCCTCTTCCTGGTCAGGGGACGACCGCACAAAATATGTGCAGTTTTGTATAGTTTGGGTGACCAGGTAAAAAGTGGCGCTTATAAGCTTACTGATTTCTCCACCGGAGGATAAACTACAACACTTAGCTGCGGGTTTTTTGGCGTTTGCCATCCCTTACTTATACTCGGAAAATAGAAATTTATCTTTGGGTTTTAGCGTAAGTGCGGGGATATTAAAGGAGTTCGTTGATAAGAAGACCAGAAGGGGGGATCCGGAGGTTTTGGATGCCCTATATACGATCGCGGGGGGTTTGGTAGGGTACTTTATCGTTAGGTAGATAGGGAAGATATTAGCCTGTTCTTCCTTTCAAGGCGCAAATTCTTCCTTAAGTTTGCCTCTTCTAAAACTTCCTCACTGAAAAAGTAGGGTTCAAGTTTCTCATTTCTATTAACCAGAACCATACTTACAAAGGTATGGGTTGCCAAGTACCTTTCCCCCTTTATTGGGTCGCTCCCAAAAACCCAAACCTCAACTTCCGCCGATGTCCTCCAAACCGCGTTTAACCTCGTAAAGATCTCCACAGTATGCGAGGACCTTATTGGATGTAAGAAAATGGTGCTATCTATAGAGGCGGTAACCATAGGTTTCTTTGAATATGTGATGGCGGTTATTGCGGCAAGTTGGTCTATGTACTCAAGGAGCTTGGACCCGGACATCATATCAAAGAAAAATACATCCTCCATATTTATGCCATATACGGTTCTCAGGTCGTAGCTTTCGGGTTCCTTAAGGTTTCTTAAGGAATCCCTTAGGGAATTTATTTTCTCCTTTATCTCCCTTTCTAAACTGGGCGAAGGGTTTTTGTATTCGTGGGGTACCACGCAACCCTTGTCGTCGACGGATACAAAGGTCATCTCCGCCGCGGTTGTAAGCTTTTCTATATTCTCGTAAGGGCTCCTTGAGTATATTGCGATCTTAAGGGTTATGGTGTGTTGGGTTGAAAATAGGGGGGAGACGTTAATGCTAACCATATCCCCTACCCTTATTGGATTTATAAAGTCAAAGCTACCCATATATCCCAAGAGGACGGGCCTTTTTGCCAGTATGGAGGCGTATATTGATGCGGTTCTCACCGCCCAGTTCATAAGCCTACCGCCGAAGAGATAACCCAATAGATTGGCATCCTGCGGGAAAACCCAATATATTGTTTCAAAATCCCCCTTAAACCTCATAGTTTTTCAATCCTAACCTTATTTTTTACGAAGGTTTTAACCTCGTTTCTGAACATAATTTTTATGGTGTCAAGGCCCACATCAACCACAACCCCTATCCCATACCTTTCATGGCGCACCCTGTCCCCTTTTTTAAACCCCTCCTTATTCTCCGATTTTATGATCCCCATCTCCCTTAAAAACCTACTCGGCTTTAAATCCACGTAATTACCCCTGTTTTTGACCGAGGTTAGATAAAGGTAAGTTTTTGCCCTAGTTATGGCGACATAACACAATCTCCTTTCCTCCTCAATTTTTCCTTCCTCCAAAGCCTTTGAATGGGGGAATATACCTTCCTCAAGCCCAACGACGAAAACCACCTCCCTTTCCAAACCCTTAGCGGAATGCACGGTCATAAGGGAAACCCCACTACCCTCCTCATCCGATGAACTCAATAAGGAAACCTGATAAAGGAATTCGTTTGTATCTTCGTATTCCTCCGCCATCCTAAAGAGCTCCTCAACGTTCCCCTTCCTCTCGTGATATTTTTCCGGGTCATATTTTTCAAGGATCTGATAATAGTTCAAAAATTCAACCACCCTCCTTAAGGCATGCTTGGGTTTTAGGTCGCTTATTTCTTCAATTAGGGAAAAGAAGCCCTCAAGGGCAACCCTCTGCTCCTTGCCCAAATTCAAAATCCTCCAATCCCCACCTTTAATTAGAACATCTATAACCTTCTCAACCGTCCTCTTTCCAATGCCTTCAAGTATCCCCAAAGCCCTCTTTAAGGATAAAATATCCCTCCGATTTAAGGAGAATCTCAGGAAAGCCAAAAGGTCCTTTACTTCTTTCCTTTGGAAGAAACCCACATCCCCAACCACTTTATACGGTATCCCCCTTGATATTAGAGCCTGTTCTAACACCCTTGACATATAGTTTGCCCTGTAAAGGATCATTACATCATCCGGTTTGAAGTTTAGCTTTATCTCGTACGCTATCCACTCCGCCTCCTCCCTATCTTCAAAGAAGGTTTTATAAATGGGATCTGGCCCCTCCTTCCTTTCGGAATAAAGCACCTTATCCCTCCTATCAACGTTGTGCCTTATCAAATTGTTTGCAAGGTCCAAGATTTTCTGCGTAGATCTGTAATTTTTTTCAAGCTTTATAAGGATGGGATTCGGGAAATCCCTCCTAAAGTTCAAGAAGATCCTGTAATCCGCCCCCCTGAAGGAATATATAGCCTGATCCTCGTCCCCAACAACAAAGACCCTTCTGTGATCCGGATCTCCCGCTATCTTCACAAGGATATTGTGCTGTAATGGATTTGTATCCTGATACTCATCCACGAGGATATAGAATAGTTTTTGGGAATATTTTTTGCGGATCTTCTCGTAGTTTAAAATTTCGTTAGCCTTTACGAGGATATCGTCAAAATCCAAGGCACCCGACCTTTCAAGCCTCCTTTGGTACTCCTCCAAAATTGAGAAGAATACACCCTTTGGGATCCAATCCGGCACCTCCCCGGTATTTTTGTACCTTGAAATTGCATTCTTTATCGCCTTAACTTCATTTTTATAATCCGTCCCCTCGCATATCTCCTTTAACAAACTTTTGCTATCCTCCTCGTCGTAAATAGTGAATCTACCCAAATTCTCCGTTATTATCCTCAGGGCGAATGAATGGAATGTGCCCACGTTTAAATTTTTGGTGTTTATCAAATTCTCAAGCCTTTCCTTCATCTCTTTCGCCGCCTTGTTTGTGAATGTGACAGCTAAAATCCTATTTTCTGGGATTCCAAGCTGTTTAACCAAAAACGCTACCCTCAAGGTCAAAACCTTGGTCTTCCCAGAACCCGCCCCCGCAACAACCAAAACAGGCCTGTCTATGGGTGCAAATACCGCCTCCCTTTGCGCCTCGTTTAACAGTTCATAGTCTGATCCTTTCAACCTCCTCAACCTCCTTTTCGTAAATCTTCACATCCGAACTTTCCAGATCTATAACCGCGAAGGAGCACTTACCCGAGATATACCCGTAAATTTCCCCCGGATTTAAAATTATGCAGTTACCTAATTTTCTTACATCAATCTTATGCAAGTGCCCGTAAAGGACGAAGTCAAAGTTTTTTGTTTCCGCAAGCCTCTCAACTATGAAAGGTTCATGCATCAAAACAAAGCTTTTGCCCCCAATTTCCAAAGATATCGGAGATGATCTTGAGACGAACCAACCGAACTTTCTAAAATTTTGCGTAAGCTTTATGTGATCACCATCGTTGTTCCCCAAAACCACCCAAAGGTTACCCCTATAGATCTCCGCTATCTTTGTGGGAACAAAGGGGCTTATAACATCCCCAAGATGTATCACGTTTTCTATACCTAAGGAGTTTATGGTTTCAAAGGCCCACTTTAAACCCTTCAAATTATCGTGTGAATCAGAAATAACCGCCACCTTCATATCCCTCTATAATAAAGTTGAATTTCCACCCCTCATAACCACGCCCCTTTTACTTATCCTGTAAAAATCCACGAGATGTTTTATATCCTCGGATTCGGGGAATTTTTCCTCCAAGAGCCTTAAAGCATCCTCCAACCTTAGGTTTGACATATATATGGTTTTGTATGCAAATTTCAATATTTCTATCCTCCCTTGGCTAAATCCCTTCCTCCTTAAACCCACAATGTTCAAACCCACAACCTCAGGTTCATAACCCACGGTCATAAAGTAGGGAGGGGCATCCTGATTTAACCTCGTCATTCCCCCCACCATAGCGTATGCTCCCACCCTGCACCATTGATGGATCCCCAAAACCCCAGATATAAACGCATGATCCTCAACATCAACGTACCCTGCAAGGTGTGCGGAGTTTGCTATTGTTATGCCGTTCCCGAGCTTGCAGTTGTGCGCTATATGGACGTATGCCATGAGGAAGTTGTTGTCCCCAATTACGGTATTCTTACCTTCCCCCGTAGCCCTGTGTATTGTGACGAACTCCCTTATTATGTTGCCCCTCCCTATTATTACCCCACTCTCCTCTCCCTTATAGTTCAGATCCTGAGGTGGCTGTCCTATGGATACACTGTGATGTATAATATTCCCCTCCCCTATGGAAACTTTACCCACTATTACGCAATGAGGTCCCACCTTCGTACCCCTCCCTATCTTTACCTTTCCGGAGATATAGGTGTAGGGACCTATTTCAACATCCTCATCTATTTCCACATCGCCCTCAATTATTGCGGTTTTATGTATTTTACTCATAGCTTTCTTCAAGGCTTGGGAAGTTCCCACTTTTAATATCCTCCCTAAATCTCTCCAGCGCTTCCTTAAACAGGGAGAAACCCTCAAGGTACCTCCTTACGAACTTGAACTTATACAAAGAAAGACCTAAAACATCGTGGAAAACCAAGATCTGCCCATCCGTATAAGGACCCGCGCCTATTCCTATGGTTGGGACGGATAAGTTTTCGGTTACATACCTTGCGCTTTCGTAGGGAACCTTTTCAAGGACTATGGAAAATACTCCCGCCTCCTCCAAAGCTTTCGCGTCTTCCAGGAGCTTCTCTTTATCCCTCCCCTGAAGCTTATACCCACCGTATGAAAGGTACTTCTGCGGGTTCATTCCTATATGCCCCATTACCGGTATTCCAAGATCCACGAGCCTTTTCACAATATGCGCAATTTCTTTCCCACCCTCAAGCTTTACCGCATCCGCCCCCGCCTTAAGAAATTTCCCCGCATTTTCTATAGCATCCCTCTCGGAGGTCTGATAGCTTAAAAACGGCATATCCCCGACTATAAGAGCCCTCTTAACCGCCCTACTCACCGCCTTCGTATGCATTATCATCTCCTCCATCCCTATCCCCAAGGTATCCTTCAAACCGTGTATTACCATAGCTGCGGAATCCCCAACCAATATTATATCAAACTTAGCTTCGTCCGCAATTAAGGCGCTCGGATAATCGTACGCGGTTATCGCCGAGATCTTCTCCCTTCCCTTCATCTTGATGATGTCCTTGATTGTTATCTTCTCCATTGGCGGGTATTTTACCTTTGAAATTTCAGCCTTATAATATTCTCTTGTGATTTCCCTTTTCCTTTCATTCTCCTATATCTCGGTGGATGAGGTGGTGAAGGAAATGGATAAATACACCATCGTTGATGTGAGGAGCTCCTATGAGTATAGGATTGAACACATAAAGGGGGCAATTTCCGCGCCCGTGAATATAATAGAGGCTTACTTTGAAAAGGGTATAATTCCGACAAACAAACCCATAGTCTTTTACTGCGCATGTCCCCACCACCTATCCGAGATCGCTGCGGGTAAGGCGAAGGAGTATGGTATAAAAAACGTCTTCGTTTTGGACGAGGGGTTTTTTGTCTGGAGGGACAAGGGTTATCCTACGGAAGGCTTGAGGAAGGGGGAAAAGCCCAACACCTTCGTATCCTTGGGTTTTGTCCTTAGGGATAGGAAACCCGTAAAGTTCGCGAAGGTTTGGTTTATACATAAGAGGACGGGGCAGATGGAGGTTGCATATACATCCTCCGATGGGTTTTACAAATCGGATCTTAACTTTTTTGATATAAAACCGGGGGATACGGTCCTAGTGGCGGTTGAAATGCCGAAGAAGTTTTCCTTCCTAATTTTACCTCAGAAAAACGGGAAAACTTGGGGAAGCAGGGTTGATATAATTGATGGGAAGGTAAAGAGCAACCCCAGGAAGTTTTTGGAGACCCTGAAAGAAAGGGGATTAATTTAATTTTCAAAAAGGAGGTGTGGATGCTTTCCCTTGAGGAGCTTAAGGTAAAACGTTTATCTGAGCTTTATGAGATAGCGAAGGAGTATGGGATAGAGGATTACGCGGACCTCGATAAGGAAAGTTTGATAAAGAGGATAATGGAGGTTGGGGCGAAGAGGGAGGGTTTGGTTTGGAAGGAGGGGGTTTTGGAGGTCCATCCCGACGGATACGGTTTTCTCCGATCCCCCCAGAACAACCTAAATCCCTCGAAGGAGGATGCTTACGTAAGCGCTCAGATAATAAAGGCTCTGGGTTTGAGGCCGGGGGATTACATAGAGGGGTTTGCGAGGGCGCAGGGTGGTGAGAGGAACGACCCGATGGTGCATATAGTAAGGGTATCGGGATTCCCTGTTTCCCAAAGTAAGAACAGACCTATATTTGAAAAGCTAACACCTTTTTATCCCACCGAGAGGATAAGGCTTGAAAACCCTGAAGATGACGACCTATCAATGAGGGTGGTGGATCTCTTCGTACCGGTGGGGAAGGGACAGAGGGGCTTGATAGTTGCCCCACCAAGATCCGGGAAAACCATACTTTTGCAGAAAATAGCAAAATCCATCGTGAGGAACCACCCAGAGATCCATCTAATAATCCTACTTATAGACGAGAGGCCTGAGGAGGTTACCGACTTCCAGAGGGTGGTTCCCCAAGCGGAAATATTTTACTCAACGTTTGATCTTACCCCAGAAAGGCACGCCCAGCTCAGCGAGCTTGTACTTGAGAGGGCAAAAAGGCTAGTTGAAAGCAAAAGGGATGTGGTTATCCTTCTGGATTCCCTAACCAGGCTTACGCGAGCTTACAACCAGATAACGCCATCAACGGGTAAGACCCTTTCGGGAGGGATAGAGGCTTCCGCCTTTGTAAAACCCAAGAAGTTCTTTGGTTCGGCGAGGAAGATAGAGGAGGGAGGTAGCTTGACCATTTTGGCTACCGCCCTGATAGAAACGGGTTCAAGGATGGATGATGTGATATTTGAGGAGTTTAAGGGAACGGGGAACATGGAGCTGGTTTTGGACAGGAGGCTTGCGGAAAGGAGGATCTTCCCCGCAATAGATCTATTCAGATCCGGGACGAGAAAGGAGGAGCTTTTGCTCTCAAAATCCACCCTTGAGAAGGTTTGGATCTTGAGGAAGATAATCTCGGATATGACACCCGTTGAGGCTATGGAGTTTATACTAAACAGGCTCTCAAAGTATCCAACTAACGAGGATTTCCTGGCAAGCTTGGATTCTCAGGTTTTAAGCGAATGAGGAAGATAAAGGCGGTGGTTTTTGACCTTGACAATACGTTAGTGGATTTCATGAGGATGAAGAGGTCCGCGGTGAGGGCGGCTGCGGAGGCGATGGTGGGGGCGGGCTTAAAGATGACACCAGAAGAGGTATATAACGAGGTTTTCAAGATATACGAAAAGGAGGGTATAGAGGATCAATTTGTTTTTAACAAGCTATTGGAGAAGGTTTTGGGTAGGGTGGATTGGCATATACTCGCCGCAGGGGTCGTAGCTTACAGGAAGGCAAAGGAGGCAAACCTAACACCCTATCCCCTTGTAAAACAAACACTCGTGGAGCTCCTTAGGAGGGGATATAAGCTCGCGGTGGTATCGGATGCGCCGAGACTTCAAGCTTGGACCAGGCTCGTTGAATCCTCCCTTGACCAATTCTTTGATGCGGTGGTAACTTACGAGGATACCTTTGAGAGAAAACCTGCCGCTGCCCCATTCAAGAAAGCGTTAGAACTTTTGGGAATATCGGATCCTAGGGAGTCGGTTATGGTGGGGGATTGGGCGGAGAGGGACGTATTAGGTGCAAAAGCCATAGGTATGATAACGGTATTTGCCAGGTACGGGGATACCTTCGGAACCGTAAATTCTGGTGCTGACTTTGAGATAAACAGCCCAATTGAGCTTTTGGAGATCCTTGATAAAATTACTTAAGTGCCCCAATCCCTCGGGGCTATGAACTCGTAATTTATGCTAACGGATGAAAGCTTGGCTATTATAGGCATTTTCCTCTTAAATTGGTTCCTCCTTAAAAGCTCAAAAACCCTATCCACCTTTTCCCTCCCAAAAATACCGTAAAGCTCCTCCGGTTTTCTGAAGTTTTCAATAATCTCCCTAAGTATTTCGTCCGCCTCTTTATAAGGAAGCCCAAGCTCATCCTCGTCCGTCTGTCCTGGCCAAAGGTCCGCTGAGGGTTTTTTGTTTATTATCCTCTCGGGAACACCCAAAAATCTCGCAAGCTCCCAAACCTCGATTTTATAAAGGTCCCCCAAAGGGTTTATTGCGTGGGCGAGGTCTCCGTAAAGGGTACCGTATCCGAGAAGAAGCTCGGTTTTATTTGATGTTCCAACAACCAACCCGTTAATTTCCGCGCTCCTATCGTAAAGCAATATCATCCTGATCCTCGCCTGTATATTCCCGACCCTATTTTTATCCTTTATACCAAACCTTTCAATTATGGGATCCACGAAGGGGGTAATATCTATAACCTTCGGTTCCACACCCAAGATACTACTAACCAAAAGGGCATCCTCTACGGATTCCTTTGATGTTATCTTGTAGGGCATTATTAAAAATTCGCAGTTTTCGGGTCCGAGGGCTTCCGCCATTAAATAGGCAACGACGGAGGAATCCACGCCTCCCGAAAGTCCCAAAATCCCCCTCCTAAATCCGAACTTCGTTATCTCCTCCCTTATGAAATAAATTAACGCGCTTTTTACCAGGGCAAGATCCTTCATTTCTTGAAAATCTCCCTCAGGATCCCCAAAATTCCTAAAATTATGAGTATTACGGGCCAATCCCTCGTAATGCTTATTATTTCAAACCCCCAATTGTTCGCCCAAATCACAACCCCCAATAAAGCTATTATAAGATACCCGATAATTGACCCCATAACGTTTATTTTAAAGGAGAAAGCATCTTGCAATTTCTCAAGAACCGCCTTAAAATATCTTGATGTTCCTTTTGGGTTATATTTCGGAGGTTTGGGTTGAGAGGGGAAGCTGCGAGGTTTATAGGGAAGCTTTCTCGGACGAGTATGTAGTACCCGCATCCACCCTAAAATCCCTCTGGGCTTTAATTCTCCTTAAGGACCTCGGGAAGGATTACAGGATACCGACAATTATAGGTTTAAAGGGGGACACTTTACTCTTGCGCTTTAACGGGGATCCCACCTTGAGGTTTTCAACCCTTGATTCCGTAATAAAGGCAAAGAATTTGAAATATGAAAATTTAAATGTGGTGATCTCATTTCCAAAATGGGGGGATAGGTACGGATACGGTTGGGCATGGGAGGATGTGGAAAGGGGGCTCGTGAGTCCCATAACACCCCTATCAATAAATTACGGCGTTGTCTCCCCAGATTCAAATCTAAGAATATACGTTGGAAAGGTTGGACGGGAAACCTTCACCGATACCGCGGTTTTTATACCGTACGCGAACTACAGGTATAGGGATCCACTATCCTTTATAAGGCACATAATAAGGGTTTCCTCGGAGGCAAAAAGGGTAAAATTCATAGTTTTGGAGACGGATAGCCTAAACCTTGAAGGTTATCAGATTGATACCCTATACAGTCCCACCCTTTTGAAGATCCTAAAGCCAACATTATCTTACAGCATAAACTTTTTGTCCGATATGCTTACCGCTCACTACTCAGGTGGGCTTTCGAGGGCGGGGGAAAGGTTTTCGGATTTTATGAAGAGATTAAACATTGAAGGCGAGGCATATATTTTTGATGGATCCGGGCTTTCAAGGTACAACCTTATAAGGGCAATAGACGCGGTGATGATGATGTGTAAAGCTTCGAGGGAGTTTGGGGAGGAGATTTTGGGTATATTCCCTTCTCCCGGTGAGGGTACCCTTTCAAACAGGCTTAAGGATTTGAGGGAAAAAGTTTACGCGAAAACCGGAACTTTATTTGGTGTTTCCGCCCTTATGGGATTTTACAGGACTTGTGATAAGGATTTTGTCTTCGGGATCTTTGTACAAAACTTTCCATTAACAAAAAAGGCTAGGGAGGAGATAGATAGGAAGGTTAGGTCTTATGATGGTATTTTTGATTGCGCAAAGGCGGAGGCAAAATGATAGGGCTTTTATCTTTTTTCCAACCCGAGACCTTGGTTTTTGATGCTAAGTTCGGTCCCTTTAAGGCTGGGAGGCTATATATGATAAGCTCTGGGAGGACAAGCTGGAAGGGGGTTCCCGCTTATAAATTCCTACTCATTGCAAGCGGAGGCGTCCCATTTTACAAAATAGAGGACACCATAACCTCCATAACCGACACCCTCTTAAGGCCCCTGCTATACCAAAAGATCCAACACGAGGGTAATTACCATGCATGGGGATGGATCTTGTACGATCAGGATAATGGGAAGGCTACATATAGCGACGGTAGGACCTTTGACATACCTAAGGGTAGTTTGGATCCCCTTAGCTTGGTTTATGTTGCCAGAACCCTTGATTATTCCTCCAATAAGGTTTTCAAATTCCCTTACCATGTTGATGCGGTCACGGAAACCGTAAAGGTAAGGGTTTTAAGGGAAGAGAGGGTTAAGACCCCCTTGGGGGAGTTTGATTGCTGGGTGGTTATGCCGGAGATGAGGTCGGGAAAGAACATCTTTGGGGGTTCTGGGGGCCTGAAGGTTTGGATAGACAAGGAAAGTAGGGTACCAGTTAAGGTGGAGGCAAAGATGATCTTCGGTAGCGCTTTGGGATACCTTATAAAACGGAATTAATCAGGGGTTTTTCCTCCCTAACTTCTCCCAAGCCTCCGCGGTCCAGGGCATCTTTTCCCTAAAGATCAGATATATTACCCTCGCGTACTCCCTTATCTCGTACTGGGCATCCTCGGACATCCTGAGCTTCAAGAAGTTCATAAGGCTCCTTGAATTAACCGTCCAATAAAACTGAGTATAGGTTCCCAAAGGTAAAACGATCCTGGCAAGCTCCCTCGCAACCCCCCTCTCCAAAAGTTCCCTATAAATGGAATAAGCCTCCCTATAAGCCCTTCCTATCATTTCCAAAATCTGGCCCTCATTTTCAAAATCCGCAACCTCGCTCGCCTGCTTGTTTTTTGAAGATTGCTTCCTCAATTTCTCCGGAACATAAAACTCCTCCTTAACCTCAACGTACCTCTGGCTTATTTCGTTATAAGATGCAATCCTGTGCCTGAACCACTCCCTCGCGACGAATATGGGGCATTTTACGTGGAACTTGAAGACGGAATGTTCAAATGGGGTGCCGTGCCCGTGCTCCATAAGGTACTCTATGAGCCTTTTATCCCTTTCCGGCGTTTTCAGTCCTTGCCCGAAGGATACCCTCGCCGCCTGAACAACCGCTACATCCCCCCCCATAAAATCCACCAGCCTAACAAAACCTTTATCCAAGACGTTGTAGGATCCGCAATTTCCGCAGGGAAAATTCTCGGTATTTTGTCCACAAAAGTGGCACAACATAAACCCTTTATTATGGGGTTGAAAAAGCCACCTTATAATATTTGGAAAAGGAGGTGAATTATGGCATACGTAATAACACAGCCATGCGTAGGGGTAAAATCCGCGGAATGCGTTAACGTTTGCCCGGTTGGTTGCATACACCCGACGCCGGACGAGCCTGACTTCCCCAACGTGGAACAGCTCTATATAAACCCCGATGAGTGCATAGAGTGCGGGGCTTGCGCCTCGGTTTGTCCCGTAAACGCCATATTCCATCAAAACGACGTACCCGAACAGTGGAAGCACTTCATAGAGATTAACGCGAATTACTATCGTAGGTGAGGAAATAGGGGGGCGATTGCCCCCCTTCCCGTTTATAATTCCCATATGATTTTATTTTTAATAGCCCAAGGTAAGGGTGAGACGGTTAAGAACGCCTACGGGCTTTTTTTAAGCGGTTATTATGGGTATCCGGTAGGGGCCTACGCGGTGGGTGGGGGTGGTATGGCGGCGATAGGGAACTGGTTTGAACCTCTTGCGTTCCTCGTAACCGCTCATGGGCTATATTCCCCGGATAGCTCCTATGGGGCAGCGATAGATTTTTCCGTTAGGGGGGCTATATTGGGCCAGAGGAAATTTAGGAATACGAACGGAAACTTTGTTTATTTATCTTTCGGGTTGGGGGTCTTTGCCCTACCCGGTGCCTTTGATGAGGGTTTGAGGTTTTATAAGGTTAAACCCGATATAAATTTTGGTTTGGGTTTTGAGTTGGCAATAAGCCCCGAGATTTCCCTTCTTGGGCAAATTAGATATGATGTTTTGGGGCTAAGGAGTTATAAAGAAAACCTTGCGGTTGCCCATTTAGGGTTTTTGATATACGGAAGGTAATATGCGCAATCTCCCCCATTACTTGGAGGCTGAGGTCTCAATTTTGGGAGCTTGTTTGGTATATCCCGAGTTGATAAACAGGGCGGTTATGGAGCTTTCCGAGGAGGACTTTTACGATGAAAGGAATAGGACGATATTTTCGGTAATAAAGCTCCTTCACGAATCTCACCCCGCGGTTGATCTTACGATTTTCCTTGACGAGATAAGGAAGAGGAATTTGGTTGAGAAATGCGGGGGTGAAAGGTATTTGGCGGAGATGGTTTATAACACCGTAAACATCGCTCAGGGTAAGGTCCTCTTTGAGAAGTACATTAAAATCCTAAAGGATAAGTCCATAAAGAGAAAGTTGATAGGCGCGTTTGAGGAGGCGGTTAGGATGGCTTATGAGGATAACGAGGACGCGGAGAGGATCCTGGATAAGGTGGAAAGTGTAGTTTTTGATATAAGGACGAGGGGGCTTAGGGTTTCGGATTGGAAGAGTGTAGGAAGTGTGGCGAGGGGGGTTTATGAATCAATAGATGCGAGGCTTTCTGGGTTTAGCTCTTATTCCGCGATATATTCGGGTTTTGGGGATTTGGATGGGATAATAGGTGGCTTTCATCCTGGCGAGTGGGTGATAATAGCGGCGAGGCCCTCGGTTGGGAAAACCGCCTTCGTTTTAAACATACATAGGAACTTGGCTTTGGAGGGTATTCCGAGCGCCATGTTCTCCGTTGAGATGTCGGCGGAGCTTATAACCATGAGGCTAATATCTATGGAAAGTGGGATACCTATGAAGAGCCTAAAATCCGCCTACATTTCAAGGCAAGAACTTCCCAAACTTACTAGAGCCATAGAGAACATTGAAAATATGCCTATATACATAGACGATACGGGAAATTTGGATATATTTGAGTTGAGGAGTAAGGCTAGGATGGCGGTGAAGGAATTTGGTGTAAAGATGATCTCCATAGATTACCTTCAGCTTTTAACTTTGGGGTACAAGGTTTCAAGGAAGATGTCGAGGGCGGAGGAGCTTGCAAAGATATCAAGGAGCATAAAGGATCTGGCTAAGGATCTTAACATAACGATAATAGGGCTTTCCCAGGTGACGAGGGAAGTAGAGAAACGTCCAACAAAAAAACCCTTACTTTCCGACCTAAGGGAATCCGGGGCTTTGGAGCAGGACGCGGATGTGGTTATATTCCTATATAAACCCGAGAAGGACAAGGAGAACGTAATAGTGGTTGATGTTGCAAAGAACAGAAATGGGGCGCAGGGGGAAACTAAGCTTTACTTCCATAAGGAAATTATGAGGTTTGAGAGTATTGGGGGTTATGAGGTAGCGGTGGAGGATGAGGACCTTGGGATATGAAGATACTGGATTATATTTTCCTAACACGGCCCACCTTAATTTTACCCGGATGGGGGTTTTTTATTCTGGGTTATTTGCATGGACTGAACCTTATGGGGGACCTTTCCCCAAATTTTCATATTCCGAAAGACCCAAGGTTTTGGATCGCCCTAAATTCCGCAACCCTAATAAGCGCATATATTTACGTTTTGAACCAAATTTTTGACATAGAATCCGACAGTAAGAACGATAAGCTCTTCTTACTCCCGAAGGGTTATATATCTTTGAGATCAGCATACATCTTTTCCGCGCTTTTGGCGATATTTTCTTTTATTCTTGGAGCCTTGGTAAATTTAGAATTCTTGATTTTGTTATTTTTTGGTTTTTTTGTCGGAACCCTTTACTCCCTTCCCCCTTTCAGGTTTAAAGGTAGGCCCTTTTTAGACATGCTCTCAAACGCGGTGGGGTACGCGGTTTTGAACTTAGGTGCCGGTTTGGTTTCAAGTGGGGTAAATATTTGGAGGATTTGGGAGTTTTTTTTACCTTACTTTTTCGCGGTTTGCGCCCTTTACCTGAACACCACAATACCCGACATTCCCGGAGATAGGGAGGAAAATCTGATAACAACTGGGGTATTTTTGGGGGAAAGTTTAACATCCATACTCGCTTCCTTTATGGTCCTTTTCGCTCTAATATTTTCAAAGAATAACCCCTTTATGTTTTGGGTTTCCGCCCTTTCCCTACCCTTCTACGTTTTCGCATCTTTCAAAGGGGGGAAAGATTTTTACGCAAAGCTCGCATATAGGGTATCGGGACTCGTTTTTACCCTCCTTTTAATTTTCAAATATCCACCCTTCCTTATCCCCTCCCTTTTAACCCTAATATCCCTCAGGCTTTATTACCGCCTAAGATTCGGGATAAACTACCCCTCCCTCTTTGGAAGATGATCCTTATCATATCTATTTTTAAGGATTTTGAAATAAAGGCGGTGGATAGCCTTTCAAAACTCCTTTACAACGAGAGGTTTGAAGATTTTGAGGCTTCCTTAAGGGGTTTCACAGGGAAATTGGATGGGAATCTTCTGAGGTGCTTGAAACTTGCTTTCCTGGAGCTATATATGACGGATAACCTAACCGAATACAGGAAGGAAGAATTTTTGGCGCTTTTGGACACCTTGGTTTCCTTACCACAAGATAACCTGAGGAACAAGGTATTCGTTGCGGTTGCAAATTCCGTCGGTGCGATCTTTTACGGGAGGAGGGGGGATATATTAAAGGCTTTGAGCTTGGGAAATATAGCTTTCAACATCTTTAACGAGATAAGGGCGCAAAATCCCGAAGTTTATGATACATATCTACCCTTGGGGATATACACGTTTGCCCTTGGTTATATATCGTTTTCAAGGGGGAAGAAGGAGGAAGGGATAAATATGGTGAAACTTTCGGAAAACGGTATCTTTACAAAGCCCTTGGCGTACGCCGCCCTCGTTTATATGTATTCTTTTGATAAGAAGCCCGGAATAGCGGTAAAATACGCCAAGATGGCCCTTAGGATGTTTCCGCAGAGTAGGACATTTAGGTGGATCTTGGCTTACGCTTATAGGGAGGCGGGTATGTATAAGGAGGAGGTGGGGGTGTATAGGGAGATATTGGAGGATATAAGAAGGAGGAAGGGGGAATGTAAAGTGTGCTTGGCGGAGGTTTTCCTGAAGATGGGTGAGGCTTATAGGAAGATGGGGGAAAAAGATTCGGCGAGGGAGAATTTTGAGATGGCGAGAGATTTAGCAAAAGAAGAAAGGGACCCTTACAGGCAAAAGAAAGTTCAGGAAATCTTGAAAAATCTTTCAAGGTATGGGGTCAAATAGGATCCTGTTTATTTGCGACTTTTACCCGAACAGGTATAAACCGTACGAGGGCGTATTTTTCAGGCATCATGCGTATGCTCTTTCAAAGCTCTTTAAGGTTAGGGTTCAAACCCTTATAAGGTTAAATAGGTTTGGGTATGAGAGGTGGAAGGATGGGGATGTGGAGGTTGAGGCCTTTATAATTCCTTACAAAGTAGGATTTGGATTTATCTTTCTTCCCATTGCTATCCTCTTTCAGTTTTTACTAACATTAAAGAACCTGATTTTTTTCAAGCCCAAGAGGGTGATCCTGCATATGGGCCTCCCTCAGGGTTTAGCCCTCCTTTGGTTCTTTAAAAGGTTTTACGTAGTTGAACATTCGGATAGGATATGGGATGGGATGAAGTGGTTTTTGAGCCTTTTGGTTTTTAAATCCGCGAGGAAGGTTGCGGGGGTAAGCTCTTGGCAGGCGGAAATGTTGAGAAAGAAATTTTTTGTAGATCCTTTTGTTTTGGGAAATCCGTTGCCGGATCTTGAAGGGGGATCGGGGTATTCAAGGTTGGTGGTTTTCATAGGTAGCATAATTCCCAGAAAGGATCCTATGGTAGTTTTGGAAAGCGCAAAAATTTTGAGGGATTTTTTCTTTGTATTTATAGGGAGAGATTTTGGGGATATCTATTTCTCCCTTTTTCTTGAAAAGTTAAAAACCTTAAACAACGCCATCTATCTTGGACCTCTGAATCATCAGAGAACACTGAATATTCTAAGATGCTCGGCGATCCTTGTATCAACGAGTATAAGTGAAACCTTCGGTTATGCTATAGCGGAAGCTTTGGCCATGGGGAAACCCGTGGTTTGGTTTGATAGCGGGGGTCCTAGGGACTTTTTGGATTCGGGGAATTCCGTATTGGTGGAAAGTGGGGACCCATCATCCTTGGCGGAAGGTATATTAAAGTGCTATGAGAGGATCAAAAAGGGGGAGTTTCGGGGAAGGGAAATAAGGGAGGGGATTTATGGGAAGTACTCTTATGACAAAATTTTGAGGCGATATTTGGAGTTTTTGGATTTAGCGGATCTTCAGGGTGATCAGGGCGAGTAAAGAAAAAAGTATTGAGGCTATCCAGAATCTTATAACTATCTTGCTTTCCGGCCACCCGAGCTCTTCAAAATGATGGTGTAATGGGGCCCTCTTAAAGATCCTCTTGCCCTTAGTTACCTTAAAGTAGCCTATTTGCAAAGCTACGGAAAGGGTTTCCAAAACCAAAACCCCTCCAGCTATCGCGAGCAAGATCTCCTGCTTGGTTAAAACCGCAATAGAAGCCAATGCGCCTCCTAAAGCTTGAGAACCCGTATCACCCATAAAAATTTCCGCTGGATGCGAGTTATACCACAGGAAAGCTAAAAGGGAACCAGCAAGGGAAGAGGCGAACACCGATAAATGCCCAGCGTTGGGAATATAAAGGACGTTTAGGTAGTTTGCGAGTTTGAAGTTCCCCTCAATATACGCAACAAGCCCCAAAACCGCCAGGGGGAAGATCACCACGCCCGCCGCAAGGCCATCAAGTCCATCCGTTAAATTCACCGCATTTGATGTTCCCGCTATAACCAAGGCGACGAACACGAAGTAAAATATCCCGATGTTTATAAAGAAATTCTTGAAGAAGAGGAATTGGGTTAAAAATGCCTTCTCACCGAAGATATAAAGGGCACCGAAAGAGAAAAGGATCCCAAGCCCAAGTTGAAAGAGGAGTTTATAGGTTTTCCTGATTCCTCCTTTTTTATCCTTCCTTCTAAGCTTTGAAACGTCGTCAAATAGACCCATAGCCCCCATAACTAGAGTTGCGGTAATGGATAGTATAACCTCAAGGACGGGTTTTGTCCATAACAAGGTGGATATGATCGCAACAGGGATAAAAATGATCCCTCCTGAGGATGGTGTTCCTTCCTTTTTCCTATGAGTTTTCGGAACATCCTCCGAAATCCTCTCGTAAAACCTCGTCCGATATTTCTTAATGAACCATCCCAAAAGTACGTAGGTTAACGTGAAGGAAAAGAGGAAAGCCAAAGCGGACCGAAAGGTCAAATATGAGAATAGGTTAAATATTGTGTTGTATTCCTTTAAAGATGCGAGGAACTCCGATAGCAAGCGGTTATAATAAGGGAGTTTTATACACTTGAGATTTCTATCATAAAACCATTATATTCCGCTTCTTTTTCTAAAGCCTCTAACATTTCTAGTTTTGATTTGGGCAATAATTCTTTTCTAAATTTGCTTCTTGTTGTTAATCTTAAAATAAGAACAGCATTGTATTCCTTACCCTCATACATAACGTTTTTGAGATTAGTATAAAGCACCATCTTTAGCAACCCATCCTTTATGTCCTCTTCTGAAGGTAAGAGCCCTTTGCTTGTATGCTTGCTTTCAATTAGATATATATTCTTCCCCTCAATTTTAATTTCGTCGCAAGTAAAATAATAAATTCCCCACAAGTAATTTTTTATGGTAATTATACCCTTTTTTCCTGCTATAAATTCTTTGGGTTGCAGAGCTGAGGTCTCCCTTATTTGCGCTTTTCGTGCTAAATTTCGTGATGTTTTAATAAACTCCTCCCTACTTTTATATAACCTTTCAATATGCTTTCTTGCAGATACTATAGAGTGCATTTCTACACCTAAGTTTTTTGAAATTTTATTGTAAAAGTCAAGAGCCCTATTTGCAATTTCCCAAATTTTATCAATTTGCTCCAAATTCCAATGTAGCGCGTCAGATTGATAATAGGATAGCCTTACAATTTCATTTTTTAAATATTCTACGTCAAACTTTTGATTTGTGATCTTGTTTGCAAAATTTGGATTTCGTTCAGCCTCCACATAGTATCCCACTATAGTATATATCCCAAGCAAGCTCATCAAGGATATAGTATCCCACTGAAGGAAATCTCTATCCCCATCCTTTCCTTCATCTTTCATTATAGGAATTATCGTTACCTTCTTTCCCGCAAAAGATAGAGTATCGTAAACCCTTGAATATGGATAGGATCTTGTTCGCTTCGGAGATACCCACCAGCTAGTAGCAATCTGATTTTCTTTATCAATTTCTAAAATAAAACTTCCTCGTTCTGACAACGCTTTACTTATCTCGTTTATATGATAAAAAGGTAAGGGTTTTTTCAGAAAAACTTTATATCTTATACCCTTTACCTCCGCGTAGATCTCCATCTATTTCCTTTTTTTAATTTGTTTAACCTTTTCCTGAAGCTTTGTCCTTAAGCGTTTTGCATCCTCCCTAACAATTATCTCAAATTCATTGCTATTTCCGAGTAGGGAGCTTTGCCCTATATTTAATTTTTTCCTTATCACATCAAGCAGTTCAAGATCTATTTCATAACCAATCGCCCTTCTCCTCAACGCAATCGCTACCTTTAGGGTTGTGCCTGATCCCATAAAGGGATCCAAAACCGTTTCACCTTTGTAAGAAAAGAGCTTTATTAACCTATACGGTATCTCCTCTGGAAATGCCGCAATTCCCCTTTCAAGCCTATTATGTGTGGGTAATACGTTTGTTATATACCACACATTTAGGTACCATTTGTTCTTTTGGTACTCTTCCAGATCTATCCTTGAGGCTTCCCTGATATCCTCAGGTATGCTTTTATAATCAAACTCTCCCTTCTGGAATATTAGAATGGACTCTTGGAGGTTGTCGGGATAGTAATACATAGGATATGGGTTTTGAAGTAAGACTCCACTTCTCCTGCTTATCCTAATGTAACCCTCAGGCTTTACCCAAACTATCCTTTCCCTATACTTAAAACCCTCTTCAACAAATATCTTTGTTATATCAGCAACTACAGGATACTTCTTACCCTTTATCAACGTGTCATCAACCACTAAGACGGCTACCCTTCCCCACTTTAGAACCCGCATAATTTCCCTTGATACGTTCCTTATAATACTCAAGAATTCTTCGTAGCTTTCAAACATATCTGGGTAGTCAAAGGGGGTGTTAAAGTAAGGTGGGGAGGTTACGACCAAATGAACACTCTCATCTCCTATTTCCTTCATATTCTGGGCATCACCAAACACTATAAGGTTTTTATCCATATTTTGAGAATAAAAAAAGGGGGGCACAAAGGCCCCCCTATGGTTTAGTTTATTACCACCCTCTCTATGACCGTCCTCTTGTTCGCCCTAACCTTTACGACGTAGACTCCCCTCGGCAAACTTGAGAGGTCAAAGCTCAAGCTACCCTTATGCTCACCCTTAAAGAGGTCCCTAATTAGCCTACCCGAGGGCGAGAACACCTCAACGGAAACGTCCGCCTTGTAAGGAACATCAACGTTCAAAGTCGTATTCTTTCCGTTCTTTGAAACTGCTATCCTCGGGGGTAGTATATCCGCGAAGCTCTCGGATACATCCGTGGTTCCGCTAAAGCCTACGAAGGCAAAGGTTACTGCCTGGGATCCGCCAGGAGGTATGTTGAAGGGTCCCGCGGAGGCTACCACGGACCAGTCATCCGCACTTGAACCGGACGGGAAGGATAGAGTCCCGTTCAGGAACTTCCACTTTATGGAGTCCGGGGTTCCCGAATAAACGTAAGTTGGGTTATTTATGGCACTAAGGTTTGCCAAGGATGAGACGGGTTCAACGAGGGCAACACCCGCCCTGTAGGGATAAGAGGAGTGATATACATAAACGAGCTTAAGGGATGTGTCCCTTGCAACGTAGTTTTGGGAGTAAGTGCTATATGTTATGTCAAAGTCCGCGAATATTCCAATATAAAGGTTGTTTAAGGGTGAAGAGGAGGTATTTACTATCTCGTACCTGAGGTATACCCAGTTGGGCCTATAGGAAGAATGGCCGTAGGCTTCAAGCCTTAGTTCTATTCCGCTTGCGGTATAGCCCACCGCGCCGTTCTCGTCACCGTAAGATGGCGGAGTTCTCATGAATCCTCCATAATAATTGTTCAGATCCCCACCGTCGTACCAACCGTCGGGTACGAAGGTAGGCGAGTTCCCGAGGGCTACTCCCGCGTAATAAAGGAGATTTGCGGAGGTTTTAGGATATTTGAAACCTCTCGCAACGGATGTATCTCCATATGCGGTACCTATGCCACCAGCGTAGGCACCGGAAACATTAACGGGGATCCATAGCGCCGCGGTCCCCGTATCTATTACGAATACGTTGAGGGGTGAGCCTATGGTTATTGAGAAGTTCAGGGTATCGTTGTATGCCCCACTGTTTGCGGTTATGTACATATCAAAATCCACCCTAAGCCCAATAGGTGCCGCGGGTGATATTCCTATGGTAAATACGTCGGATGTGTTCCTTGCGGTATCCGAGGGGTTTATGGTTCCGTAATTTGCAGAGTTGTCAATTATGGTTATGTATGGGTTTGAGGTGTATATAACAGCTTGCGTGTTGGATGCCGCCAAGCTACCTGAATTTCTCAAGGTTATTATCAGGTCTACTGTCTCGCCGGGATCTGCTATACCGTTGTTGTTGCCCGCAGGATCGCTAACGGTTACCCTTTGAATGGATATGTAAGGCACGGATGATGTGGGGACTCCCCTTATAGCCCTTAAAACGTTTAACCTTCCCCAACCGCAGTTGTTGTTTGGAACGGAGTTGCAATGTGGAGCTGGCCTATCCGCGCTGTCCAAAAGGACATTATAAACATCCGTGAATGTTAGGGCTGGATTCCTCTGGAAAAGTAGGGCTATTGCGCCCGTAACGTGGGGAGACGCCATGGATGTCCCGTCCATATTCGTATAACCAGATGAACCGTATGCGGAACGGATCGAAACGCCGGGGGCGGAAATATTGGGTTTATAAAGGTTCCAGTCGCTCCTGGGCCAATATGTGGTGTTGTTCCATGGGCTTGTATTTGGCGCAGGTCCCCTTGAGGAGAAGGACGCCACCTGATCCGAGCTGTTTGTCGCCCCAACTCCAATTACGGTAGGGAAGTTCCCGGGTGTCCCAGCAGTTCCGGCTCCAGGACCATTGTTCCCTATAGCAAAAACGGGTATTATGTTCGCGGTCCTCCAGGCTAAAACATCGTTCCAGAAGGAAAGATCCGTGGTTGCGGTGCTACCCCAGGAGTTATTAACCGCCACTATGTTTATACCGCTATCCACCTTCCAGGAAACTATCCTCTGGAAACCGTTCCTTATTATAGTGGTTGTGGTTGAACAGCTTGATCCTCCGAAGATCCTTACCGCCGCAACACTAGCCCCGGGTGCAACGCCTATATCTTCCGTGAAAGGACCCAGGCCGTCTCCACCCACCATCGTGCCCGTCACATGCGTCCCGTGATAGTAGCAGGATGATTGGTCCGTGGGGGTTGATGATCCCGAATGGGGGTCGTACCACTTTATTACTTTACCGCTTAAAGCGGGGTGGGATGCCATTACGCCCGTGTCCATGACACCCAGTATCACGCCCGTCCCGTCTATTCCATATTGTATCCATACGGAATCGGCCTTTATTCTAGCAACTCCCCATGCGACCGCGTCCGGCTTTATATCTTCCCTATCCGAAGGTTTGGCAAGGAGGTATATCACCTTCTCCTCGTATATGTAGGTTATATCGTCCCTTGATGCGAGGGCCCTTATCTGATCCGCGGTTGCCTCAACGAAGATCTCGTTGCTTATCCAGAAGGACTGGTAGTTCGTAATTCCGAGGGACTTTATGTGCTCTATTACGGGTTCCTGGGTTCTCTTTGCCAGATCCCTCACGTGGTCGAAGATCGTCTTAAGGATCTCGTTGTTCCTCTTTGGGTACCTCCTCATATAACCCTCGTAATCCGGCTGATCCCTGAGGACGAGGAGGACCCTGAACCTTTCACCCGGAGGCGCGGAATTAAGCTTGGCCTCCAGGCTACCCTCCAAGCGCGCAAGAGAAAGGACCCATATCATAGTCATGGGTATTATAAGGGGGAAAGGGAACGGGCTTAGAATTTACGATATGAGGGTAATAATTTCAAACGCGTACAGGCTCCCGGTGGGAAGTCATGGGGGTCAGCTTTCCCAATTTGAAGCTTACGAGCTTTTTAAGCTCGTTGCCCAGTTCGTTTTGGAAAGGTCCGGAATAGATAGAAAGCTTATAGATGGGGTTATAGTGGGGAACATCGGACAGCCCTCGGATCATCCGAACATAGCGAGGAAGGTTGCGAGGGAGCTTCTTGGGGATGATAAGTGGGGTTTTGTTGTACAAAGGAATTGTGCCTCCGGGATCCAGGCTATAACCACCGCTTACGAAATGATAAAAAACAACGATGCGAGGATCCTCTTAGTGGGAGGGGCGGAGAGCATGTCAAGGGCTCCCTACCTTTTGAAAAAGGCGAGGTGGGGGTACAGGCTTAGAAATGATGTTTTATACGATGGGCTTTGGGAGGGTTTGACGGATCCTGTTGTAAATCAGCTTATGGGTAGGACCGCGGAGAACCTCGTGGAAAAATACAATTTAAGTAGGGAGGAGATGGACGAATTTTCGGTAAAGAGCCACCAGAAGGCTTATAAAGCTCAAAAAGAGGGGCTTTTCTCCTCAAGGATAGCGCCCGTAAATGTTGATGGAAAAACTATCGACAAGGACGAGGGGATAAACCCGAACCTTACGATGCAAATAGCATCCATGTACCCCGCAATATTCAAGGAGGGAGGTAAGGTTACACCCGCTTCTAGTTCTTCAATAAACGACGGTGCCGCAGCAATGATCATAACCACGGAGGAGATCGCCAAGGAGATCGGATTAAAGATAGATGCGGTAATAGTTTCTTACGCTTACGGTGCGGTACATCCCGCGTATATGGGTGAGGGTCCAACCTGTTCAACCCCCATAGCGTTAAGGAAGGCAGGCTTAAAGATAACTGATATTGATTACTTTGAGGTGAATGAGGCTTTTGCGGCGGTTGCCATAGTGGATAGGAATGTTCTGGGAATACCGGATGAGAGGATGAACGTTTGGGGAGGGGCGATAGCCCTCGGGCATCCGGTCGGTGCAACGGGCTCCATTTTGGTCGCAAAGCTTATTGGGATCCTTGAGCATTACAATGCGAAGAGGGGACTTGTAACTATGTGCGTGGGTGGGGGTCAGGGTGGAACGTTGATAATAGAGAGGTACGAAAATTGACGGATAGCGTTTTGGTTTTAACCCTCCTTTCAATAGGGGATGGGGAAATGGCGTACCTTGAGGCAAAAAGGATAAAGAACAACCTTTACGTTGCCAAAGCCTTGGCACTAAAGGGGGATACGTCTTTGGCAATTATGTCCCTCTCGGATGGGGATTGCAAACAGAAGAGATATAAGCTTGTTTTGATGCTCTCAAGGTTTATGAGGGAAAGTTCCATAAACTTGGTTGGAGATACCTCCTGCTTTTCGGATAGGGATAGGACCTTGGTAAGGGCGTACTTTTTCGATTTTGATGGTTCGCCTCTTTCGGATAGCCTAATTTCCCGCCTTCCAAAACTTATAAACCCATCCACTTGTATTATTTTGAATTTTATTCCCGGTTTGGGTTTGGCTTGCGCGGGAAAGCCCATCCAGGCTTTAAAAACCTTCCTTGCAAACCTCGTGGGAATATGGGGAATGGTTTATTCCATAAAAAGGGGGTATTACGTGGATGCCTTCGTCTGGTATTACTTTTGGGAGGGTAGGTTCTTTTGGGGGAGTTTCCAGAACGTTTTGGAATTTACGCTTGATGAGAACCAAAGGAGGTTAAGACCGTATTTTGAATACATAAGGGAACAAATAGGAGGTGAAAGGTGATATACGAGATTGGGGAGATTTTTTTGAGGCTTGGGTTGATTTCCTCCCTTTTTGGCGCGATCTTTTCCTTTATAAACTTGAGGCTTGCTAAGGCTTCCCTTATTGTTGTTATCCTATCCGTTTTCCTCTCAAACTTCATTTTGCTTTACGCCCTTTTAAGTTCGGATTTTTCCATTCTTTACGTTATAAACTACACATCAAGGGAGCTACCCATGTTTTATAAATTCACCGCCTGGTGGGGGGGACAGGCGGGTTCCCTAATGTTCTGGCTTTTCGTCCTATCGGTTTATACCATCTTCGCCTTTAAGATTCTGGGGAGATTCTCCCTATTTTTCATCCTCCAAACCTTCCTGTTTTTCTTGATCCTTGCCACTTACCCGACAAATCCCTTTGAAAGACTTCCCATAAGCGCCCCAGATGGCAGAGGTTTAAATCCCCTACTACAAAACATCTGGATGGCAATACATCCACCCCTACTCTACCTTGGATACGTTGGCACAACCTTTCCTGTAGCCTTCCTCTTGGATTCAAAGGATATTAATACCGTTAGGTTTTGGACGGTTATAGCCTGGGCTTTTTTAACATTGGGGATCCTTTTGGGCGGAAGGTGGGCGTACTTGGAGCTGGGATGGGGGGGATATTGGGCTTGGGACCCCGTTGAAAACGCCTCATTCTTTCCCTGGATAACCTTAAACTCCGCAATTCATACATTTTACCTTTACAGGATGGGATCCCACAGGATTTGGCTTTTCAACTTATTATCATTAAGCTTCATCCTCTCCATAGTTGGAACATTTCTAACGAGGAGCGGTATAGTGGAGTCCGTCCACGCCTTCGCCTTCTCCGATATCGGACATTACTTTATGTTTTATATTTCCATCCTTCTTCTCCTTTGGGTTTTGGCAAATCTTTACCTTTTCAGGTCAAGGCAAAGGAGGGATTACCAACCCTTCACCAGGGGATTTTACTTGGCGATCTCAAACTACATATGGATTTTGATCCTACTTATAGTTCTCGTGGGGACGTTTTATCCCGTAATAACCGAGGTTTTCACAGGGGTACAGTTGAGCTTGGGTAAAGATTTTTACACCTACGCAACCTCACCATTTTTCGCCTTAGTTCTCATTCTCTCCCTCCTTTCCCTTGAAGCCAAATGGGACAAACCTAAAATACTTCCCAATTTTAAGATCCTCATCCTATCCCTACTCCTTTCCCTTCCCTCCATCCTTGCAAAAAATTCCTTCCTTTTCCTGGGACTTTTTGTTAGCCTTTATTACCTATTCGGCCTGATCCCCCTGATAAAGGAAAGGGGCTGGACGCCACCAAACCTCGGACATTTTGGTTTAGCATTAACCGCTTTGGGCATAGTTTTATCTTGGAACTTGGGGAAGAAATATGAAATCCCGTTCAAGTTCATGGAAACCAAAAGGTTCTTTATCTTTGACTTGAAACACTTAGGCTGGCAGGAGTATAAGGGGAAAAATTACGAGGGAGTTTATGCGGTTTTAAACGTTAAAGCTTTTGGCTTTGAGCTTGGGGATATAAGGGCGGAAAGGAGGAAGTACTTTCCATCCGGAGAGGTGACGTCCGAGGCTGGGATCTTACCCCTTCCACCCCTTGGGGACCTTTATGCGGTAATACAAGGAGCTGAGGATGACGGAACATTTTATTACGAACTATATTTCAACCCGGGGATCCAGCTGGTTTGGATCGGACCGATCATTATCGCCCTGGGAGGCTTAATGGGAGTGTTTCGCCTTTATAATTTCCATTCCAATTATGTCGGGAAGTGAGGTTTGGGCCATAATTTTTCTGATAACTGGGGCGGTTTTGATATTTTTGGATTTCGTCCTTCCTACAAACTTGGAGCTCTTCGCCTTCGGTTTGGGATTTTTCACCTTGGCGGGTTTAACGTACTTAGGCGTAAACTTGTGGGTTCAAATTTTGGCTTTTATCTTTGTCGTTTCCTTGACGATATTTCTTTCTTACAAATTTGCCAGAAAGACAACGGAGGGAGCCAAGGACTTTTCGCCCATATCGGTGGTGGGTAAGGAGGGGAGGGTGGTTTTTATTGAGGGGGACAAGGTGGTGGTGAGGGTTGAGGGGGAGGATTGGCTTGCGGAGGGCGAAGAGGAATTTAAGGTGGGGGACAAAGTGGTGGTTTTGGAGGTTTTGGGGAACAAGATAAGAATAAAAAGGAGGTAATGTATGTGGATCCTTTCGTTAGTTATTGCGATAATTCTCCTGTGGCTGGTGGTGTCCTTTATCACCAGCGCAATAATCATAGTAAGGCCTTACGAGGCCGCAATAGTTGAGAGGCTCGGAAAGTATCAAAAAACCCTATACCAGGGGCTCCAGTGGGTTTTTCCCTTCCTGGATAGGGTGATAAAGGTGGATCTTAGAGAGAAGGTTGTGGATGTTCCGCCTCAGGAGGTTATTACAAGGGATAACGTGGTGGTGACGGTTGATGGGATAATATACTACAGGGTTATAAAGCCCGAGGATGTGGTTTATAGGGTTCAGAATTTTCAGCTTGCGGCTGTTGCCCTGGCCCAGACCAACCTTAGGAACATCATAGGTGAGCTTACCTTGGATGAAACCTTGACGAGTAGGGAAATAATTAACGCGAAGCTTAGAACCGTGCTTGACGAGGCAACCGAGCCTTGGGGAGTGAAAGTAACCAGGGTGGAAATTAAGAGGATAGATCCCCCCAAGGATGTTATGGATGCCATGCACAAGCAGATGAAGGCGGAGAGGGAAAAGAGGGCGATGATCCTTGAGGCGGAAGGTTTTAGGGAATCCCAGATAAAGAAGGCGGAAGGTTTAAAGGAATCCCAGATTTTGGAGGCGGAGGGTAAGGCAAAATCCATACAGCTTGTTGCGGATGCGGAGAAGTACAGCATAATAGCGAGGGCTCAGGGTGAGGCGGAGGCTATAAGGACGGTGTTCGGTGCAATAAAGGAGATACAACCGACGAAGGAAGTACTTTTGATCCAATACTTTGATGCCCTAAAGAAGATTGCGGATGGGCAAGCTTCAAAGGTTTTCTTCCCCGTTGAACTTTCAAACTTCGCTTCCGCTTTGGGACTGATAGGCGAAAACCTAAAGGGTAAGGAATAAAACCCCCTTATAATACCTGTTAAGGGATAGAAGGAGGTAGTTATGTCCCAGATGTATAGAGGTCAGGTGCGCTGGTTCAATCCTAAGAAGGGATACGGGTTCATAGATATGGATAACGGCGAATCGGTCTTCGTCCACTTCTCCGACATTGAGGGTGAAGGTTATAAGACCCTCAACGAAGGGGAAACGGTGGAATTCCAGATAGAGGAGACCGAAAAGGGAAAGAAGGCGGTTCACGTGCGTAGAAGATCCCGTAAATAGGATTGGACCTTTGGGGTGGGTTGGAACATACCCACCCCCCTTATGAATATCCTCCTTGCGATCCCAATCATTCTGATAATGTTTGTTTTATCCTGCGGGCAATCCGTAGATTATTCAAAGGCGAAGTTTGAGGATGTATTCAGGCCCTACGATATAAAGAGTGGGTATATAAAATACAAGGTTTCTGGGGATGAGGAGGGGACGGAGGAGCTTTGGTGGGACGGGTACGGGCTTTATACGCATAAACATAGAAGTGTAGTGAATGTAAAGTACGGGAAGGTGCCAATTGAGGGTTGGGACATAGGAACCCCAGAATACTTATACTCTTACGGGCGGAGGTATCAGAAAAACTTCATAAGGGAGAAGCTAACCTACGAGTACATACCGGATTCCATAGTGGGTTCAATGAGGCCGAACAATCTGATTTTGCTCCTTAAGAGCAAATGGGAGAGGATGACGCCAGAACAGAAGAAGAAGTTGGGGCCTTCAATAAGGAAGTTTGCGAGGGATCTACAGCTCGGGATCGTTTATAAGGGAAGGATATCAAAGCCAAACGAACTCTTCACCAAGCAGATAGCAGGTAAGAGGGCGGATGTTTATAAGGTTGAGGGGCAGGATATAAGGCTCTTTATGTGGAAGGGGATTCCCTTGGGTTGGGAGGTGATAACGGGGAGGGGCTCTTTTATTTTAACCCAGGCGGAGGAGGTTAAGGAGAATATAAAAGTTCCCGCGGATAAATTCGCCCCCCTTCAGGGGGAGAAGGTATTGACAAAGGTTTATACTCAGGATTCCGTAGCGGTACAGCAGGAGAGGATCCTGATAAATGAGCTTCTAAAGACCTACCTGCCCGAGCTCTTTGAGGAATAGTTATATAACCTCTTCGGAAGAGGAAACGTTTTTGCTAGGTTATTATGCCGCATGTAGGTTTAAGAATTTTAGAACTTTTATACTTGTGGGGGATCTTGGGGTGGGAAAGACGGTTTTTGTTAGGGGATTTTGCGAATATCACGGTGTAGATTTCGTAAGAAGTCCCACCTTCCTCGTGATAAACAAATACAAGGGGATAAACCACGCGGACCTTTACAGGGTGGAAAGCTTTGAAGATATTTACACCTCGGGGATCTTTGAGGTTTTAAATAGGGAGATCCTTTTGGTGGAATGGGGTGAAAGGCTCTTACCTTTCTTGGGAATCTATCCTTACGTTTTGGTGGAGTTTAAGTTTTTGGATATGGAAAGGAGGGAAATAATTATTTCCCCAAGGCCCTCCTGACCCTCTCCAAGGCTTCCCTTGCCTTTTCGTGGTTCGGATCCACCTTTAAAGCCCTGTTGAAAAATATTTCCGCATTTTTATAATCCCCCTTGGAGAAGTAATCCAGTCCCCTCTTATAAAACGCCTCAGCCAAAGGATCTGGAGAAGATTTTACCGCTACCTCCAGCTTTTTCTCAACCTCCTTCAACCTCGCCTCCAAGATCTTAACCTCCCTATCTGCGGTTTTGGAAAGTTCCACCTTAGGGGAGGAAACCGCCCTTGAAAAAACAATCTCGGCGCTTAAAAACGTATTTTTATCAAGGCATACATAACCGAAACCCCTCCTTTTTAATAGGATCTCCAAGAATTTCGCGTTTGCCTTTCTATCGCTTACAGATCTCCAAAAATTTATATCCCTCTCTATGCAGGTTTTTTCAAGGTAAAGGCTATCGGCCTTTGAGGGTCCCCTACGCTGCCCCGCGCAAAGCTGTAAAGCACCGTAATAATTCCCCCTCTTCACCATTGATTTCCAATCCTTTGGGTTTTCCGCCAAATACACATCCCCAAGAATCTCTATAGAGGATGGGAATACCTTGACGGGTACGGGTAAAAAACCCTCGCAATATAGGGTGTCAAGATTTATGGAACACCTTAATGTGGTTCTTCCTAAGAGGGAATTTAAAAACAACATCTCCTCAAACTTCCCGTAATTTATAACCTCGTTCCTATACCCTTTAAAATCCCCAAGTTTCCAATTTTCTAAAATCTTAATTATCCCCTCCTTTTCACCCTTACCCATAAAATTTAGCCAATAGAACACTCCAAAACCCACAAGGATCAAAGGAACAAGGAAGATTATGAGCCTTTTCATGGGGTTATTTGGAGCATCCTCTCCACCGCCTTTCTGGATTTTTCCGCAATTTCTGGGGGAACCTTAACCTCGTAAATCTCCTCCTCAAGGGACCTTACGAGCTTGTCAATTGTTATCATCTTCATATATTCGCAAACCATATCCTCCCTCAAAGGTTTGATCTCCTTACCCAGGTTTTCCTTCTTTAACCTGTGAATTATACCCGTTTCCGTCGCGACTATGAATTTTTGCTTTTGGGAATTTTTTATATGCCTCACCATACCCCCCGTTGATAGAACGTAAAGGTCCAACTTTTTCTTCTCTTTCAAGTACAAACAGTTGCTTGTGCATCCGCATTCGGGATGTACGAGTAGGTCCGCATCCGGGTTTTTCTCAATTGCATCAGCTATATCCGAGATCTTAACCTTTGCGTGAACGTGGCATTCCCCGGGCCAGATGTATATGTTATCCCTCTTCGTCACCTCCTTAACGTACATACCCAAATACATATCCGGCAAAAATAGGATATCCTTGTCCTCGGGAATGGACCTCACCACCTCAACCGCATTTGATGATGTGCAACAGTAATCCGAAAGGGCTTTAACTTCCGCCTTAGTGTTTATGTAAGATACGACAACCGCATTTGGATGCTTCGCCTTCCATTCTTTTAGCTGTTCAACGGTTATGCTATCCGCAAGGGAACAGCCCGCTTTTGGATCCGGTATTAAAACCTTCCTATCCGGGAGCAATATAGCCGCGGTTTCCGCCATAAAATGAACCCCACAAACCACTACTATTGGATGGTTTGTTTTTTTCGCTTCAAGGGCCATACCAAGGGAATCCCCAACATAATCAGCAACATCCTGAATTTCCGGAAGCTGATAATTATGCGCGATAATGTATGCATTTTTTATCTTCTTGAGTTCCAAAACCCTTTTTTGAAGATCTTTGATGGTTTCAAGGTCAAGCATAGAGGAATATTTTAAGGTTGGATAGATTTTGAACTTAAAACCTAAGAGGTTTTATTTGGGGGTTTTTTGATAGAAGCCCTAAAATTTTGGGAGGGGGCGAGGGGGGATGTTGGATCCCATTCACGTAAATAATACACGCTATGAAGAAGGTAGGGTATACAAATGAGCAGTTTGAGGAGGCGAAGCAATATTTCAATGGGGACGAGCTTAGAACGAGGGTCTTCCTTGACAAATACGCCCTTAGGGATTACGATGGAAATGTTATTGAAACATCACCGGAACAGATGTGGAGGAGATTGGCAAGGGAGATAGCCAGCGTTGAGAAGGATGAGGGAAAAAGGAGGGAATGGGAGAAGAAGTTTTATTGGATGCTGAAGGATTATAAGGTGATACCTGGAGGTAGGATAATGTTTGGGGCGGGGAATCCCAGGAAGGTCACCCTGAAAAACTGTTATGTAATACCCATAAAGGAGGATTCCATTGAGGGGATATTTGAAGCGGCAAAGGAGATGGCGAGGACGTATTCAAGGGGAGGGGGAGTGGGTATAGACATATCTATATTGAGGCCCGCTGGGGCACCCGTGAAAAACGCGGCAATATTCTCTACGGGCGCGGTTAGCTTTATGGATCTATTCTCCCACGTCACGGGAACCATAGGACAGCAGGGGAGGAGGGGAGCATTAATGATCACCATAAACGACAACCATCCTGACCTTCCCGAGTTTATAACCATAAAGAACGATCCGGAGAGGAAGAGGGTAAGGTACGCCAACATTTCCGTCAAAATAACAGAAGAATTTATAAGGGCTGTGGAAAACGACGAAATCTGGACGATGTGGTACGAAAGCGAGGAGGTTAAGAGGATAAAGAGGAAGATGCCCGCAAGGGAGATATGGAGGATGATCGTAGAAAACGCCTGGGCTTCCGCTGAACCCGGAATAATCCTTTGGAGCAACGTTAAAAAATACGATACCGGATGGTACTGCGCCCCCGTTATAAGCACAAATCCCTGCTCCGAAATACCCCTTGAACCTTACGGCGCCTGCAACCTATCAAACATAAACCTTTCGTATTTCGTCCTTGACCCTTTTACAGATAAGGCAAGGATAGATTATGAAAACCTTGAGAGGGCTTTAAGGTACAACGTAAGGTTTTTGGACAACGTAAACGACTATAACCTTGAGAGGGAACCCTTACCTGGACAAAGGGAGGCTTCAATTAGGAGGAGGAGGATAGGGGTGGGATTTACGGGCTTGGGTGATATGCTCGCAAAGTTGAGACTAAGGTACGATTCGGATAACGCAATAGAGTTTGTTGATAAGCTTTTCAGGTGGATAAAGCACGTGGTTTACGATGAGGGGGTGAACCTCGCCATAGAAAAAGGTCCTTTTCCTGACTTTGACCCAGAAAAGCACCTTGAAAACCCATATTTCTTGGACTTTGACGAAAAATTAATAGAAAGAATAAGAAAATACGGTTTGAGAAATGTGGCGTACTTAACCGTACCTCCCGTGGGTTCCGGTTCCGCCCTTGCTGGGGTATCTTCGGGAATCGAGCCTATATTCGCCCTATATTACACCAGAAGGAGCGAGAGCCTAAGCCAGGAGTACTTTAGGGTTTATCACCCCCTTGCGAAGGAATATATGGAAATGTTTGGATTGAAGGACCTTGAAGAAGATGAATTTCCGGATTTCTTTATAACCGCGCATAAGATAAAGCCAGAAAAAAGGGTCGAGATGCAGGCGGTTATACAAAAGCACATAGACCAGTCAATATCCTCAACCATAAACTTACCCGAAACTACCACACCAGATGAGATAGGAAAGATATACTTTTTGGCTTCAAAGATGGGTCTAAAAGGGGTGACGGTTTACAGGGAAGGTTCAAGGGAGGGAATCCTCATAACCGAGAAGAAGGAGGAGAAAGAAAAGAAGGTGGTGGCAGTATCCGGGAAAATCTTACCCAAACCGAGACCTTACGTTATGACGGGTAGAACATACAGGTTTAAGACGGATATGGGGACGGTTTACATTACGGTGAATGCTGAGAATGGAAACGGACCTAGGGAGGTGTTTATACATCTCGGGAAATCTGGTTCCTCGGTTATGGCAATGTCCGAAGCCATAGGAAGGTTAATATCTTTAGCCTTAAGGAGCGATATATCTCCGGATGCGATAATACACCAGCTTAAGGGAATAAAATCATCTTCGCCGGTTAGACAGCCAGATGGAAGTTTGATATGGTCCGTTCCAGATGCGATAGCGAGGGCCATTGAAGAGTTTTTAAGTGGGGGAAAGGAGAACAAGATTTTAAAGTTTGAGGTGGAAAATATAACGGATGATGGGGATGTTTTGGAGGTTGCGGTATGTCCGGAATGCGGGGAGAAGCTAATAAACGAAAGTGGGTGCTGGGTTTGTAAGAACTGCGGTTATACGAAGTGCGAATGACAGCCTTATAATATATTCCCATCTGTTCCCCCGTACCCCTACCCGGAGGCCCGCCCGCACCACTCCGGGTAGGGGTTTTTATTTCTCAAGCTTAAAATACCCTACTATGAGGGAATATGGGAATTTCATAAATGGGAAATGGGTGCCTTCAAAAAGCGGGAAAGTCTTTGAAAACAGAAACCCATCAAAACCTTCAGAGGTAATTTCCGTCCATCCTTTATCCACAGCTGAAGATGTAAAAGAGGCGGTTGAAGCCGCAAAGAAGGCATTTAAGCACTGGTCAAGGGTTCCTGCTCCAAAGAGGGCGGAGATAATAAGGAAGGCTACGGAAATCTTGACTTCAAGGAAGGAGGAATTAGCCCGCCTTATGACCATGGAGATGGGGAAACCCATAAAGGAGGCGAGGGGGGACGTTCAGGAGGCAATAGATACGGGATTCTATGCCTTCGGTGAGGGTAGAAGGCTCTTTGGGGTGACAACCACGAGCGAGCTTCCAAACAAGACCGCTTACGTAATAAGGAGGCCCGTAGGTGTTGTTGCGGCGATAACACCATGGAACTTCCCAATGGCAATACCTTCCTGGAAGCTCTTTCCCGCCCTCGTCGCGGGTAATACGGTAGTATTTAAACCCGCATCCGATGCCCCAGCTTCCGCCGCAGAATTGGTTAAGGCACTTCAGGAGGCGGGGATACCGGATGGGGTGGTGAATTTGGTGACGGGTAGCGGAGAGGGGGTAGGTGAGGTTTTGGCTTCCCACCCGGATGTAAGGGTGGTATCCTTTACGGGTTCGAGCGTTGTTGGGGCAAGGATAGCGGAGATAGCTGGGAAAAACTATAAGAAGGTTGCCCTTGAGATGGGGGGGAAGAACCCGATAATAGTTATGCCTTCCGCAAACCTTGAGCTTGCGGTGGAAGGCGTCCTTTGGGGAGCATTTGGTACTACGGGTCAAAGGTGTACCGCGACCAGCAGGCTCATCCTACACGAGGCTATTTATGATAAGTTTATGGACCTTCTCCTTGAGAGGGTGAAAACGTTGAAGGTGGATGACCCCCTCCTTGAGGATACGAATATGGGACCCTTGGTAAACGAGGGTGCCCTTAAGAAGGTAGAGCTTTACGTTAGGTATGGGCTTGAGAGCGGTGCAAAGCTGGTTTATGGAGGTAAGAGGATAGATAGGGAGGGTTATTTCTTTGAGCCCACGATCTTCACGGATGTGGATCCCAACAGCAGGTTAGCCCAGGAGGAGATCTTTGGACCGGTACTTTCGGTATTCAAGGTGAGATCCTTTGAGGAGGCGATAGAGCTTGCAAATAATACAAAATATGGGCTTTCTTCATCAATATACACCAACGATATAAGGGAGGCGATGGAAGCAATAGAGCTTTTGGAGGCAGGTATCACTTACATAAACGCCCCTACCATAGGCGCGGAGACCCACCTACCTTTCGGTGGGGTAAAGCAAACGGGAAACGGACACAGGGAGGGGGGATGGACAGCTTTTGAGATCTTCACGGAGCTGAAGACGGTTTATATTGATTATTCGGGACGCCTTCAAAGGGCACAGATAGATACCTGGGAGGAGTAAAACAGCCTTAAAATAGACAATTATGATGCTACTTTTGATATCGCAAGGGAGTGTTGATGTGCAGAAGCTGACGGAAGGGATAAAGCCCGTAATAGGAGTTGAGAACGCTCCAATAAAGATCGTACTATTTACGGATCCCGACTGCCCCTATTGTAGGATGACGCATGGAAATTTAATAGAGTACGCTAAAAACCGCCCAGATGTTGCCCTTTACGTAAGGTTATTCCCCCTCGTTCAGATACACCCCAACGCATATAGGAAGTCGGAGGTTTTGGCATGCACACCCGAGGATAAAATACCCGAGGTGATTAAGGCGATAGAGGAAAGATCCGTAAGGGAGCCCTTCAGTTGGGATTGGTTGAAATTTGACAAAAAGACCCTTAAAAAGATACAGGATTGCGTAAATAAGGACATCGGTAAAAAGAGGGTGGAAAAGGACCTTTCCTTGGGCTTCAGTCTTGGAGTTAGGGGGACACCAACGATGTTTATAAATGGCAAGAGGCATGTAGGTGGATTGCGCACGGTTGAAGATGTTGATAGGGTGGTGAGATCCTACACCGAATAAAGGAATTTGAACCGGAGACTTTTCTCAATAAACTTTATAAGGGCTTTACTTTCCTTAAGTTTTGCCCTTTCATGGCCCTTCGTACCCCTATACCTCCACGATAGGGGTCTTTCGGTTTTCAACGTAGGTGTTTTCTTAACATCCGCGGTAATCTTTGGGGCAGTTTTCAGGTTCCTTATGGGAAACATTGGGGACATGTTTGATAGGGTTTTCCTGATAAGGGCGGTTCTTAGCTTCAGGCTCCTTGTTCTTCTTCTTTTGGCTTTGCTTATATATCTCAACTCAAGCCTGTTTTTAATTTTCCTCGCGGTTTTCCTCCTTTCCGCAAGTTTTTCAATGTTCCTACCTATAGCGGATTCTTACGTGGCGGACGTTTCTGAGGATAGGGTAAGGGGATTTAGTTTAACAAGGATAGCAATAAACTTGGGTTGGGCGTTAGGGACCTTTCTAAGCTCCATTTTAATAAGGTTCGGGTACGTTTTCCTCTTTATTCTGTCCGCCCTTGTACTTATTATTGCTCTCTACGAAAGCAAACATTTGAAGGAGGTTGAAAAGAGGGGAAGGGATATAAGGTTCAGGATGGTGTTTCCGGACGGTTCTTTTATAGTTTTTTCTTTAATAACCGCCTTTGCCTTTACCCTATCCGCCCAGCTTACGAGCAACCTAAGCTTATTTGCGGTTGAGGAGTTGAGGATCCAGAAAAATCTTATAGCTTATCTCTTCACGCTAAACGGGATCCTAAACATCCTATTCCAGATGCCCCTAAGTAAGGTTTTGAATAGGCTCGGTTATAATAGGTCGGTGATAGCGGGGGGTTTGTTTTTCACCTTGGGTTTCCTTACCCTACTCTTCTCGGAAAACTATTTCCATATTCTCCTTTCCGTCGTTTTCTTAACCTTTGGGGAGATGTTTATGTTTCCCGTGCTTATGGCTTCCGCATCAAACAGGGCGCCAAATGGGGAACTCGGAGCTTACGTGGGTTTCTGGAGCACTTTTCAGGGTTTGGGTTTTTCCCTAGGTCCCGCCTGGGGAGGTTTTCTCCTTGAGGGTATGGGGAGGGGAGCATGGTTGGTTATGTCCCTACAATCCGCCCTTGTCTCCTTTTTCTTCACCTTGAATCCCGAAAGGAAGTGTAAGGTCACCGTATGATTATCGTCCTCTTCTCCTTTCCAATCAGAACCTTATAAACCCTTCCATCAACAGTATATACCGCAATATCTTTATTTCCGGCGCTAAATGAATAACTCATCATCTCCCCCAAGGGGATCATAATCAAACCTAACGAGTTCAAAATCATTTGGCACAATAAAAGGATTTCCTCTAAAGTTTCCAAATCAAATCTAAGTTTTAAGTAGCCCCTCTATTTTTTAAACTCCAAAAGCTCCGTATAGATCCTTCCAGTTTCTCAATTGAAGAATTTATCAAGTTATCCAATTCATTTTCAAGATTTGAAATATCATAATTATTTTCTAACCTGAAAACAATTTCTTTTGCGATTTCTTTTACTTTATCTTTTACGTTATCCGAAAACAATGGTATTTCAACGTCTTCAACCAGCTTTTGAGTGAAAGAAATTCTCCCCCCTCTTCTTGCCCCCTTTGAAAGATAGTAATTTCTAAAAAATGCACTGTTTAAGTAGCCAACAAGAAAGAATAAATCATCCTCTTCATAAGGTTGAATGAATAAAACATCACCATGTGGTAATAGCCCACCTTTACCCAAACTAAATCTGTTATACTTGTGCCTATCTAAGACAGGAACATAAATTCTTTCCTTATTTAAGTTAGATAGCAAAAACTTATAATTTCTCAAAGCCTGCCAATGAAACCAACTTTTATTTTGCGGTAAATACCTTTTAAGCATTTCGTCTTTGAAGGGTAAAAGTTTCTTATAAATGTTTGGATAATGTTCCTTTAACTCTTCTTCGCTTTTTATACTTTCATCAACAACAATATACAATTCATAACCTTCCGTTAAAAACCTTTTACAGTTCTTTGCCTTGATAAATTTCTTTACTAAAACTTTTTCTCTATCATTAAAGTATTTCAATTCGTCTGTTGATACAAGAAAAGCTTTATCAAACCCCGAAACTAAGCCAACGCCAACTTTTGCAATATCCTTCAATTTTATATAAGGAAAGTTAGCAAAGCTAAAGGCATAAGTGGACCAGCTTTGAGTATGTAAATAATGAGGAATTTCATAATAACTAAATAAATCATTGGAAGTTTCGCATAGTAGTGCCTCCTTTGCCTTTGTGTATATTTCCGAAGGGGTAGCTTTTGTAGATTTTATTCTTAGTATTTTTATCTTCTCGTCTTTCAGGTTATACTTTCCTTTATTGAATTTGAAAATTATAGTTTCAGGATTTTCATTTTGGAACAAACGGGCTTCATCTAAATCTATGATAATTTCCAACTTGCCAAATTTTAAAATTGTTTCTCTAAGAAATTTTGCATAAGTATTATAGAAAAAGTGGTAAGGCACAATATATATGAGTTCCCCATTCTCTTTTAAAAGAGAGATAGCCTTTACGATAAAGGCATAATATATATCTCCCTCGCTCGTTCCAATTATATTTTTCACGCTCCTTGCCAATCCCATAGGCAATTGGTTAAAGTGCGCATAAGGAGGATTACCAATGATTAAACCAAAGTGTTCTCTAAATTCATAAGTTAAGAAATCGCCTAAAATAACATTATCAAACCTTTTCTTGCAATAGTCATAAAGTTCCTCATCTATCTCTATTCCGTAAATGTTTTTATATCCTCTATCCTTTAAAACTTGAAGAAAAACTCCCTTACCGCATCCAGTATCAAGGACTGGTTCATTTTTGTCGATAGATGCCAAATCAACCATTAGTTCAGCTATCTCCTTTGGTGTCTCAACAAAACCTATTTTATTTTTTACCTTTTCCATTGTTTTCTGATTCTCATTATAGTTTCTTTTATTTGTCCTAAGATAATAATCTCTGTTTTTGTTGCTTTCACGTTTTTTTTAAGAGAATCAATGGTTGCATCTATTAATTTCATACAAAGCATACAAAGCATGAATAATATTCAATGGGTTTTCCTATGGATGGACTATATTTAATTTGAAACATGGTATTCCTTGGGTTGATGTAGGATTCATCTCTTACTTCTTCCAATAAGAAAAAGTTATACCCTCTTTTTTTGTTATCTACAACAAAAACTCCGTAAGATATTATTTCCTCATTGCTAACTCTTTTAAGAATTAACTTCCTATCAATTTTAATCTCTTCGGCTAACCTCTGTTTTGAAATTCCTAAATATAACCTAATGAGATTGTTATATGTTGTTATATCGTTTCTTGCATTACTAAACAAATTACCAAATTTATTGTTGATGAAAAATTTCTCCATAACATAATAGATCATAGGGTGTTCTTCCCGCTTCCGCTTTATAAATTTCATCTTTTGGTTCTGAAAATGATATAATGATATTTTTAATGTTTTTCTTGACGAAAACTCTGTATTTTTTAAAACGGTTAATACTTCACTATCTAACTTCTTTTCAGAAATATCTTTATCTCTTATTCTTTCATAAACATATCCAAAAATTTTCCTAACCTCTTTAGCTAAAATTTCTAGCTCTTTATTCACTTTCACCATTTTATGTTTGATAATTCTATAGTCGCTTCCAACTAAAATGCTCACCTTTCGTTCAAAAACTCCTTTGCAAAGCTTAGTCTATTCCCAAGCATTGCGATCCAATAGCCACCTCCTCTACATTGGATAACCCTTTTAAATAGCTCTTCAGTCTAATCCCGATTTATTCTACTTTCCGTTGTTTTCTTAACCTTTGGGGAGATGTTTATGTTTCCCGTGCTTATGGCTTCCGCATCAAACAGGGCGCCAAATGGGGAACTCGGAGCTTACGTGGGTTTTTGGAGCACTTTTCAGGGTTTGGGTTTTTCCCTTGGTCCTGCCTGGGGAGGTTTCCTCCTTGAGGGTATGGGGAGGGGAGCATGGTTGGTTATGTCCCTGCAATCCGCCCTCGTCTCCTTTTTCTTCACCCTGAACCCCGAAAGGAAGTGTAAGGTCACCGTATGATTATCGTCCTCTTCTCCTTTCCGATCAGAACCTTATAAACGCCCTTCTTTAAGGTCGCCCTTAGCTCGCCTTTTGCTTTCAAAATGAGCCTTCCATCAACGGTATATACCGCAATATCTTTATTTCCAGCGCTAACCTTCAAATTACCATCCTCCGAAATGGAGAGCTCATCATCTCCCCCAAGGGGATCATAATCAAACCTGACGAAATCAACGATTGGGGTTTTTGTTGAATCCGATGAGCTGTAAAGTTCAAGTCTATATTGTAGGTACCTGTAATTCACTGTATCAAATGGGGATGGAAGGGGAAGGGAGGAAGAGGATGTGTAATTTCCAACAAAGATCCAAGGTGTCCATGTTATCAGATCCTTTGAAGCCCTTACATAGAGCTTTACAAGAACCCCGGACATTGCACAAGGCGAAAATGCCACCGTTGCTGAGAGCCACCTCCTCTGCACCCCAGCATCGTATATTGAAGATTCTATCCAGCCCGTTGGATAATATGATAAAATGGTTTCATACCACCAAAGCCCCTCCTTTCCGGAAGTTGTCCCAGCCCTCACGAGGATATCTGGGTCCGCATCAGCATCGAGATCGCCTATTCCAACACCAAAATAATTTCTATTAGTTATACTTGGTGTCATCCTTGTGAAGGTCATACCGGAGTTAATATAGACGTATATGATTCTATTACCTCTAGAGGCTACGACTATATCCAAGTCCCCATCAGGTTCAAAATCCGCCACCTGAACCCCCATAGGAATATTTGCGCTGTTATCTATAACCTGCTTTGTGAAGCTTAGCCCCCCGTTGTTTATATAAAGATAAACGTATCCACTTCCTCCCCTATCCGTTAAAACCAGATCCATCCTGCCATCCCCGTTTATATCTCCCATAGCCAACCCATAACCGTTGCTTAGGGTGTTATCTATTACAAAACTAGTGAAAGTCGGTGGAGTTCCTCCGTTGTTCCTGAATATATAAAGCCTGCAAGCGGTGGATAGGGCTATATCCTTCCTCCCATCGTTATCAAAATCCCAAATCAATACATCCCAAGCCCCACATCCTATACTATTACTTATCATACTCTTGTTCCATCCGGAACCCGTGTTTTCATACCACCAAAGTCCACCCGCAAGCCAAGAAACCGCAATATCAACATCCCCGTCGTTGTCAAGGTCCCCGGCGTCTATTCCCTCCGCTTCGCTTGATCCACCCATATTTGGATCTATTACCACCGTAGAGAAGCTCATACCTCCATCGTTCCTGTATAAAACCACATCTTTACCGCTTGACGGACGAGAGGCCGCAAAGACATCCATATCCCCATCGTTTTGATAATCCACCGCAACCACTTCATCCACACTTGCTATATTCGGATCTATTGTATACCTCGTGAAATTCCCACAACCCGAGTTTTGATACCAATAAACCACGTTTGGCCCGCTCTCATCGGATACCAAAAGGTCGTTTGCACCATCAAGGTTAAGATCCACTATATCGGGATCGTTATCCCAACCACCTATTGTGTTATCAACAAGGTGTTCCCTTAGATCCCTATAAACTCCTGCAAGCCTAACGTATCCGGGAAAGAGGTAAAAAACCGAAGGTGAAGAGGAGCAGAAGGTTGAACCGAATGATGAAACCGTACCGCAAACACCCGGTCCACCCGTCCAATCGGTTTGCATCACCTGGGAATAAAGGGGGAGAAAACCCCCAAGCCCTACCGCAATGGTGATTTTGAAAATGCCTTTCATACTGTATATTTTATGGCGGTAAAGTTTTGGTGTCAAGGTGTCTATGTTATCAAATTAAAAAACTTATCAGCCCAATACTGATCCTCTAAAAACAGTATGTTTTTCTTCTCGTATTCTTTAGATTTCTGGCTTGCTTGACCTCTTTGCAATTCTTCGTAAGGAGTGGTAGAGAGAATAAAACCCTTTACCTCAATTTGCCAGTTTTCATATTCCTTTCTAAGGGTTTCGCTCAATTCCTTCGAAAGGAAATTAATCTTTTCATTATTAAGCACATCTCCCAGCATCTTTAGTCCCTTTGGTTCTATGAAAACTATGTAAATTCTGTTTTCCTTCTTTTCTCTTATCCAAAGGATAAAGTCGGGATAAAACTCTCCCCAGTCAAGCATAAAGCCTACCCCTTCCCTTGCCTCGTTCCTGAGTAAAACTATGTGGTATTTATCCAAAAGTTCTCGGTTTTTGTTTAAATAATTCCTCAGACCTTCCAAAAACCTCTTCTCCCCCTCGTTCAATCCCGGTGGAGAAATGTTTATACCTTCCTTTTCCAAAAGCAATGGAACAAAGACAGAATTATCTATAACAATCCTTGGCAATATATCTTTTTCATTCTGCTCGTCCAAGAGGGAGTTCATATTTTCAACAATCTCTTTTATCCTTTCAATCAATTTTTGTTCTTGCGCAGGCACGGTCAGTTTATAGTATTCAACCTTATCGGAAGCAGATTTAACCAGGTTTAATTGTTTCCCCGCAGGTTTGTAAGTTATAATGTCCTTTTCAAACTTACCCTTCTCCCTCTTGTAAAACCTGTCTATGTAGCTTTTTAGAAGGGAAATAGCTATGTTTTCTAAATTCTTTAGATCCTTCAAGTCCTTTACTTCAAAATCGTTTGGTACAGTAACCTTGCATCTTTCTATAAGGATTTCCTTTAAAGTTTCTAAATCAAAGCTAAGGTTTAAGTAGCCCCTTTCTTTTTTAAACTCCAAAAGCTCAGTATAGATCTTCGCCCAATCAAAAAGCTCTATTTTCTTATTATCCTCTATATTCACAAGCTCCTCGATGCTTTTTGACGCAGTATCAGGTTTACCTCTGGAAGATTGAACATCTTCCCTTTGCTCCTTTGCCATATAGACCGCTATGCTTGGTACCAAGTCCGTAGAAGCAGAAATTGTTGTATCCACCCTTAAGTGTAAAACCCTCTCCCTTTCAAACTTCTTGCTTTCATCTTTGGTAGGATAAGGAAAGTCCTTCCAAAGATCTCTGTTTAACACACGCACAGGCACTTTTATTTCTTCGAACTCCACCTCTTCTTTCTTTATGGCGGACAAAAACTTACCTATGTAGTCTGCGGATATGCCGTATATGTTTAAAGTTTCAAGGTCTTTGATTTCAGAATTGCCAGACCTTTTGAGGGAAAGGTTTTTGCCCTTTAGCCTTACGCCCCTTCCAAAAAGCTGGATGATCTGCGGACCTTCGCCCTTTCCGATGTTCAAAAGTCCCATACACGAGACCCTCCAAGTGTCCCAGCCCTCTATGAACTTTTTGGAACCTATGAGTATGTTAATGGTGGAGTTTTCTCTTTTTATGCTATCAAAAAGGGAATCACTTATTGCGTCCTGCTCTATTTCAAAGCCCTTCTCTTTTAGTAGCTTTTTAAAGGCAGACACATCACCAATATTTACCACGCCAAAGTATGCGTTTTCTCCAAGCCTTAGCCCAAACTCTCCCTCCGCCCTCTTTATCTCAAGAATCCTCAGCTTCCCCCTACCGTTGAAAACCTTTTCGTAAAGGTGCTCCAAATCAAAGCCACTTCTTAACCTTTCAAACTTATGCCTAAAAATATCCTCTCCCTTTTCGTTTTTAAACTCTCCATTTAGGATTTTGTCAATCCTTTCCTTCAGCCAATCCCTGTTATGTTTTTGCCCGATACGGTGGAACCTACGAATATCCAAAGTGGTTTTTCTATGTTATGCTCTTTGGCAATCCCTCTTTTTTCTTCATATATCAAAAGTTGTTGGTAAAAGTCCAAAAGGTTGGCACAAAAAGCCATTTCTGTAAAGTCATCAATCTTTGAGTTTTTGATGTTTAGCACCCAAAAGTCCTTTCCATAGCCATCAAGGTAAAAGTGTTTGTAAGAGTAATCAAAGATTATTGCCTTTGCGTATTCCTTTAGGATATCCTCCTTGTCCAATATCTGCCCAAAGGTGGCACTGTATTCAAAGGCAAAACCCTTTTCAATAAGCT
>Ga0079995_1068648_pt1 | contig 56028 bp, 46 predicted proteins | sample FaiFalFF_MnMetaG_2_FD_69198 | JGI IMG/M metagenome (GOLD analysis project Ga0079995, IMG submission 69198) | Freshwater microbial communities from Yellowstone National Park, Wyoming, USA - Fairy Falls C (FF_Mn_C) (SPADES assembly) (version 4) | ecosystem: Environmental > Aquatic > Freshwater >... | reverse complement strand
CGACCCCTACAGAGCCTCCACCGGCTATGCCAACTCCCACCCCGGCTCCCCCGGCCGCGCCAACCCCCACCGAGCCTCCACCGGCCACGCCAACTCCCGCCCTGGCTCTCGTGCCGCCCGTCCTGAATCCAACCCTTATCGCGCCCATCCGGCCAACCCTCAGGGGCTGGGTCGATCTGCACACCCACCCCATGGCCCATCTGGGCTTCGGCGGGCATCTGATCGTCGGCGGTCCGGATGTCGGCTCCCTCATTCCGAAGATCACCTGCGATCGCCAGAACCAGCGCGCGGGAAGCATCGCCGACGCACTCCCCAACTCGAACCCGACCCACGGCGGCCCGGGTTTGTTCGACAACCCGTGCGGGGATGAGATTCGAAAGCAGATTATCAACCAGCTACAAAGCCAACTGGGACGTGACCTTCCCGAGAAGGCAGTCGGCTGGCCCACCTTTGAGCACTACCCGGCCTGGGACGCCGTCACCCATCAGGTGATGTATGTGGACTGGCTCCGCCGCGCCGTTCAGTATGGGGAGCTCCGGGTGCTGGTCGCCCTGGCCGTCAATAACAAGACCCTGGGGGACGCCGTTCGCGGCCCGGGCGATCCGCTCCCGGTCGAGGACAAGCAGTCGGCCGACCTGCAGATCAACGAGATCAAGCAATTCGTCGAGCGGCACCGTGATTTCATGGAGATCGCTTACACGCCCGCGGATCTGCGTCGCATCGTCGGGGAGGGCAAGCTCGCGGTCGTGCTCGGCGTCGAGCTCGACGCGATCGGCAACTTCTACCTGACCCGCCCCCGCCCCAGCGCCGACGTAGTCCGCCGCGAGATCGACCGTCTCTGGGATCTGGGAGTGCGCTACATCTTCCCCGTGCATGTCATCGACAACGCGTTCGGAGGCTCCGCCATCTACCAGGAGCTGTTCACCGTCTCAAACTACCGCGAAGCCGGTCGTTACTTTGAGGCACAATGCGCTGCCCCGGCGCAGTGGGTGACTCGCCCATGGCAGCCTGGGCTCGGCCTGGAATTGTGGGCTGCAGCGCTCGTCAAGCTCGGCACCGGGCTCCCGTCGATCCCCGCACCCCCAGGGTGTCCCCCCGGGGTCGGCCATGTCAATCCCCGCGGCATGACGGAGCTGGGGCGAGTGGCCATGATCCACGCCATGTCTAAGGGCATGCTGATCGACGTGGATCACATGTCCGATCGAACCCTGGAATGCGCGCTGAGGCTCGCCGAGGCGGTCCCCGGCGGGTATCCCCTCATCTCGGGTCACACCGGCGTGCGTTCAGAGGGTGGTAGGAACGTAGGCGAGAACATGCGCCATCCGGAACAGCTGCGTCGAATCCGCGACCTTGGGGGGATATTTGGCCTGGGCACTGAGGCGACAACCCCCGAGGAGTTCGTCTCCAATTACCGAATCGCACGGACGATCATGGGGACGGGGAGGGTGGCCATCGGCTCCGACGCGAACGGCCTCGTCAAGCTGCCGCGTCCACCGATGCGCTTCTATTTCCGCTACGATGATCGGTTTCCACAGCCCTCAACCGGGCGCAAGACTTGGGACTACCATCTCGACGGCGTGGCCCACTACGGCATGTTCGCTGACTTCCTGAGGGCGGTCCAAGCGGTGGACCCGGAGGTCCACAGCTCCTTGATGTCTTCTGCTGAGATGTTCGCGCAGACCTGGGAGAAGGCCTTCAGGGTCCGGGATGCGGTCTCCGGCGCGCCTTTCCCAGCCTGTCCCTAAGCCCCAGAGCCCTTCGGCCGGAGGGCCACGAGCCGGGCCGGGAGCGCAGGTCGCTTCCGGCCCGGGCGCAGGAGCGCGGATCAGGCATCCATCCTCCTACCTCATCGCAGGATGTCCGAAGGATGCTCTTGCGGTTCGTGGCAACCGCGCTGGCACGAAAGAGCCCGGGGTGAGGACCATGGACCTCTGCGAGCGCTTGCCCAGGCTTCGGCGCATCGAAGAGGTGTTCGCAGGGCTACGTTTCGCAAGGGCGCCTTCCATCCGCGAGCTGCAAGAATGAAGTAAAAGCCAAAAATCTTATCCGGAGGGTTCCATGCTGATCAATCCTCGGAAGGCATCGGCAGAGGAAGCGGGGGATTCGGACCGTTTGATGGCCCTGCTGGCTTACCTCATCGGGATCATCGTCCCCCTGATCATCCTGCTCACCGACATGAAGAACCGTCCCTTCCAGCGGTATCACGCCGTTCAGGCCCTGGCGGCCCAGGTCGCCCTGATGGTGATCTTCTTCGCCCTGGGGTTGATCCCCATCATCGGCTGCATCGCGCCGCTGCTCGGCCTGGCCGCCTTCGCGCTCTTCATCTACTACGCCATCCAGGCCTACCAGGGCTATTACTTCGAGATCCCGGTGGTGACCGCCTTCGCCCGCCAGCAGGGATGGATCGCCTGAGCCGGAAGGGGGAAGGTGGCCGGGACGAACGGCCCGGCGAAGCGGGCCGACAGCAGCCCGCGATCGGAGGAGCGGGAAAGGGGGCGACCGGTTGGTCGCCCCCTATGGCGGTGGAGCGGGCGCTCCCGGCGCCCGGCCTGCGAGCGATGGGTCGATGGAAGCAAGGCAGAGGAGAGGTCGCCCCGCCCGGGAAACGGAAAAGCCCGGATCGCTGCGAAACGGCTACGCGTGGATGCCCTCCACCAGCGCCGCTTCCCCCTGGCCCACGCCCACGCACAGGGCGGCCACCCCGTAGCGGGCCCGGCGCCGGCGCATCTCATACAACAGCGTGGTGAGGATCCGCGCCCCGCTGCAACCCAGAGGGTGCCCCAGGGCGATGGCCCCGCCGTTGACGTTCACCTTGTTGAGGTCCAGCCTTAGCAGCTTGATACAGGCCAGGGTCTGGACGGCGAAGGCCTCGTTGATCTCCACCAGATCGATCTGATCCAGGGTGAGCCCGGTCCGCTCCAGCAGCTTGCGGATGGCGGGGACCGGGCCGTAGCCCATCACCCGGGGGTTCACCCCCACTGCGGCCGAGGCCACCCAGCGGGCCATCGGCTGCAGGCCCAGGGCCCGCGCCTTCTCCGCGCTCATCAACAGCAGCGCCGCAGCGCCGTCGCTCAACCCCGAGGCGTTCCCCGCCGTCACCGTCCCCCCTTTCCGGAAGACCGGGGGCAGCCGGGAGAGGCGCTCGAGATCCGTGTCCAGGACGATCTCCCCGTTCTCGATGCGATAGCGCGGCCCCTCATCGACATCGATGACCAGAGGGGGCTGCCCCGGGCGCTCGATCACCACCGGCACGATCTCCTCGCGGAACTTCCCGGAGCGGATAGCCTCCACCGCCCGCTGATGGGAGAGCAGGGCGAAGCGGTCCTGCTCCTCCCGCGTGATCTCCGGATGCTCCTCGGCGATGTTCTCAGCCGTCTCGCCCATGGACTCGAGGGGGAACATGGCCTCCATCTTCGGGTTGGGGAACCGCCACCCCAGGGCGGTGTCGTAGACGGTGACGTTCCCCCGCGGGAAGGGGACGGCGGCTTTGGGCATCACCCAGGGCGCCCGCGTCATGCTCTCCACGCCGCCCGCCACCACCACATCCGCCTCGCCGCAGCGGATGGTCCGGGCCGCCAGGTTGACGGCGGTGAGCCCCGAAGCGCACAGCCGGTTCACCGTGACCGCCGCCACGTGGTAGGGGAAGCCCGCCAGGATCGCCGCCATGCGGGCGACGTTGCGGTTGTCCTCCCCCGCCTGGTTGGCGCAGCCCATGTAGACCTCGTCCACCATCGCCGGGTCGATCCCGGCCCGCCGGACCACCTCCCGGATCACCAGGGCGGCCAGGTCGTCCGGGCGCACGTCCTTTAAAGCCCCTCCGTATTTGCCCATCGGCGTCCGCACCGCGGCGACGATGACCACCTCCCGCATCGTGCCCCTCCTCCCTGCGTTTCCGGAGCCGTGAAGGCCGGAGCGCTCGCCTTCCGCTTCGCTACTGCAACCGGTTGACGTCCACCCAGATGGAGCCGCTCATCACGCGGGCCGGATAGGACGGCAGCGGAGCCGCGCATGGCCCGGCGATCGGGCGGCCGTCGGCCCCGAAGCGACATCCGGCGCATTCCGCCCACAGCTGCGTCCCCTCGATCTTCAGCAGGCACGGGATGCCGGGGGGCTGCATCGGGAAAGCCCGGATCCGATCGCCGGTGCGCACCAGGATCATCGGGTAGAGCCGTCCGCTCCGGTCGGAGAGGGTGAGGGGAAACGGCGCCCCCTCGCTCAGGCGATCCGGCGGCACCCCGGTGTCCAGCCAGCGCGGCGTCCAGGGGGCGCCGAAGACCGCCAGGGCGAAGAGCGCACAGAGGCCCACCAGCAACACCCCCCCGAACAGCGCGAGGAACACCCGTCCCTTCCGTCCCGCAGCGGACGGGATGCCCGCTTCGCCCTCCACCGGGAAGGGCCATCCCTCCCCCTGCCCATCCCCCGGCCAGGCCATCCGTCCTCACCTCCCTTCGCGCTCCGGCGCGCCGCCCCGGGAGAACAGAGGCCGGAGGGATGAGCCGCTCACCCCTCCAGCCCTGGGATCCCGAGGTCCTGCCCATTATGGAGAGCGAGGATCAGGCGCGCCCTTCCACCTCGATCACCTGCACGCCCCGATACGTCCCGCAATGGGGGCAGACGTGGTGGGGAAGGATCCGGTTCTTGCACCGGGGACACGGCACCAGGTTGGGACGCCGGAGCGCATCGTGCGCCCGACGCATCCCCCGCCGCGTGCGGGTCACCCGGCGCTTGGGCAACGCACCCATCGGAACCACCTCCTCATCGAAGACTGTTTCCCACGGCGTTCCCCCGCATCCCCGATGGAAGCGACATAGATCCTCATGGAAACAGGGGGATCGGCCGGCGCTTCATGCTAACCGGAAACCGGATCTACCGCAACCGGAGACCTCCAGGCCCGGGGCCTTCTCCCGCTTCTCGCCGGGAACGGACCTGCGGGCCTTCACCCCCATCGTCGAGCCAATCCGGGCCGAAAGGGATCTTCCGGGTGTGTCCCAAAATCGTAGGACAACTGCTCGCAGTTGTCCTACAAGGCGGCCAGGCCCGACAAAATCGGGACACACCCGATCTTCCCGCTTCAAAGCCGGGAAGCCTCGCCTCCGGGTAAAATGGGGTGGAGCGCCCGGAGCGAGGCCATGCGGCTGCGGGACTGGATGGAGGCCCTTCCTCAACGGCTGAAGCCGCTGCTGCCGCCGGACCTGCAGGGGTTCCGCTGGTCCGCCCGGCCCTGGCTGGTCCAGGTCTACTACCGGGATCCGGCCTTCCACTACGAGGTCTGGCATCTGGGGGAGCGACGGGGGCGGATCGAGGTGGGCCTGCACTTCGAGAGCCGGGATCCGGCGCGGAACCGGGCGATGCTGATGACCGTCTGCGCGCACATCTGGGAGATCCGCGCGCAACTGGGCCCTTATGTGGAGGCCGAGCCCTGGGATCGAGGATGGGCCAAGGTCTTCGAGACCCATCCGCTGACCTCTCTGGATGAGGACAGCCTGGAGCGCTTCGCCCAGCGTCTGGCCCGGTGGATCCAAACCCTGGAGCCCCTCCTGGGGGATCCGCCCCGGCGCATCGGTGGCCGACGGCAGGACGCCTCCAGGACCTGATGCGGATCGGAGGACCATGGGCAGGGATCTCTCTTTCCTGGAGGAGCTCAACCCAAGCCAGCGGGAGGCGGTCACCGCCCCCGATGGGCCGATCCTGGTGCTGGCCGGCCCGGGCAGCGGGAAAACCCGGGTGCTCACCTACCGCATCGCCTATCTGCTCACCGCCCGCCGGGTCTCTCCCTTCCACATCCTGGCGGTGACCTTCACCAACAAAGCGGCGGAGGAGATGCGCTCCCGCCTGGAGGTCCTCTTCGGCGACCGGGTCGGAGAGCTCACCCTGGGGACCTTCCACGCCACCTGCGCCCGGTTCCTCCGGCGGGAAGCCCCTCTCCTCGGGCTCCACCCCCAATTCGTGATCTACGACGAGGAGGACACCCTCGAGGCCATCCGCCAGGCCCTGCGGGATCTCAACCTGGATGAGAAGCGCTACCGGCCGGGCGCCTTACGGGCGGCCATCTCTCGGGCCAAGAACGAGTTCGTCCGCCCCGAGGCCTACCCGATCCGGACCTACTTCGACGAGATCGTGGCCCGGGTTTACGCCCGCTATGAGGAGCGCCTGCGGGCCGCCGACGCCCTGGACTTCGACGATCTCCTCCTGCGGGCGGTGGAGCTCTTCGAGGAACACCCCGACGTCCTCGCCCGCTATCAGGAGCGATACCGCCACATCCTGGTGGACGAGTTCCAGGACACCAACACGGTGCAGTATCTGCTGTTGCGCTTGCTGGCCTCCCGACACCGCAACCTGTTCTGCGTAGGGGATGAGGACCAGAGCATCTATGGCTGGCGCGGCGCGGACTTCCGCAACGTGATCCGCTTCCGGGAGCATTTCCCCGACGCCCGCATCATCATCCTGGAGGAGAACTATCGCTCCACCGAGACCATCCTGCAGGCCGCTCAGGCGGTCATCCGCCGCAACACCGAGCGCTATAACGAGAAGCGTCTGATCGCCGCCCGTGGCCCCGGCGCTCCCATCACCCTCTACGAAGCCTTCGACGAAGAGGATGAGGCGGCCTTCATCGCCCGGCGGGTCCAGGAGCTCATCGAGGCCGGCCGCATCCGACCGGGGGAGATCGCGGTGATGTATCGGACCAACGCCCAGTCCCGCGCCCTGGAGGAGGCCTTCCTGCAGGCGGGAATCCCTTATCGGCTGGTGGGTGGCGTTCGGTTCTATCAGCGCCGGGAGGTGAAGGATCTCATCGCCTACCTCCGGCTCGTCCTCAACCCCCACGACGACCTCAGCCTGGCCCGCGTCCTCAACGTCCCGCCGCGGGGGATCGGCCCGGCGACCATGGCCCGGCTCAGCGCCCTGGCCCTCCAGGAGAAGACCTCCCTCTTCGCTGCTGTGGAGCAGGCCGTCGCCGGCGCCCCGGGGATCTCCCTGGGCCCGAAGATCCGCCGCGCCCTGGCGGATTTCGTCGAGCGCGTCCGGGCCTGGCGGGCGGACCGCGAGCATCTCGGTGTGGCAGAGCTCCTGCGACGGATCATCGACGAGATCGGATACGCGGAATACGTGGAGTCTCTGGAGGAAGGAGAGCGGGAGGTTGGCGGCCGCCGCTGGGACAACGTCCTGGAGCTGTTGAAGGTCGCCGGGCCTTACCGCCCCGGCGCCTTCGAGGATCCCCTGGCGGCCTTCCTGGCCGACGTCGCCCTGCTGACCGATGTGGACACGCTGGAAAGCGATGAGGAGGCCCCCATCCTGCTCACGCTGCACGCCGCCAAAGGCCTGGAGTTCCACACCGTGTTCATCGCCGGCCTGGAGGAGGGGCTCCTTCCCCACAGCCGCTCCATGGACGAGCCGGGGGCGCTGGAGGAGGAACGCCGCCTGTTCTACGTGGGGATGACCCGGGCGAAGGACCAGCTCTTCCTCACCTACGCCTTCCGCCGCTACGATGAGCTCCGCACCCCCTCCCGGTTCCTCCGGGAGATCCCCCGGGAGCTGCTCATCCCCGCCGTCGCCCGAACCGCCGCTCGCTCTCCAACCGCCGCCGGCCGTAGCCGCCGGAAGGAGGAGGCCCCCGCCTTCACACCCTCCGCCCCCCGCTTTCGCCCCGGCCTGCGGGTCCGGCATCCGCGCTTCGGCGAGGGGCTGGTGGTGGAGTGCCGGCCCATCGGCGCGGATGAGGAGGTGGTGGTGATGTTCGAGGAGGCGGGCCTCAAGCGGCTGCTGGCCTCCTTCGCCGGGCTGGAGGTCCTCTCTTAAACAGCGGAAGCCGGGATCATCGCCCCGCCGCGCGCCGCCGTCGGTAGAAATCGCAGTCGCGGCGCACCGGACAGAGGTCACAGCGGGGCCGCTGGGCCTTGCAGATCTCCCGGCCGTGGCGGATCAACAGCAAATGAAAAGGGAGATAGCGTTCCGGGGGAACCAGGGCCTCCATCCACGCGTGGGCTCGCTCCGCCGACATCCCCTCCGGGATCAGCCCGAGCCGCGTCCCCACGCGGTGCACATGCGTATCGACCGGGAAGGCCGGCTTGCCCAGCGAAAAAAGAAGCACGATGGCCGCCGTCTTCGGACCCACGCCGTTCAGGCGCCGCAGGTAAGCCTTCGCCTCCTCCACCGGCCAGTCGGCGAGGAAATCCAGCGACAGCTCCCCGCGCTCCTCGGTGATCCGGCGCAGGATCGCCTGGATCCGCGGGGCTTTCTGAGCGGCCAGGCCCGCCGGGCGGATGGCTTCCTCCACCGCCTCCACCGGCGCATCCCGCACCGCCTCCCAGGTGGGGAAGCGCTCCCGCAGCCGCTCGAAGGCCCGCCAGCTGTTCACATCGCTGGTGTTCTGGGAGAGGATGGTCAGGACCAGCTCGGAGAGGGGGTCCAGGCGCCAGCGGGCCGGGATCCCGTAATACGCCTCCAGGGCCCGATCGATCCGTTCCGCTTTCCGGCGCAGCGCCGCCCGGGGTCGCTCCATCCCCTTTCCCCCAACGGATGGCGCGGGTCAGGCCGCTACGTCCCCGAACCAGGTCCGCAGGCGCTCGGCCTCGAAGCGCTTCTTCTCTTCCAGATAGTTCGGCGAAGGCTCCGTGATCTCGATCTCCGGCGCCGGCTCGACGAGGAAACGGCCGCGCACCAGCATGGCCTCGCCCCGGCCCAGCTCCAGGTAGCAGAAGCCCTCGCCGGAGAAGGAAGCCTCGGGCTCCCGCCCCGCGAAAACGGCCGCGATCCGCTCCGCCACCACCTCCCCTTCGGCCTCGGCGAAGACGCCTGCCTTGGGCAGCGGCATGCCGTTGGGGAGGAGGATCTCAGTGATGTCCCCGATGGCGTAAACCCCGGCGAAGCGGGTCTCCAGCGTGCGCGGGTGCACCCGCACCCACGCGCCGCCGTCCGTCAGGCCGCTGCGGACCACGACCTCCGGGCAACGGTGGGGAGGGATGCCGAGGAGCAGGTCGAAGGGCCGCCGCCGCTCGCCGAAGACCACCGCCCCCGCCTCCACCGCCGTGGCCTTGTGGTTCGGGAGGAAATCGATCCCGCGCTCGGCCAGGCGTCCCTCCAGCACCGAGCAGCCGGCCGCTCCCAGGACGGGGAGGGACATCGGTTGCGGGGTGAAGACGGAGATGCGCGCCCGGACGCCACGGGCCTCGAAGAAATCCTGGAGGAGGAAGGCCATCTCGTAAGGGGCCGGCGGGCACTTGTAAGGCGCCCCGAAGATGCCGATCATCACCTGGCCGCCACGGAAGGCGCGCACCGCCTCCATCGCCCGGGGGATCTCCTGAGGATCATAGACGTTGAGGGCGTGCTCCCGGAAGCCCGGGATCGCCTCCGGGGCCAGCTCGGCCCCCAGGGCCACCACCATGGCGTCCCCCTCCCAGCGTCGGCCGTCCACCTCCACCGCCCGGTTCGCCGGGTCGATGGCGGTGATGGTGCCGGGGAGGACGCGGATGCCGAAGCGCTCGAGAGCCTGGAGCGGGCGGCGTCCTTCCTCCAGGGTGCCCCGGCCGACCAGGGCCCACGTCTTGCGCAAGCCCAGCATGAAGTAGGGACGCCGCTCTACCACCACGATCTCGTCCTCCGGGGGGAGCCGCCGCCGCAGGGCATGGGCCGTAGCCACTCCCCCGAACCCGCCTCCCAGGATCAGCACCCGTCGCATCGCCTCCCTCCATACCGGGGTGTTCTCCAGAGCCTGTGGGGAAAAGTTTACACGGGAAGACCGCGGGCCTGCCATTGTTCCGCCGCCGCCGCAGCGATCGCCTCGGCCTCCTGCTCCAGGCGCACCCCCGCGTAGTGGCGGGCGAGATAATCGCGCAGATACGCCCACAGGAATCCCAGAACCCCGCGCTCCCGCCATTGACGCACATGGATCAGCTCGTGGACCAGCAGGCGGAACCCCGAGAGGCGATCGGGGGGCCAGTAAGCGGGGTCCATGAAGATGTGCCGGCCCAGGGTCACCGCCGCCGGATCCACGCCCGGGAGCGGGTCGGGCATCGCGCGCAGGATCAGACGGGCCAGGGAGGTCCCCACGTGCAGGCACGCCCGCTCGAGATCGGGCTCTGGCAGCCAGGCCCCCGCCAGCTCCCGCAGCTGGGCCCGCACGGGCTCCGGGATCGGGCCGCGATAGATCGGCATCTGCCGCCTCCGATCAGGATATGTGGGGGAGCCATCTCCATGCCTCAGGGGAAAGGTCGCCGCCATGGGATCCGGGTGGATCCAGTCGTTCAGCCCGCTCGGATCAGCCCGCCCGGACAAAGGGGATCAGGCCTCTTCCGATTCCGGTCCTTCCTCGGGGATCTCTTGGGGGGCGAAGGCCCTCCCGTCCTGCAGCCACCACACCCCCCGCGCCCGGGCCATCCGCCGCGCCGGCGCCGTCAATTCCTTCGCCGCCACCACCGGGATCACCTCCGCCCCCAGCGCCCGGGCAAAAACGGCCGCCCGCTCCACCGCCCGGGCCACATCCTTCGTCGTCCCCTGCCAGGAGATCTCCACCGCCAGATACACCCGGCGGTCCTCCCGCCGATGGAAGCCCTCCACCAGGGCGTCCAGGGGGGCGGCCCGGTCAACCTCTTCCGCCGTGATGCGCCCGGCCGCCTCAGCCTCCTCCAGGAGCTCCATCTTGCGCGCGCTGGGGACGACGGCGGCCCGCCGCAACAGAGGGCGGAAGAGGCCCGGATCCTCCCGGTAGAGGGCCTCCAGGCGCATCGACTTCAGCCGCCCCAGATCCCGGCTGTGGTCCTCCTGGCGGCGCTCCATCCGGTCCACCCGCTCGGTCAGGATCCGGAGGGCCTCGGCCAGCTCGGCGAAGCGGCGGTCGGTCTCGGCCCGATAGGCGGCGAACTCCTCGTAGTGGCGGCGCTGGGCCTCGGCCAGCTCGGCGAAGCGGCGGTCGACTTCGGCGCGGAACTCCAGGAACTCCTGGCGGTGGGCAATGAACTCCTGGCGATGGGCGATGAACTCCTGACGGTGGGCGATGAACTCCTGGCGGTGGGCGGCGAATTCCTCGGCCAGGCGCCGGAGGCTTTCCTCCGTGCGGCGCTGGGCCTCGGCCAGCTCGGCGAAGCGGCGGTCGGTCTCGGCCCGATGGGCGACGAACTCCTTGTAGTGCTGCCGCTGGGCGCGGTAGAGGGCCAGGATGAGGCGGGCGGCCCGCTGAAAGCTCCGCTCCATCCGCTCGGGCATCCGCCGCACTTCTTCGGAGGCCAGCAGGGCCCACAGGGGCTCCCGCCACTCCGGATGCGCCCGCAGCAGCTCCGCCAGATCCCGCAGATCTTCCACCGTGAAGGCCATCGCGCGCCTCCCTAAGGGCATTATAGAGGCGAACCATTCGAGTGAGCAATGAAAACCTGCCCTGCAACCAAGCGGACCCGGACAGGGAACGCTGATGTCGGGAGGCCGGCCTCTGCGCCTTCCCCGCCGCTACCGGGCGCTTCCCTGCCAGAGGAGGAGCAGGATCCCCCCCACGACCAGGGCCCACAGCCACATGGCCGCGGGATGGCCCAGGAACTCCAGCGCCTGTTGCAGCGCCGCGGCCGGACGGGAGATCCGGTGCGTCAGGCCCGCATACAGCCAGTCCAGGGTCAGGAACGGACGCACCCGCGCCCACCGCCGGGCCGCCTCATGCACCCGATGGGCCTGCATCTGGATCCCGACCGCAAGCCCCAGCCCGACGACCAGGACCACCCGAAGGGGTGGAGACAGCTCCTCCCGCCAGGCTCTTAGGGCGAGGCCCAGGCCGATCAACCCGGCCACCCCCAGGGTGAGCCCCAGGCCGTAGAGAACCCGCCAGGCTCGCTCCGAGGGGAGCACCTCCTCCATCGGACGGAGCCATCCCCGCACCAGGGCGCTAAGCAGCAGGCCGTGTGGGAGCAGCAGAATCGGCCATGCCCATGCCGGCGCGGCGCGGAACAGCCCGGCGAAGAGAGCGGCGCCGGGCATCAGGGGAACGCCCGCCAGGGTCAAGATCGCCGCCAGGGCGGGCAACCCCCACGGAGAAGCCGGGTGAAAGGAGGGCGCGGTGAACAGCAGGGCGAAACAGACCGGCCAGAGGGCCGCCGCCAGCGGGGCGAGAGCCGGCTCCATCAGCGCGACCAGCGCCCACCACGCCGCGCTCCCCCAGGCCGCCTCCACCAGCCCGGCCCTTGGATCCGGCTCCGCCCACGCCCATAGCCCTCCGAGCACCGCGGTGAGCCCCAACGCTCCGGCCACCCAGGGGATCCCCGGCCACCCCTGCAGCATCGGAACCAGATGGGCCCAGAAGGTCAAGCCCACGGCGGTGGGAAGGATGTAAAGCAGCGCCGCGCGGTCCACCTCATCCGCCAGTTCGGGGGGACGCCCCACGTGGAAGGGATAGATGTCCAGGCGGATGAGGGTGGCCAGGACGAAGAGGGGCAGCGCCGCTTCCCCTCCCATCCGGCTCCAGAAGAGGCTGTCGCCGGCGCGCCAGAGCTGCCAGGCCGCCGCCCAAAGGGCCAGGAGCGCCGCCCCATTCACCAGCCCGGCCAGCGCCGCGCGGTCGACAACGGCCTGCCCCCGGCGGACCAGCAACAGGGCCAGGAACATGGCGTCAAGGGCGGCCCAGGTCATCAGAAGGGTGAAAAGATCCGCCGCCAGGACCGCCCCGGTAGCGGCCACGAGCATCCCCAGCGTCAGGACCCGAGGCCACCGCCGGCCCTGTCCCGGGTAAGCCGTCCACATCCATCCGACCAGGAACCCGGCCAGGAGAGCTCCCAGCCCCTGGCTCCAGAGAAACGGAGTCAGGCGGAACACCCAGGCGGTCTGGAGGACCGAAAAGGGTCGCTCGATGCGCAACGCAGCCTCTTGAGGCGGCTGTCCGGCTGCCGCCAGCCAGAGCCCCAGGGCGCCCGTCAGCGCCATGGCCATCGCCAGGCTGGGCCCGCGCAGGCCCAGCAGCCGCCGCGCCGCCGCCACCGCCGGGATCCCCAGGATCAGCGCGATCCATGCGAGAAGCACCTGATCCACCGCATCCCTCCCGATCTCGATCGGACGCGGCCTGATTGTAGCATGGGCGGTGGCCGGGCTTGACAGCCCTTTCCCTTCGCACTATCATTGGCCGTGTCGGACAACTGAATACGGCCGAGGTGCCCGACGCCCCGGATGGCAGGGCTGAAAGGCGAAGTCCGGTGAAAGTCCGGCGCTGTCCCGCAACGGTAACCATGGCCGCCACCGCGGACCATGGAAGCCCGGTCGCCCGCCTCGGCCTCCTCCGAGCCTCGCGGAAGGGGTAGGAGCGCCGCCTGCACCGTCCCGACTTTCCCTCGGGCCTCACGCGGCCTCCCTGTCCGTTCCGGCAGGGAGGCCGCTCGTTTCCGGCCCCCGTTCGGGATGGGCACGCCTCGCCCCTTCCGGCGAGGCGCCCATCCTGAACCGGGAGGTTTCCAATGCGACGCGCTGTGATCCTCATCTTGATCCTGATGCTCCTGGCCGGCTGCGCGGGGGCACCTTCCCCCACGCCCACCGCGACCTCTGCTCCCACGTTCACCCCGGCGCCCACGGCCACGCCCACCGTCCCCCCCACGCCCACGCCCTTCCTGCGCATCGTCGACGACCACGGGCGGACCGTGGTGCTGAAGGACCGTCCCCAGCGCATCGTGACCCTCGCTCCCTCGGCGACGGAGATGATCTTCGCCGTCGGGGCCGGCGATCGCCTGGTCGGACGGGACGAGCTATCGGATTATCCGCCGGAGGCCAAGCAGGTCCCCAGCATCGGCAACACCTATCCGACCCTGAACACCGAGGCCATCGTCGCCCTGCGGCCGGATCTCATCCTGGCGCCCGGGGTGATCAGCCCGGAGCAGGTGAAGGCTCTGGAGGACCTGGGGCTGACGGTGTTCCATCAAAGCACCCCGAAGGATCTGGAGGGGATCTTCCAGCAGATCCTGACCGTGGGAAGGCTCACCGGGAACACGGCTCAGGCGGAGAAGGTGGTGGCCGATCTGCGCGCCCGGGTCGCCGCCCTGGAGGAGAAGATCCGCTCCACCTCCAGCCGACCCAAGGTGTTCTATGAGCTGGACGCCACGGATCCGGGCAAGCCCTGGACAGCGGGGCCGGGCTCCTTCATCGATCGGCTGATCACCATGGCCGGCGGGCAGAACGTCGGAGCCGTCCTCTCCAGCGAGTGGGGCCAGCTCAGCCTGGAGGAGCTGCTCCGCCAGGATCCCGATCTCATCATCCTGGGGACAGCGAACTACGGCGAGACGCCGGAGAAGGTCCGACAGCGGCCGGGCTGGAACCGCCTGCGGGCGGTGCGGGAGGGGCGGATCTACCCCATCGACGCGGATCGAATCTCCCGGCCCGGCCCGCGCATCGTGGAGGGCCTGGAGGCGATGGCCCGGATCATCCACCCGGAGCTGTTCCCGCAGCAGGTCCGGGCGCCGCGCTGGCCTCTCGGGCTCTCCCGGGCTGCCCCGCTGCGGATTTGGCCGTGAGCGGGAGAGTGGGGGAATTCCGCCGGGGAGCATCCAATGGCCGGTGAGACCCTTCGCCTGCTTCGACGCCGCGCCCGCCCGATGCGGATCGGCCTGTGGGCCGGCCTGGCGCTGGCGCTGGGGATGAGCCTGGGGATGGGGATGGCCCTGGGGCCGGTGAGCATCCCCCTGCCGGAGCTCGGCCGGGTTTTGATGGCGCGGATCCGACCCGGGGAAGGGGTGGATCCCACCCTGATGACCATTGTGTGGGAGGTGCGCATCCCCCGGGTGTTGCTGATGGCCCTGGCCGGGGCCGCGCTGGCCGGAGCGGGCGCGGCCTATCAGGGGTTGTTCCGCAACCCCCTGGCGGATCCTTACCTGATCGGCGTGGCGGCGGGGGCCAACCTGGGCGCCCTCATCGCCGTGGCGCTGAACTTCCCCGGCGTCTTCGCCGGCCTGCTGGGCCTCCCCCTCGCCGCCTTCATCGGGGGGATCCTGACGGTGGGGCTGGTCTACCGGCTGGCCCGGGTCGGGAAGACCCTCCCCCTCACCACGCTGTTGCTGTCCGGGGTGGCGGTGGGAGCGGTGCTGAACGCCCTGAGCCTCGGGCTGCTGATGCTGATGGTCGGCCGCATCGCCCCTTATCGAGCCTGGATCTGGATGCTGGGGGGCTATGCCCTGGGCGGATGGCCAGCCCTATGGGGGGCGCTCCCCTACGTGGCCCTGGGCCTGGGGGCGCTGGTCGCCCTGGGCTATCCCCTGGACGTGCTGCAGTTCGGGGAGGAGCAGGCGCTGCAGCTGGGCCTGCCGGTGGAGCGGGTGAAACGGCTGGCCATCGCCGCCGCCACCCTGGCCACGGCTGGCGCCGTGGCCTTCACCGGGATCATCGGCTTCGTCGGGCTGATCGCCCCGCATCTGGCCCGCCTGCTGATCGGCCCACGTTATTCCCGGGTGATCCCCGCCTCGATCCTCCTGGGGGCAACCCTGCTGGCCCTCGCCGACCTGCTGAGCCGCACCCTGATACCTCCGCAGGAGATCCCCCTGACCCTGCTCACCGCCCTCCTGGGCGGACCTTTCTTCCTGTATCTGCTCAGCTCCACCCGCCGGGGGGCGTTCTTTTAAGGCCTGTTCAGGCGGCAAAACAGGTCACCCCATCGCGGCGAAAGCCGGTCCTACGGCAAGGATGCCGAAATGAATTCCGGCCTACAGAGGCGACGGGTCGAGGTGGACGCCGCTCCTGCAACGGAGGGGTTTCCGCCCCGCATCCTGGTCCCCGGTGACGCAGGGTTGCGGCTTCAGCCTCGGCCTTCCGCAGCGGTGAGCGCCTGGGCGGATTCCTCGCCCCGGGTTTTCGGAAAGAAATTCAAGGGGAAGCCTCCGCGGATACCCCGGCCCTCCGTTGCGCCTGGGCGTGGATGGGCTTCAGGACCGCGTAGATGAACGCGTGGGCAGGGGTGGGGACCCCGTAACGCGCCCCGATGCGGACCACCGCGCCGCTCATGGCTTCGATCTCCAGCGGGCGGCCCGCTTCCACGTCCCGCTGCATGGAGGAGGTGGCCGTCGGCGCCAGGCGGTCGATGAAGGCCATCGTCTGCGGCACCACATCGGGATCCAGCGGCACGCCCGCCGCCCGGGCCACCGCTTCAATCTCCCGCATCGCTTGCTCCAGCAGCGCCCGGGTCTCCGGGACCTCCCGCCACGCCCCTACCGGCAAACGCACCAGGCTGCCCACCCCGCCGATGGCCGCGATGAAGAGGAACTTGGTCCAGAGCACCTTGCGGATCTCCGCGGTGGCCTCCGCCTCCGCCCCCGCCGCCGCGAAGGCGCCGGCGATCGCTTGAGCGCGGGGGGTCAGCCGTCCGTCCAGCTCCCCCACGACGACCCGCCGGAAGGCGCTCTCCTGCCGGATGACGCCGGGCGCCTCGATCTGCGAAACCACCCAGACAGCGCCTGCCAGGGTCCGCTCCGTCCCCACCGCCGCGGCCACCTGATCCGGGGCCTCCACGCCGTTCTGGGTGGTCAGCACCACCCCCTCCGGGGCGAGCAGGCGAGGCAGAACCCCCACCGTCTCCGGGATGTGATAGGTCTTCACCGCGTAGAGGACGAGATCCGCCGGCGGGGCCTCCTCCGGGCGGTCCGTGGCGTGGACGGGGCGCAGGTGGAAATCCCCGTGGACGCTTTTGATCTGCAGGCCGCGGGCGCGCATCGCCTCCAGGTGAGCACCCCGGGCGATGAACGTCACCTCGTGGCCGGCCCGGGCGAGCAAGGCCCCGAAGTAGCCTCCCACGCCGCCGCTGCCGAAGACGGTGACGCGCATGGTCTCGCCTCCTTGCCGGATGTCGGAACAGGCCGGGGCATCCGCGGCCTATGCGACCGCGTCGTCCGTGATCTCCAGCCCCCGATCGATGATCTCCAGCCCCTCCATCAGCTCCTCCTCCCGGATGCAGAGGGGAGGGTTGGTGAAGAAGGTGTTCCAGCGGATGAAGGTGTAGAGCCCGTTCTGGAGGAAGAACTCCTTCAAACGGTTCATGATCCCCATCTCACGGGGCTGGGCGTTGAAGGGGACCAGGGGCTCGCGGGTCTCGCGGTTTTTGACCAGCTCCACCACCCCGAACAGGCCGATGCTGCGCACATCCCCCACGCTGGGATGGCGCTCCTTCAGCCGGGCGAGCTCCCGGGCCAGGATCTCCCCCATGCGCCGGGCGTTCTCGATGAGGCGATCCTCCTGATAAACCTGCAGGGTGGCGATGGCCGCGGCCAGACAGAGGGGGTGAGAGTTATACGTGAGCCCGCCCGGGAAGGGCCGATCCCGGAAGAACTCGGCGATGCGCTCTGAGATCAGCACCGCGCCCAGGGGCAGATAGCCCGAGGTCAGGCCCTTGGCCACCGTCATCAAATCCGGAACCACCTTCCAGTGGTTCACGGCGAACCATTCTCCGGTCCGCCCGAAGCCGCTCATCACCTCGTCGCAGATCAGCAGGATGCCGTAGCGATCGCAGAGCATCCGCAAGCCCTCCAGATACCCATCGGGCGGGATGATGATCCCATTGGTCCCCGTGACCGTCTCGATGAAGACGGCGGCGATGGTGTGCGGGCCTTCGAACTGAATGACGTCCTCCACATGATTCAGACAATCCAGGGTGCAGCGCTCCTCGCGCATGCACCAGCGGCATCGATAGCGGTATGGATCCATCACGTGGATGACGCCGGGGATGCCGGGCTCGGCGGGCCAGCGCCGCGGGTCGCCGGTGAGGGTGATAGCCCCTGCCGTGGCCCCGTGATAGGAACGATAGCGAGCGATGATCTTATGGCGACCGGTGTAAAGGCGAGCGATCTTGATGGCGTTCTCGTTCGCGTCCGCCCCGCCCAGGGTGAAGAAGACCTTCTTCAGATCCCCGGGGGCGATCTCCGCCAGCATGCGGCCCAGCCGGGCGCGGGGCTCCGTGGCCATGAAGGGATTCACATAGGGAAGCCGGGCGGCCTGCTCCTGGATGGCCCGGATGACCCGCTCGTCGCCATGGCCGATGTTCACGTTCATCAGCTGGGAGTTGAAATCCAGATAGCGCCGCCCTCTGGCGTCCCAGAAGTAAACCCCTTTCGCCCGCACCACCGGGATGGGATCCACCATCCCCTGGGCGGACCACTCATAGATCGTATACTGCCGGCAGAGGGCCACGATCTCCTCCGCCGTCATCCCTGTCTCCAGGAACGCCTCCGCCATGCTCACCTCCCGTCCGCAGAGGATTTCGGAGCCGGAAAACTCAGAGGGATGCCCGCTCACATCCGTTGACCCCGCACGGGTTCACCTTATTTTTCGCTGATCGAAGAGCCCGGGCAAGGCCCGTATCCCCGCCATCTCCCCTCGCCGCCTTGCCGCCGGCCAGGGCGCAAAGCCCGTGGATCCACCTGCGACGGAAAACCGGGAGGCCCGAGAGGCGGGGAAGATCCGCATGGGAGGATCCCGTTCGGCATGGTAGAATGATAAGGGGGTTCGAACGAGCCCGGAGAGCCCATCGATCCTCGACCCGGGAGGTGGATCCCTGAACACGCTGGATCTCGCACACCGGATTGTGGACGCCATCCTGGACAAAAAAGGGATGGATGTGGTGCTGATGGACATCCGGTCCCGGGCGGCCTTCGCCGATTATTTCATCATCTGCACCGGGACCTCGGAGCGACAGCTGAAAGCGATCGTGGAGGGGATCGCGGAGGCCACGGCCCGGGGATACCAGGTGGACCCGGCGCGGGTGGAGGGAGACCCCGCCTCCGGATGGGTGCTGATGGATTACGGGGACATCATCGTCCACGTGTTCGCACCCCCGCAGCGTCGCTACTACGACCTGGAATCCCTGTGGCGCGGGGCGCCGATCCTGGTGCGGGCCCAGTGAGCCGCTGCGTCGGAACCTCCATGGGAGAAACGAACCGGTGACTCTGCACTACGAAGACGCCCTGGAGCGGCTGGATCGGATCCTCCGGGCGCTGCGGCCGGAGCCCGCTGGGGGAGAGACAGCGGAGGAGGACATCCCGGAGGGGCCTCCGGTGCTGATCGTGGGCCTGGGGAACCCGGGGCCGGAGTATGCCCGCAACCGCCACAACGTCGGCTTCCGAGCGGTGGACCTCTTCGCCCAGGCCCATCAAATGGCCTTCCGACGTATCCAGCATCAGGCCCTCCTCGCCGAGGGGCGCCTGGCCGGCCAGCGGGTGATCCTGGCCAAGCCACAGACGTTCATGAACCTGAGCGGCCGCTCCGTGCGTCCCCTGGTTTCATCCTACCGTGTGCCGCTGAACCGGCTGCTCGTGGTCTACGATGACATGGACCTCCCGCTGGGGGCGATCCGGCTGCGGCCCCGGGGCAGCCCGGGCGGCCACAACGGGATGAAATCCATCGTCCAGGCCCTGGGGACCACCGAGTTCCCGCGCCTGCGCATCGGCATCGGGCGCCCTCCGGGGCAGATGGACCCAGCGGATTACGTCCTCCAGGACTTCCGGCCGGATGAGGAGGAGATCCTGGAGGGGGTGTTGCACCGGGCGGTTCAGGCGATGCGAACGTTCATTGAGGAGGGGCTGGAGGCCGCGATGAACCGCTTCAACACCCAGCCGGCGACCCGGCCGGCGGGGAAAACGGGCGAGTAGCTCAGGGGTGAGAGCATCCGCCTTACAAGCGGAGGGTCGCAGGTTCGAGTCCTGCCTCGCCCATGGTGGAGAAGGGGCGCGAAGGCCGCGCCCCTTTTGCACGCCGAAGGAATTGGGCCCAGGGAGGCTTGCGCGTTGAATGAATTCGACCTGGGGAGGCCTTTGGCCGGGGGTCGGCTTGTGAGTCGAATGAATTCGACCTCGGGAGGCCTTCGGCCGACGGTCGGCCTGCGCCGACCGGAAAGCATCTTTTGCGTCGGCGAAGGCCGACGCTCGGCGCGCAGCGCCTTGGAAGGCCGATTTCAATCGGCGCAGAGCCTCCGGCCGACGGTCGGCCTGCGCCGACCGAAGAATCCCTCTTTGCGTCGGCGAAGGCCGACGCCCGGCGCGCAGCGCCTTGAGAGGCCGATTTCAATCGGCGCAGAGCCTTCGGCCAACGGTCGGCCTGCGCCGACCGAAGAATCCCTCTTTGCGTCGGCGAAGGCCGACGCTCGGCGCGCAGCGCCTTGAGGGGCCGATTTCAATCGGCGTGAGAGCCTTCGGCCAACGGTCGGCCTGCGCCGACCGGAAAGCATCTTTTGCGTCGGCGAAGGCCGACGCCCGGCGCGCAGCGCCTTGAGGGGCCGATTTCAATCGGCGCAGAGCCTCCGGCCGACGGTCGACCTGCGCCGACCGAAGAATCCCTCTTTGCGTCGGCGAAGGCCGACGCCCGGCGCGCAGCGCCTTGAGGGGCCGATTTCAATCGGCATCAAGGCCGACGTCCGGCGCGGTGGAGCGGACCGAGATCCGGATCCAGGACGAGGAAGGAGCGATGGAAAGCCGGTATGCCGTGGTGCATTATGCGGAGATCGGCCTGAAAGGCCGCAACCGGGGGTTCTTCGAGCGGACCCTGGCCCGGCGGATCGAGGAGCGGCTCCAGGACGTCGGGCCGGCCCTCGTGGAGCGCCTCCCCGGCCGCTTCCTGATCCGGCTCCCGCGCCCGATCCCGGAGGCCCTCTGGGTGGAGCGCCTGCGCACGGTCTTCGGCATCGCCTATTTTGCGCCGGCCATCCCCGCCGCGAAGGATCTCCACGTCCTCACCGAGATCGTCCTGCGCCACCTCCCCTCCGAGCCCGTCCCCTCCTTTTGCATTCGGGCCTCCCGGGCGGATAAATCCTTCCCCTTCACCTCCCAGGAGATCGAGCGCCACATCGGCGCGGAGGTCCAGCGCCGCACCGGCTGGCGGGTGAACCTGGAGGAGCCCGCCTGGGTCGCTTACATTGAGATCGCCACCAACACCGCCCTGGTCTACTTCGCCCGCCATCGGGGTCCCGGCGGACTGCCGGTCGGGGTCAGCGGGAAGGTGGGGCTGCTGCTCTCCGGCGGCATCGACTCCCCCGTGGCCGGCTATCTGATGCTCAAGCGGGGTTGCGAGGTGATCCCCATTCACTTCCACAGCGGGCCCTTCGGAGATTGGGTCGCCTCGGAGGCCAAGGCCGCGGCCCTGGTGCGCCAGCTCCAGCCCTACGGGATGAACCCCTGGCTCTACATCGTGCCCATCGGGGAGCTCCAGCGCGCCATCGTCCTGGCCGCCCCCGCCCCCTATCGCCTCATCCTTTACCGCCGCCTGATGGTCCGGGTGGCGGAGGCCCTCACCCGCCGGGAGGGCGGGCTGGCCCTGGTGACCGGGGATTCCCTCGGGCAGGTGGCCTCCCAGACCCTGGAGAGCCTGTCCGTCATCGAGGACGCGGCGACCATGCCCATCCTGCGCCCGCTCATCGGGATGGACAAGGTCGAGATCATCGAGCGGGCGCGGGCCATCGGGACCTATGAGCTCTCGATCATGCCCGGGGAGGATTGCTGCCAGTTCCTGATGCCGCCCCGGGTGATCACCCGGCCTGCCCTGGAGACCGTGCGGGAGATCGAAGCGCGGGTGCGGATGGAGGAGCTGGTCGCGCAGGCCCTGGAGCAAGCGATGCGGGTCCCGGCCTCCCGCGCCGCTCCGGCCCCGGTCCCAGACCCGAAGGGCCTGGCCCCATGAAGGTGAGTCCCATCCTGATCCAACCAGGAGGCATCCATGTCCGCTCAGACGCTGCTTCGCTCGATCGATTACATTGAGATGGAGAACACCTACAGCGCCCCGAACTATCAGCCCATCGACGTGGTCATCGCATGGGCGGAAGGGGCCTGGGTGTATGATGTGGAGGGGCGCCGCTACCTGGACGCCCTGAGCGGCTACTCGGCCCTCAACCAGGGGCACCGACATCCCCGCATCATCCGGGCCCTGATTGAGCAGGCCCAGCGGGTGACGCTGACCTCCCGAGCCTTCCGGAACGATCAGCTGGGGCCCTTCCTGAAGGAGCTCTGCGAGCTGCTCGGTTATGAGATGGCCCTGCCGATGAACACGGGGGCCGAGGCGGTGGAGACCGCCATCAAGACCGCCCGCAAGTGGGGATACCGGGTGAAGGGAGTCCCTCGGGATCAGGCGGAGATCATCGTCTGCGAGGGGAACTTCCACGGCCGGACCACCACCATCATCAGCTTCTCCACGGTGCCGCAGTATCGGGAGGACTTCGGCCCTTACACGCCGGGCTTTGTGATCATCCCGTATGGGGACGCGGAGGCCCTGGAGCGGGCCATCACCCCGAACACGGTGGCCTTCCTGGTGGAGCCCATCCAGGGGGAGGGCGGGGTGCGGGTGCCGCCGCCCGGCTATCTCGCCCGCGCCGCCGAGATCTGCCGGCGCCACAACGTCCTCTTCATCGCCGATGAGATCCAGACCGGCCTCGGACGGACCGGGAAGCTTCTGGCCTCGTGGTGGGAGGATGTGCAGCCGGATATGGTGATCCTGGGCAAGGCCCTGGGAGGCGGGGTGGTGCCCATCTCGGCCGTGGTCTCCCGTCGGGACATCCTGGGCGTCTTCCGGCCGGGGGATCACGGGAGCACCTTCGGCGGCAACCCCCTGGCCGCGGCCGTGGCCCGGGAGGCCCTGCGGGTGATCGTGGAGGAGGGTCTGCCGGAACGGGCGGCGGCCCTGGGGGAGCACGCCATGCAGCGGCTGCGGGCGATCCGGAGCCCGTATATCAAGGAGGTGCGCGGCCGCGGCCTGCTGATCGGGATCGAGCTCCATCCTGAAGCCGGCGGGGCCCGGCGCTTCGCCGAGGCCCTGAAGGAGCGGGGCGTGCTGGTCAAGGACACCCACGAGCATATCCTCCGCTTCGCCCCGCCCCTGGTGATCTCCCCGGAGGACCTGGACTGGGCCCTGGATCAGATCCAGGCGGTGATGGAAGGCTGAGGGCCAGACGCCGATCCGTTCATCGATGAACAGAAGGGGATGTCCCGATCAGGACATCCCCTTCTTCTTCACTTCTGCCCCATCCCAGGCCCATCGGATGCCCCCGAGGATCCCGACGGTGAGAAGGAGGGTGAGCAGGCTGATCAGCAGGGCGAAGCCGTGGCTGCCGGCCGTGAAGGGGCTTCGCATCAGCAGCAGGCGGTGGACCCAGATGTGCGCCTGATACAGGGCCATCGCCCCCAGGGCCCACCTCGAAGCCCGGCGCCCCCGGCGCCACCAGAGAACGGCCAGCCCCCCGAAGATCACGGCCCACAACCCGGCCGCCCCCGCCAGATAGCCCCACGGGCCGTGGATCCCTTCCTCGGCCCACGCCCGCGGGACCGCCAGCCCGTAATACAGGGCCCGCAGGGCGTTGAGCAGGGCGAAGTAGGCCAACCACAGCGCCCCCAGGGCGCGCCGCCGCGGGCTCACCGCCCCTCATCCATCCGGAAGACGATCTTGCCGAAGACCGCCCCGCTCTCCAGCAGGCGATGCCCTTCCCGCACCCCCTCCTCCGTGAAGGGCAACACCCGGTCGATCACCGGCCGCAACCGGCCGGCGAAGACCAGCCCCATCACGGTCCGGAAATCATCCCGGGTCCCCATGGTGGACCCCAGGATGCTGATCTGCCGGGAGAACACATACCGGATGTCGAAATCCTCCGGGTTCGGGCCGGAGGTGGCCCCCACCACCAGCAGGCGCCCGCCCGGCCGCAGACAGCGAATGCTCTTCATCCACGTGGCCTGCCCCACGTTGTCCACCACCACATCCACCCCCCGCCTCCCCGTCCACTGCCAGACCGCGCGGGACCAGTCCGGCTCCTGGGAGCGATCGATGACGTGATCGGCGCCCAGGGCGCGAACCCGCTCCGCCTTCTCCGGGTTCGAAGCCACCACCACCACGCGGGCGCCCGCCAGCTTCGCGATCTGAAGGGCCGCGGTGTTCACCCCGCCCCCGGCCCCCACGATGAGCACATCCTCCCCGGGCCGTAGCCCGCCCCGGGTGATCAGCATGTGCCAGGCGGTGAGGAACACCAGGGAGGCCGCCGCCGCCTCCTCATAAGGGAAGCCCTCCGGCAGCTTCAAGACGTTGCGGGCCGGCACCACCACGTATTCCGCGTAGCCCCCTCGCACGTGCTCGCCCAGGATGGCCCCCCGGCGGCAGCGGTTGTCCTCCCCTCGCAGGCAGAACTCGCACTCCCCGCAGCTCAGGGTGGCGTTCACCACCACCCGATCCCCCACCTGAACCCCCGAGACCTCCGGGCCCACCTCGGTCACCACCCCCGCCACATCCGAGCCCGGGATGTGGGGCATCTCCAGCCGCAGGGCGGGGATCCCGCGCCGCACCCAGAGATCGAGATGGTTCATCGCGCAGGCGTGGACGCGGACCTGCACCTCCCCCGGCCCCGGATGGGGCGTGGGCAGCTCCGCCGCCTGCAACACCTCCGGACCCCCGTGCTGATAGAAGACGATGGCCTTCATGGGTGGATCTGCCGCTCCCTGGAGGATGTCGCGTTCAGACGCTGCTCTTGAACCCCAGGATCTGACGGGCGATGACCAGGCGCTGGATCTCGCTGGTGCCCTCGTAGATGGTGGTGATGCGGGCGTCGCGGAAGTAGCGCTCCACCGGCATCTCCCGGCTGTAGCCCATGCCGCCGTGGATCTGGATGGCCTCGTAGGTGATCCACTGGGCGGCCTCGCTGGCGAACAGCTTGGCGATGGCCGCCTCCAGCGTGTAGCGCTCGCCGGTGCGCTTGGCCCGCTCCCGCTTCCAGGCCGCCTGGAGGGTGAGCAGCCGGGCTGCCTCCAGCTTCACCCGCATGTCGGCCAGCTTCCACTGGATGGCCTGGAACTCCCCGATCTTGCGGCCGAAGGCCTCCCGCTGCTTCGCCCAGGCCAGGGCCGCCTCATAGGCCGCCTCGGCGATCCCCACCGCCTGGGCCGCGATCCCCACCCGCCCGGCGTCCAGGGTGGTCATGGCGATCCGGAAGCCCTCGCCCTCCTCCCCCAGCCGGTTCTCGACCGGGCACTCGTAGTTGTCGAGGTAGATCTCACAGGTGGCGCTGGCCCGGATGCCCAGCTTCTCCTCCTTCTTGCCGCGGCTGAACCCGGGGCGGTTGGTCTCGATGATGAAGGCGCTGATGCCGTGATGCTTCTTCTCAGGATCGGTCATCGCGAAGAGGACGATGTAATCGGCCACGGGGCCGTTGGTGATCCAGGACTTACGCCCGTTGATGATGTAGACGTCCCCTTTGCGCACCGCCCGCGTGCGCATGCCGGCGGCGTCGGAGCCCGACTGGGGCTCGGTGAGGGCGTAGGCGCCCATGGCCTGGCCGGTGGCCACCGGCGCCACGTATTTGCGCTTCTGCTCCTCGGTCCCGAAGGTGAGGATGGGGAAGCAGAAGAGCGTGTTGTTGACGGACATGATCGCGCTGTGGGCGGCATCGGCTTTGGCGATCTCGATCATCGCCAGGGCGGAGGCGATGGCGTCCAGCCCCTGGCCGCCGTATTCCTCGGGGACCTCCAGGCCCATCAGCCCCATGGCGGCCATCTTGCGCACCGTCTCCCAGGGAAACTCCCCTGTCTCATCGTAGCGGGCGGCCACCGGGGCGATCTCCTTCTGGGCGAACTCCCGCACCACCTGCTGGAACATCCGATGCTCTTCGGAGAGCTCGAAGTTCAACCCCGCCTGCGCCAGGATCTCCACCCCCATCGGAAACCTCCTTAAAGCTCAGGATGGACCCGATGTCCAGATCGAACACCACCGGGTCTGCTCTAACCCGCCTCCCTCACGCCGCGTACGTGTAGAACCCCTTCCCGCTCTTGCGGCCCAGCCAGCCGGCGGCCACCATGCGGCGCAGCAGAGGCGGGGCCGCGTAGCGCGGGTCCTTGAACTCCTCAAACATCGCGTCGGCGATGAAGAGCAACGTGTCCAATCCCACGAAGTCCATCAGGGTGAACGGCCCCATGGGGTGGTTCAGGCCCAGCCGGATCGCCGTGTCGATGTCCTCCATGGTCGCCACCCCCTCCTCGAGGAGCCGGATGGCGTCCAGGAGGTAGGGGATCAGCAGGCGGTTGACGATGAACCCCGGGCGGTCCTTGGAGATCACCACCGTCTTGTTCAGGCGCTCGGCCAGGGCCCGGCCCAGGGCCACCGTCTCCTCCGCCGTCTGCAGCCCGATGACGATCTCCAGAAGCGGCATCACCGGGACCGGGTTGAAGAAATGGAAGCCGATGACTTTCTCCGGTCGCCGGGTGACGCTCCCCAGCTCGGTGATGGAGAGGGAGGAGGTGTTGCTGGCCAGGACGGCGTGAGGCGGGCAGATGCGATCCAGCTCCGCGAAGACCTGCTTCTTGGTCGGCATGTCCTCCACCACCGCTTCGATGACCAGGTCGCAGGCGGCGAAGTCCTCCATCCGCAGGGTGCCCCGGATGCGCCCCCAGGCCGCCTCCATCTCGGCGGCGGCCAGCTTGCCCCGCTCCACCGCCTTCGCCATCGAGGCCCGGATGCGGTCCAGCCCCTTGCGGAGGAGATCCTCGTTCACCTCCCGGACGATGACCTGAAAGCCGGCCCGGGCGCACACCTCGGCGATCCCCGAGCCCATCAGGCCGCAACCCACCACGCCCACCGTTCGAACATCCTGCAGCGTCATGGCGATCCTCCCCATCGTTGGGGTGCGTGATCCGTTTTCCGGTAGGAGGGGCTTTCGCCCCGAACTTCCCATCTTCGATGACGCAAAGGTCGCGGCGGAAGCCGCTCCTACGGCTCGAGCTCCACGGCCATGGCCACGGCCTCCCCTCCGCCCAGGCACAGGGTGGCGATGCCCCGGCGCAGCCCGCGGTCCCGCAGGGCGTAGATCAGGGTGACCAGGATGCGGGCGCCGCTCGCCCCCACCGGGTGCCCGAGGGCGATCGCCCCCCCGTTCACGTTCACCCGGCTCCAGTCCCACCGGTATCCCTGCCGTTCCATGGCCCGGGCGTCGGCCAGGACCTGGGCGGCGAAGGCCTCGTTGATCTCGATGAGATCGACTTCCTCCCAGCGCCAGCCCACCCGCTCCAGGAGGCGAGGGATCGCCTTCGCCGGCGCGTAGAACAACCACTGCGGATCCACCGCCGCCTGGGCGTAGCCCACGATCCGAGCCAGGGGCGGGATCCCCAGGGCCTCCGCCTTCGCTCGGCTCATCACCACCACCGCCGCCGCCCCATCGTTGAGCCCGGGGGAGTTCCCCGCCGTCACCCGCCCGTTGGGCCGGAAGGCCGGCTTGAGGCGGGCCAGGGCCTCCATGGAGGTATCCCGCCGGGGGCCTTCATCCGTGTCCACCACCCGGGTGCCTCCCTTGCCGTCAGGGACCTCCACCGGGACGATCTCCGCCCGGAACCGGCCGGCGTCGATGGCGGCCACGGCTTTGCGATGGCTCTCCAGGGCGAAGGCGTCCATCTCCTCGCGGGTCACTTCGAACTGGTCGGCGATGAACTCAGCCAGCTCCCCCATCAGCACCTGGTTGAAGGGGCAGCGCAGGCCATCGGCGATCAGGCTGTCCTCCGCCTGGAGGTGACCGTAACGCATCCCCGCCCGCAATCGGATCAGGTGCGGGGCGTTGCTCATGCTCTCCATCCCCCCGGCCACCACCACGTCTGCATCCCCCGCCTTCACCGCCTGGGCCGCCAGCATCACCGCCTTCAACCCTGAGCCGCAGACCTTGTTGACCGTGACCGCCCCCACCTCGACGGGGATCCCGGCGGCGACCGCGGCCTGCCGGGCTGGGGCCATGCCGCTGCCGGCCTGGACCACCTCCCCCATGATGACCTCGTCGATATGGGCAGGATCGACGCCCGCCCGACGGATGGCCTCGCGGATGGCCACGGCGCCCAGCTGGGGCGCCGGGAGGGGCGAGAGCGCCCCCAGCAGCTTCCCGATGGGCGTGCGCGCCGCCCCCACAATCACCGGATCCCGACCGTCTTTGCGCATGGCGATCCCTCCGTGAACAAGGCCTCTCATCCATCCCGCCCTGCCGGGGATCCCCCTCCCGGGCCAACGAACGATCGTTCCCCTCCGCCGGGATGCGCCTCCGCATCCGCTCCGTTCGGATCAGGGATCCCCGGATGGCCGCTGAAGGGAGGAAGCCAGCTCTTCGAACAGCGGCCGGAGACGGCGATAGGTGTCGTCCAGCCATTCGGGGAGCACGCGGGTGTTGCCGATGACCGGCATGAAATTCGTGTCCCCCGTCCAGCGGGGGACGACGTGGATATGGACGTGATCGGCCACCCCGGCGCCGGCAGGCCGGCCGATGTTGGCCCCGACGTTGAACCCCTCCGGCCGGTAGGCTTGACGAAGGGCCTTCAAGGAAAGGGCGACGAGCTGCATCACCTCCAGCATCGTCGGAGGGTCCAGATCCTCCAGGCTGGGCACGTGGGCGTAGGGGATGACCATCAGGTGGCCGTTGTTGTAGGGGTATCGGTTGAGGGTCACATATGCGGTGCGCCCGCGAAGGAGGATGTGTTCCGCCTCGTCGGAACCGTCGACCTTCCGGCAAAAGATGCAACCCTGAGGCGCCTCGCCCTCCCCTTTCAGGTAAGCCATCCGCCAGGGGGTCCAGAGCCGTTCCATCGTTGCTCCGCCTGAGGGCAGGTTCCCCCCCATTTTATCCGTTTTGTCGGGGATCGACAAAGCGGCCCGGCCGTCCAGGGCCGGGCCTTGTGATGGGTGTGTCCCACAATTGTAGGACAACTGCGAGCAGTTGTCCTACAAAGCGGCCAGGCCCGACAAAATTGGGACACACCCCTTGTGATGAGGATATGCAGCCGGAGAGAGCCTTACCTCTACCTTCCCGGAGAGCCTTTTGGGCCTTGATCTCCCGGCGGAGCGGAATCCTGGCCTCGGGGAGGGCCCGGAGTGTCTTTTTTCTCCTGGCCTGGAGGGGTGCGGACCGGGCGAGGCGTTTCTTTCTTCTCCTGGCCCGGTGGAGTCTTCTCCTGACCCGGTGGGGTGCGCGGCGCAGAAGGCGTCTCCTGTTTCTCCAGGCCCGGCGGGGTGTGGATTCGCTCCCGCAGGATCTCCGCCGTCGGCTCCGGCAGGACCGGCGTCTCCACCGACCGGGTCGGTTCGGGGATCCCCCCTTCGGGCCGGCCGAGGACCGGCGCCAGCCCGGCCCAGCGCTGGCGCGCGCGGGCCAGGGCGGAACGGACGTCCGGCGGGGCGACCGCTGCGGCCTCCTCCAGGAGGACGCCCTGACGCTCGTAGAGGGCGCGCAGCCGCGCCGCGGGCCCTGCGGGGCCTTCCGCCCCCAGACGGGCAGCCTCTTCCAGACGGGCCAAGCTCTCCTCGGCGAGGTCGGGGAGCCAGCGCCCCCGGGCGGCGCTCGCCTCGAACTCCGACCAGCGTCGCTCCGCCAGGTAGAGGGCCCGCTCCTCCGGCGACATCCCCAGGGTGACCAGACCTTCCACGGCCCGTTTGACCGGATACAGGGGCTCGCCGGGCAGGCTGGCCTCCGCCGCTCCCACCGCGCTCAAAAGGACCAGGATCAAGCCCAGGACGGCCACCAGCGCCCACGCCCAGCGGAAGACCGGCCGGGACGCCCGCGGGGCAGCCGCCCGCCGGGCTGCGCGGAGCTGCCCCTGACGGATCAGCCGTCGGCGCGCTGCGGGAGAGAGAGCCACCTCCTGGCCGCGCCGGAGCCAGAGGGCGGTCTCCAGAAGCGGGCGCAACGGGACCGCCTCGGGGACTTCCCGCAGGAGCGTCTCCAGGTCCGCGCCCTGCTCCAGCCGGCGCAGGCAGCGCTCCAGGATCTCGATCTCAAGCGCGTCTCGCTTCGGATCCATCACCGGATCTTCTCCAGATAACGGGCTAAGGCGCTCAGGGCGCGATGCTGGAGGGCCTTGACAGCGCCCACGGATTTCCCCATCGCCCGAGCCACTTCCTCCAGGCTCATCCCGACCAGGAAGCGCAGGACCACCACTTCCCGCTGCTCCTCGGTGAGCACCCGCAGCGCCCGCTGGATCATCTCCGAGACCGCGATCTCGTCCTCCGGGATGTCCTGGCTGAGCTGCGGCCCCGTCTCCGTGTCCTCCAGCGCCACGAGGGGGCGCCGCCCCTGTCGTCGCCAGTGATCGATCAGACGGGCCCGGGCGATGCGGAACAGCCAGGCGCCGAAGGGAAGGCCCCGCTCCTCATACCGCGGCAGGTCCTCGATCATCTTGAGGAACACATCCGCGGTGAGATCCTCCGCCAGCTCGGCGTCGCCCACCCGGTAGAGCAGATAGCGGTAGACGCCATCGGCGTAATGCTGATACAGGGCCGCGATGGCCTCCGGATCTCCCTTCCGCGCCCGGGCGATCCAGCGTCGCTCTTCGGGATGAGGGGTGAGCAGGCCCATCCCTCATCCTCCTATGAAACCGTCCGGAATGAGGCAAACGTCACGCGTATCTTCTCCGAACCCTGGAGCGGTTTATGATTTGGAAGATCCGCAGTCAGACCGCTCTGACCACTTCCGCCTGCGGATTGGAACGGGCCGTCATCCGGTCCCGGGCCTCCTGTCGACCCGGAGGGCACCCGGGGCTGGAGCGGCGTTCGTTCTCCCACTCCCAAACCGGAGGGATCTGCGATGCGACGAATCGTGATCGGGATGGTTGGCAATCTGTTGGGCATCGGGTTGGCCCTGGGCCTGGGGCTGGCGATGGCCCGGGGGGCCGGCGCGGCGGCGCCGGCGGAGGAGCCCACGCCCACACCGACGCCCACGCTCACCCCCACGGTGCCGGTGACCCGGATCCATCCGGTCGCCCTGGCCCTGGCCCGCTGGATCAGCCAGACGTTTCCCACCTTCGGCCTCACGCCGACGATCTCCGTCACGGATCTGATGGGCCTCCACGCCCAGGGCTTCGGCTACGGCGAGATCGCCCGAGCGCTTCAGCTGGTCCTGGCCTCTCAGAGCGACGCCGATCCCACGAACGATCTCTCCCTGGAGCAGGCGCTCCAGCTGGGGCGCCAGGTCGGCTGGGGCCAGGCCTATCGCATTTACGGCCTCCATCCGGGCGGCCGGGGCCTGGGCGCCATCATGCGCTCCGCCCGGTCCAGGGCCTTCGTCACGCCCACGCCGTCCCCCACCCCGGCGACGGGTTCGGGCTCCGCCTCTTCGAAGAAGCCGAACCCGAGCGGCAAGATGCCCAAAGGCCGGGGCCGGTGAGCCCCTCCGAGGCCATGGGCGGGCCTGTCCCCTCAAGGCTCCCGTCCGAACTGATGGGCCAGCTGGCCCAGCGGGAACCGCAACACCGTCGGCCGGCCGTGCGGGCAGGTCCAGGGCATGGCGCATCGCTCCAGCGCCCGCACCAGATGCTGCATCTGCTCCATGCCGAGGACCTGCCCGGCCTTCACAGCGGCGCGCTTGCAGATGCTCCGGATCCAGCGGGCCTCTAAAGCCGCCTCCATCGGCCGTCGCGCTTCATGCAGGTCGAACAGGAGGTCCTGGATCACCGCCCGAATCGCTTCGGCGGAGAGGACGGCCGGGATGGCCCGCACGCGGACGGCGCGGGGGCCGAAGGGCTCGATCCAGAGCCCCAGCTCCCGCAACGTCTCCTGGTGTTCCTCCAGCAGGCTCCCTTCCTCTGGTGAGACCTCCAGCAGCACCGGTTGCAACAGCGGTTGGGCCGGGAGCGGCCCCTCCTGACGCCGGGCCATAAGCTCCTCATACAGCACCCGCTCGTGCGCCGCGTGCTGGTCCAGCAGGTAGAGGCCATCCGGCCCCTCGGCGACGATGTAGGTCGCCTGGAGCTGCCCGATCACCCGGAGCGGGGGAAGGCCGGCCTCCTCCCCGGATGGCTTCGGAAGGACATCCGCGGGCTCCCCGGGCGGGAGGGGACGGGCAGGCATCGAAACCGGCGCCATCGGGGAGGCGACGGACTGAAAGACGCGAGGAGCCGTCTGGCGGAGGGCTCGGTGGGCGGCGCGCTGGACCAGACGGAACACCCGATCCGGATCCCGGAAACGGACCTCGATCTTGGCCGGGTGAACGTTCACATCCACCGCATCGAGGGGAAGATCGATCCAGAGAAAGCTCCAGGGGAAGCGGCCGGCGGGGAGCAGGGTGTGATAGGCCTGCAGCACCGCCGCCGGGAGCATGCGGTCCTGCACCCAGCGTCCGTTCACGAAGAAGGCCATCTCCTGGCGGTCCGGGCGATCCATCCCCGGCGGGCTGATCCACCCCGAGATCCGCATCTCTTCGTCCGCTTCGTGCACCTCCAGGAGGGCTTCCGCCACCTCCGCCCCGTAGAGGGCGGCGAGGCGATGGCGGGGCTCGCGAGCGGCAGGGAGCGTCAGGGCCTCCCGCCGGTCATGCCGGAGGAAGAACGCGACCCTCGGGTAAGCCAGGGCGTAGCGGCTGATCCAGAGGTCGATGGCCCGCCGCTCCGCCCCTTCCCCCTTCAGGAACTTCCGGCGGGCCGGGGTGTTGAAGAACAGGTCCTCCACGATCATCTCCGTGCCCGGGGGGCGCGCCATGGGCCGCTGCTCCCGGATCTCTCCTCCTTCGATGCGAACATACGTGCCCAGCTCTTCCCCGACAGCCCGAGTCCGGCAGGTGACCCGGGCGACGGCGGCGATGGCGGCCAGGGCTTCGCCCCGGAACCCCAGGGTGGCGATGCGGAAGAGGTCCTCGGGCGCGGAGATCTTGCTGGTGGCGTGGCGGGCGAAGGCGAGGGCGACTTCCGCGGCCGGGATGCCACACCCGTCATCGGCGACCCGGATGCGCGAACGGCCGCCCCCCTCCGTCTCCACCTCGATCCGCGAGGCGCCGGCGTCCAGGGCGTTCTCCACCAGCTCCTTAACCACCGAGGCCGGGCGCTCGATCACCTCCCCGGCCGCGATCTGAGCCACCAGCTCCGGGTCCAGCACCCGAATGGGCATGCCCGCGCTCCACGCATGATCCAGGCCGAGCGTCCGCCGCGTATTCCGACGAAGGTATTCTGCTTCTCATCGCCGAGAGGCGCAACTCGCCCCCGACATTGGCGCGCTCTAAGGAGGTCTCTCGTGACGGCGCCTCGTAAAAAGCAGCGGGAGCCTCCGAACGGAGGCTCCCGCTGCCCCGGGTCGGGTGGAGCCGGCACCGTGTTCACTCGGACAGGCGCACGACCTGCTCGGCCTGGAGGCCCTTGGGGGTCTCGCGGATGGTGAACTCCACCCGCTCGCCCTCCTCGAGGTTGCGGAACCCCTGGCCGACGATGGCCGTGTAGTGGACGAAGACGTCGCGGTCCCCTTCGTCCGGCCGGATGAAGCCGTACCCCTTGGTCCGGTTGAACCAGCGGACGGTGCCCTTGACACGCTGACCAGCCATTGCTGCAACTCCTTAAGAAAGATTTTTGAAGCCCGCGAGGGGCGGACTCCCTGCTTCAGGTTGCGGAACGATCCGACCGGAAGAAGGGGATCCGAGGGAGGGAGGCGCGGCCTCGGGGGTGAGCAGGCGCCTGGGCTTCCAAACAAAAAGCCGTCGGGCGAGTCCTGCGTTGACCCGACGGCCAAACCCTCAGAACATCCCCCTCGCGCTCCGGTTCTGCGTTCCGATTTGCTTCTATCATAATCGGATCGGGGATTTTGTCAAGTTTCGCCGGGGGCGTAGGGCAACTGCTCGCAGTTGCCCTCCATGTCCTGCGCCGGAGCAGGGGCAGGGCGTTGCGTTGCCGGTTTCCCGCCCGTCGGTTATAATGGCGGCCAGACCGGCAGGACTCCGGAGCGTGCCGCCGATGCCGTTGGCCCTCTACCGCAAGTGGCGCCCCCGACGGTTCGAGGAAGTGGTCGGCCAGGAGCATGTGACCCGCACCCTGCGCAACGCCCTGCGCCTGGGTCGCATCGCGCACGCGTATCTGTTCGCCGGGCCGCGGGGGACCGGCAAGACCACCACGGCCCGCCTGCTGGCCAAGGCGGTCAACTGCCTGGCCGAAGCGGTGGAGGAGCGACCGTGCGATCGCTGCCGGATCTGCCAGGCGGTCAACGAAGGGCGCCTCATCGACCTGATCGAGATCGACGCCGCCTCCAACCGGGGCATCGATGAGATCCGGGATCTGCGGGAGCGGGTTCGCTTCTCCCCCAGTGAGGCCCGGTATAAGGTCTACGTCATCGATGAGGCCCATATGCTGACCACCGAGGCCTTCAACGCCCTCCTCAAAACCCTGGAGGAGCCTCCGCCGCACGTGATCTTCGTCCTGGCCACCACCGAGCCCCATCGGATCCCCGCCACGATCCTCTCCCGTTGTCAACGCTTCGATTTCCGCCGCCTGACGACGGCCGAGATCGTTCGGCGGCTGGAGGAGATCGTGGCCGCCGAGGGGCTCTCCGCCGAGCCGGAAGCCCTGGCCTGGATCGGGCGCCAGGCGGCCGGCAGCCTGCGGGACGCGGTGACCCTGCTGGATCAACTCGCCGCCGATGAAGAGCCCATCACGGTGGAGCGCGTGCAACGGACCCTGGGGGCCGGGCGCTGGGATCTGGTGGGGGAGATCGTGGAGGCCCTGAGCGAAGGGGAAACGGCCCGCGGGCTGACCCTCCTCGCCCGCGCCGTGGAGGAGGGCGCCCATCCGCCGCAGCTGGCCCGGCAGCTGGTGGAACACCTGCGTGCGGTCATGTGGCTGCAATGGGGGGATGCCAGCGGGGCGGATCTCCTGCCGGAGCAGCGCGCCGCGGCCCAGCGGCACGCCCGCGCCTTGCCCCCGGAGGTCCTCCCTCGTCTGATCCGCCTGTTCACGACCGCGGCGGCGGACTTCCGGAGCGCCTGGTCGCCGCAGCTCGCCCTGGAGCTGGCCTTCGTGGAGGCGGCCCTGGTCTGTCAGCAGGCCCGAGCGGCCCGGAGCGCCCCTCCTGTTCCTCCCGCTCCCTCGCCGGCGCCCGCGGCGGCGACCCCCGCGCCCCCTTCGCCCGCGCCTCCGGGCCCGGCCTCCCCGTCGGGGGGGCTGACCCTGGAGGCCCTCCGGGAGCGCTGGGCCAGCATCCTCAAGGCGGTGCGGGCTCAGAGCCTGCCCACTGAGGCGCTGCTGAAATCCTGCGCCCTCCATGCGGTGGAAGGCCACACCGTGGTCCTGGCCTGGCCCTCCGAGCTGCTGCGGGACAAGTTCCAGGATCCCCGGGCGAAGGCTCAGGCCCTCGTGGAGGACATCCTGAGCCACACCTTTGGGGTCCCGGTGACGATCCGCAACATCGTGGCCCGCAAGACCCCGCGCCGGCGCCCGGCGGCCGAGGATCCCCTGATCCGGCGGGCGGTGGAGGACCTGGGCGCCCAGGTGGAAGAGGAGTGAGATCCCCATCCTTATCGTTCAGGAGCCTGACGATGACCAAGACGCGTGGGTTGGGCAACCCGATGCAGCTCCTCCAGCAGATCCAGCGGCTGCAGGAGGAGATGGTGAAAACGAAGGAGGCCCTCGCCCAGGAGACCCTGACGGTGACGGCGGGCGGAGGGGCCATCACCATCGTGATCTCCGGCGATCAGCGGGTGCAATCCATCGCCATTGACCCCGCCCTGCTCTCCTCGGGGGATGTGGAGATGCTCCAGGATCTGCTGGTGGCGGCCATCAATCAGGCCATCGAGCGCTCTCAGGCCTATGCGGCGGAGCGGCTGAACGCCCTGGCCGGCCAGCTGGGCCTGAGCGGGCTGCTCGGCGCCTGACGCTCTCCCTCCGCCGGTGGCTCCCGATGCGCCTGGAAACCCTGGCCGTCCACGCGGGATCCCGCAGCGACCCGGCCACCGGAGCGGTGGCTCCCCCGCTCTATCTCTCCACCACCTTCGAGCGGGCCGCGGATGGGAGCTATCCGCACGGATGGATCTACGTCCGCCATGGCAACCCGAACCGGGCGGCCCTGGAGGAGGCCATGGCCGCCCTGGAGGGAGGCGCGACGGCCCTGGCCTTCGCCTCCGGTTCGGCGGCGGCCTTCGCCGTCTTCCAGGCCCTCTCCCCCGGGGACCGGGTGGTGATCTCGAAGGATCTCTACCACGGCCTGGCCCGGCTGTTCCGGGAGATCCTCCCCGCCTGGGGCCTGCGGGTGGAGTTCGTCGATCTCACCGATCCTGCAGCCGTCGAGGAAGCCCTGCGGACGCCCGCCCGGCTGGTGTGGGTGGAGACGCCCTCCAACCCGATGCTGCGGATCACCGACATCGCCTGGGTGGCCGACCGGGCCCACGCGGCCGGGGCATGGTGTTTCTGCGACAACACCGCCGCCACGCCGATCCTCCAGCGGCCGCTGGCCCTGGGCGCCGACGGCGTGGTGCATTCCGCAACCAAGTATCTGGGCGGTCACGGGGACGTCATGGGCGGGGTGGTGGTGCTGCGGGAGGAGGACGCCTTCGCCCGGCGGCTGCGGGAGATCCAGATCACCGGCGGAGCGGTTCTGTCGCCTTTCGAGTGCTGGCTGATCCTGCGCGGCCTGCGGACGCTCCCCTATCGGATGCGGGCCCATTCGGAGAACGCCATGCGGGTGGCGGAGTTCCTGGCCCGGCATCCGGCGGTGAAAGCGGTGCACTACCCCGGCCTCCCGGATCACCCGGGCCACGCCATCGCGGCCCGTCAGATGACAGCCTTCGGAGGGTTGCTTTCTTTTCAGGTGCGGGGAGGCCGGGAGGCGGCCTTGCGGGTGGCCGGTCGGGTGCGGCTGTTCACCCGGGCGACCAGCTTCGGGGGGCCCGAAAGCCTGATCGAGCACCGGGCCTCCATAGAGGGCCCCGGGACCTCCACGCCGGAGGACCTCCTGCGCCTCTCCATCGGTCTGGAACATCCGGACGACCTCATCGAGGATCTGGACCAGGCGCTGGTGGCGGAAACTCATTAGAAAGGGTCGGGCTATAATGGTGAATGAAGAATTCGATAAGAGGAGGCCCCATGAATCCAGAGCGACGGGAGCTTGCTCCAGGCATTGAAGCGAACCCGGAGGTGGTCAGCGGGGCCCCGGTGCTGCAAGGGACCCGCATCCCGGTGTGGGCAGTCCTTCGCGCCGTCGCCGATCTGGGGAGCATTGAGGAAGCGGCCCGGGCGTATGAAGTTCCTTCGGACCGGATTCGGCAGGCTCTTTATTATGCGGCGGACTTGCTGGAGGAAATCCGCGTGGGTATCCTGGCTTGATGCATCTGCTCATCGATCAGAACATCCCGCCTCGCGTGGCGGATGAGCTGTCTGCCCTGGGCTACTCTGTGGATCACGTGAGCCGTGTCGGGCTGGCACAAGCCAGCGATCCGGAGATCATCCGGTTCGCGCTCCAGCGCGGGATGACCTTGGTCACCCAGGATCTGGGGCTGGCCCTTTGGATGCCCCACCCGCATTTCGGATTGCTTATACTTCGCCGCATTCCTATTCCCAGAATGGCCGCTTCCATCGCAGAAACCCTTCAGGATTTGAACACGAAGGGGATCTCGCTCCAGAATCGCATTGTAATGATTGAGCCTGGACGCTATCGGGTTCGCATGCGTTAAAAAGGCGAGGGTAAGAACTTCAGCGTTACGCTTGGAGCCCCTCTCTCCGATACAGACATAACTTCTATGAACACTCTATGGACACGAAGCGAGATCTGGCCTCAGGGGGGATCCGACAATCCGGCAGTTCTCGCTTCTGCTTTCCTTACAGGCTTGCTTGGGCTGCAAAGCGATCGGGACTTGGCCTTGCGGTGTTATGATGATCATTCGCATCAGGGTTGTCGTTTAGGAGAGCTCCCATGCGACCTTTCACGGCGATCGCGCCGCCGCCGATGGCGCGGCTGATCGAGGCGCTGGTGAAGCTGCCCGGGATCGGGCCGAAGACCGCCTCCCGGCTGGCCTTCTATTTGCTCCGGGCCCCCGAGGAGGAGGTGCTGGCCCTGGCGGAGGCCCTTCGCAACCTCAAGCAGCAAACCCGCCTGTGTGAGATCTGCTTCCACATCACCGACGAGAGCCCCTGCGCCATCTGTCGGGACGAGCGGCGGGATCACGGGCTGATCTGTGTGGTGGAGGAGCCCCTGGACGTGCTGGCCATCGAGCGCACCGGCGAATACACGGGGGTCTATCACGTGCTGCACGGGGTGATCTCCCCCATGGATGGCGTCGGGCCGGAAGACCTGCGCATCCGCGAACTGGTCGAACGGGTGCGGCGGGAGGCCCCTCGGGAGGTGATCCTGGCCACCAACCCCAGCCTGGAGGGAGAGAACACGGCCGTGTATATCCACCGCCTCCTGGCCCCTCTGGGCGTGCGGGTGACCCGCCTGGCCCGGGGCCTGCCGGTGGGCGGGGATCTGGACTACGCCGATGAGATCACCCTGGTTCGGGCGCTCCAGGGCCGTCAGGAGATGTGAAAGCGGCACTCCCCGATCGGGAGGTTCCATTCGTGGCCACGCTGATGCGCATCGAGCGGATCGCGGACTACGTGGGCGCGGAAGTGACCGTGCGGGGGTGGCTCTACAACAAGACCGACAAGGGCCGCCTCTACTTCCTGCTGGTGCGGGACGGCACGGGCATCGTCCAGTGCGTGGTCTCCATGCGGGATGTCCCGCCGGAGACCTTCGAGGCCGCGCGGCGGGTGACCCAGGAGTCCTCCCTGATCGTGACCGGGACCGTCCGCCAGGATGCCCGGGCGCCCGGCATCCCCGGAGGGTATGAGATCGCGGTTCGGGAGATCCAGATCGTCCACCTGGCCCAGGATTACCCCATCGGCCCGAAGGAGCACGGCGTTGAGTTCCTGATGGACCACCGGCACCTGTGGTTGCGGTCCTCCCGCCAGTGGGCGATCCAGCGCATCCGGGCCACGGTGATCCGGGCCATCCGGGACTGGCTGGACAGCCAGGGGTTCCTGAACGTGGACACGCCGCTGCTGACGGCCACGGCGGCGGAGGGGACGACCACGCTGTTCCCGGTGGACTACTTCGGCGAGCGGCTGTATCTGGCCCAGACCGGCCAGCTGTATAACGAGGCCAACATCTTCGCCTTCGGCCGGGTGTATTGTTTCGGCCCGGCCTTCCGGGCGGAGCGCTCCAAGACCCGGCGGCACCTGCTGGAGTTCTGGATGGTGGAGCCGGAGATGGCCTTCTGCACCTTCGAGGAGATGCTGGAGATCGCGGAGCAGCTGGTCGCTTACGTGGTGGCGCGGGTGCTGGAGGAGCGCCGCAACGAGCTGCGGGTGCTGGAGCGCGACACCGCCCCGCTGGAGAAGGTGGTCCCGCCGTTCCCACGCCTCACCTACGATGAGGCGGTCCGTCTGCTGAACGAGTGGGCGGAGGAGGCGGCGGATCCGGAGCGGAAGGCGGCCTTGCGGATCGAATGGGGGGAGGATTTCGGGGCTCCTCACGAGACGGCCCTTTCGCTGCACTTCGAGAAGCCGGTCTTCGTCACCCACTATCCGGCGGCGGTGAAGGCGTTTTACATGCAGCCGGACCCTCAGCGGCCGGAGGTGGTGCGCTGCGCGGATCTGCTGGCCCCGGAGGGCTACGGGGAGATCATCGGGGGGAGCGAGCGGATCGCGGATTACGACCTTCTGCTGCAGCGGATCCGGGAGCACAACCTGCCGGTGGAAGAATATCAGTGGTATCTGGATCTGCGTCGCTACGGGTCAGTGCCCCACAGCGGCTTCGGGCTGGGCATCGAGCGGACGGTGGCCTGGATCTGCCACCTGGACCACATCCGCGAGGCCATCGCCTTCCCGCGGATGCTCTACCGCTACCGGCCGTGATCAGGGGAAGGTCTCCCGGAACCGCCGACAGGGGGATCAGAGCCGCTCGCCCCCGGCTCCTCCCTCCGGTCGGAAGACGCTATTGCCCTCTCGAAGGCCCACTTTCCAGAACCCGAGGCGTGGGATTCGCAAAGCCACTTCCGGGCCTATAAGGATCTGTATCCAGAGACACCTGGGCGTGACGCGCCAGGTTGGCCGATTGCTCTGGAGCAAGCGGCTGGAGTAGCCGAACACCAGCCCGCAGGATGGGATCGACGAGGGCATACCGGGTCAGCATTTCATTGTTTCGCAGCGCATCCCCGTGCTTTTGAATCCGCGCCCGCACCTTCTGAATGACCTCGAACAACGCTTCCATTGCCAACCTCCCGCCCCAGCAAGTTGTCCAGGCCTTGCTTTCATGCGCAAGAGATCGAGCCAGGTGGTTCATCGACCGGGCCCGAACACCTCCGGGTGGCGGCCCACCTGGCTCCTCAGATCCTCGTCCCAGTGGATCACGATGACTCGCCAGCCCTGGGCGATCAGCTCGCGGCGCAGGCGCTCGTCGATGCGACGCTGGCCCGGCGCATCATGAGGCGGGCCGTCGCAGAAGACCAGGACGTTGGGATCATAGAAGAAGTCGGCAATGCACCGAGGCTCCGGGACGGACTTCTGGGCATCGTCGGGCAGGCGGAAGCCCTCCCGCTCGAGGAAGTCCAGGAAAGCCCGCTCGAAGTCGGACCCTGCCCGCGCCCGCAGGTGAGCCAGATGCTCCTCCCGGCTTCGCGGACCGACCCGTGGCCGCACCTGCGCCTGCGTCAGCTGGAACAGGAGATCCCGGATGGCCCGGCGGTCCAGAAGACGAGCCTCCAGCTGATTGGCATAGCTCAACAGGCACTCATAGCATGCCTGGGGGCAGTCGGGCCGGATATCGTTTCCCTTCTCGTCGAAGTGGCAGACCTCAAGGGCGGCGCGGGCCACCTGGACAAGAGCGTCCGGCTCTTCCACCAGCCGGCGCAGGGCTCCCAACCCGCCCTCCGCGGCCTCATAGAAGAGCAGGGCCCGCCACTCCCCTTTCCCTACTCGGGCCACGCCCAACTCCGTTTCCTCCAGCTGGAAGGTTCGCTCGATCCCCCGCTTGAGGGCATATTGAAGGCTTGCCTGCAGGACCTCGTTGTCCTGAAGCCCCGGCTCCAGTAGCCGGACCAGGAGCAGGTTCTGGGTCTCCTGCACCCACAGCCGTAGCCGCTGCCGGTTCGACGAGGCCCCTACGCCCCGATCCCCGTGCTCCCGCTCGTCCTCCCCGAGAAGCTCCCCAGAGTCCAGGTCCACCATGAATCCTTCCGGCCGGCCCTTCCAGCCGTGGTTGATGTGGGCGAGGGTAGCAGTCGGGGCGTAGACGAGCCGCAGGAGCGCCTGCTCCCTGGCCACGACGTCGGCCTCCACAATTCGATGACCAGGCTCGGCAGGGGCGAACCGATAGGCGAGCTGGATCTCATAGCCCCTTCGGATGCGCTCCTCCTCGTTGCAGGTGATCCGCTCCCGGCGCCGGAGGCGCACGTTGGGCATCTCCAGAAGCGTCACAATTCGACTGTTGGCTCCGTCGAAGAGGGCCCTGCAGACAGGGCAGCGCTCCAGGTCGGGCTCGGCGATGGCGCCGCAGGTATGACAGAGCCGCCGGACAGACCGGCGCTCGCCGAGGCCGCCGGGCGGGGACTGGAAGCGATCGACCTGCCACTTGGTTCCCTCGTGGTAGACAATGTTCTCCGGGGCAAACTCCCGGATGGCCAGGGCACGAGGCCGGGAGATGAACTCCCCTTCCCCCCGAGGCACCCACGCCCGGACCGGAAGAGCGGGGAAGTTGTAGCCGGGTAGGAACCCTTCCGACGCCAGGTATCGGTAGGGATAGAAATCGCTCTCCTCCCGAGCGACGCTAATCTGTAGCAGGAGATTGAGTTGCCGCCGGGCCTCCTTCTGGCGCATCTGAGCGCGCTCCTGTTCCTCCCGGCTGCGCGCCCGGTCCTCCTCGGCTCGAGCCTCCTCCAATTGCCGCCGCGCGCTTCGGTAGAGCTCCCGCCAGCGGTCGAAAGCCCGGTCGAAGGCCTGCGGGGCGTCCGTCAGGATCCGCTCCAGCCACCGCTCGTTGAACCATCCGGTCCCCCGCAATCGGGAGCGATCGAAGGCGAGGACTCGCTCCAGGCGCTCCCGTAACCTCCCCAGATTCTCCGGTCCCAACTGGAGTTGAAAGACGGCCTCTTCCCGAAGAGGAAGCTCGGGGAAGCGTTCGGTATCCACTACGTCGGCGATGGACTGGCGCAGGGGCAACCCCACCTGGGCCAGCCACTCTGCCTGGATGTGGGCCCGCAGGAGGGCCTCGTTGGTCAAGTCGAGGCGGGGCGCCCGCACCGCTCCGGCCACCATCTCCGCCCGATGATGGAAGAAATACTGGTCGTGAGGACTCTGGGCGTGGCAAAAGGTGAAGACCAGACCCGGCTGTCCCTGGCGGCCGGCCCGGCCAGCACGTTGGGCGTAGTTGGCCGGCGTAGGTGGGACGTTGCGCAGGTGCACGAGGTCCAGGTCGGCAATGTCGATGCCCAGTTCCATGGTGGGGGAGCAGACCAGATAGGGCAGGCGGCGGCCGAGGGCCGGGTCGTTCTGATCCTCGGGGAGCCAGCGGAAGCGCCGCTCCCGCCGCTCCCGCTCCCCCGGCGCCACCACCTGGGCGGTGTGCTCCCGGGCTTCCAGGGCGCCGAGGGTTCCGGCAGCCTCCCGGTAAAGCCGCTGGAAGAAGGGGTTGACGGGCCGTCGGGTCTCCGGCGCCCCCGAACCCCGCGCATACACGGGATCCGGGGGAGGCGGGGTGCCGTCCCCACGCCGCCAGAGGATGCGCGCCGCATCCAGACGGTATCCAAGGAACGCCCCCCGGGCCACGGGCTCCTCCCGAAGGAACCCCTGCTCGGTCAGCACCCGAAGCAGAATACGAGCACAGTCGTCGAACTCTCCGGGCCGCAGGTCGAGCTCTCGGCAGAGGTAGCGCCCCAGCGGGGTCCGGGCGCTCAGGCGACGGAACCATCCTTCTTCCGGGAGTTCGCCCGGCTTGACCCGAATGACGAACGCCGCGGCGGGCCGCAATCGCTCCTCAGGCTCCAGCCCCCAGAATTCGTTGAGGTGTTGCCTCACCCGCTGTTCCAGCCTACGCCGGAAGTCTTCATCCGCCAGAACCCGGGCATGAATGGCCAAATGCTTACGGAAGTGGTCGAGGATCGCCCGCAACACCTCCATCCGGTGCGGAGGTGGAAGCGCCTCGAGGGCGGGAAGATCCCGCCACAGCTCCGACCGGGCGCTGCACTCCTCAAGCCCCTCATAATCGATGCGCAACAGACCCGCCTCCTCCAGGTTGGGCATGACCACCCGCCAGCCCCGCCGGAGGTCAAGGTAGAGCCGGTGCTCTGTAAGATCCCGGAAGGCCTCCCACACTGGACGGGCCGCCGGGGAGTCGGGGTCCAGCCGGGGGTTCTGGGCGATGTCCCGTAGCGTCAATCCCATACGCTCTACGACCTCGGATGCCACAGCATCGAACCGGAGTTCATCGCGTTCCTCCAGCGCCCGGCAGAGAGCGGAGCGCAGGAGGACGGTCTGAACGAAGTCGTTGAAGTGGCCGGCCTGCAAGGAGGCGTCCTGACGGTTGTCGGTGAAGGTGAGGAGCTTATCCCGGGCCGCCCCGGTGAGGGCGGCGTGCCGCAGAAGGGAGACGGCCAGGACCGTCGTGGCGGACGAGCGCCCCTCGCTCGAGAGGTAGGTGAGCTTGGTGAACTCCCGCTCCCGCGCGTCGTAGTATTCCCCACACGAGAGGCACAGCCACAGCCGCCCGGCCTGCCACCACATCTTCACGGCCCCCGGGACCTCCTCTTCCGAGAAGGAGCCATCGGGCCGCACCCAGACGGGCTGCGGGACCCGCTCCCGCCAGGTGTTCCGCAGCCGACCGTTGGCGTCCCGCCAGTCGTCGGGGATCTGTTCTTCGCTCCAATCGTCGGCGAAGGTAAGGTATCCGGCCTCGAGGTCCTCTTCGGCGACCTCCTTCCCCACCGGGTAAGGGAGGAAAAACCCCTCCCCCCGCAGGACGTGGTAATACTCATGCCCGCACAGGCGGCAGAAGCGCAGGGGATAGAGGGGCCGCTGGGCGTTCATCTCCCCCTCCAGGGAGAAGGATCGTCGGTCCGGAGGCTCCAGCGTGGCGTAGAGGGCCCTCCCCTGGGAGATGAACTGGTGGAGCTTAAAGGCGAAGAAGGGCTCCGGAAGGCGCTGGTTCAGCTCGGCGGCCCGCAAGAGTAGCCGCTCGAGGGCCTCCCGGCACTGCTCTTCGGATGCACCGGTCTGCTCCGCCAGCTCCCGGGCGACCTCGGAAAGGGGCCGAGGGGCACGTCGGCGCAGGCGGCCGTCGGGCTCTACCTCGACTCCCACGGCATATTCGAGCCAGCGGGCCAGCGGATGCCGCCGGAACGCCTCCGCATCCTCCGGGAGCGGGCCGTCGAGAGCCGCCCGGAGCGCCTCGGGGGCCGGCGGGCCTCCGACCGTGGCCGGCTCCAGGGTCTCCTCGACGACCTGATCCGGCGGGATGTCCGCGCCGAAGAAGACGCTGGCGAATTCCGCCACCGCCCGGCGGCGCTCCTCAGGGGTCGATCGGGGGCCGGCCACCAGGGTGGCGCTGGTGCCGATGTGGATCACGGGGGAGCGCGCCAGCCGGGCCTTGAGACGGCGGACCAGCATTGCCACGTCGGCCCCCTGGCGGCCCCGGTAGGTATGGAGCTCATCGAACACGAGGAACACCATCCTATCCCTGCCCGCCCCTCGATCTCCACTCGCCATCCGCCATTCGCCATTCGCCAACAACGCACGGTCCTCCGGTCGCACCAGCATGAGCTCCGCCATCACGTAGTTGGTCAGCAGGATGTGGGGCGGGTCCCGGCGGATGGACTCCCGTTCCTCCTCCGGCGTCTCCCCGGTGTAGCGGGCGAAGCGGACGGGGAAGGGGCGACCGGTGCGGCCCTCATACGACTGCTTCAGCTCCCGGAGGGCCTGGAGCTGGGAGTTGGCCAGGGCGTTCATGGGATACACGATGAAGGCCGTGGGGCGGGGGAGATCGGGGTTCCGGAGGACCGCATCCACGATGGGGATGAGGAAGCACAGCGTCTTCCCCGAGCCCGTGCCGGAGGTCACCACGAAGCTTTTGCCCTCGCGGGCGAGCCGGATGGCCTCGACCTGGTGCCGGTAGAGGCGATAGGCCGAGCCGTCCCGTCGGCGGAAGATTCGAGCCGTCTCGGGGTGGAGCAGGCCCTGCTCGGCCAGCTCATCCGGGGTGGCGTCCAGCCGATAGGCAGGGGAGAGCTGGAGCAGGGGCTCCGGCCACAGCCGGGCGGCCTTCATGAGTTCCCGCTCCGCGAACGCCCGGATCCGTTCATCCCGGATCCAGAGGAAGGAGCGAATGAAGCCCTGATAATCCTCAAGAACCCGTCGGTGCAGGGTGAAGATGCCCATGGCCTGACTCCTGTCAGAGGGCGATCTACCGTTCGCCCCTATCGGTGCATGGATGTCACGTGTGGAATGGAACAACAGATCCCAGAGTGGGTCTACACCTGTGGCAGCGGGATCTCCCGATCCAGATGCCAGCGCGAAGGGTTGGTCAGGATGCATTCACGGATGCGATTCAGCGCCTCGTCGTTGCGGATGATGGGTTCAATAATAGTTGCGTTGCCAGACGGGAGCACCGGGCATGCCACGCAGGGCGTTGATGCGTTTGGTGGTGGCGGATTTAAAACCGGCGATATAATAACGAACGCGACGCAGGCCCCCGCGGCGGTCCCTGCAGGGGCAACCGGCCAGTCGCCCCGACAAGTTTTCACGCGCTACAATACCAATTACTGGATGCGGCATTCGCCGTATTATCACTACTTCTTTTCCTTCAGCGTCCCGAAAGTTTCATGTGAGCATTTTCATGGTTTGAAATAGATTGCCTTTTCGATCCTTTTGATCACTAAACTAATTGTTATCAATTGGTCTAGCGCCTCATAAGCATTAATACCAACCCAAGCTTTATCTTTCGGCTGATGTCCTTTAGGATTTCGAAAGGCCCGAAAGATGCCTATAGTTAAGGAAGAAAATCCAGCTTGCTCATCTATTTGAGAGATAAAATCTACCGAATTTTGATCGAGAGGATTTATTTTTATGAGTGGAGGCGAGAAATTACTTGGATTCATATCAGGTTTACCAAGAATCTCTGATACCAAGCTAACACCGATTTTTGTAGAACCTGAGATCGTTTTCAGAAAATCTTCTAATGCTTTACATGCCTCAAAAACAGCTCCAAAGTAATTTCCTTGTTTGAAATCTCTTTCGGCGACCTGTCGAATTCGTGGATGTAGAGGATAGGATTCGAACAACAGGTTTGGGTCGGGATACTCTGTTTCCCGGGCCACAGCTTCATATAGCAGTGCCAGTTCAGGCACTGTGAGAACCCTCTGTCCTTCTGACGCCGCCTCGATATCGAGTGCAATGCGCTCTTGGATAGTATAGAAGCCCGCCCATTGCCCATACTTGTCCCCACCGTATCGCTCTGTCCACCAAACCAATGCAATTACGTCACCCTCATCTTGGGGTTCACCTGCCGGACAAGATGTCGTTTCCCCTAACTCTCGGAGAGCAGCAGCATAGAGGATGCGTCTTCGTAAAGGGCCTCGCTGCATCTCTCGAGCTACAAGATCTTTGAGATAGGCACTTGCCTCTTCATCTGCCCCAACGCGAAGACCGAGCGCCAAAAGAAACACTTGCTCGCCATCCCGTAGTGGCGAAAATTTATCATCCGCGTCTAACTGTTTAATGGTCCGGCTCAACTTTTCCGCAAGCTGAGCATCAGGATTACAGTCCTCGGATAGCCAAAGCAACAATGCTATTGGACCGATGTTTCGTGTATATTTCCAAACGTCCTCCTCGAGTCGCCATCGCTGCATTCTTTCGCGCAACTGAAGGATCGGCTGATTGTTCTTGATTCCATCAGCGGCAAGGGCATAGCAGATCCAAGCCGCAACGAATGGATCCCAACCATTAGCCAGGGATTGAAGCCTGGCTAAAAGAACCTGCCGAATCTCAGTTCGGTAGCGGTGGAAGTCTATAGGAACCATGCCTTGTCCCTTAGAGCGCCTGCACTAACAATGGCATTCCAGTTGTCTGCACCCACTTCCGTCACAAGCCGCGCCACCAAGTATGAGTAGTTGAGGGTGGCAGGAATTGTTTGGGCGTTGAATCCTCGCCAGTTGACTCTGGCAAAAGCGAAGACCTGTTCAACAAGCCGTGGAAATTCGCTCATGGATAGTGAGGATCTCCTATCCATGGAGATTTCTAACACTCGAGGAACGCCACGCTTTCTCCGGGTCTCTTCACCTGTTCTGTCAGGCAAACGTCCATCCAAAAAGAGAAGGGCTGTGTAAGGATTAATCTCTACTTTTATGCCAGATCGAGGCACATATGTTGCATGACTTGTGTCGAATAAGCGATAATTTGTGTCATCATTTAAATGAAGCAGGGCATAGGGAATGTGACCACCGATTGTCTGGAGCGCCTGTTCCACAGCAGCAATTTCGCGGAACTTGCCAGGACGCTTGCAGAGATGGATCACAAGCGCTGATGGCGTACCTTGCCGTTGTTCGTATTCTCTATAGGCATCCACTATTAACCTGGCGAGTGCGTCACGATATTCATTAAGGTTTTCCCATTCGATCGGCCTTGGCGCTAGCGAATAGAGAAACTGGAAATCTCCATCGTGTGTGAAGAGAGTTACGAATCCGACAACGCAATTTTTCTGCTTATCTATTGCCCGGCTTACGCCAAATATGAGTTCATTTTGCTGAGAAGAAGACATTACTGTCCAGGGCGTGCCCCCAATTTTTGCATAAATCTGTAAGGCAATATTCTCAAGTATCCACGGAACCTCTTTGGGATCCCGCAATTTCTCTACTGTGACCACCTGACTTGGAACGCCGTTGCCCAAAAGAAAGGACTTAACCTTTGTATAGACCGGCTGATTTCTTGCCCTTGTCAGGACCACTATCAAGTCTGGCTTGTCCTCGCGAAGAGCAGTACTCATGGCAAACTCAATAGTAGTCTCGGTTTCGTTTTGAATCTTCCTCTCTGCTACGAACACTAAGGGGATACGGAACAGGCTCTGGAAGCCTCTGAACGCACCAACCCCATTCATCAAACCAGAGACGAAGGCCGCTTTCTCAGCAGATAGCTGCGCCGGGTAAACAAGCGTGCACCGTACTGCGTCCTTCGCGAGCCGTTGCGCATCGTAAGGACCATAGATCTTAAGCCCTTGGCGCGCGTTCTGATGTTGCGCCTGCGGGGAGGAGGGATTGAACCGCAGGGCGGGAAGTTGTAGTTGTTGTCCAGTCAGGTAAAAGTCCTCCATACTACTTAGACTCCAAGGATGATACGCAAGGGTTTTTCTTCTAAGGTCGCCTTTATATTTTCACTCACAGGCAACTCGAACTCCCTGTGCTTGCGTACAAACGGCAGAATGTGGTTTTGCAGCCTGAGTCGGGAGACCTCAGGGTTGATCCGATTGCCAGGCAAATATTCTTCTTGAATCTCTGCGACCTCAGTAACGGCGTTGTATTGTGCAATTGCGGCCGTATCGAGTCTCCGTCCGTTACTATCCTGGATCTCCCAGCGGATGTCGACAATCAGGCCGAAGATCGGATGATGTTCCCTCCACAAGTAGATAGTCCTCAAGTCATAGCCACGGAAGACATGCAGCTGCCCACTGGCAGCGGTCCGGTAAGGTTGTGGTTCGTAGAAGGTCGTTCGCCCTAAGCTAACTAACTCTCGATATCCTTGCTGTTTCAGAAAATCACCCAGCCCCTCCATAATCAGACGAACACACCACTTGGGATGGTTCAGAATTCTGATCTCCTGAAGTTGAAAACCCTTGATACCCAGCTGGTGCATGTCTGGGCCATATCCGAAGATGTATTCGCCATATCGGTAGACACGAGTTCGCCATCTTGCATGGTCAATCTCATTGCGTAGCTCTTGCAACGAAGGGCAATCGCTGAACGATGCCACCATCACGCTGAGCCGCTGATCTGGTAGCCTAACCCTAAAGATGTTCACATAAAGCCCAGGATCAAGCGGTAAGCCACTCATCCCCAACCTCCCTTTCACCAACCTCGACAGGACTTCCCATCAAGCCCTTAGTAAGACAATATAGCGAAATAAAAGCCATATTGCAAATCCACGTCCTCCCAACCATAGCAGACAAGAATGTCGCGATCCATCTCCGCGTGCAGTTCGCGCAGGCGGACGATGTCGGCGTCGGTGCAGAGCGAGGATGCTGGTGTCTTGAACTCCATCGGCCTATCCTCGGCGGCTCCGCTTGGTGAGCTCGTCGTATACGGCGAGGGTGGTCTCTTTCGTGCGATAGCGTCCGTAGCGTTCCTCGTCCCGCCGCCGCACGATGGGGAACTGGTCCAGGATGTAGGCGACGGCATCCCGCGGCGTGGGGAAGAGGGCTTTGAGTTCCGGCGTCGCCTCCCGCTCCCACTCCTCGGGCGTGCCCAGGTAGAGGAGGAAGAAAGCGGCGTCCAGATCGCAGCGGAGTTGGAACCGCCGCTCGGGGTCGTAGCGGAAGGGTGGACCCTCGTAGCAGAGGTCCCGCGCGAAGGCCTCCAGGTCCCAGGCGGTATAGGTGAGTTCCAGCACCCGGGGTCGAATCCAGTCGGCCAGGGTCTCCCCCGGCGACCACAGGCAAGGGCGATCGAAAACCTCAGGTGGGAGGACGGGGAGCTGCTTCATTGCGAAGTACTTAAGGCTGGTCCCGCCGACCTTTTGGCGCGCGCAGTAGTCGAATGGCAAGGAGTCGAGAGCCGCCAAAAGCAATGCGGCGTGCTCAGGCGGAGTGGGGAGCATGAGGAGATACTTGTCCCCCACCCCCACCCTCGGGATCACGGCGGCGATGACGGTGCGCTCATTGGTGGCGTTGGTGATGTCTCGCCAGCCGAGGAGCCAGCCCCGGTCCCAGCCTTTGGCGGTCAAGCGCGCCTCTACCTCCTCCTCAGGCACCCAGTAGCGGGGCAGGACCACGTAGTTCGGGTCGGCCAGGCGCTCGACCGGCACCTCAGGCAGCTGGGTGCTCTCCCGCCCCGGCGGCTGGTCCCGGTAGTCGCCGAAGCGGTGGTCGAACTGGTGGACCATCTTGGCCTCGTAGAGGGGAAGGTAGCGCTCGGCGCCCCGGACGAAGACGCTGCCCTCGAGGCGGAAGCCCTGGGCCTCCAGCTCTTCCCGGGTACGGAAGAGGTGGGAGTCGTTGGCCATGTCGAACATCCGCAGGAACTCCACTCCCCAGGGATTGCCCGCCTCGCCCTTCCCCTCCTCCACCAGGACCGGCACACGGCGGTAGATGTGCTTGGTGAGCTCGGCGTCCCGCCGGCTTCGGAAGATAGGAGCGGTGCGGGTGTTGGGATTGACCAGGCGCAGGTCCTCGGGGGAGAGGGTGAAGCGGCGCTCGGGATCCTGCAGGTCCCGGGTCTCGTGGCAGAAGAAGGCGAACTCTGCCGCCTTCGCCGGTCGCTCGGGTCCGGTGAGGGTGAGGAGGCAGAACTTCATGCGGCTATCGATAGCCGGAAACAGCTTCTTCCGGTTCTCGAAGTCATAGAGGCTGGCGAGCTGGCGCCGCTCCATGAGATCGGCGAAGAAGTGCTGGGTGGTGGCGTCGGTGGCGATGCCGGTCGGCACGATGATGCCTGCCCGACCCGTGGGCTTGAGGAGCCGCCTGGTCAGTTCCGCGAAGACGGCGTAGGTGTTGATGTCCCCCCGCCCGGTGAGAGGGAAGCGGCCGCTATAGCGGAGGAAGCGGCTGGTGGCGTCGGCCGCGTGGAGGGACTCCTGATACTCCCGCCAGAGGGCCGGATTGCGTTCGGGCAACTCCTGGATGAGGCGCTGGCGGGCGGCTTTGTTCGGGGCATGAGCGATTTCCGGCGCCCGAGTGGCAAAGAACTCCTCCTCCTGCAATTTGATCCGCTCCCAGGGCGGGTTGGAGAGGACCAGGTCAAAGCCCCCCTCCACGAACACCTCCGGGAACTCCAGGGGCCAGTGGAAGAAGCGGTGGCGCTCGGCCAGCTCCCGAGCCCGACCCGCCAGATCTCCGCGCAGGGTCGATGGGTTCTCCAGGGCACGGCGCACGGCGTCGGTCGTGGGAGGATCCCCGCCGGTCAGGTCCCAGAAGAAGGCGGCCGTCCACAGGTCGCAGGCCAGGCGCTGGCGCTCCAGGCGGCTCCGCAGTTCGCGGTAGCGCCGGGCCTTCTCGGCGACCACCGCGGCGGAGTCATCCGGCGTCCGCTCCAGGTCGCTCACGGCCAGGGCACTTTCCAGGAGATCCTCCTCCAGTTCGGCGCCGGGGTTGAGGGTCCTCTGGCCGGCCCGCTCCCGCTGGTTGCGCTCCTTCAGGGCGCGGATCCGGGTCCTGGAGATGGAACGGTCCCGGTCATAGGCCTCATCCGGGATCCCCTGCCGAAGGACTTCGAGGTCGAAGACGCCCACGAGCGAGTCGCCGCACCGGATGCGGTGGTCCAGGAAGGTGAGGGGTCTGCCCGGCACCTGGCTTTCGATCCACAGGGCGACCTTGCACAGCTCCACGGCCAGGGGGTTTTTGTCCACGCCGTAGATGCAGTGGGCGATGACGTCCCGCACGGCCTCGCGCAGGGCCTCGGGAGAAGGCTCGTCCTCACCGGTGCGGACGCGGGCGAGTTCCCGGCCCAGGCGCCGGGCGGCCGCAAGCAGGAAGTGGCCCGAGCCGCAGGCGGGGTCGAGAACGCGGATGGACAGAAGAGCGTGTTCGGCGAATAGCGAATGGCGAACGGCGAATGGGGTTGATTGCCAGGCTACGGCGATCTCCTTCTCCGTTGGAGACTGCGTTCCAGGTTGTTGAGCTGCTTGCCCAGTATCTGAAGCTCCTCCAGGATCGCTTGCGCGGCTTCCTGCGGACACAGGTTGATCTCGACGCTGAGCATCAGAAGGGTCTCCAGCTCGGTGCGACTGCCATTGGCCTGGCGGAGAAAGTGGATGAACTCTGCCGTGTAACGGCGTCCCCAACCCTCGGCGATGTTGGCCGGGATCGAAATCGCCGCTCGGCGCATCTGGCTGGTCAGACCGTAGAGTTCCGAGGGAGGGAACCCCTCGGTCAGAGGGTAGACCTGCTTGACGACCTGCATGGCTTTTTGCCACACCTCCAGATCGCGATAGTCGTGGAAGGATTTCATGGACAAATCGCTCCTGAATGGCTTTTGGCACCATTCGCCATTCACAATTCGCCATTCGCTTTGCCTCGGCAAGCCGTTCTTCGATGACGGGCTCGAGTGCCGAGCGAATCAGCTCTCCGACAAGTTCTGCGGGGGTGTAGTAGGAGCCCGTAGACTTGCGCTCCGTCCCCCGCGCGAAGTCGAAGGTCTTGCCTGCAGGATGGTCCAGGATGACAGGGTGGTTGTCCAGCAGGCTCTCGTAGACCGAGCCGAGTTCCTCCACGTCCAGGGCCGCGTAGTTCACCCGCCGCTGGGTGTGTGTCTCCTCGTCGTAGTAGTAGACCAGGTGCCGGAAGGCCTCGAGGAGATCTCGGTTGGAGATGGTCCAGCTCTCGAGGGCGAGCGGTTCGAAGAGGCCGCCGTCCAGCACGGGGAGGCCCAGGAGGGTCGCCAGGGGCTTGCCGTCGGCCTGGGGGCACCGGCGTCGAATCCCGCAGGAGGTGCCAGAGGACCCGAAGCCCGCACCACAGGTCATTGTGGTTCGTGTAAGCCTCCCGCCGGTCCACGAGCCGCTTGAGGCGGGTGATGCTGTAGTGTTCCCGGTAGAGGTCATTTCCGCTGAGAAGGCCCCGCTCTTCGGTCACCAGCAGGAAAAGGAACCGATACACCAGCCGCAGAAGGTCTCGATAGAGCTCTTCCGCGCGCACGCTCTCGGTCGCGGGCCTATGGCGCAGAAATCCGTTGGCGAGGAGGATCAAGCACTTTTCGACCCCGTCCCGGAGGCGGTCCCGGGCGCGGTTGCCCTGCTCCACCGCCTGCTCGTGGTAACGCTCGAGCCAGCACGTGGGTGCATCCTCGATCCCCTTCGGAAGGCGGGTCCGGTGGAGGAGGCGGTAGAGAAGGACGAAGTCGATGAAGCGCTCCTCTTCGAAGATGGCCTCCAGGTCGAAGGCCACGTAGGCCTGGCGGCGTAAGAGGGTGGACTTGCGCAGGAGCCGCAGTTCGAGGCCGTTCGTGACGATGCCCCAGAGGTGGTCCGACCGGTTCAGGAACTCCTGCAGGAGCGCGTGAGGGGAGACCCGGGGCCGGCCCGAGGGGTCCACCCGGTCCAGGCTCCGGCAGGCGCCCACGATATGGACGGGCGGGGCGTCCTCGTTCTCGCCGGCCCGGTGGGAGATGGCGAAGAGCTGGCCGCCCAGTTCATAAGAACGGGAATTGTAGCGGAGTTCGTAACCCAGCAGGCCCAGGAACGGGATCATCCACCGCTCGCGGGTGAGGGTCGTGGCGGGGTCATTGGGGTCGTTTTCGAGAAGGCGATCCAACCCGCGTCGGAAGACGTGGTAGAAGTCACGGGCATCCTGGAAAACGGCGGCGATCTCCTCTACAAGCGAGCGTCCGGCGGAGAGGTTGAAGTCGGCGGGCTTCTGCCCGGGGAGCGCTCCCTCCTGCAGGCGCTCCAGGATGTCCGGGCCCAGGAGCCCGCCCTCCAGCCGCACCGCAGGCCCCCTTCGGGCCGTCGGCTCCAACGCAGGGGCTGGCGAGAGGGCTACCGCCATCTCGAAACCTCCACCTCCGGTTGCAGCACCAGCAGGCCCAGGACGTCCGGGGGCCAGTAGGGCTCGACCCGGAGCCCTCGCACCGGCCGGCCCACGCTCTGCCGGATGCGGCGATGGGCCTCTTCGAGCTCCCGGGCCCGCTCCTTCAAAATCCTCCCCAGGGGACTCTCGTCGGGGGCTGCCTCCACGAGGCGCCGGACCTCCTCCCGCATGAGGTCCACGAGTTCCCGCTTCTCGGAGGCCGGGAGGTTCGCGCTGGGCTCGGCGTTCAGCAGATCCAGCGCCCGGTCTTGTGGAAGCCACCGGTCCACGAACCCCTCAAAACCGGTCACCAGGACCTCCTCGGCCAGGAGCGGCGGGCGGTCCGGCTGAAGGAGCTGGAACCTCGGCCGGAGCAGGATCAGGGTCGTCAGGCGCTGCACGGCGCGGGTGCGGATCGCCCCGCACCGGGCGGCCGCGGCATGCTCGGCTCCCTCCAGGGCCTGCTCGAACAGGTAGCGGGCCAGGGCCACGACGAACGGATGGTTCCGGCCGACGTATTCGGCCCCCTCGGGCGTGGGGCTGGTGAACGAGATTGTCCAGCGTCCCCTGGAATCGTTGGGGAGCGCGTGACGGATCGCCTCGGGGACTCCTTCCAGGGCTTCGGGTTGCGTGAGCACGTGCCACACATCGGCTTGCTTTCGATCGGCTTGCACCTGGATCCCCAGCTTCTGGCAGGCGAGCAGGACAAAGTCGCGGACGGCCTTAGGATCCCCCAGGACCTGGTCGGTGGCCTCGAGCTCCCGCTGCACCTCCTCGGGTTTGAGGGCCCGCTGGGCGAAGCGAGTGCGGCTCTCCTTCTCCCGCTGGACATCCAGCTCCCACTTTCGGTGCAGTTCTCGGACGAAGGGCTCCTCCAGCTCCAGCCCGAGCCGGAGCTGCCTGCCGGTGGGCTTCTCCCTCCCGAAGAAGAGGGCGTTCACGAGAGCCTCCACCACCAGGCGTTCCTCTTCGGGGATCGGCACGTAGGTTCCCAGAGCGTCGCGGATCTCACGGGCCTTGTTTAAGAGGACCCGGATGACGGCGCCATCCACAGGGTTGTCCACACCGTAGTAGCGGACAGCCTTCACAACCGGGGTCGGCTGGCCATAGCGGTCGACGCGGCCCTCCCGCTGCTCCAGACGGTTCGGGTTCCACGGCAGGTCGTAGTGGATCACCGCGTTGAATCCATGCTGGAGGTTGATCCCCTCCGAGAGGCAGTCGGTGGCCACCAGGACCCGCCTGGGTTCGCGCAGGAGATGATCCACCTGAAGGCGTCGCTGCTCCTCCCCGACCCGTCCGGTGAGGCAGAGCACCCGAGCATCAGGGAACTCCTCCGCCAGGGCCTTCTCCAGGGCCTCGGCCACGTATTCCGCCGTCTCCACATAGTAGCACCAGACAATAGGGTGATACCCCTCGCGCAAAAGCCCTCGCACGATCTCCATGCATCCCTTGAGTTTGTTGTCTTGCTCCGGTGTAATCTGCTCAGCCATCTTCTCCAGCCGGCGCAATTTAGCCTTTTCGGAATCGGTGAGCTCCGCTTCAACCCGCTCGAGGAGAGGAGTTGGGGCTTCATCGCTCGGGAGCCGATCCGTGGGCTCATAGACGTAGTAGAGGCCCTCCTCGTCTTCCTCCGGGGCAAACGCCTCTCCTTTCCGCCGCTTCTCGAGGGCCACGCGGGCGGCCCGGGGGCTGGACATGACACACCGCAGGAGGGCCAGGGCGCTCCACCACCGCATCCGGCGGCGATATGGCTGGAGGGCCTCGCCGCTGCGGACGATCTCGGTGCAGAAGTTGTAGACGGCCTCGAAGAGGTCTCGATACGCCGGCGAGAGGCGGTAAGTGGCCTCAATGGGAGCTCTCTCGGGAAAGCATGGGCGGTCTTCCCACTGGGCCTCGATATCCCGGCGGGTCCGCTGGACGAAGTGGCGGGCCAGTTCCGCCCGCTGGGGCTCCGACAGCGCTGTGAACTCCCAGCCCTCAAAACGGGGGTCAAGCAAACCGAGAAGCTTCTGGAATGCCTCGGGGATGCCGCTATGGGGAGTGGCGGTCAGGAGGATAAGATGGCGCTCCCGGTCTTGGGCGAGTTCCCGGACGAGCTCATAGCGGAGGTGCCGGTCCTCCCCGCGGCCGGGGACGACCCCGTGGGCCTCGTCCACGATGACGAGCTCCGGCGCCTTGAGCAGGAAGCTCGGACGGTTCCGGGGATACTTGATGAAGTCGATGCTAATGACCTGCACGGGGTAGTGCTCGTAAATCGTGCGGTCGGGCGGAATGCCCCGCTCCAGACGGCCGATGGTGCCGGTCCCGATGACGACGGCCTCCAGGTGGAATTTCTCTTCGAGTTCCTTTTGCCACCAGTCGCAGAGATAGGGCGGACAGAGGACGGCTACCCGGCGGATTTCGCCCCGATCCCACAGCTCCCGGACGATGAGGGCGGCTTCGACGGTCTTGCCCACGCCCACATCGTCGGCGATGAGAAGGCGGACCGGGTCCAGCCGCAGGGCCATCATCAGGGGGACAAGCTGATAGGTCCGGGGCCGGACGGAGATGCGCCCCAGAGAACGGAAGGGCGTCGCCCCCTCCCGCAGCAGGAGCCGGGCCGCCTGCCAGAGCAAGCGCACGCTCTGGACGTCCGCGACCTGGCGTGCA
>Ga0079995_1068172_pt1 | contig 56207 bp, 48 predicted proteins | sample FaiFalFF_MnMetaG_2_FD_69198 | JGI IMG/M metagenome (GOLD analysis project Ga0079995, IMG submission 69198) | Freshwater microbial communities from Yellowstone National Park, Wyoming, USA - Fairy Falls C (FF_Mn_C) (SPADES assembly) (version 4) | ecosystem: Environmental > Aquatic > Freshwater >... | reverse complement strand
TGCTATATTCATTTTGCCTTTACTTGTTATTGCATATTCAACTTTGGGGTTCGTATTCGGAATTCAAGCTGGGCGTCCTGGTTGGTTTTCCGCTTTGCAAGCTCCGGGATTTGTTATTATGGCTGGGATTTCTGGAATAGGGTTAATAATTCTGGTAGCTTACATTTTGAGAAAAATTTATAGATTAGATGATGTCATAGGAGAAAAGACCTTTTATACTTTGGGTTTTATGTTGTGCGTTTTGTGCATAATCTATCTATATTTTACGATAGTTGAAGAACTTACAGCTCATTATGCAGCTCCAGAAAAAGATAGATATATTGCTCATCAAATAACCACAGGAAAATTCGCTCCCGTATTTTGGATAAATGTTCTCTGTCTGATTTTGCCCGCAATCTTTCTTTTCTACCAAACAGTTTCAAGAAAAGTCAATATTGCTTTAACTGCTCTTGCAGGAGTTATAGTGAATGTTTCAGCAGTTTTGAAAAGGTTCCTGATTGTTGGTCCTTCTCAAACTCACGGTTTATATCTACCCTATCAAGAAGGAAGTTATTTTCCAGCTTTGAGTGAAATAATGATTCTTTTGGGAATAGTTGGATTTGGAATTCTATTATTTGTTCTTTTTGCAAAAATTTTCCCTATCATTCCCCTTGAAGTTTTGGAAGAGAAAAAAATTGAGGAAAGGAAAGAAGAAGTTTTGTATGCTCCATCCTTTACAAGACTTATTTTTACTTTTGGAACTCTTGCGTTGGGATTTTTCCTTATGGTTGTTGGTTTTATTTTCTCTGCACGCTTTGGAACAAAACCTTATCTTGACCCAATTTTGCCTTTCTCTCCTGTCGTATTTATAGTTGGTGTTATAATTTCTTTTGTTTCTGCTGTTTTATATGAACTTTTTCCTTCAAAGAGGAAAATCTAACTTATATATTCTGAAATATTTAAAATTTTCTCTATATGCTTGCTGATGCAATATTGAAATCAACATTAGCTGTAAAGATTGTGATCTTGATTTTATTTTCGTTTTCAATTTTGGTTTGGTCTTTAATAATTCATAACCTTATATTTTTCAAGAATGTAGAGAAAAAGGATTCTGAATTTATTGATTCTTTTTGGAGTGGAGGTATAAAAGAGCTTCTATCATATCGCAGATACGATGAATTCTATCCCTCTTCAATAGCTCAGGTTGTTGAAGAAGTAATTGCTAATTTTAAGAGAGGAAAAGATATTACAAAAGATGAAATTCGTAGAATAATAAATCAAGAAGTAAAAATTGTTACAGAAAGATTATCAAGATTTCAGTTTATTTATGCTATCGTTAGCTCATCAGCTCCATTTATTGGTCTTTTTGGAACTGTTTGGGGGATAATGCATTCATTCCATCAGATAGGGAAAATGGGAAAAGCAGGACTTGAAGTTGTTGCTCCGGGAATTTCAGAGGCTCTTTTTACAACAGCTATGGGACTTTTTGCTGCCATTCCAGCGGTTATGGCGTATAATTTCTTTCAAAATAAGATAAGAAAAGTTGTAAGTAGAATGGAATTTTTTATATCGGAGTTTGAATTATATCTTACAAAAAATGCTCAAAGAGATAAAGCCTTCCAAGAAATTGAACCTGAAAAATACGAGGTATAATTTATAGCTTTTACAAGAAGCTTTGTCGCAAACATATTATGGCGGCCCTGCAAAGCCATCAGGGCCTAACCTGCTCGCTATCCCCTCCCACTTCCCTTGCACCATCACAGGGCGCAAAGGAGAGAAGTCTCTCACAAACAACTTCCCAAGGAGAGGTATAGCGAAGGCTACCCTCAGAACTCGCCAGAGTTTCTGTCCGCTTTCCAGCCCCCTCACAGGTTCCTTCCTTCGGTGTCCCTGCTCTTGGGTCTCCGGCTCACTCTGAGAGCTTTTATTTGTTTCCATCAAAAATTTCTCTAAAAATTTCTCCAAAAATTTCTTCTCTCTCTTTAACCTTCTCAAATCTCTCTTTATACCATTCGCCTTGTACTTGTTTTTCTCTTGATTTAACTTATTTTTCAATTCCTCCTCTATCTTACCTAATCTCCATAGTGCATATTGAATGTAAATCTGGCTTTTAAGTAGTTTTTTGTAGTTCTCTGGTATCTCCTCCTTAAACCCTAATGCTTTTCTCCCTATAACATACGCTCCTGCCACATCCTTATCTATAAAATACTGCGGACAATATTTCATCGTACCTATAACTGATGTAAATGCTGGATTTACCTTCACTACTTCTATTCCTTCCTGATTTGCCAAGCTCTCTATCTTTTTCAGTATTCTCCTATAAGAGAAAAATTGTAAGATTTTCCTGAGCTTTGCTTTTCCATCACCTCTTTTTCCTTTTGGGAGCTTTCCAATATCCTCAATTGCAATAGCTTTTCCTTTCTCTTTCGCAAATCTCAAAATTTCATGAGCTATTAACCACTCTTCATACTCCTTCCTATTTCTGCTTCTGTATTTCAGAAGATGAGAAAGATAGATTGATTTGTAGCTTTGCAAATTTCCATCAGGAGATATTTCTGCAAGAGCGAGATGAAAAGGTCTTGCGTTCACATCTATCCCTATCACTCCTTTTTCCTTCGTAATAGTTTGGGGTGGGACGTCTAATGAAAACCTGACAAACCCATAGATTTGTCCATCTTTTAATTTTAGCTCAACGGTGTAAGGGAATTGCTCCCCTGATATGATTTTTGCCAAAAACAAAGCCCATTTATCTGATTTACCACTCAAATCTCTCTTTACCCTTGCTAATATGAATTTCATGTTCTTCAAAGCTATTCTTAACAGAAGATTGTTTTTACCATTTTCAGCAGTAATAAATCTGAGGTTAAGGTTTCCTTTGTGAGTTATGTGCTTTGCGCCTATGCTTATTAGAGTTCCCTGTCTCTTTTCCCTCCATTTTCTTTTTAGTTCCTTTAATCTTTTTCCTTGAAGATGTTTTTTCTTGAGTTTTTCAAATAAGGTTCTACCACCGAAAATGAGCTTTTTCGGGTTCTGTCCTCTTGCTTTACAGCTTTGAAAAATCTCTCTTGCTTTCTCAACTGCACAATTTACATAATGAGAGTTGAGTTCCGGAAACTTTTGTCTTGTTATTGCGTATGCTTGCAAAGTTGTAAAACCCTCAAGGAGTCTTTTGTATGAAAATCTTACAGCAGAAGAGAAATTTCTCATAAGTTTCAGGATTTGTTCTTTCTCATCTTTACCTACAACGAGTTTAAAACTTGTAGTTATGAACATATGAATTGAAATAATAGTAATAATTGATTTTGGTTTAAAGAGAAATTTTAGCAAAAATTTTTAAATTTAGGTGGGAAATTATAATTTCAGATGATTGCGACAAGGCAAAAAATATAATAAAAATCATGAAAAAATAAATTTTCTTGATGGGAACTAAGTTTTTTTCGTGTATTTTATATCTTCCTGGTGATTTATTTAAAGTGTTATTAATTTTAGGAGGGAACTAAATTTTTTCATGATTGCGACAAAGCATTTACAAGATATAAACTAATAGATACAAGACCGGCCATATTAGAACTACAAATTTCCAGAATAAAGAAGCACTCTCCAATGCAGGAGTTTTCATTACTCCTCTTTTCTGTGACAGATTAAATGCAACGAAAAACCATATCAAACCTATAATAACATGGACTGCGTGGGAACCAACTATGAGATAAAATATTGACCCATATGCATGAGTTGTCATAGTAAGACCAAATTTTATAAGCCTTATCCATTCAACTCCTTGAAGTATAAAAAATATTGCTCCAAAAACCCATGTCAATACAAAAAATATTTTTTTCCTTTTTTTATCAAATATTAAGTTAAAAACTCCGCTTGATAAAAGGAAAAGGGTATTAAATAGAGTTTGTATGACTGGATATGCTGGTAATCCTTCCGGTGGCCATTCAATCAGAGTTCTTTTTATTCTCAAAAATGCACTAATTAGAGCTCCAAAATACATTATTTCAGAAGCTATAAATATAGTTGTTGCAACATACGCTCTTTTTATTGGGTCAATAACATGAGGTTCTCCTTCCGCCTGAAAGCTTCCTTCATAAAATTCAACTTCTTCGGGATGAAGTCCAGGATTATCAGCTTCATAAAATAATTTTTCCTTTGCCACTTCATTAGAACTTATTCACTTTTTTCTAAATGAAAATAGTTTTCAAAAAAATATTTGTTTCTGAGAAAAGATTCCTGTTCTATGTTTTTTACTTGTGGTTTCTAAATATTCTGACAAAATCATCCCAGGTCTTTGCTTCTATTATTCTTCTCTTTATTTTTTTGAGAAGATTTAAATCGTCTATTTTTCCCAAAAGATTTTTCACTTCTTTCACCTTTGATTTACCAAACTTAATTTGAGTTCCCAATAAAATTGCTTCCTTCAAACCTTCTTGTTTACCTTCCTGCTTCCCTTCCTCCTTCCCCCATTTATAAAGGAAAGTTTTCTTTATATCAACCTCAATTGGCATGGGTTTTACCTCTATTTTAACATCAAATAAACCTGCTAAAAAGCTTACACTATCTATATATTTAGCAATTTCTTTCTCATCTTTCACAATTTCTACAATCCTTGCTTTGACTTTTTTTATTATTTCGGGTTTATCTTTAAATTTCCCTGCTAAGATCCCGACGATAACTTCTTCTGGCTTATCACTTTTTATGAAAACATCAGGGTCTATTTTTTTCATATCCAACACTATGAAATTGAAAGATAAGTTTTGCATTTGAAACTCATCTTTTAGTTCAAATTTGGGTAGTGGAGGATTTCCTTTACCTGCGAATAAAACTATCTGTGTTGGAGTTTTACCATATTTTTTTCTTATAGCATAAAAATAGTCAAGCATTCTTTCGGGTAAAGTTTTATCTTGCTGAACTTGTACTTCTATGTGGATTATTTTTCCTTCGATTTCAAGTAAAATATCAGGATAAAAAGATTTAACAAATCTTATTTCAGCCGGTAATACCTTTGCTTTTCCCTCTATTTTCCGACCAGTTGCTAACCAAAAAATTATACCAACTGCTTTTGAGAAAATTTCTTTTAAAATCAGGTCAAATCTTTTTAACTCTTTCTGGTATTTCTTTCCCTTTTCTCTTTGTTGTTTTTCTATTTTCTTCATTTTTCAGCTTTATTTACCTCAAACTTTATCCGAAGATGAATCCTACAAAAGTTTTTAATTTTCCAAAATTTTTTATATTTTTGCTTGTTTTTTGAAGTCAGATAGAAATATTAATGGCAATATTATTTGAGTGGTGAAATCTAAACGCTGATGATTAAACGAAAGAAAATGATAGATAAGATGAACCAGAAGGAAATTGAAAAAGAACAGATGGAAAAGGATATAAAGAAGAAGATAGAAGCTCTTGAAAAAATAATTCTGAAACATAAGGATTTTTACGGAATTGACCAGTTTGCTCAAAGAAAAAGAGGAAATATTTTGGATGTTGTTGTAAAAACAATACTATCTCAGAACACATCAGATAAGCTCAGAGATATAGCTTTTGATAATTTGAAAAGAAAATACAAAAATATGTTTGAGCTTCTTGAAGTTGAAAGTTCTGAAATAGAAAATTTGATCCGTATTTGTGGTTTGCCTTCGGTAAAAACAAAGCGCATAAAAAATGCTCTACAAAAGATAAAAGAAAGATTTCAAAATCCTTCTGATTTATGCAAACTCGGGAAAGAGAAGGCTTTTGAGTTTTTGACTTCAATAGACGGTATAGGTCCAAAAAGTGCAGAGGTTATTTTAGCTTTCGGATGCGGATTTGATACTTTTCCAGTAGATACTCACATATCAAGAATAATGACCCGTCTCGGTATAGCAACTGGTTCCCGTGAAAAAATTTACAGATTAGTTTCACCTCATTTCAAAAACAAAATTTTATCTCATATTTTCCTTATAAATCACGGCAGAAATATCTGTAAAGCTTTGAAACCAAGATGTGATATATGCTTTTTCAAAAAAATCTGTGATTTTTATAAAGAAAAGATTTGATTTTCTCCCATACCATATTTTCGCTAATTTCTCTAAGACAGGCTATGTTTATCTTGCATTCTTTTTTTACTGCAAGTTCTCCCTTAGCAAAGTTATAGCAAGGGGAGCAGGGTAGATCAAGTCTTATTATTTCCGAATTTGGTGGAGCTGTGTGATAATATCTTGTGTATCCGTAAATTACAAATGTTTTCACTCCGGCTATTCCGGTTATATGAGCAACCGCAGAATCGTTGCAAAAAGAAAAAAAAGCTCGCTTTCCGTAAGATATTACTTTGTTTATGCTTTCCCCAAAAATTATTCTCACTTTATCTTGTTTCTCTTCTTTCCTAAAATTGTCATTTATGATGGAGAATTCTTCTTTGTCTTCTTTTCCGAGCGCAAAAACTACATTTATTCCTTCTTGAAGAATTTTATTTGCTATTTTTATAAATTTGGTTATGTCCCAAGCCCTTGTTTTATACTTTACCCCGGGATGAATCAGAGCGTATTTTGATTTGGCAAATTCTTCTGCTTCTTTTTTATACTCTTCAATTTCAGCAAATTCAAAAGGATATTCAGGTTTTGTTCCGAATATAATTGAGTTTCTTTCTCTGTAAGTCAGTTTTTCTTCAAATGGAATTTTTATGGGGTAAGTTTTTGGAAAGAGTTTTACCAAACTTACTAATCTCTTTAAGTTGTAGTTTCCATCGTCGCAGAATATTTTTTTCCCGGGGGACAGCGCAAGTAGGAGGTTTATTCTTCTGCCGTTAGGATATGTTCCATACACGATTTCAGGTTTTATCTCGTAAATTTTTTTTGTTATTCTGATTATGTTTTCAAGTTCGCTTCTTTTCTCCTCCCACCATATTATCTTAAAATTGTATAAAGAAAATAATTCTTTGTATAGGTCAGAGACAACTATGTAGCCTTGAAATTTTGAAAATATAGGCAGAAGCTCAATTATATCCCCAAGCCCTCCCGATACAGATATTGCGATCTTGCTCATTTTGAAAAATAATTTTCACCAATTTGAACCTTTATTTAAAACAGCGTAATTATAATCTATATTATGAAGATTTTTATTGTGAGAACCTTTGGTACATTTTTAGGATTTTTCATCCTTTTTGGTGGAATTTGGTGGGGCTGGACGAAAGATCAGGAGAAAAAAACAGGGGAAGAGAAAAAATTTTATGAAAAAAATTTAAGTGAAAAAGGAAGAGAAAGTACAGACTATGATATAAGCCAGTATTTAGACATCGCAAGGCAATCAGCAAAAGATTTACTTGAAACTATGAGAAATGCTCTTTTGAAAGAATTGGAAAAGGGAGATGTTTTGTCTGCCGTTTCAGTGTGTTCTGATCTTTCTCAAAACATAATCAAAGAAAAACAACAAAAATATGGTTTTTATATAAGAAGAGTGAGCGAAAAATTTAGGAATGAAAAGAATAAACCAGATAACTATGAGCTTTCTATATTGAAAAATCTTGAAAATTTAAGTAAAGAGGGAAAATTGCAAGATGAATATTATGAGATTGTAAGAGAGAAAGATGGAAAGTACTTGAATTATTTCAAACCTATATTGGTTCAACCTATATGTCTTTCGTGTCATGGGGATTTAAGTTCCATTCCAGAAGATGTGAGAAATTTTCTCAAAGAAAAGTACCCGAAAGATAAAGCTTTTGGATATAAAGCGGGGGATTTTAGGGGAGCTGTGAGCATTAAAATAAAAATCTCTCAGTAATGCTATGGTGAAAAGAGCAATAGCAATTTTCGGACTGATAATCTTTTCCTATTCTACTTTTGAAGTTATCAGAAATTACAAGGTCGTTCATGAGAGGCTTGTAAGTATTTCAGAAGGTAAAATTTCTTCAAATATTAATTTGGAGGCAAAGGAGGCAATTTTTAAAGATAATGTCGCATATGCAAGTGAAGTTGATCTATCTTTTGGAGCAGATAATATAGGCGATGTAAAGATCTATGCTGATAAATCAACATACAATATGAAAAAAGGAATAATAGAACTCTTTGGGAATGTCAAGTTCAAAAGTGAAAAGGTTTATGCCGAACTTGATAGAGCAAAGGTCTTCCTTGACCAAGATTCTCAAAAAATCAAAAAAATAGATGGTTCCGGAAATGTCTTTATAAACTACGAAAATACAAAAGAGGTTAGAGCGAAAAGCATTCAAATATATCCTGATAAGAACGAAATAATTCTTTCAGGCGAACCTATTTTGAAAACAGGCAACATAACAATAAGAGCAGAAAAAGTAAAAATAATTATTAGTTCAGGCGATGTAGAATTTGAAGGAGTAAAAGCTCAAATAAAGGAAAAACCATAAAAGAAAAGAAAAAAAGAAAAAAAATGACGACAAGGAAAAGCAAATAATTATTTTTTTACAACATTATTAATAAGCGAGGATTAAGGATGGAATTCAAAGTTATTTATGATTTTACTTTTATAACAGAATACGATGTATATCTTTTTAAAGAGGGGACACATACAAGGTTATACGAAAAGCTTGGTTCCCATATTGTTGAATTTGATGGTGTTCAAGGAGTTCATTTTGCTGTTTGGGCACCAAATGCAGAATATGTCTCTGTAATAGGAGATTTCAACGGTTGGAACAAATTCTCTCATCCCCTGAAAAAAAGACAAGATAACTCAGGAATTTGGTTTGGATTTATCCCAGAAATAAAAAAAGGCTCACTGTACAAATACTATGTGGTTAAAGGAAATTACAAAATAGATAAGGCTGACCCTTTTGCTTTTTTTTCGGAAATGCCTCCAAAAACTGCCTCCGTGATATGGGACTTTGATTATAAATGGGAAGACGAAAAATGGATAAAAAATGGAAGAAAAAAATTTAATTCCTTGAAATCTCCAATCTCAATTTATGAGGTTCATATAGGTTCTTGGAGAAGAGTCCCGGAAGAAGGAAACAGGTTTTTGACTTACAGAGAGTTAGCTTACTATCTTGTTGAGTACTTAAAGGAAATGGAATTTACTCATGTTGAGTTCTTGCCTGTGATGGAACATCCTTTTTATCCTTCTTGGGGTTATCAGATAACATCATATTTTGCTCCTACTTCAAGATACGGAACACCGGAGGATTTTATGTTCCTTATAGATATACTTCACAGGAACAATATTGGGGTTATTCTTGATTGGGTTCCATCCCATTTCCCGCAAGATGGTCATGGCCTTGCTTTTTTTGATGGGACTCATCTTTACGAATATGAAGACTCAAGAAAAAGGTATCATCCAGATTGGGGGAGTTTTATTTTTGATTACTCAAAGGGAGAAGTTAGGTCTTTCCTTTTAAGTTCCGCTCATTTTTGGCTTGAAAAGTATCATGCTGATGGTTTGAGAGTTGATGCTGTTGCCTCAATGCTTTACCTTGATTATTCAAGAAGGCCGGGAGAGTGGGTCCCAAATATATATGGGGGTAAAGAAAATCTTGAAGCGATTGATTTTATAAAGAAACTTAATGAGACGGTTTTCAGAGATTTTCCTGATGTTCAGATGATAGCAGAGGAATCCACAGCTTGGCCAGGAGTTTCTCGTCCGACTTATGTAGGTGGATTAGGTTTCAGTATGAAGTGGAACATGGGGTGGATGCACGATACACTTTTTTATTTTTCAAAAGATCCAATTTATAGAAAATATCATCACGACAGAATAACTTTCAGTATATGGTATGCCTTCTCGGAAAACTTTGTTTTACCTTTGTCTCACGATGAGGTGGTTCATGGTAAGGGGTCTTTGATTGCGAAGATGCCCGGTGATGATTGGCAGAAGTTTGCAAATTTAAGGCTTCTATTTGGTTATATGTGGTTTCATCCAGGTAAGAAACTTCTTTTTATGGGAGGTGAGTTTGGTCAGTGGCGAGAGTGGAATCATGATAGCTCTTTGGATTGGCACCTTCTTGATGATCAGAAGAATCCGCTTGCAAATTTCCATAGGGGATTGCAAAGATGGATAAAGGATTTAAACAGAGTGTATAGAAACGAGCCTGATTTATATGAATTTGATTTTGAGCCTTCTGGTTTTGAGTGGGTAGATTTTAATGATGTTGAAAAGAGCATTATTTCTTTTTTGAGAAAAGGGAAAGAAAATTGTTTTCTTGTTGTATGTAATTTTACTCCTGTTCCAAGATTCAATTATAGAATTGGAGTTCCATTCGGAGGTTTTTGGGAGGAGATACTAAATAGCGATTCCGAATTTTATGGAGGCAGCGGTTTAGGAAATATGGGAGGAGTTTTGGCAGAAGAAATAAAGTTTCATGGGAGGAATTTTTCTGTTTCTTTAATCTTACCTCCGCTTTCTATTTTGGTTTTTAGGCATAAGAAATAAATATGGTTTTGATATGTCTGTTGGCTTCTTTTTTTTTATCAATTGATTTTGTTGTGTATTCGTTTTGTTTCTTATTTGGTTACTTTTTGATAACTGGTTAATTTCTGATAGTAAAATAAGAATATATGAAAGAATTTGTTTTCGGGGAAGTTAATCAGGTTTTAAATTGGTATTGGTATATTTCAGCTCTTGGAAAATCTTTCATCTCTCTATTTATAATAGTTGATGTTTTTGGTAATATACCTATATTTCTTTCTCTCTCATCTGGTATGGTAAAATCTCGGAAGCAGAAGATGTTTACGGTGGCAATTTTTGCTTCTTTCTGGCTCCTTCTCACATTTTCTATATTGGGAGATTTTTTCTTTAAATTGTTTGGAGTAAGTTTAGATAGTTTTAGAATTGCAGGAGGAATTCTTCTCCTCGTTATTTCTCTCAAAATACTTTTGGTCGGAGTTTGGGAAGAAAAACAGATTGACCCTGAAAGTTCTGGCATCGTCCCAATAGCTTTTCCTCTACTTGCAGGTCCGGGAGCAATAACACAAGTGATAATATCTACAAAACAGTATGGTTTCCTGATAACTTTTATCTCTATTTTACTTGTATCGTTAGTAAATTATTTTGTTTTGAAAAAAATAGATAGTATATACAAATTCATGGGCAAATCAGGCTCTGTTGTTATTTCAAGACTTATGAGTGTTATGATAGCTGGAATATCGGTTGATTTTATAGTGAAAGGAATTTCAAATATATTTTTCCAGAGGAGTTCGTTCTAAAGGCAAATTCACTTTTTGTAAACTTATATATTGAAACGAGTAGGGGAGAATTGTAAAATTCAATTATATGCAGATTGTTAGCGTGATAATTTTTAGCTTTCTGGTAGGAGGAGGTGTTATTACTCCTCAAATGGATATGTTTGATCTCGGAGGTTTTGTTTCGTTTTCTATGTATGAAACTAATGTGAAAGAAAAGACACCTTTATCATCCTTGTACCTTTCAGCTAGGTTTGGATATGCTCCTTGGGAAGAGTTTTTCCCGTATGTTATTGTTGGAATAAAGAATTTGACGCCTCTTTCTCCTTTGCCAACTTTAAACCAGTTTGGAGTTGGTGCGAAAATTTCTCTCTTATCAAAAGAAAGAGATATAAACTTTAATTTTGACGGCCATATAGAGTATTGGCCTTTTATTGAGGGTACAGATAAAAATTTCCCAAATAAGCTCTTTTGGCAGATTTCTCCTACTATGTCATTTAAGTTTGCTAACTCTTTTATATATATCGGTGGAGGATATAAAGATTTCGTAATAAGGCTTGATGATGGAGTAGTTCTGAAAAGCAGAGCTGAAAATAGATTTTTCGTCGTAGTAGGAGGGGACTATTATCTCAACCCAAAAACATATATCTCGGTTGAGCTTCATTCCTTCGGGCAGAACTTAATATCTGCTGGTATATCTCATAGATTTTAAAATGTTTGCTGTGAGCCAAAAAGCCCAATTTCGTGTTCAGTGAAATCCTACTTTCCAACAATAGATGATACATCTTGGGGGGATGGGATAAATTTTGTTCAAATTGGTTAAAAAAACTTTGAAATTTTAGCAATACGCTATTATTTTATTCTGACATTTATTTTATGGGTACTTTTATCCCCTATTTATTTGAAAATATTTTTTTCTCGCAATTTCCTTTGAATTTATAATTTATGATTCAGTTTTTCAAAAAAAGAAATCAGATTATTTTCGTTCAAATATCAGGTAACATCCCAACTTCAAGAGGTATTCAGGAAATTATGATGAGAAAACCCACTTTTCTTGATATAATTCGTTTTATTTTTGATAAAGGTAAAGAAGTAAAAGGTGTTTTTCTTGACGTTTCCCCATCAAATCTTTCTCTATCTGAAATTTGGGAACTAAAAAGAGTTATTACTCTTTTAAGACAGCAGGGAGTAAAAGTTTTGTGTTATATTCGCTCCGGTGGAATTGGAGAAATTTTTTTGGCTTCTGCTTGTGATAGAGTTATAGCTCCTGAAAATTCTGAGTTTTTCCTTACTGGTTTTTCAGCGACTATAAATGCATTAGGTGGGTTTTTCAAAAAAATAGGCATTGAAATAGAAACTGTCAAAAGTGGTAAATTAAAATCTATCCCTGATATCCTTACAAAGGAATTTGTCCCGGAGTATATAAAAAAGGATGTTGAAAGATTCTTATCTGAAATAAAAGACGCTCTAATTTCGGAGACTGAAAAGTTTAATCCTGATGTATATTTCTCTGGAATTTTGAAAGGTAAAGATGTTTTATCATACGGAATTGTTGATGAGATATCAGACTCTCCACCTTCTGATATAATAAAGAGAGAGTTTGGTGATTGTGAAATAGTATATCCACACAAGAGATTTTTACAGCTACCTTTTGGTCGCGAAAAGAGAATTGCGCTTGTGAACATGAACGGTATAATAGGAGATAGCCCATCTCCGAATTTTATAAATCCTTACTTTTTTTCAGAACTACTTTTGAAGTTAGCTGATAATAGTTCGGTTGAAGCTGTTATTTTGCGAATAAATTCAAGAGGGGGTGATGCTAACGGTTCTCACATGATTAACGAAAAAGTTGAGTATATAAAAAGAAAAAAAAGAGTTTTCGTATCATTCTCTTCTGTTGGTGCATCTGGTGGTTATCTTATGGGAGTTTCCGCAAATAAAATATTTTCTACTCCATTTTCTGCAATAGGTTCAATAGGAGTTTTTATGGTAAAACCATTTTTGGGAAAGTTGCTCAAAAGGGTCGGCATAGATACTCAGATTGTCTCTTTTGGTGAGTATAGTGATATTTTTTCTCCATATAAGAAGCTTTCTCAAACAGAAAGAAAAATTCTAGAAAATTTTATTAAGGAAGAGCATGAAGCATTTATAAAAAAAGTTGCAGATGGAAGAGGACTATCAATTGCTCATGTGAAGAATATTGCAAATGGTTCAGTTTTTTCAGGTATAAAAACAAAGGAGCTGAATCTCGTAGATGACTTCAAATCTTTGCCAGAAATAATCTATGAGCTTTCCGATGGAAAATTTCAAGTTCAGGAATTTCCCAAATTTACAATATATGATTTCATTTTTCCTGGGATGAAAATGGGAATATTGAAAGATTTATCTTACCTTTCTCTTCTTCCACCAGAGGTTTTTCTTATTTCTGAAAAAATAAAGAAAAAAGAGAATTCAATTTTTCTTTCCATTTATCCATCTATTTTTCCTCTCTTTTGAGGTGATTTTTTAGGATAGATTTTTATGTTCCTTCTCTTATGATCTTTGTTCCCATTTATTTTTTCTCCATTTTTTGCTCAAAATTTTCATTCTTTTATTTTTGTTTCTAAAAATTTTTGATTTGAAAAAAGTGTTGAGTTTGCGACGAAAAAATATTCTGTTGATTCCCTCAGCTCTTCTGGTTGGACTTATGTATTTTTTCTCTCATCCGAGATATAATATTTACATTTTTGCTTTCCTCTTTTATTTACCAGCTCATATATTTTGGAGAGTTCATAAATCTATATCTCCTTTCTTTTGGGGAGGATTTTTCTCTTTCTTTATTACGATTCACTGGATAACTCATGCAATAACTTATTATGGAGGTTTCCCTTATATTTTCGCAATATTACCTCTTACTTTGCTTTCTTTAACTTTGGCTGGGTTTTTTCTGCTTTTTGCCTATATAAGAGAAAAAACTAAAAAACTCGGATTACCTTTCTCTTTTTCTGATCCAGTAATATGGGTTGCGATGGAATTTATAAAATCTTGGTTCCTTACAGGTTTCCCATGGGCTCTTGTTGGCTACTCACTTTGGAAAAAAACAACCTTTATTCAAATTGCTGATATCGGAGGAGTATATGCTGTCTCTTTCTTCGTTATAACAATTCAAGGATTTTTATGCGATATAATTGATGTTATTTTGCTGAAAGAAAAAGAAGAAAAAAAGAAAATTTTAAAAAGACTTATTTTCAGTTCCTCTTTTGCTCTTTTTGTTTTTGCTTTCGCATTAACTTACGGTGTGAAACGAAAAGATGAGATAAAAAAATATGTTGATGGAGTAAAAGAAGAAATTCCAGCTGTGATTGTTCAGCCGTCAATACCGCAGGATGTAAAATGGACTCCTGATTTCAAAATCTATTCCCTTGAACAGAATATAAATTTATCTTTTTCGGCAATTGATTTCCCTTATAGTGAAGTAATTTTGGTCTGGCCTGAGACTGCTCTTACTTTTTTCTTTGAGCGTGAGGCTGAACTCCAAAGTAAAGTTTTAGGACTTTCAAAAAAAGGTTTTTTTATTGTGGCAGGTGGGATAGGAATTTCAGAGCAGATTAAAAATGGAAGAATAAATTTGACATACTATAACAGAGCTTATCTTGTTGAACCTGATGGAAAATATTCCTATTATGATAAAACTCATCTTGTGATATTTGGTGAATATATACCACTAAGATCGTTTTTGGAAAAAATACCTTTTATAAAGAATCTGATTGATAGGGTAGAGAAGGTTGCAGGGGATTTTGAACCGGGAAAAGAGGTAAGAGCTGTTGGAGAGAAAATAAGATTAGGTATCCCTATTTGCTTTGAATCAATTTTCCCATCAATAGTCCGCAAAATGGTTCAAGACGGAGCAAAAATAATAGCCGTTATAACTAATGATGGTTGGTTTGGTTATTCTTCTGGACCTTATCAACATTTTTCTGTTTCTGCCTTGCGTGCTGTGGAAACGAGAAGATTTGTTCTGCGCAGTGCTAATACAGGAATTTCTGGTGCTTTTTCTCCTACTGGTGATTTAATTTTTCAAACAAAGCTTTTGGAGAAAACTTCTTTTTTGGTCAAAGTAAAACCTCTTGATATAAAAACATTTTATGTGAAATATGGGGATGTTTTCTCAATAGCTTGCCTTATTATAACTTCCTTTTTTGTTATAACAAATTTTTATCTTTCAAAGAGGAAAATTAGATAAAGTAAGCGGTATTGTACGAAGATAAGACTACGAAGATAAAATAAATATAAAATGAGAAAGTGAAAGAAAATAATATTATGGAAGTAACGATCTTAACATCCATGCAGTTTTTTCGTGTTTTACCATAAGTTCAGTCAGGAAATCAGCTGTTCCTAAATCCTTGAATTTATCTCCGACATTTACAATATCTTCTCTGATGTTTCTTATTATTGTTTCGTAATCTGAAAGTAAGTTCTCAATCATTTTTTTGGAGTCTGGGAATTCTCCTGGGTGTTCCTTTATTCTTGCTATTTTTAAGAATTCTGTTAATGTTGCTGTGGTCTTCCCACCAAGAGTCCTAATTCTTTCTGCTATTTCGTCAATATATTCGTTTAGCTCTTCATAAAGAGATTCAAAAAATTTGTGAAGATCATTAAACTGCGGACCAACAACATTCCAGTGATAGTTTCTGACTTTTGTATAAAGAACATACTCATCAGCAAGCAGAACTGTCAGAATTTCTATTACTTCCTCTCTGTTCTTATCGTCTATACCTATGTTTGGTTTCATAATAGATTTTACCTCCTTTCTCTTTTGAAATTAGGTTGTTTTTACATTATTTATTTTGTTTCCAGCTTATTTTCAATTTACTTGATAAATTTTTTGTTTTATTCTTTTGTTGTTATTACGAAGACAGCGCGTCTGTTTAATCTCCATTTTGATTCATCGTTGCACTGTGGAGGAGGGCAGGGGGCTTCTGGAAATTCCTCTCCAAATGAAACTGTTTGTATTCTATCTTCTGGTATGCCGAGCATTATAAGATATCTTTTTACTGCATTAGCTCTTTTCCATCCAAGTTCTAAATTATATTCGTTTGTTCCCCTTTCATCACAGTGACCTTCTATCAAAATTGCTGCTTCTGGGTTTTCATCTAATATAGGTTTTATAATATTGAAATTCTCTTTTATAGCTTCTCTACCATCTTCTCTGAGAGAATATGAGTCAAAGTCAAAATATACTTTTTTCAGACCTTTCAATACATAACCTCTTCCTAAAGTAGAAAGTCCTGCAATGTCTTCTTCTTTTACTCCTTTTAGTCGTGGCAGATTTGGTCTGCGGAATTCTGGTTCTTCCTCCACAATTTCAACTTTTTCTTCTTGTTTTTCTGGCATCGGTCTTCGCGATAATTCCTCCCACTTTTTTATTGCGGCTTCTGCGAACTCTTTTGAGACTATTGCTTTTACTCTTGCGTCATCATACTTTTTAGCTTGAACAAGTGTTAGAGCATCATTATAGTATTTTTCGGCTATCTTGTATTCTTCAACTTTATCTGCTCCTATTTTTTTTGCTCTCTCTAATGCCTCTTTGGCTGCATCTAATTCTGCCTGGGGAATTTTCTTTGCACAACCTAAAAAGACCGAAATGCCAACTCCTAAAATAAAAAGAATCAAAAATAATTTCACCATTTTCATACTTTGCTATATTTTACAAAAGTAGAAGGTAGAATTCAGATTTTCTGTTTTCTTTTTCTGCTCTTTTACTCTGATCTTTATGTTGATTGAATTGTTTTCTGTTGCTTAATCGTTACCTTATGAACCCTACAATTTCATCTTTTTTTGTATCTAAAATTTTTCTTTTGAATGATCCGAATTTATCTGTTATGTAAAGATCGTAGTCCCCGTCTGCGTTTGAGGAAAATATGATGAAATTTCCATCAGGAGTCCATGTTGGATTTTCCGATGAACCAAAATCTATAATTTTCTTTTCTTGACCGGTTTCAAAGTTGTAAATGTATATGTTGAATTTATTCCCTTCAAGTTTTGTGAAGACCATATCTTTACCATCCGGAGATATATCAGGTGATGAGTTGTATCTACCTGAAAGAGGTATTTTCTTTTCCTCACCTGTTCCGATATCTTTTATGAATATTTGGGGTAACCCTTCTCTTCCTGAAACAAAAATAATTTTTTTGCCATCTGGAGTTGTTTTCCCGAGCACATCAGAGTTTCCTGATGATATTTTTTGGAATTTTTTGAGGTTTAGGTTAAGAACATATAAATTAGAACCTCCTTCTCCGCTATTCCATGGAACTATTAGTATGTTTTGATTTACGAATGTTGGAAATAGAAAATTTCCTGTTTTTAGGGTTGTTGAGTAAATTTTTCTGGAAGCAGCATCAAGAATATATAAAGAGTAGTTTTTCCCATCGTAGTGGGTGAAAGCTATTTTTGATCCATCGTCTGATACCGAAAAAGAAGGTATAAATGACTTTGCTGAAACTACTTTTTCAATTTTGCCTGAAATAAAATTTACAGAGAAAATTTCTTTTTTACCTTCTAAGTTTGAAAGGAAGTAAAGAGTTCTTCCAAATATATCTGTTTTTACTCCTGCTATTTTTGAAATGAGATAGTTTGATAGTTCATTTGCTACCTTTTCTTTATCTTTGCCACGAGCTTTCAGAATCAAAAAAGGAGACTTTTCCTCGTTCATAGTTGCCTGTAAAACAAATTCATCATCGGAAGAAGCCCTTATTGATACTTTAACATCAGGTTTATCTGATAGTTCCACATATCCTATTATTGATAAGTTCTTCCTTATTATCTCTTCAATTTTTTTGTCTTCGCTTTCGACGGATATTTTTACTGGTTTATAAGATGGAGATGTTATATCTATTATTATTTTCCCTGTTTCTGCCGAAATGATAAAAAGTGCTGCTCCAAGCCACATCATCATAGCAATAATTTTAAGATTTAAATTTGTTTTTTTCTTAAATTTGTAAGATTCTTGATTAAGAGATCGGAACTTTTTTGAAAATTGTAAAGCAGCCTGTATATGTAAGTAGTGTTGGAAATTTAGTCGTGGTTATTTCTCCGTTTCCGAAGAATCCGGCGATTGGGAACTTTGCTTTCTTTTTGATTATAGATATATCAAAATTTTTCTTTTTAAATAATCTTTTCCCTCTTGCTACGCAGTTGAAAAACAAACCAAAATCTCCATCCTGTGGTATAGATAAGAACTCCGTTTTAGAACTTTCTTCCGCAAACTCTTTTGACATCACTCCGAACTTTATAACTTTACCTTTTTCTATTTCTCCACCTATATATATCGCTCCGTCTTTTAAGTCTAAAATGGGATAAAACCTTATAAGTTCATTCTCTTCATCTACTACATCTCCGACGAACCAAGGTAAAGATATATAATCAGGGTTTTCTACGGTTCCCTCAACTACTATCTCATCTAAAATTTCCGCTGCGCTTTCGCCGTTTATTTCTTCTATTATGTTTTTGTATGATGATGTGACTATGAGAGGTTCTCCTATTGGTTTGCAGCTTTTCGCTATTCTTGTTGTGATTTCAACTCCTTCAATGAAAATTCCAGATAGTACATAGCTTCCTATTGAGCCGTTTTCAAATGAAAAAATTGGGGTTCCAGGGGGAGAGCTTGCAACTCCGCCTACAACTTTGATTTTCTCCGTTGTCTCTCTTATACCATCTAACACCTCTTGTATGTTGTAAAATGGTGTTGCGAATAGAATTAAAGTTGATGGTATTTCTGTATCAAACCTTTCTCCTATTTTTCTACCTATTTCCCTTTCGTATTTCCATGGTACGGAAACAGAAAAGGTTTCACAATAGAGGTATCTTTTATCTATTAAGAGCAAAGAAATTCCTGATTTCTCTCCTTCGAATTCTTCTTCTTGTGTTATTACTCCTTCGGCGGAGATTCCAACATTGTCTATTCCATCAAAATAGCTTAGAATTTTCTGAATATCATATTTTGGGTTGAGAAAAATTATGCAAGCGATGTCTTTTTTTTGAGGTGAATCTAATTTTTCAAGAGCCGTATATAAAGCTTCTTTACAAGCCTTTTCCTCTTCGGTAGCTTGGGAGAACCCTGTTGAAGAGAACAATATGGGAAAGTGGGTAGGGCGGGACTTGAACCCGCACGGGGTTTTTACACCCCAGTGGATTTTAAGTCCACTGCGTCTACCATTCCGCCACCTACCCTTTTTATGTTATTTTAATCTCGTATTTCAAAATTTCCTTTTTTTCTTTTTTGTTTTTGATTTTTTCCTCCTGCTTCTTTTTTCTATATCTTGAAAAGGCTTTTAGCTAATTATTACTTTATTTCCACCTTGTTTTTTGGCTTCGTAAAGGTTTTTATCTGCTATTTTTATTGATCTATCCAAATCTCTAACTCTTTTCGTTGCCCCTATACTTGCTGTCAGTTTTATCTTTTCTTTCTTCAATATTATTTTTGCTTTTCCTATCTCATCAATTATTCTGTGTAGAGTAGGTATAAAATTTTTATCATCAAAGGACAAGATAAGGAACTCATCTCCGCCGTATCTTATGATTTCAGCTTTGGTATTTTGTGATACTACTTTTGAAATTATTTTGCTTACCTTTTGTATTACTTTATCTCCTATAAGGTGTCCGTATCTATCGTTAATTTGTTTCAGATTATCTAAATCTACAATTGCTAACCCTTTTGTATTTAGATTATTTGATTTTATTCTATTTATTAAAAGTTGTAAGCAATTCCTTGTTTTGAAGTGAGTTATTGGATCTACTTTCAGTCTTTCCACTTCTTTTCTGTGACCTTGTATTATACATTTTATAAGAAAATTTTTTATTTCATTTGATAAATCTTTGTATAAATTTTCAGCTTCTTCTGGGGCCTTTGAAGATATTGCTCCTTTAAGCATTTTTGCAATTTCATAAATTCTTCTTGTTGAACCAAACTCAAAAGATTTTTCTTCTCTTGTTATTTCTTTTTCTCCTTCGTCTAAATTACTTTGTAATTTTTCTGCTTTATTATTTGTTTTTGCTTGCTCTTTCTCTTTTCCTTTTATTCCCACGAGTAATTTTTCAAGAAAATTGTGTATATCGTATATTTCAATTCTTGAATTTTTTGGAATGAATTTAAAGAATTCTTGTTTTTCTATTAGCTCAAAAATTTTTAGATCTCTTTTAATTAGTTCTTCTATTTTGTTTTTCAGGTTTTTATAATTTTCTCTTGGTTGGTTCTTTTGGAGGTTTTTTATCTTATCGTAGATTGAGTTAAACTCGCTGACTATTTCGTTTATATAATCCTTCAATATTATCTTGTATTTGTTTATTTGTTTAGAAAGTTCTTCTTTTGTTTCGTTGAAAGAACCTTTTAATGTTTCAAGATGTAATGGCATATTCGTTTTTCTTCTATTCAATATTAGTAAGTATATGAATTTTAGCTTTTGTTTTTAGTTTTTCAAAATGCTTGTGGAGTTAGGATGGTAATTTCAATTCATTTTTTATCTTCTTTTATATATTTCTTGTGAGAAGTTATTTTGCTTTATTTATGTTTTTTCTTTTTCTTTCTTTATATTTACTTACATTTTATATCTAACCACAGAGGGGGTAGGAAAAATGAAGGTTGTATTAGCTTATTCTGGCGGTCTTGATACATCAGCTATTTTGGTTTATCTTAAAAAGAAAGGTTTTGATGTTATTGCTTTTTGTGCTAATATAGGACAAGATGAAGATTTTGATTTTGTCAAAAAGAGAGCATTAGAACTGGGGGCAAGTAAGGTTATAATTGAGGATTTGAGGGAAGAATTTGCGAAGAATTACATTTTTCCTATGCTGCGTGCAAATCCGGAATATGAAGGATACCTTCTTGGAACATCTATTGCAAGACCTGTTATAGCAAAAAGGCAGGTTGAAATAGCAGTTTCGGAGAAAGCAGATGCTGTCGCTCATGGGGCAACCGGTAAAGGAAATGACCAGATAAGATTTGAACTTACTTATATGAAGTTCGCACCTTATCTCAAAATAATTGCTCCCTGGCGTGAATGGGAGTTTAAATCAAGAAAGGATCTTTTTGACTTTCTCAGAAAAGAGGGATTTGATATATCTTATGAAGAAAAACTTTACAGTGTTGATGAGAATCTCATGCATACAAGTTTTGAAGGAGGAGTAATTGAAGACATATCTAAACCATATCCTGAAACTATATTCAAAAAAACTTTACCTCCAGAGAAAGCAAACGATAGCGGAGAAGAAGTTGAGATAGAATTTGAGAAAGGTAATCCTGTATCTGTTAATGGAGAGAAAATGTCTTGTGCTCATATTATTCAGAGACTAAACGAGATAGGTGGTAGGAATGGTATAGGCATAAGAGATGTGGTTGAGACGAGAGCAAATGGAATGAAATCAAGAGGTATCTATGAAACTCCTGGGGTAGAGTGTATTTTATTTGCTAAAAAATCTTTGGAAGGAATATGTTTGGATGGAAATGTCAGAAAAATAGCTAGTTTGCTTGCTCCTATATACTCCGAGTTGGTTTATAAAGGTCTTTGGTTTTCTCCTGAAAGAGAAGCGCTCCAAGTTTTCTTTGATAAAATTTCAGAGAGAATCAACGGGAAAGTTGGATTAAAGCTCTACAAAGGTAATTTCAAAATATTATATAGAGAATCACCTAATTCTCTTTATAAAAAAGAAGCTGTAAGTTTTGAAACCTCAGGAGATATGGTGAAGTGGTCAGAGGGATTTATAAGAACATTAGGGCTCAGGTTCCTATTAGGTGAGTGATATATTTTTGAATATATATTCTTTCTTGTTGAAATATGTATTCTGCTTGAATAATAGTTTATTTTGATATTTTCCCTACTAATATTTCTGCTGACTTTATCAAAGCTAGTAATATAACTACCCCGCCAAATATTTTTTTTACTAAATTTGCCGAAAACTTTTTTGAACTCAAAAATGAGCCTAAAAATGCTCCTGAAATTACAGGAGCAGAGAATTTCAAAATTAGATTAATGTCCGGGATTTGCTTGGTTATTTGTCCGAAAAGTCCAGAGATTGAATTGAGAAAAATGAATATTGCGCCTGTTGCTGACGCATATTTGTAATCCATAATACCCATTCCATATATGATTGGTATTAGAAATACACCACCGCCTATCCCTATTGTTCCAGATACAAATCCTATTGCAGCTGATATTGGTAATGCTAAAATAATTTTCTTTTTTATTGTAGTAATGTTTTGTTGGATCTTCCCATTCTCTCTATTTTTGCTTTCTGGTTTAAACATTAGAATTCCGACTATAAGGAGGGTTATAATAAGCAATATATTGAATGTTTGTTCGGACAACTTAATTTTTCCTCCAAGAAAAGCAGATGGTACAGAAACTATTAAAAATGGTATGGCAGTCTTGTTAATGTATTTCTCTCTTATCCAGTTTATTGTTGAGGTAAATGTGGAGATAACACTCAAAAAAAGTGCCGTTGCTGGTATGTGAGTGTAATCTACTTTCATTATTGAAAAATATGCAAGGTATGCCGATGCTCCGCCGAGTCCGCTTGCAGAGTAAAAAAACGCAGTTATAAAGAAAATTAGCATCCAAATTATATCACTCATATCCATCATTTTTTAAAATTATTTTTTTGGAAGATGAGTTTTACTTATAAAAAAGATAAAAAGAAGAGAGGAACAGAAATATCTGATAGAAGAATAAGTTTCTCTATTTTTATATTTTTTGTTCTTTTTTCTGTATATTTGGGCAGAGCTTTGCAAATTTCTCTTTTCTCCCCGGAGTTAAAGAAGAAAGCAGAGATTCAGAGAAAATCTGTAATAGTCTTGAAGGGAAAAAGGGGAAATATTCTTGCGCAAGACAAAGTTATGGCAGAGGATATACCTGCATATTCAGTTTGGATAAATCCACTCTCTATATCAAAAGATGAAAGAAAGATAGAAGCTATTCATAAAATAGCAAAAGAAATAAATGTTCCCTCTTATGAGCTAAAAAGTAAATTAGAAAAGAAACTTTATTTTCAGTGGTTAAAAAGACAATTATCTCAGCATGAGTATTCCAAGGTTCTCGAACTTATAGCCAAATTTGGACTAAAAGAGAGTGATATAGGATTTCTGAAAGAGTGGAAAAGGTTTTATCCTTACGGTGAAATTACTGCTCACATTACGGGTTTTGTTAATGTTGATTCTGAGGGACTTTCTGGTATTGAACTCACTTATGATGATTATCTTAAAGGGGGTAGTATTAAAGTTCCTGTTTTGCGGGACGCTCTTGGTAGAATAATAATGAGATTTCCACCACAAGAACCTCCTCGTGGTAATTCTGTTAAGACAACAATAGATATTGATCTCCAAACTATGCTCTACAAAGAAATGAAAGAAGCGATGGACAACCTTAAAGCAAAGGGAGCTTTTGCTGTTGCAATAAGACCAAAAACTGGTGAAATATTAGCATTAGTATCGTTGCCATCTTTTGACCCAAATGGAGTTAAGGTGATAGACTCTCGTATGTTTTCCCGTTTTCATCAGCTCGTTTTTGAACCTGGGTCAACATTTAAAGTTTTTACTTTGGCTGTTGCTCTTGAAAGTGGAGCTGTTTCAAAAGATGATGTTTTTTATTGCCACAACGGAGAATGGAAATTTCAAAACAAAGTTATAAATGATACAGGAAAGATAGGATATGCTTCTTTGAAGGAAATATTAGCACATTCTTCTAACATATGTACAGCTCAAATAGCTTTGCTCATAGGAAAAAAGGTTTTTTGGGAATATCTTACAAAACTCGGTTTTGGTTCTAAAGTCCAGATTGGTTTACCAGGGGAAGAAAGGGGTATATTCAGGCACTGGAGGAAATGGTATGATCTTGATTTGGCTTCTCTGGGTTTTGGACACTTTATAGGGGTTACGCCTATTCAAATCGCTGCTGCTTTTTCTGTTTTTGTGAACGATGGATATATTGTAAAGCCGTATCTTATAAGTAGTGTTTTTTCTCCGTTTGGGGAAAAAATTTACGAGCATACACCAGAGATCAGATCAAGGGTGTTTTCTGAAAAAACTGTTGAGCTTATGAAAGAATATTTGAGGGCAGTAGTGGTTTTGGGAACCGGTAGGCGAGCAGAAGTACCTCTATATCTCTCTGCGGGTAAGACCGGAACATCAAAAAAAATAGAGAACGGAGTTTATACGACGAAATATATTTCAAGCTTTATAGGTTTTGCTCCTTTTGAAAATCCAGAAGTTATTTTATATGTAGGCTTTGATGAACCACAGGGAATCTATTATGGTGGGCAAGTTGCTGCTCCTATATTTTCTTCCGTCCTGAAGAACTATTTTGCACACAAGATGATTCCGCCACCATCAGAAGAAGCATACGCTTTTTATAATAAACCAGTTAATAATTCAAACGCAAAGCAAGTTGAGTATGATGATAGATTATCAACTAATTCTTATCCTTCTTCTCAAAGTTTAAATTCTTCTGATGATGGTGAAGTTAAGAATGTTAAAGAGCCCTTTATTATTCAGCGCAGAACTTTAAATGAATTTTTAGCTTCTCTCCCAGAAGAAAAAAGGAGATCAAAAAAGATAATAGTTAATGGGTACGGGTTTGTAAGCAGGATAGAAGAGAAAGAGAAAGAAATTCTTGTTTTTCTTTCGCCTTAAAATTACTTTTTTATTTCAAAATATTTTATTTCAAATTATTCCAAAATTGTTTTTATCCAAATGTACCAGATATGTATTTTTCTGTGATTTTGCTTGAAGGATTTACGAATATTTTTTGCGTTCTATCATATTCTATCAGCTCACCGTAGTAAAAAAACGCTGTGAAATCGGAAATTCGTGCTGCCTGCTGGGGACTGTGAGTTACTATTATTATGGTTATAACATTTTTTAAATCTACAAGAAGTTCTTCTATTTTTGCTGTTGATACGGGGTCAAGAGCACTTGTTGGTTCGTCTAACAAGAGAACATCAGGTTCAGGAGCTATTGCTCTTGCGATGCATAATCTTTGTTGCTGACCACCAGATAAAATATAAGCGTTTTCACCTAACCTATCTTTTACTTCATCCCATAAGGCTGCCATCTTTAAAGCCTTTTCCACTCTTTCATCTAATTCGCTTTTGCTTTTTATACCTTTTATTCTCAATCCATACGCAACATTCTCATAGATTGATTTTGGAAAAGGGTTTGGCTTTTGAAAAACCATTCCAAATCTCATCCTTACCTTCACCGTATCTATATTTTTGCTGATGATATTTATTCTATCAGGGTGAATTATTATCTCCCCTTCGTACTTTGTGTTCATGTAAAGATCATGCATTCTGTTCATGCATCTTAAAAAAGTTGTTTTACCACACCCAGATGGTCCCATTATTGCTGTTATTTTGTTTGCATATATATTCAAACTTATGTTTTTGAGAACTTTTTCCTTCCCGTAATAGAAGCTTAGTCTATTTACTTCTATTTTTACTTTTAGATCTTCATTTTTTTTTGATTGCTCTTCTTTTTTATTCCCTTCTGATTTTTCTTCTGATGCAGTTATGCCCACACTTTCGTAGCTATCTACCGAGAAACTTGAATTGTAAGATTTTGATTTTTCGCTTCCTTCCAGATTTACTCCTGCATTTTCTTTAAAGTTTAGGGATTTTCTTTCAAAGTGAAGCATCCTCACATTTAAATTCTTTACTCTGACTTTTGTTTTTTGTTTTTTCAAATTCTTTTTTGATGTGATTTTTCTTTATTTTTTGGAAAAAATTTCGTTTATTATGTATTCTAAAAGAGTTTTTGCGTATTTCATTTCTTCGGGGGGCAAGTTTTCAGATAAAATCTCTTCTTTTTTTTCTAAATCTTTTTCTGATATATCTTTTTTTGAGCCGAAAACTATATAGTTTGATGATTCTTTGCTTTTTACTATTCCTGAAATTCTAAAGTGTTTTTGGAGGAACTCCTTTATGGCAAGGGCATGGAAATTTGAAACTAAATTTATTAGAGCTGTTTTCTCTGTTTTTACTGATATATTTTCCCATAAGCTTTCTTGGAAGATATCAAAAGGTGTTGCAGCATTCCTGAAAACATCAATTATTACATGTGAGAAGGATTTTCTGGAATAGTTTATAAAATCTCTAAAATCTGAAACTATAAGATTTTCATTTGGCATGTTGAAAAACTCAATCCCTACTCTTAAAACTTCAATATCTATATCTACATTGAAAACTCTGTAATTTTTGTTCATAGTTTTTATTATTCTTGTTATTGTCCCAGCACCGCTACCCAATATAGCAAAAGAATCTTCTTTGTCTCCGAAGATCAACGGTATAAATGCACATATATCCCAATAAGAATACGATAAAACTTTCCCTTTTACAAGCAATGAGTGTATATTAAATGAATCATCTAAAATAAGTTTTATCTTCTGATCATCATCTATAACTTTTATTTTGTTGTATTTTGTGTCTTTTTCAAATAATATTTTCTCTTTTTTCCAAAAAAGATTGAACATAATATATATTGAGAAATTTAATTTGTTGTTAATTTGATTTCGTTTCGGGCATAAAGCATACTAAATACATATTGATTTGCTTGTAAATGCATATTGATTTGCTTGATCCATTTTTGGCTTAGATATTGAAGTATTTTAGTTGTATTTCCCCATCTTCTATTTTTATGTATGTGCCGTAGCTATTTCCCCAAAAGCCTGAATTTGCTATTATCTTCCCGTTTTTTGTTTTTATTATTGATGGTATATGGCAATGTCCTAAAATTACAAAATCTATAAATTTATCTCTTGTGATTTGTTCTGCGTTATTTATCATGTTTTTGAAAATTTTAGCTCTTTTCCCTTCTGCTTTGGGAATAGTATTTTTTTGATGAGATAAATTTGCTAATATTTCTCCTATTTTATTTACTGCTTTATCAAAGTAGCTATTTGTAATTCTATGGAATATCGGCTCTGATTTCAGAACAATTTTTCTGTAAATATAATGAGAAATTTCCCCGGAAAGCATATCTCCGTGAGATAAAAAGAAAGTTTTTCCGTTCATCTTGAAATGAAGTTCTGTTCCTCTTGATATCCCTATATCGTTGAGCCAAACGAGGTTAAAATCGTGGTTACCTTCTATGTAGAATATTCTATGATTGTTCTTTGAAAGAACATCTATAAGTCTTTGGAATATTTGTTGATAGTATTCATTTTTTCCTATCCATATATCAAATATATCGCCAAGAAGGATTATTTTACCTTTTTTAGATTCAATAAATTCTATGAGTTTTTTCTCTCTTTTGTCCTGCTTTTTGAGGTGTATGTCGGAAATGATATATATTTTTTCTTTTTTATCGTTGAATTCCAACATGTTTGCAAAACTCTCTTATTATTTTCCGTGAATCTTCTTCTGATTCTGTTTCTGCATACATCCTCATTACAGGTTCTGTCCCGGATGGTCTTACAAGTAAAAATCCCCCTCCTTTGAACCTCATTTTTGCACCATCCAGCGTCTCAACTTTTTCAATTTTGAACTTCCAAATTTTATCTATGCTTTTGGCTTTCTCCATAGCTTTTTCTTTTAACTCATCACTTATATGAAAATCTTCTCTGACATACCTGTGTTTTCCGAACCTTCTCTCTATATCCTTTACAAGATCTCCAAAAGATTTTCCTTCTATTACTGAATGTACAAGGAAGAGACAGGAGCAAAATAGACTATCTCTTTCTTTAAGATGTGAGCTTACCCCTATTCCCCCTGATTCTTCCCCTGCTATTATTGCATTATCTTCAAGCATACCCTTTATAAGATGTTTGAAACCAACAGGAGTTGTTACTACTTCGTATCCCCAGTATTGAGCTACTTTATCTATTAGATCTGATGCTGTTACTGTTTTATATACTTTGCCTTTTTGTTTTTTATGCTTTGCTATATGCTCTATCAGGATTGCAAAAATTCTGTGAGCGTCTATGATTTGACCTGCTTTTGTGCAAGCATATATTCTATCTCCATCTCCATCAAATGCAAATCCATCTGATTTCGTTTTCTTACACATTTCTTGAAGAGGACCGAGAGTATGAGGAGTTGGCTCGGGTTTCCCGTATGGAGGAAAAAGCGGGTTCATTTCAGATCTAACTTCTATTGCTTTTTTACCAAATATTTTGGTCGGTAATCCGGAACATGCCCCGTTCATCACATCAAAAACCACTTTATTTATTTTCTTTATAAATTTATCTATTTCCGAGTCTGCTCTGACTGATTCAAGATATGGCGATATTATGTCTTCTATTTTTATTCCTTCTACTTTTTCTGAATCGTCTTTTTCAAAGTTTGCTTTTTCTTTTTCCCAATCAATTTCTTGGATTATTTTTTCTATTTTCGATGTTGTTTCAGGAGAAGCAGGTCCCCCGAACCACTCTCTTATTTTGTATCCGTTAAAATAGTATGGATTATGTGATGCTGTGATTGCAACACCAGCCGAGAGTTTTTCTACGCTTATAAAAAATGAAACTGCGGGAGTTGGACACGGTTTATCTGATAGAAATACTTTTAATCCTTCTTTATGAAAAACCTTTGCTGCTGATTTTGCAAAGTCATCTGATAAAAAGCGAGCATCATACCCAATTACGACTGATGGATCTTTAAAATTTTGCTTTATATATCTTGCTACTGCAAGGGATACCTTTTGAACATTCTCGAAAGTAAATTCTTCTGCTATTTTAGCTCTCCATCCATCTGTACCAAACTTTATCATAATTTTTTTATCTTAATTCTTTTGTTATTAGTTGTTTTTTTATTTTAATTTTTAGTTTCCTGATTTTAATAAAGGAACTTTTTGGTTGGATTTTCTTATACATAATTTTTTCTGCCCACTTTTTTCTTTATCCATTTTCTTATTTTTTAGCATGTTTATTTTCATTCAAGTATAAAGTCAACTCTTCTGTTTATTGATCTACCTTCTGGTGTTTCGTTTGTAGTAATGGGGAAGTCTGAGCCTTTCCCAATAGGGATAAGGTTTTGGCGTGGTACCCCAAATCCCGAAAGTATTTCTGCAATTTTTTCTGCTCTCTTTTGTGTGAGTTCTCTATCAAAATTTGGGTCCTTTATTGGATCTGTATGAACTTCAATCCTTATCTTTTTATCTTTAATTTCTTTCTGTATAAATTCTGCGAGTTCTCTTAAAGTATCAACCGAAACCTTTAGAACATCAGGTTTTTCAGTTTCAAATAGTATCTTTTCAGGTATAAGGATTCTGTTTGTTGCTTTTTCTATTATTATTTTTTGCTGCTTTTCTTTAAGTTTTTGCTCTCCGCCTTTTTGGACATATTCTTCTATTGGTTCTAATATTATGTCTAATCTTTTTTTCTCCCCAGGTGCCAATGTTATATCAACGGTAGAGGGATTATAGTTTTGAGAGGAGATCTTTATTTTGTGTGTTCCTGGTGGAAGCGTTATCTCAAATTTACCATCTTGTGGGTTAGAAAAGGTAGGAGGTATATCTAATCCTTCAATTTCAATTCTTGCTGCTAACACTTTACCATCAGATGAGGAAACTTGACCATATATTGCTCCTTTCTGAACTACTTTTTTTAGTTTTATCTGTATGTCCTTTACTTCTCCTTTTTTTAATGCTACTTTTGTTGAAAAAATTTCATAACCTTCTTTTCTTACTGCAACACTCCATTCCCCTTCTGGGAGTTCATATGAAAGAACATCTCCAGCTCTGTCAGTTGCTTGTGGCGAAACTTCCAAGCCTGGATAGGAAATTATTGCGTCTTCAATCGGGGATCCGGATACCTCATCAACTACCTTCATTCTTATCCGTCCACCTTCTCCACTTATTATCCGTGGAGCTTTCTCCCAGGGTGCCCATATTATATTCATCCCCAAAAATAATCTCCATACTGGTGAATTCCTGAGAATAACATCCGGTCCTATTGGAAATGGTATAACATATCCTGGTGTTGGGCTAAAATCTCCAACTACGAAAAATGAGAACTCCCTTATTTCTTCTGGTATGCCTCTTATTATTTCTGATATGAGGGGGATTGGCTTTATTCTTATTCCCGTTGAAATGAACATGGGCATATCAGAGAATTTTGCTCCTTGCGGTATTGGTGTGTATTGCATGAAAGACCATTCAACAAATCCTGAAAGGAATTTTCCTATACCTCTTTTTGAATTGCCTGCTTCTACACCTAAACCAAAGTCTATATGATTATATGGTTCTATGAAGATTTGAGTTTCAGCATAAGAAGGTATTCTTTTATTTTTCGTTATGACCTTTGAGTTATCAAAGTTATATGAAACCGATAATATTAGTTTAGGATTTATCAGAGATAGTGTTTCTGATTTTATTCTCTCGTCAAAATCGTAGAGAGCAGAGAATCCTGTTGCCCAGGAAATTGCTCCTATTTCTGGTTTTCTGTATTGAGAAAGTAAAATGATTTTTGGCCATAAGGAAAATGAGAGATCCTTTGCTTCAAAAAGATAAGATATTTTTGGTGTTATGATTACATCTCCGAGAACTTGTGCATTATCTTGTGCTAAATCTCCGCCCCTCATTTGGTTCTCCAGAAACACCGATGAATTCCTCATAGAAATGGAAATATCAGATGATATTATTCCTCCTACATCTATTTGAGGTAGTCCTCCGGAGATATTTATGTAGTTGTAAAATCCGTAGGAATTGAATTTTTCAAAGTAAACTTGCTGTCTTTGTTCTTTTAGGGCGAAGTGTTCCCTTGATATAACGATGACTTTGTTATCCGGTGTATTGAAATATCCGAAGTATGTGCCTATTGAAAATGTCCTAAAATTTATCGTTCTGGGAGAAACAACTCTGAAAAGTCCTCCCGTTGATTCAAGAGATGGATCCGGATGGAAAAATTCCCAATCTTCTGTTTTTTGTGAATAAGCCTGGCCAGATAGAATGCAAAGTAGGTATATTATAGTGGAGATAAGGATTGTATTTTTATCTTTTGTTATTACTTTTGATATTGTTTTTTCTTTTCTCCCTATGAGGAAAATTATTATTGAAAATGCTATCATAACAGCTCCCCACCATAAGGATGGATTTTCTGGTAGGCTTTTGCCAGCCGAAAGTAAGTTACCTGCGATGAAAATTAGAAATCCGTATGTACCAAGAACTATCGCTGACCATTCCCATACGCTCATCATCCTTTCCTGCTTTCTCCTGTTATTAAACTTATTTTCTTTCTCCATATATATTTATTTATTTTTATATCTTGCTTTGTCGCAATCATCTGAAATTATAATTTCTCCCCTAATTTCAAAAATTTTTGCTAAAATTTCTCTTTAAACCAAAATCAATTATTACTATTATTTCAACTCATATGTTCATAACTACAAGCTTCAAACTCACTGTGAACAAAGAGGAGAAAGAGCAAATTCTCAAACTTATGAGAAGTTTTTCTTCTGCTGTAAGGTTTTCTTACAAAAGACTTCTTGAAGGTTTTACCCCATCGCAAGCTTACAAGGTAACAAGGCAAAAATTCCCAGAGCTTAACTCTCATTATGTAAATTGTGCGGTTGAGAAAGCAAGAGAAATTTTTCAAAGCTGCAAAGCAAGAGGGCAGAACCCGAAAAAGCTTATTTTCGGCGGTAGAACCTTATTTGAAAAGCTCAAAAGGAATCATCTTCAAGGAAAAAGATTAAGGGAACTAAAAAGAAAATGGAAAGAAAAAAGGCAGGGAACTCTGATAAGCATAGGCGCAAAGCACAAAACTCACAAAGGCAACCTTAATATCAGATTTATCCCTGCTGAAAATGCTAAAAACAATCTTTGGTTAAGAATAGCTTTGAAAAACAGAAAATTTATATTAGCAAAGGTAAAAAGAGATTTGAGTAGTAAATCAGATAAGTGGGCTTTATTCTTGGCAAAAATCTTATCTTGGGAGCAATTCCCTTACACTGTTGAGCTAAAACTCAAAGATGGGCAAATCTATGGATTTGCTAAATTTTCTCTTGATGTTCCTCCTCAAACAATTACAAAAGCAAAAGGAGTGATAGGGATAGATGTGAATGCAAGACCTTTTCATCTCGCTCTTGCAGAAATATCTCCTGATGGAAATTTGCAAAGCTATAAATCAATTTATCTTTCTCATCTTCTGAAATACAGAAGCAGAAACAGAAAAGAATACGAGGAGTGGTTAATAGCTCATGAGATTTTGAGATTTGCGAAAGAGAAAGGAAAAGCTATTGCAATTGAGGATATAAAAAAGCTTCCAAAAGGAAAAAGAGGTGATGGAAAAGCAAAGCGTAGAAAAGTCCTGCAATTTTTCTCTTATAGGAGAATACTGAAAAAGATAGAGAGTTTAGCAAATCAGAAAGGAATAGAAGTAGTGAAGGTAAATCCAGCTTTCACATCTTTAATAGGTATGATGAAATATTGTCCGCAGTATTTTATAGATAAAGATGTGGCAGGAGCTTATGTTATAGGTAGGAAAGCATTAGGGTTTCAAGAGAAAATACCAGAGAACTACAAAAAGCTTCTCAAAAGTCAGGTTTATATTCAATATGCGTTATGGAGATTAGGAAAGATGGAGGAGGAATTGAGAAATAAGTTGAATCAAGACAAAAACAAATACAAAGCGAATGGGATAAAGAGGGATTTGAGGAGGTTAAAGAGAGAGAAGAAATTTTTGGAGAGATTTTTGTTTGAAGTAAGCAGTAGAAAAAGCTCTCAGAGTGAGCCAGAGACCCAAAAGCAGGTGGACCGAAGGAAGGAACCTGTGAGGGGTCCGGAAAGCGGACAGAAACTCTGGCGAGTTCTGAGGGTAGCCTTCGCTATGCCCCTCCTTGGGAGGTCTTTTGTGAGGGACTTCTCTCCTTTGCGTCCTGTGATGGTGCAAGGGAAGTGGGAGGGGGTAGCGAGTAGGTTAGGTCCTGATGGCTTTGCAGGGCCGCCCTAATATGTTACAAAGCCGACAAAGCTATTTTAGCTGTCTATTGTTAGAAATTTATGTTTAAAATTAGCAAAAGTACGAAAAAATGAAACTTTACGAACTTTGACTCTTTCTCTGCATGTTTATCTTTTTATCTTGCACCATTTTGTTTTTGATTTGTTATGTTATCCGCTAAAATTTGTTCTGATGCCGTTCTTTCAGCAAAAAATATATATGATTTTTTCTATATGATTTTTTCACTTGTTTTGCGAGGAACTCATTTCAAAAAGGTTTTAGGAACACAAAATTAACAAAAATGTTAATAATATATACTTAATTTACTTATTAGGTTGGTGTATATTTCTGAGCTTTAAAGCTAAAAATGAGATACATAAAATTAAGGAAGCTTAACAGCAGATTATATTTCACTTATGAAGATGTGGCAGATATTTTAGGTATCAGCCCAAATTCAGCAAAAGTCCTTTGCACAAGATACTCGCAATCGGGACTCATAATAAGACTAAAAAAAAACCTCTATACCCTAAAAGAAAGATGGGAAAAAAACTCCCCGGAAGACTTTTTCAAAATCTCAAACATTCTTCAAGTTCCTTCATATATCTCACTTATGACTGCTCTTTCGTACTATGAAATAACAACACAGGTTCAAAGAGGAGTTATAGAATCAGTTTGTGTAAAAAGGACACTGAAAAAAACAATAGAAAACACTGAATTTAATTTCTACAAAATAAATAGAAATTTATATTATATTTTGATTTTCTGAAAAAGGACGATTTTTTTATTGCTTTTAGCTCTTTCGGGAGATTTTGCGTCAGCTAATGTCAAAATTACTTCCTTTACACTTTGAGCTATACCCTCAAGGTTGTATCCACCTTCAAGAATGAAAACAAATCCTTTTGAGTTCTTTGCTGAATTCAAAATAAGATGAGTTATGTAAGAGAACCCTTCTTCTGTGAGCTTCATATCAGCAAGCGGATCTTTATAGTGAGCATCAAATCCGGCTGAAACTATAACTATATCTGGTGAAAACTTTTCTGCAACTGGTACCAAAATTTCTTCGTATATTTTTGCATACTCTCCATCGGAAAGTCCTCCTGGTAGCGGAACATTTAAGGTGTAGCCTTTTCCTTTTCCTTCACCTATTTCTTCAAACCTTCCTGTCCCGGGATAAAAAGGGTACCTATGTGTTGAGAAAAACAAGACATCGTCTCTTTTCCAGAATATGTCTTGCGTTCCGTTTCCGTGATGTACATCAAAATCTACAATAAGTATTTTTTCTGCACCCATCTCTTTTGCTTTTTCTGCGGCTACTGCTACATTGTTATATATGCAAAATCCCATAGATTCTCTGAAAGTTGCGTGGTGCCCCGGAGGTCTTGCAAGAACGAAAACTTTTTTTATTTTTCCTTCAAGAACTTCCTGAACTGCTCTTGCAGAAGCCTGGGCTGCTCTGAAAGCTACTGATGGCGTTTCCGGTGAATAATATGTGTCTGCATCTATACTGCCGTAGTGCCCCTTCAAGCTTTCTACCATTTCTATATGTTCATCTGAGTGAACCTTATATAAAAGATCAAAAACTTCTGCCGGCGGTATTTTGTCTATATCTTCAATCTCTTTGAGCATTTTCCATACTCCTGATATTTTTAGAGTTTCAACTATTGCTGTAAGTCTTGATGGATTTTCCGGATGAGAGTAAAATGGTTTATGTTCAAGAAAATAGTCATCATATATTATACCTACTCCTTTTTCTTCTCCTATTTTTCCCTCTTCTGTTATGTCTTTTTCTTCTTGGTCTTCTCCGTTTGGTCTCGCCATAGTAAAATATAGAATAATCTGATTTTGATGTGTTTTTGATTTGTTTTGTAAGATTTACTTGTAATTTTTATTACTTCTGGTCTAATTTCTCATTTCTGCTATGATTTTCAAGATTTTTTTTGATACTTTGAAAAATTCTGATATCTCGTATCCTATTGTAGGAGATCTCTCATAATAAATAATAAGGAAGCTTGCAAGTTTTAGGTCCCTATCTTCAAGTCTATCTATATCTTTTAGTTTTGATTTTTCTTTTTCTCCAAGAGATAGTGTTGGGTTTATTGAAAATAGGACGGAGATGTTTTCAAGTTCCAGGATGAAATCGGAGAATTTTGGAGTTTTGCTTGCAAGCTTGAATTCACTCCAAAATCTATCTCCGTCAACATTTTTGAATGCTCCTATATCTTTTGCTATTTCAAGGGATTTCAGAGTTTCTTCTGCTATCTCAAAATTTAAGGTTAATTTCAATCTTACAGCCCTCAGAATCCTTGTTGGATCATCTGAAATACTTTTTTCATGAAGAACCCTTATTCTTCTTTTTTTTATATCTTCTAACCCTCCGAATAAGTCTATGATTTTGTTGTCAGATTTAGGATCTATTTCCATCGCCATAGCATTTATTGTGAAATCTCTTCTTTTTAGATCTCTTTCTATGTTGTCTATAAAAGATATTACAGGATGTTTTCCTGGGACTGGGTAGAACTCTTCTCTTGCTCTTGCAAAGTCTACTGTCCCGCCAGAGAACTCAAAACCTACAGTTCCAAACCTTTCGTATCTTTTTAGGTTTCTACCTTTAAGTCTTCTGAAAAGTTTCATCGCAAGGGGTTCTGGATTTCCCTCCACTACGAAATCAAAATCATCTACTGGTTTTTTCAATATTATATCTCTTACAAATCCACCTACTGCGCAGACTCTAATTTCGCCTTTCTCTTCAAGAACAGGTTTTATAACAAAGCTGTAATTTTCTATCTCGTGCATATTCGCTTGGTACTAAATCTCCTAATAGACAATAAAAGATATTGTTAAAAAAGAAGATTGCTATTTTTTCGTTTAACCTTTTTTGATATGGACTTTATACCTCATACAGAGCAAGAGATAGGAGAGATGATGGATTTTCTTGGGATAAAATCTATTGATGAGCTGTTTGATGATATTCCTGAAAAATTCAGAGCAAACAAATTAGGATTGGGAAAAGGTTTAGATGAGATTGAGGTTTTCAAATTAGCTTATAATTTAGCGAGTAAGAATAAGGCTCATCTCTATTCGCTTGCAGGATGTGGTGTATATTTTCACTATGTACCATCAGTTTGTGATTTTGTGTCTTCTCTTCCTGGTTTTTTTACATCTTATACACCATATCAAGCTGAATTGAGCCAGGGAATTATGAAAGCTTTATTTTATTTCCAATCTCTCATGACTGAACTTTTCAATATGGATGTCTCAAATGCTGGTATGTATGGAGGTGCTTCGGCTCTTGCGGAAGCTTGCATCATGGCTCATAGAATGACAAAAAAGAAAGTCCTTTTGTCAGCAGGAATTAATCCTCTATGGCTTGAAGTTGTCGTATCTTACCTTAAATCTTCTGAAATTGATTTTGATATCGTGCCTTTGAAGGAGGGTAGAACTCAAATAAAAGAAAACGATGACATATTTGTTATACAAAGTCCAAATTTTTTGGGAGCTTTGGAGGATTTAGAAGAAGCGAGGGGGAAATCAAGGGGAATCTTTATTGTTGCAGTTCCTGACCCAGTAGATATGGCAATTTTGGAGCCTCCTGGGAGCTTTGGGGCAGATATTGTCGTTTCAGATGGACAACCTCTTGGGAATTATCCATATTTTGGTGGTTCATCTTTGGGAATTTTCCTCACAAAGAAAGAAAATATAAGAAGAATGCCCGGAAGAATTATGGGGGAAACACAGGATATGGATGGTAATACATGTTATGCTATGATTTTGCAGACGCGTGAGCAACATATAAGAAGAGAGAAAGCAACTTCTAATATATGCACAGCTACATCTTTGCTTGCGGTAAGGTCTGCTGTATTTTTAAAGTATTATGGCGAAGATGGTCTCAAAAAAATAGCTCAAAATTCTGAAAAGAACTCTATGTTTTTAAGAGAACGACTAAAACCAATCTTTCAAGCAGAGTATATAAAAGAATTCCCAACCTATGCTGATGTGGATGAGAGAAAGTTTTTAGAAAACGGAATTTTACCCCCTGTTAGATTGGAGAGAATTTTGCCAAAGTTTCTTGATGAAATTGAATTTGAATCTTTAACAGGTCTTAAAAAAGATGCTTATATTATATGTACTACCGAAATATTCTCTGATGAAGAAATAAAAAGGGTCAGAGATCTTTTCTGATATGAAATTTAAGGAGAACAAAAGAAACTTTTGTATAATAGCTCATGTAGATCACGGAAAATCTACTCTTGCTGATAGGTTCTTGGAGATAACGGGAGCAGTTGACCCAAAGAAAATGAGAGATCAGTTTCTTGATAATCTAAAAGTAGAGAGAGAAAGAGGAATAACTGTGAGGTCTCAAACAGCTTACCTTGAATACTATCACAACGGTATTAAGTATGAACTTAATCTAATAGATACTCCTGGGCACGCTGATTTTCAATATGAAGTATCTCGTGCCATGTCCGCTTGTGAGGGCGCTATTTTACTTGTTGATGGAACACAAGGCGTTCAAGCTCAAACTCTTTCCTATGCGTATTGGGCTGTTGAAAGAGGTCTTGAAATTGTTATCGCAATAAACAAAATTGATATGCCTTCTTGTGATGTAGAGAAAACAAAAAGGCAAATAGAAGACATTATAGGTCTTGATACATCTGATGTCGTTCTTGTAAGTGCAAGGTTGGGGCAGGGTATAAAAGAGCTTCTTGATAAAGTTATCAATAAAATCCCGCCTCCTGCCTATGATGAAAATTCTCCTCTCTCTGCCCTAATTTTTGATTCCTGGTATGACTTATATTGGGGAGTTGTAGCTCTTGTAAGAATATTCAACGGAAAAATATCAAAGGGAGATAAAGTTAAGGTTTTCTCAACGGGAAAGATTTTTTCTGTTTTAAGGCTGGGAGTTGTGAGGGGAGGTGAGACTTTTGATAGAGATTCAATTGAGGAAGGAGATGTTGGATTTATAATTTTAGGAACAAAAAATATCGGAGACCTTAAAGTGGGAGATACTATAACTTCTGCTTCAAATCCTGTTTCTGAACCTATTCCCGGATTTCGTGAGATAAAACCTGTGGTTTTCGCATCATTTTATCCACAGGAGCCAGATGAGTATGAAAAATTAAAGGATGCCCTTGAAAAATTAAAACTTAATGATTACTCCCTTGAAGTAGAATATGAGAATTCTCCTGCTTTAGGTGCTGGTTTTAGAATAGGGTTTTCTGGAACTCTACATATGGAGATTTCATCTCAGAGATTAAAAGACGAATTTGGAGTAGATGTTGTTACAACATTTCCACAGGTTGCGTATAAGGTTGTTCTGAAAGATGGAAAAGAGATAGAAGTAAAAAGTCCATCTCAATTTCCTTCACCAGAAAGGATAGAAGCTATAAAAGAACCAAGAGTTAGAGTTTCCATTCATACTCCCCAGGAGTATATCGGGAGCATATTAAAAATTTGTGAGGAGAGGAGGGGAAAAAAGTTAGATCTCAGAATATCATCTGATATGGCTGTTATAACTTATTCTATGCCTTTGTCTTCTATTATTTTTGGGTTCAACGATGAGATAAAGGCTTGTTCCAGAGGTTTTGCTTCTTGGGATTACGAATTTGAAGGGTGGGAGGAGGCAGATATTGTCAAACTTGATACCTATATAAATCAGAAAAGGGTAGATGAATTATCTATTATAGTGCCTCGTGAAGAAGCTCAAATGAGAGCAAGAGAGATAGCTAAAAGGTTAAGGGAAATTATACCAAGGCAAGTTTTTGAAGTTGTAATCCAGGTTGGTGTTGGCTCAAAGATACTCGCAAGAGAAACGATAAAACCTTTCAGAAAAGATGTTACAGCGAAGTGCTACGGCGGAGATGTGACAAGAAAGATAAAGCTCCTTGAAAAACAAAAGGAAGGAAAGAAAAGATTAAAGATGATAGGAAATGTTGAAATCCCTCCGGATGCCTTTATTGAAGTTTTCAAGGTAAAGAACTAATAAGGTAAGAAGGAACTAATTATTCTTTCAGCTATTTTTAAATCGTAAAAGTATGTTATTTTTATGTTTTCTCTCTCTCCATTTATTCCGAAGACCTTTTGATGTGAGGAGAATATCAGACCTGCGAGGTCAGTAAATCTTAATTCTTCTAATTTTTCACCACCTTTTGAATGAAAACTTATAGCTTTTTCTATGATCTCGTATTTGAATGCCTGAGGAGTTTGTATCAAAGCAACTTTTGTTCTATCTATTTCATCTTCAAATAGAAATATGTTTTTACTACTTTCATTTCTACTGAAACTTTTTTTTATTTCTCTAACTGTTCTGACTGTTTCATAAGGTGTTATGAAAGGTACAGCGGAACCCATTTTATTCGCAAAGTTTATTACTTTTTTAAGTAGATTTTGAGAAAAAAGAGGTCTTGCTCCATCATGTTCTACTATAATATCGTCTCCTTTTGGTTGTAGTTCTTGAATTGTTCTGAGAGCATTCAGGAAAGATTGCCATCTTGTTTTCCCTCCTTGTATAACAAGGATTTCTTTTGTTTTCGTTTCCTTTTTGCCTTCACTTTTATATCTTCTTGCAATCTCATTCGCTTTGTTGAAAATTTCTTCATCTTTTTGTGGGGTCGTGATAACAAGAAAATCAACAGTTTTGCAGAACTTTTCAATTGAATATTCTATTATTTTTTTCCCGTGAAGTTCTATAAAGCATTTTGGTTGTCGTAAATCTATTCCTAAATCTAATTCATCTAAATCGGTATCTATTCTGTTTGAAAGTTTGAAATCCTTTGTTCCCTTTTTTATTTTTAGGAAGCTCTTTTTGAATCTCTCACTTTTTCCAGCTGCAAGAATTATTCCAAATACTCGTATATTCCCTCTCATAATTTTTCTATTTATTTTTTTTCTTTTTTTGTTTTTGTTTGTTTGTAATTAATCTTTTTTATATCAGCTGATAGTGAATTTACTTATTTTTTATCCAAACAGGTTTCCCGTACTCAATTTTATCTGCTTTTTGTAAATTTTATATAAGCTCATCTCGGGATTTTTCTATTTTTTTGTAAAAGAACATTCCACTTTCAAATATTGGTTCAAAGATTTCTGACACTATACGAATTTTCTCCGCTGGTCCCAAAACAAGATAACCTGACTTTTTTAAGATGTACCAGAAATGCTCTGCTACCTTGTTTCTGGAACTCTCATCGAAATATATTATCACATTTTTACAGAATATAACATCAAATTTTCCTAAAAGCCTCATTTTGAGTTTATCCATAAGATTTACTCTTTCAAATGAAACATACTTTTTTACTATATCTTTTATTTTCCATGTTTCGTGGTCTATTCTATCAAAGTATTTTGTTAGTATAAGAGGTGGGACACCTCTAATTGAGTAGGAGGAGTATTTCCCTTCTTTTGCTCTTTCTATGAAGTTCTCATTAATATCTATACCGAATACCCTGAAGTTTATTGTGGGAAATTTCTCTAACATATATATTGCGAGTGTATATGGTTCCTCCCCTGTTGCACATCCTGCCGATAGAATTGTGATAATATCTGGACTATTCTTTTTTTCTTGGATGTAGTTTTTGAAGATTTTATCAAAGAATGTATCAATCTGAATTTTATCTCTGAAAAATTGTGTTTCTCCTATTGTTATTGATTCTATAAGTTCTTTTAGCTCTTGTGATGAATCATTTAAAAGAAAGATATATTCTCGGGGAGTTACTCTTATTTTTTTCAGCCGTGAGGAGGTCTTGAATTTTAGGAGATATAGTTTTGAATCCTCTACATATATGCCGCTATGTTTCCAGATTATATTTCTTATTTCTTTTATTTCTTCTTCTGTAAATTCTGATTTTTCACTTTGAAAAATTTCAGCCATTGGATCTATTTTCTCTTTATATTTTTTATAGATTTAATCCTTAAATTTAATCTTTCATTTTATTTCTCTTTTCTTATCTTTTTATCTTTTTTAGCCTTTTTAATGAAGATAATTATAATCATTTTCTTATTTTTTTTATTATCTATGTTCCTGTTTTCTACTATTAGTAATTAAGCAGTAAGTAGTTGTTCTACTATTTGACTGAGATTTATTTCAGTTGTATATAAAAGGAGGACAAGTTGAATTTTTTGTATTCGCTTTTGATTTTTGAAAAAATGAATTCCCTTTGTTGCTTTTATAAATTTGTGAATTTATGGATGTTCTTGATCTTTCCCCTAAGCCACGTATAAGAGAGAATGTAGAAGTAATGCCTCTTGGAGACGGTAGATTTATTTTGCGTGATGTTGCAGGTTATGTTGATAAAACATTAGTTCTGAATGAACTCTCTGTTGTTATAATATCTATGCTTGATGGGAGAAGATCGGAAAGGGAGATAATCCAAGCTTTATCCAATTATAAAATAAACATATCCGATGAAGAGCTTAAAAGCTTTATAAAAACTCTTGATGAAAATGGATTTCTTGATTCACCAAATTTTAGGGCAATAAAGGAGGAAAGAAAAAAGGAGTTCAGGTTGCAGAGAATAAGAAAAGCTAATCTTGCTGGTAAGTCTTATCCGCAGGGAGGAAAAGATGCTGAAAACTTTTTTACTTCAATCCTTGAACTCTTTCCTTCTGATACTATCTCTGAGAATGTTATAGGTGTTATTTCTCCTCATATAGAGATTTTAAATGGTCTCAAAATCTATGGGAAGGTTTGGAACTTTCTTAAAAACTCGGTTAGGAACCCGGATGTTTTTATTGTATTTGGAACTTCCCACGCCGCATCTTTGTATCCTTTTGTGCTTACAAACAAAGATTTTGAAACTCCTTTTGGTATTCTCAAAAATGCAACTGATGTTGTTGATAAGTTGAAGCATGCTCTTGGAGAGAATTCTTTTGATGATGAATTTTTACATAAGAATGAACATTCTATTGAGTTTCAGGCAGTTTTCATAAAATTTCTTTTCCCTTCATCTCAAATAGTTCCTATTTTGTGTTCTTATGTTGGTGATGGTAGAGTTTTTTCCGAACTTGCTTTGAAGATGAAAGAAGTTTTGTCTTCTGAACTTAAAGGTAAAAGATTTATTTTTATTGCTGGTGCAGATTTTGCTCATATAGGGACAAGATTTGGCGATGCCCCGTCTACTCCTTATGATATATCTTTGGTTAGGTTGAAAGATATTATATCTTTGTGGAAGTTTGCATCTAATTCAGCAAGTGGATTTTTAGATAGTGTAATTTCTGATGGTAATTCTCGTCGCGTTTGTGGTTTAGCTCCAATATACGCTACTCTCAAAATGTTGGAAGGTATCAGAACTGATGGGGGCGTTTTGGGATGGGATATCTGGGTAGATGAAACCGCTTCTGCTGTAAGCTTTGGAGGAGCTTATATATCTTTACTGCCAGCGTAATAAAAAATGAAACTCTACAAGATTTCTGGGGAGGATATCATAGAGGTTCAATTTGTTGAAAAGGAAATAGTTTTGAGGCTTTTCTCTGGAGTAGGTCTTTTTGAGACTACGAAAATACTTAAGGGTAAGCCAGTTTTCATCAAGGAACATTTAATTAGAATGATAAATTCGGCAGTTAGAGTGTGGGGGGAAGCTCCAAATTTTGAACTTCTAAAATCTTGCGCTATCAAAGTTTCTTCTGATATTGAGCTTGGTATGCTCAGGATTTTCCTTGTAGAAGATAATCTTAATTTTACAATATTTTTATTTACAGATGATTACCCGTATTCAAAATCTTCGGAGCTTACAGTGAAAATTTTGGAATACAGGAGAAATCCTAATTCCTTTTCCTCTGGACTAAAACCAATAAGTTATTTTGAGAATGTTGTTCTCCGTGAGAGATTGAAAAGGGAAAACATAGATGAAGGTATATTCTTATCCGGAGATTTTGTTGCCGAAGGAACAAGAAGCAATATTTTCTGGGTTAAAAATGGTAATGTTTTTACTCCACCTTTAAGTCTTGGAATATTGGGAGGTATAACAAGGTTGAAAATATTTGAGATTTGTAAAAATCTTTCTTTAAAGGTTTTTGAAGTCTGCGAGAAACCAGAAGATGTTATTGAGGCTGAAGAGGTTTTTATAACAGGCTCTGTTCTCGGAGTAGGGCAGGTCAGAAAAATAATTTATAATGGTGGAGAAAAAGTTTTACCAACCGTTCCTGAAAATTTATCTATTGCTTCTACTATAAAAAATGAACTCTATAAGATGGAGTTAGAAGATATAAGTCGGTTGGATGATAGTTCTGAATACTCATTTGAGTTCGGGAGTAAATCCACCAAAAAGAGCGTATGATAAGAAGATATTAACCGTAATGAAAACCAGTGAATTTGCTATAACAGAAGTAGATGAAGCTTTTCCGACTCCTTCGGATGATTCCTCTGAATTGTATCCTAAAAAACTTGAAATATTTCCTATTATAAAACCGAAAACAAAGGACTTTATTAGTCCGCCTATCAAATCTCGGATTGAGACGAGATTCCATGTTTCGTTGAAAATTCCTTCTGCCAACCCTTTCCAATAAACAAGATACAGGTAGATTCCGCCAATTGATGTTATTGATACACAGGAGAAAATTAATACACAAACCAGTGATGTTGCAACGACACGGGGAATTATTACAAAATTCATAGGTGGTACTCCTATTACTTCAAGATAAGTGAATTCTCCCCGGAGTTTCATCAAAGATATCTCCGAAGAGATTGCTGTTCCAACAACTGCTGTTATGATTAGCGCTGATATAACTGGTGCAACCTCTCTTAACATTACCAAAGTTGTGGCACCCGGAAGGAATCTTTGAGAACCAAAAAGTTCCACAGCTGCCCATCCGTGAAAAGTTGTAATTATTGCGAATGGTATGCAGGTTCCAAGGGTTGGAATTAAGGACATTCTGGAAAATCTACCGATATTGTTTATTATTTCATCTGGAAATATTTTACCAAAAAAAGATAAGAAAAGCTTTATTTCAAAGTTTATAAATGTTTTTGTAAAGTCTGAAATTGTGAGCATACTATCCTTTATTTCTTTTTTCTTTTATTTCTTTTTTCTTTCTTTTTCTTTATTTCTTTTATTTTTATTCTATCTATTCTGGAGTTTACTTGATTATTTTGCTTATTTTTTATTTGTTTTGGAGTGTTTGTTTAGGATTTGGCTTACTTTTTGCTGTCGTCTAGTGAGTCAAAAAGAAATGAAAGAGACATTCCAGATTTCCTGCTACCAACTTCGCTGAGGATTGCTTTGTTTTCGCTTAGTATTATGTTTTCGCTCTTATCGTCATATCCTAGAACCTCTGCTTTGATTTCTTCGTCTTTTGAGTAATTAGTTATTCTTCCTGATAGTTCATCTTGTGGAATGATGCCTTTTATTAATTTACCGTTGTAAGGGAAAGCAACAATAAGGAATCTATCTCTTTTATCTGGTGTGAGTAGTACCTTTGCTTGGAAGGTTTTTCCTTTTATTTCATTTGCTAAGGTTTTAATTTCATCTTCTTCTGCTTTTCTCTTGCTTACAAATACTTTTTTACCTCTTACAGCTATGGGTTTTACTTTTATTTGTTCTCCTACATCAAGTTTTATTTCTTCTCCGTTCAAAAACCAAGAGACTTCATTTTTAGGGAGTATTGCCTTTATTTTTGTATTTGCTTCTTCAACCAATAGATCTACGATATAAGCTCCTTTTTCTATTTCTGAAACTACTGCTTCTCTCTCTTTATCTTTTGTCCTCTCTATTATGTCGTAGGGGTTAGGAAGAATTTTTTTCAAGCTTAGGGTTACCTTCCGTTGTTCAGGTGAAATATTTATTATTGAAGCAGTGATATTTTGCCCTTTTTCAAATTTCACTTCCTCTCCCCAGCTCGCTTCGGAAAATGGGAGCAGAGCTTCTATTTCTGAACCACTCACTTTTATTTTTACAAATACTCCGAAGCTCTTTATATCTGATACTTCTCCTTCAACTATATCTCCAACTTTGAACTTTTGAATTAGTTCAGACCATGGGTCTCCTTTGAGATGTTTTACGCTTGCTCTTATAAATGGTTCTGTTTCAAGTATTTTTACCTTTATTACATCTCCTTTTTTGAGAAAGTCATGACAGCTTTCTACCCTTGTCCAGGCTATATCATCTCTCAGTATTTTACCTCTTATTCCTCCTCCGAAATCTATTTCTACATATGCATCCCTTACTAGTAATATTTTGCCTTCCATTACAGCACCGGGTTTGAGTCGTTCAAGAACTTTTCTTCTTTCTTGTTCTTGAAGTATTTGGAGATAATCTTTTCTTGATATTATCCATCTACCATCTTGTGTTCTCTCTTTTATCATGAACTCGTAGTGGAAACCTACTTTTATATCTTCTGCCAGAGAGAATGGACAATATGCTATATATGAACCGATTCCAAGACCTGAGAAGTCCCCGACATCAACTTCGTAAAATCCTTTACTTTTACCTACAACTACTCCGATCACAGATTTTCTTTTTTGCATGAGGTCAGATAGATACTCTCGCATTTTTATTTCTTTGGCTTCTCTGTATGAGAGTTTGTATAATCCATCGGAAGATCTACCGAGCATAACTGCTGGGATTTCTTGACCATTTTTTAGTTTTTCTTTTTCTATTTCTGATTTTTTTATCTTACCTTCTGTTTTGAGTCCAAGTTCTACTATAACATAATCATCTAAGATTTCAACTATTTTGCAATTCAGTATCTTTCCTCTCTTTGGCTCTTCGGTTTGAATGAAGAGATATTTTTCTATTTCTTTTGCGATATCCGTCTTTTCCTGTTGCATTTTTGTTTTTCTTTTTTATTTCTTTATCTTTATTTTTTTTCTATTTTATTAATTTTTTTTCTAAAAAAATTTCCCTCTCATCAAGGAATTTTCTCCGTACAACGGAGAAAAATTTTTTCTTTCTTTATTTATTTATTTTCTCTTTACTTAGTAATTATTCGTCTCGTTTATGTTTTTTCAAAAAAGTTTTGTTTATATATTGATGTAATTCTTTTGTTGGTTTATTTATATGACTCTTTTTATTTTTACTATGCCCTTATATATTTCTCCTGTTGCTATGATTTTGCCATTTTCATCAGCTAATATAACATTTTCTCCGTTGTTTCCTTGAACTTTGAATTTCGGTGGTGTTCCGCTCATTACTCTCTGAATGTCTTGTCCTCTTATGATTATTTTTCTCATATCAAGGAGTTCGGGCGTTACCTCCTTTATATAATTTTTTATTTGATCAGGAGACATATGTTTTATAGCTTCTGCGGGTATAGCATCTTTTTCTGTGAAGGCTCCACATCTTATTCTTCTCAAAGATTTTAGAGTGCCACCGACTTTCTTTTCGTTTATTTTAAGTTTTTCTCCTATGTCTCTTGCTAATGATCTTACATACATCCCAGATGAAGATAATACTTTTACCTGTATTATTGGTAGGGAGATTTTCATTATTTCTATACTGTATATAGTGACTCTTTTAGGTTGAAGTTCTATAAATTTTCCCTCCCTTGCCCACTCATATAATGGTTTTCCCATATACTTTTTTGCAGAGTAGTACGGCGGAACTTGATCTATTATCCCCTCAAATGATTTTATTACTTCTTCTATTTCTTTTAAGCTCAATTTTTTTAATTCTTGTTCATCTATTGAATATATAACATTTCCGGTGATATCATCTGTATCTGTTCTTTTACCAAGAAGTATTTCCGCGATGTATTCTCTATCTTTATCAATTAGGTACGGTATAAATTTTGTAGCTTTACCTATGGCTATTGGTAGAACACCTGAGGCGAATGGATCTATTGTACCTATATGTCCTAATTTTTTTACTTTCAACTTCTTTTTTACAAGATTATCTATTTGTGTTGATGTTTTCCCTTCTGGTTTATCTATTACTATTATTCCATCTGGTATTGTATTTTCTTTTTTCTCTCTTTCTTCATGTTGATGTTCTGTTTTAGTTTGTAAATTTTCTTGCATCATATTACTGGGTTGCCAAATTTCTCTTTATTTCTTCGCAGATTTTTTTGAAATATTCTTTATCCGATAAAGCAATTTGAGAGAGTGTTTTTCTATCAATTTCTACTCCCAATTTCTTTAATCCATGTATAAGTTGGGAATATTTTAATCCATTTTCTCTTGCAGCTGCATTTATTCTTGTTATCCACAGCCTTCTTAAATTTCTCTTTTTAATTTTTCTTCCCGTGTATGCGTGGCTTAAAGCTCTGAGAACATATTGTGTTGCTACTTTTGTACTTCTTGATTGAGCCCCGTAGTATCCCTTTGCAAGTTTCAAAATCTTTTTTCTCCTTTTTCTTCTTGGTACAACAAATTTTATTCTCACCTTCTTAAACCTCCTTTTTTTATTTAAGGTCTATAAATTAGTAATTTTCTTGAAAAACTTATTTTTTCAGAAATTTTATGTTGTTTATTTCTGGTTTTAGTTTTTGGGCTTTATATATTATTATCTTTTAAAGATTTATGTGGTAAAAGTGGAGGTGAAAAATTATGGGAAAGCTTCATATCGTTGGTTTCGGTCCGGGTGACCTTAAAAATATGACATTCTGGGCAAAAGAGGCAATAGATAAAAGTGATGTTGTTATAGGTTATGAAACCTATATAGAACTCCTTTCTCCCTATATTCAAGGAAAAGAAATATATGAAACTGGTATGACAGAAGAAGTAGATAGAGCTATTTTTGCAATAAAAAAAGCGAAGGAGGGGAAAATAGTTTCTTTGGTATCATCAGGGGATGCAGGAATATATGGCATGGCGGCTTTGGTTTTTGAGGTTCTTCTTGAAAGTGGATGGAAAGTCGGAGATGATCCAGAAGTTGAAGTTATACCGGGAGTCACATCTGCTAATGCTTGCGCGGCGCTGGTTGGCTCTCCTTTATCTTTGGACTTTGCTGTAATATCTATGAGTGATTTACTTGTTCCCTGGGAAATTATAGAAAAAAGAATAAGGGCGGCTGCTATGGGAGACTTTGTGATAGTTATATATAATCCAAAAAGTAAGAAGAGAAATTGGCAGCTCACAAGAGCAAGAGACATTATTATGGAATTTAGAGACCCTCTTACTCCTGTTGCAATTGTAAAGAGTGCTTTCAGAGATGGGCAATCGGTAAAATTCACAACTTTAAAAGACCTCGGGGATGACTCAATTTTAGGTATGTTGGCAACAGTTATAATAGGAAATTCAACAACTTTGGCTCATGCCTTTAAGTAATCGGGAAGTGAGAATTACACATCCGAACAAAAGTCAAAAAAATCTGATTTATTCTCATTATTTATAAATCCTCTATTGCTGAATAGCTCCGATAATTTATAGGGTAGAGCCTTTTCTTTTATGTCTTTTTGCTATCTCTTCTTTTATTGTTTTAAACATAAGTTTTTCTTCTGGATACAAACCTAACCATATCTGAAAGCTTTTTGCTCCTTGTAATACAAGCATCCATTTTCCATCTTCCGTATCGTATCCCATTTTTGAGGCTATTTTGATAAAAGGAGTTTGAATATAAACTGTGTCATAAAATAGCTTTTTTGTTTTTTCTTTGTTAGGTTTTGGAGTACATCCTATAACCTCAAATAAGTTTTCTCCTTTCCATCCAAGACTTGTTGCATTTACTATTATGTCAAATTCATCAAAATTTATTTTCCCGAATTCTTCTACTGCTATGTTTGAACTGGGAAAGATGCTCTGAATATCACTTTTTATTTTTTCTGCTTTTTCTTTCGTTCTGTTGAATATTGTTATTTTACCTGCGTTGTTTTTTGCGCAAACAAAACAGATTGTTCGTGCTGTTCCGCCTCCGCCCAATATCGCGACAGAGCTTGAACTTAAATTGTATCCTTTTTTCTCTATTGATTTTTCAAATCCAAAAGCATCTGTGTTGAAACCTTTTATTTTTTCGTCCTCAAAGAGTATTGTATTTACTGAACCTATTGCTCTTGCTTGATCATCTAACCAATCACAAATTTTCGCTGCTTCTTCTTTGAATGGTAAAGTTATATTTACTCCTCTGAATTTTAGAGCTCTCAACCCTCTTATAGCATCTGGAAAATTCCCTTTTTCAACTTCAAATGGTAAATACGCCCCATCTATTTTGTATTTTTTTAGGAGTTCGTTATGCATAGCAGGAGAAAGAGAGTGGCTCACAGGATTTCCTATTATTCCAAGATAGATTCTGGGATTTGTTTTTCTTCTAATATCTACCATACGATAACTTTTGCGTCTTCTTTTATTATTTCTTCTGCAAGCTTATCTAAATCACATCCTAATATTTCAATTTTTTCTTTCTCTTCATCTTCATAATATTCATTTAAAATCTTTTCAAGTTTCTCTTTTGATTTTTTGAATTCAGCTTCATTTATGAAAGCTATTTTATGTTCGCAATTTTTAGTTTTCCTTATAAATTCACCTAAAACAACTATTTTTCTCTCCTCTCTTACTATATGTATGAAAGTCATGTGGATAATGTTTAATTGGAATAATAACATTTGTTTAGATGTTTCTTTTTACAAGTTTTGATTACTTTTTATATGGGATGTTAGCGGTTAGTTTTAATAATTAAGTTGATTTAGGTATAATAGTTAAGTTGATTGTGGTAAATTTGTTGTGAATAGAATGGGAGATAATCAAATAACGCATGGTTTGGGGTAAAATAATTATCGGAGATAGCAGAAAAATGATGGAGCTGATGGATAATGAAGTAGATTTAATAATAACTTCTCCTCCATACTGGCATATAAAAGATTATGGGGTTCCGGGGCAAATTGGATATGGTCAAACACTTCACCAGTATTTGAAAGATTTATATAGAGTTTGGAGTGAATGTTTCAGAGTTTTAAAGCCGGGAAGGAGATTATGCATAAATATAGGCGATCAATTCGCAAGAGCTGTTTTGTATGGTAAGTATAAAGTTATACCTTTGCATGCAGAAATTATATGTCAGTGTGAAAAAATCGGTTTTGATTACATGGGAGCTATTATTTGGCATAAAAAAACTACGATGAACACAACAGGAGGAGCAGTTGTGATGGGGTCTTATCCTTATCCACCAAATGGAATGATTGAAATAGACTATGAGTTTATTTTAATCTTTAAAAAACCGGGAAGGTCAGAAAATGTTTCAAAAGAAATAAGGGAAAGGTCAAAACTTACAAAAGAGGAGTGGAAGGAATATTTTTCTGGACATTGGAGGTTTGGCGGAGAAAAACAGATAGAACACGAGGCTATGTTCCCAGAGGAATTACCGAGAAGGTTAATAAAAATGTATTCTTTTGAGGGTGATACTGTTCTTGACCCATTCGCAGGCAGTGGAACTACTTTGAAGGTTGCACTTGAACTACGAAGAAATGCAATCGGATATGAGATAAATGAAAAATTTCTTGAAGTTATGAAAAGGAAACTCGGTATAAATCAGGCTTTGCTATTCCATAATGTAGAAATATCAAAAAGAATGGAACAAATTGATTTAGAGGATATAGATTATGAACCGTCTATACCCGATATGAAACCAAAATTGGACCCAAAAAAAGTAGATTTTAAAAAAGGGGTTCTATATAAAGTTGTTGATATTGTAGATGAGAATACATTAAAGCTTGATACAGGTCTTTTTGTGAAGTTTCTGGGAGTTGATATTATTGATAAGGAGAGAGCCATCAAGTATTTCAGAGAATATCTTCTGAAAAGAGAAATCATGCTAAAAATGGAAAGCAATTCAGTTTTAGATGAAAATACAATTCATGCTTATGTCTATTTGAAGAACAGAATTTTTGTTAATGCATATCTTATAAAGTCAGGAATAGCAAGAGCAGATAGAAAAAAAGAATATAGATTAAAAAGAAAGTTTATCCAGTTAGAAGAGGAGTATAAAAATGGCAAAGGAATGGATACTCAATATAGCAACAAATAGGTGGGGACTAAATAAAAAAGAAAGCGTAGGTCCAGTTTCAGATTGGATAAGAGAATGTGCTCCTAAAACTCTTGAAGAGTGGAGAGAATTTTATTTGAAGAAATTGGAGGAGTTTCTTTCCAAAAAAGGAATTAACATTAGTCCATCGGAATATCTTGAAGACCTTGGGAGGAAACTTTATACCAAAATTACTGAAGTTATAAGAGCAGAAATAGATGAAGTATCAGAAGAAGATTGTATAAACTACATATACAATCTCGTGATAAATAGAACATTTGAAGGGTATCAGACGGAGGTGGAAACAATTTATAAACTTTTGCAGAGAGAGTTAGGTGTAGAAATAAAGCCAGCACCAGATGAATGGGATAGGCTTTATAATATAGATTTTTACATAGAAGTAAAAGGAAAATACATAGGTTTGCAAATAAAACCGATTACATATAACCAAACACCTGAGATACATAAGTGGAAAGAGTGGTTAAGTCGTACTCACAAAAATTTTGAAGAAAAATTTGGAGGAAAAGTTTTCATCATTTTCTCAATCAAAAAAGGAGATAAAAAAGATATACACAATAGAGAGATAATTGAAGATATAAGAAGAGAAATTTTGAGATTAAACCAAGATTGAAAAACACTTAACAATCTCTTTTATCTTTCACATTTCTGACTCCAAAATAAGCATATTGTCTTGGTGAATTACCTCATCTTCTTTTTTAGAACCTAAAATTTTTATGATTTCACTTGTTTTTTTCCCTTTTATAAGGTTTATTTCTGCTGATGAGTAATTTGTGATACCTCTTGCGATAACTTTTCCATCAATAACTATTTCCACCATATCTCCTCTTGAAAATTCACCAGATACAGATTTTATTCCAGATGGTAGCAAGCTTTTTCCTTTTTTTATAGCTTCGTAGGCGCCACGGTCTATTTGAATTTGACCTTTTCCTTTCATTATGTTGGCTATCCAGATTTTTCTTTTTTCTTCTTTCTTTTTGGGTAGAATTTTGGTTCCCGGATTTTTACCCTCAATCGCAAGCTTTATTGCTTCAGGGTTTTTACCGTCTAATATAAACGATGTGATTCCGAATTCTGATGCAAGTTTTACAGCTGAAATCTTTGAACTTATACCTCCTGCAAAAACTTTCTTTCCGGTATCAAACGCTTCTATCTTTTCCCATATATTCTCTTCAAAATTTATTTCTTCTATGATATTTCCTTCTTTGTCTATTATTCCATTTATGTCTGAGGCTATTATTAGTTTCTGTGCATCAATAAGTGCTGCAAGATATACAGATAGAAAATCATTATCGCCTAATCTTATTTCTTCGGTTGCGACTGTGTCATTTTCGTTAGCTATGGGTATTACCCCTATTTTTAGTAGTTCTTCTACTGTGTTTTTTATGTTCTGGCTTCTTGATTTTGATGAGAAATCCTCATGAGTAAGAAGTATTTGAGCAGTTTTTGTATTGACTTTTGAGAAAGCCTCCGACCACATATTCATAAGCTTTGGTTGTCCTACTGCACACAAAGCTTGTTTCTTCTTTATTGATTGTTGTGGTACTTTTTTCTCTTCTGTCTCAAATATTCCAAAAAGCATAGCTCCTGATGATACGATGATAACATCAAGGTTTGTTTTCTGTTTGCTCTTTTCTCTTTTTGCTTCGTATATTGTCCTTGCAATTTTTTCAAATATGAATTTATCTGGCTTATAAGGATTTTTCTTGTCTTGTAGAACAGATGAACCTATTTTTACTACAACTCTTTCTCTCTTCATTTCTTCTAAATTCTTTTTTTATTTTCTTTATTTTTCGTTTCTTTTCTCTATTTTTATTATTTTTATCTTTTTTCTTCTTGCATTTTCGTAAAATTCTATTTTTTTGCAATATTTAAAAATATTTTTTATCTTGTTTTTTTTTGTTTATTAAGTGTTGTTTTTTGCTTGTAGTATTGAAGAAATTTTAAATTTAGGAGGGAGATAAGAATATGACGAGGAAAAAGGTACTTAAAATACAGGAAAGTGAGCCTGAACCTATAAGGTTTACACTAAAGGCGCTAGCGGAAGAAAAAGGAGTGAGTAAAGAATCGTTGGTTCAAACTGTGAAGGATATTCTTGTAGAAACTGCAAAAGAGGTTTTAGGTGACGCTCAATACATAGTAGAGTTTGATGAAGATAGCTCAGAGTTCAAGATATATAGAAAAAAAATAATAGTTGAGAAGGTATCAAATCCTCTTACTGAAATATCTATTGAGGATGCAAGAAAAATAGACCCAACGGCTGAGTTAGGGGACGAAGCTTATGAAGTTATTGACCCTAAAATTATGGGGAGAAGAGGAACGCAGGTTGCAAAGAATCTGCTTCTTGCAAGACTATCAGGTGCAATAGAGGAATCAATATACCAAGAATATTCAAAGAAAAAAGGTATGCTCGTGACCGGGATGATAAAGAAAATAGAATTTGAAAGGATAAGACGAGAAAAGATAATTTATGTTGACCTTGGGAGGAATGTAATTGGAATTCTTCCACAAAGTGAGCTCGCTCCGCAAGACAGCAAATTGAGAGAGGGAGATACAGTAAAAGCAGTTATAAAGGATGTAAAGATGAAACATGAGGGGGTTTTCGTGAGAACTGAAATTATTCTTTCAAGAATAGATAAGAAATTTGTTGAGGAGATAGTCAAAAAGAATGTTAGTGAAGTGGATCAGGGAATAATAAAAATAAGAAACATCGCAAGAAAGCCAGGTGCAAGAGTGAAAATACTCGTAGAGTCCATAGACAGCAATATAGACCCGGTTGGAACATGCGTTGGTGTGAGAGGAATGAGAATAAAGAGTATGGTTCAAGAGCTTGGAGGAGAAAGAATAGATATAGTTCCTTACAGTGAAAATATGCAACAACTTAGAATGAGAAAGTAAAAATTTCTGAATGGTGCCGAGGGCGGGACTTGAACCCGCACGGGGGAAACCCCATCGGATCCTAAGTCCGACGCGTCTGCCTAATTCCGCCACCTCGGCTCAAAGCTAAAATTTTAATTCTTCAGCAAACAAAAGCAATAAATCCAACTTTCTTTAAACGCAACTTTTTTTCTTTTACCTTTTGTTTTATTTTTTTAATTTTATGCTAAGTTTCTAACGATAATTTAAGGTTCATACCTTATATTTCAAGGCTATTCGTTAAAACCGCTTTTATTTTTTTATGTTTGGGTGTTTTGCTTTCTTGTGCTTCTTTTTTCTTCCGAATTTTTTCCCTGTATCAATTCATGCAATAACGCTGGGATGGATAACTAATTTGATTTTTGGGGTTGCGTTTTGGATGTTCCCCAGAGGTAAAATCAAAGCTAATTTTTAAAATTTTTAGCACTAAACTACATCAAAACAAATAGAAAACTCTTAAAGTTGAGAAAAATGAATTTAATTCCTTTATATCAAACTCTATGTTTCCCAGATCTGCGTTTTTGAAAGCATGATGCATATATGAAAAAGAAAGACCAAAAAATAATCGCTCTTTTCCTAAAATAAACGAGAGATTTGGTTGAACACCAAATAAACCTAAATCTTTTTCAAAACTTCCTCCTTCAAGCTTCATAAAACTTGCAGAAAAACTAGGCTCTAACCTTATGGATAAAAGTTTAAAAGCTTTCCAATTTACCCCAAGAACCGGAGCCAAAAAAATTTGTAAAACATTCAAATTCCCAGGATAGGATACAACTCCTCCCTCAACACCCAAAAAAGGCGAGATTTTTCCTGTTGGAAACATCAAGAAGAAGGAATACATATTCTTGAGAGAAAATCTCTTGAACTTTGTGTTGATACCTCCACCTATTCCGCCGCTTATTTCCAATTCAACCTTCCTTGGCGGAATCTCTTTATGAATATATGGGAACTCAGATGGTTCAATTTTCTGACCAGTTATATCTTGTACTCCAACCTTTATTCTTGTTTCTCTTCCGTCTTTATTTTTGATAATTTCTCTCTCTTGTACATCAGGGGTAAATATTATGAATTTATAAGGAATTCTTTCAACATTTACCTCAACATTTTTCCGTTGAATTTCAACTATGTATCTGCCGAACTGAGGAATAAACACTATTGATGTTTTTCCCAACTTTTCAACAGTATAATTTTGTGATCCGGAAACTTTTTTGAAGGAAATATCTTTCATCACCGTTTCGTCACTTCCGAAGATCACAAGTTTATTTCCCAATTTCTCTGTAATGATCAAAGGTCTTTGCAAGTAATCCCTCTTTACATTTACTTTTCTGACTTCTTCATTTGTCTTCCCCTCTTTTCCCTGATACACTATCTTTATTTCCTTATCATCAAGGAAAATGGGAACATTAACATTAAATCTTCCCCTATTATCGGACACAAATGAAGTTTCTCTCTTCCCCACTATTATTTTACCTTGAGAATTTGGAACTTCTGAAACACCTGATATTACCATGTATTCAGGTATAGGGATTTTCCCTATGTAAAAAAATTTGTATTGTGTATTTGGAGAGGAATTTGAGACTGCCAAGAAAAAAATTGAATCCTCATAAGCACCTTCCTGAAATTTTGTGTATAAAATTTCAACAGAAATTTTTTCTTTTTCTTTTATTATATTCACTTCACTCAAAGGGAACCCTGATGCAGTGGCTGAAAAACCAAAAAAATTTCCGGGAGGTAAAATGAAATTTACGCTAATTTGAGTTGAAGATACAGGAAAAATTTCTGGGGGATTTTCTAATTGAACGAAACATGTTTTGTTCAAAGTAACCTCTTTTATCTTTCCATCTTTGAACTCTACTGAGAATTTATCTTCACCATTAAAAACTAATTTCCATACAGCTTCCTTTTCCTTTGAAGCCTGAATTCCACGAATTTCCTTGACAACATCATCTATTGCACCATCTGAGTTCAGAGAAATCAAGTAGAACTCCTCACGAACTCCACATATGAACCTTTCCTCAGATAAGATAAAAGAAAATGAAATAATAATATGCGGTGGTAAGAAACTGAATAACAATAATCCTAAAAAGGGCATACCTTCTTACCTCCTTTCTTTTATTCTAATTTTTCTCTTATTTTTCAAATTAACTAATTTTAATAAACTCCTTCTTTTTGCGAAGAAATAAATTACTACCATAATTAAGACCAAATCAAAAGCTCTTACACCAAAAGAAAGGCAAGAATATGGTTGAGAAAACTCATTAGTGTCGCTAAGATCGGAAAGTTTATTATTGTTATCTTTGTAGATGAATTTAAGACGGGGAGCAGGTGAAGAATAACTAAAGGTAACTTTTCTCGCAAAAGCTTCATTTGTGGCAAAAGTTCCATTTCCATCTACCTGACCGTAA
>Ga0079995_1055804_pt1 | contig 56347 bp, 49 predicted proteins | sample FaiFalFF_MnMetaG_2_FD_69198 | JGI IMG/M metagenome (GOLD analysis project Ga0079995, IMG submission 69198) | Freshwater microbial communities from Yellowstone National Park, Wyoming, USA - Fairy Falls C (FF_Mn_C) (SPADES assembly) (version 4) | ecosystem: Environmental > Aquatic > Freshwater >... | reverse complement strand
TGCATTCGCTGGCACTGCGGGTGTTGCGGGAGGCCCCAGGCCCTTGGGAGGAGCTGTCCATCTTGGAGGGGTATGAGCAGGAGCGCCTCCTCACCCGCCTTTGCCGCGCCTGGCTCAACTCCCACACCCACCTCTGGGAGCCCTTGATCCCTACGGATGAGAATTTCCCCCAAAAGGTAGCCCAAAACCGGCGGCGGTTCCGGCGCAGCTTCCAGGAGATGGTGCAGGCGGTCATTAGCACGGCCAAGAATCTCCGCCTAGGCCCGGAGGCGCTCCCTCGCGAGGGCTACCTAGGCTGGGCGGCTCCTGTGTACGATGCCTACCAAGCGGAGCTGCGCCGCCGCGGCCAGCTGGACTACGACGACCTGGGCTGGCAGGCCATGGATCTGCTGGAGCGCGATGCAGAGCTGCGGCAGCAGGTGCAAAGCTGGTACGACTACCTGTTCGAGGACGAGGCCCAGGACAGCTCCCCCCTGCAGGAAGAGCTGCTGCGGCTGCTCAGCCAGCGCACGGGCAACCTGGTGCGGGTAGGGGATCCCAACCAGAGCATCATGGGCACCTTCACCACGGCTGAGCCACGGCTGTTTCGCGCCTTTTGTCAGGCCAGCCCCCAAATCATCTCCCTACAGGAGTCCAGCCGCAGCGCTCCCCAGATCCTGGAGCTAGCCAACCGCCTGGTGGACTGGGTTACTCGGGAACACCCAATCCCAGCCCTGCGCACTGCCCTGGCCCCCCAGCCCATTCGCCCAGCCAGTGCCGGCAGCCCAAATCCCCCGGCTAGCGAAGGACAGGTGGAGTTTCGCTGCGTCAGCGGCACTCCCGAGCGGGAGCTGCAGGAGGTGGCCCAGTGGGCTCTGGCAGCCGCCCAAACCTTCCCTGACCAGACAGTGGCTATTCTGGTGACCACCAACGAGCTGGGGGGCAAGGCCCTCGACTACCTGCGGGAAATGGGAGGGGAGCGGGTTGTCGACCTGTTGCGGGGCAGCCCCAGCCAGCGACGGGTGCTGCTGCAGCTCAAGGCGGTAATTGACTGGTTGGCCGAGCCCACTTCCTCTGCTCGGCTGGCTGCGGCAGTGGATCGCCTGGCCGATTGGGCCGGGATCCCGCGAACTGATCTGGAGCCGATGCTGGGCTGGATCCGCGCCTCGCTGCCGGAGCGGCTGCTCTTTCCCCAGTTTGATCCAGCTCCCGTGCTGCCTGAGAGCCCCTCTTGGCAGAACTTGGGCCGCTTGCTGCGCACCCTGGCCAGTTGGCTGCGGGCCGGGCGGTCTCCCTGGCCGGAGGTGCTGAATGTCATTGTCCAAAGCCTCTACCGCAAGCCGGAAGAGCTGTTTGTGGGTTGCTATGTCCTCAACCAGCTGGAGCAGGTGCTGGGATCCCTGCCTGAGACCGATTGGCAAGAAGTTGCCCAGGAGTTTCAGGTAATTCTGGATCGCCGCCTCCACAACCTGCCCTCGGAGATCTTGGCCTTCAACCCCGAGCCGGGCACGATCACGGTTGCCACTCTGCACCGGGCCAAGGGTTTGGAGTGGGATCAGGTTTTCATCCCCCAGGTGTCGGCCTACGAATTTCCTACCCACTACGAGGAGCGACCGGTGGGGCTGAGGTTTTTGGAAGACGTCGATATGAAGGCAGAAGCCCTAGCCCAGTTGCGGCAGCTCAGCCCCAGAAGCTACTGGGATCTGCAGGCCAACTCTCCTACCGAACAGGCCTTTTTGGACTTGGCTGCCGAGCGGTTGCGGCTGCTGTATGTGGGCATCACCCGCAGCAAACGGCGGCTGACCCTCTCGGTCTCTACCCAATCTTCCTATGGCAAAGAGCAGAGCCCAGCTTTGGCCTTTCGCGTGCTCAGGCACAGTTTTGGGCTCAATTAGCCCCAGATCAACTAAGGTTCTTGTTTCTTCCACAGCCTGCTAACATAGCTAAGCCCACGGGGGCAGTCGTTACAGGCCATGGGTGTTTTGCCATGCAACCTCGGCGTGTTGCCCGCGAACTGGCCTTGCTGGGGGTCAGCCAACTGCCGACCACGGCGGCCAAACTCAGCGAAAAACAATTGGAAGACTTGCTGTTGGCAGCTATCCGCACCTTGCAGGAAGAAACCCATGAAACCCTTGCAACCGCAGCAGCGGAGATCCAGCGCAGCGACCGCCTGTTGCAGGAGAGCGATCCCCTGTTGTTGGCCGTTTCTGAGGCGAAGGAGGAGAGCGGATCCCGTTCCCTGGCTCTCCGTCTTCAGCAGGCCCAGCGGCAGCTGCAGCGTCTGGAAAGGGCTTTGCAGGAGGTTGCTGTGCCAAAGGAGTTGCCGGAGCTGGTCTACCAAGCCCAGGTGGCCCTCGGCAACGCGGGTCAAGCCCTAGAGCACCTGGAGCAGCGGCTGCAGAGCGTCCGCCGCATCCTGGAGGAAGTTGTTCAGTTGTCCCAAAAGGCTGTCAACCGCCTGGGGGCTGCCCTCTCCATGCCGGAGCTGTTGCACATTGTCCAAGCGCCGGAGGTGCGCGCCTATGCCCTGCAACTGTTGACTGCCCTGCACACCCACAAGGAAGCTATCGATGCGCGCCTGCAGGGGGTCTTGGTGGGCTGGCAACTGCAGCGGGTGGGGCGGATCGAGCGCGATATCCTGCGCCTGGCGGTGGTGGAGATGGAAATACTGGCCAGCAGCCCCGTTAAGGTCGCCATCAACGAAGCTGTAGAGTTGGCCAAAAAGTATGGGGATCCGGAGGCTGCCGCTTTCGTCAACGGCGTGCTGCGACGAGTGGTAGACAGCCAGGAGACACTTGCTGACAGTTCCCCCGGCTAAAACCGGGATCCCAAGATCTGCCTTGGACAATGGCAGGGGATCCCCCCCAAGAAACCTCTTGCACGGCTGCTGCTTATTCGCCTCTAGCCTGTTCTTGCCGGGCCTGCTCCCGCTCTTGCTTGAGGTGGGCTACCTCGGCTTCCAGCTCTTGAATGCGGTGCAGCAACTGCTCAATTGCCCGTCCTACCGGGTCGGGCATGAGGTGGTGGTCGAGGTCAATGCCGTGGGCGGGGATGCGGCGTTGATGGGGTGGGAGGACTGCCCGGCCTGGGATCCCAACCACCGTCATCCCAGGGGGCACATCGTGGATCACGACGGCGTTGGCTCCAATGCGGGCTCTGGCGCCAATGCGGACTGGGCCAAGGATTTTCGCTCCTGTGCCTACGATTACCCCGTCTTCCAGGGTAGGATGCCGTTTGCCCTTTGTCCAAGAGGTGCCCCCCAAGGTAACGCCGTGATAGATGGTAACATCGTCGCCAATTTCCGCAGTCTCGCCGATGACCACGCCGCAGCCATGGTCGATGAAAAAGCGCCGTCCAATCCGGGCTGCTGGGTGAATTTCAATCAAGGTGAGGGAGCGGGAAATAGAACTGATCAGCCGGGCCAGCAAGAAGCAGCGCCGCTGCCACAGCCAATGGGCGATGCGGTGCAGAAACAAAGCGTGGACGCCTGGGTAGGTGAGGAGGACCTCCCAGCGGTTGCGAGCTGCCGGATCCCGCTCAAAGACACAGTCGACATCTTCCCAAAATTGCTGCCAGAACCCCAGCTTTGGCTTTGGCTGGCTGGAGGGGGGAGCCTCACCTCTGTCTAGTTGGGAGCTTTCTGCCGCCGACTGCTTGGCCTCAGTCAGCATGAACGGCCTCCGATAGGGAACCTCCACTTCTCCCCTTCTAGCACTTTTTGTTGCCAGTGGGAGGGATCCCTGGCAGCCTACACCTGTTGACCAAGAAAACTGGGTTCAAGCCCCGCCCTTAAGGCCTCTGGCCCGAAGAGCGCGAGAGGGCGGCTTTTGCTAGAATGCGAGGATTGCTCCACCCATTCATAGGAGGGTGCAGCGCACAGCTAAACGTATCTGGGCTTAGGCCCAGTAGTTGGGGCTATGGCATCCCCCATAGGGTTGAGGTTTAAGCCTCATGCTCTTTCGCTACGGCGGCGCGGAGCGCTTTGTAGCTCAGCCAGTAGGAGGCATCCTGCTGCCTGAGAAAGAATCCCTGCCCCGAAGGGCAGGGAGAATGTCAAGCCACCTAGAAGTGAACGAAAATGAGATCACGGCTAGTGCTTAACTTGCAAGCGGCTATGCTAGACCCTCTTTTGGAAGAGAAAATCCGCGAGCAAATTCGCACCCACAAGGTGCTGATCTACATGAAGGGCACCCCAGAAATGCCCATGTGTGGGTTTTCCTACACAGCTGTGCGCATTTTGGACAGCTTGGGCTTCCCCTACACAGCCATTAACGTGCTCGAGGATCCGGAACTTCGGCAAGGGATCAAAGAGTTTTCCAACTGGCCAACCCTCCCACAAATCTATATCAACGGGGAGTTCATTGGCGGCTGTGACATTCTCCAGGAGATGCATGCCCGCAACGAGCTGCGCCCCCTGGTGGAAGCCGCCTTTGCCAAGGCTGATCCCTAACCTTGAGGGATCCCATGCTAACCTTGGATGGCCTGCGGCAGCTCCTGGCTGAAAAGCTGCAAGCTCTCTACGTCCACGTGGAGGACGAGTCGCACCGCCATGCTGGCCATAGGGGACGGCACCAGGGAGCGGGAGGACACTACCGCGTGCAGGTGGTGTCGCCTCTTTTTACTGGCAAAACGCTTTTGCAGCGCCATCGCCTAGTGTACGCCGCCCTAGCCGAGCAGATGGGGCAGAGCATCCATGCCTTGGCCCTGCAAACGTACAGTCCCGAGGAGCTGCCGGCCTCCGAGATGTCTCACATTGAAATTAGAGGGCGAAACGGCTACCCCAGCGAGGGAAGGGAGAAGGTATGGCAGCTCTTTTAGCCACCTGGCTGATGTCGGCCTTGAGCGTGATGATCTTGGCTTGGCTTTTGCCTGGGATCCACGTCTCCGGGTTTGGAGGTGCCTTGGTAGCGGCACTAGCCATTGGTTTGGTGAATAGCTTGGTGAAGCCACTCCTGCAGTTGATTACCCTACCGCTTACGATCTTCACTTTTGGTCTGTTTTCCCTAATTTTGAACGCCATTTGCTTGCTCATTGCCGACAAGCTTGCCGGTGACGCCTTCAAGGTTGACAACTTCGGCTGGGCACTGGTTGGGGCAATTGCCCTCTCCATCATTAGCAGCTTGGTTCGGAGCATTTTTGAACAAGCTGCTTAGTTTCCTTGCAGAACAAGCCGAGTTAGCCAGCAAGTTGCCCCTACCCCCACCGCTCAAGCCCGAGCTTTGGGGACAGCCTCCAGCAGGGTGGGATGGGGTTGTTGCTTCTGGGGAGCAGCTTCAGCCTTCTTGGCCCGCTTGGCCGCCGCTGGTGGTCGGCTGGCTTTTGCCTGGCCCTTGCCCTCTTTTTCCGCCAGCAGTTCCAGAGCCATCTCCAGGGTCACGGCTGCAGGGGAGAGATCTTTGGGCAGCGAGGCGTTGACTTTGCCGTGCTTGACGTAGAGCCCATAGGGGCCGTCGTGGAGAGTTACGGGCTTGCCATCCTCGGGGTGGGATCCCAGCTCGCCTAGGGGTTTGGCCGAGGCGCGACTGCGGCTCTTTTTGGGTTGGGCCAACAGCTCCAGGGCCCGCTCCAAGCTAATGGTCAGGACATTCTCATCGGGGGGCAGCGAGCGAAACTCCCCATCGCAAGCCACGTAGGGGCCGAAGCGGCCAATACCGGCCTGCACCTTTTTCCCCGATTTGGGGTGTTCGCCCAACGTACGGGGTAGGCTGAGCAACCCCAGGGCAATCTCTGGAGTGACGTCCTCCGGCTTTAGCCCTTTGGGCAGGGAGACGCGCTTAGGCTTTTGGTTTTCCTCAGAAACTTCCCCCAACTGGACATAGGGTCCATAGGGGCCCTGCGGGATCACATAGATTGGCTCTTGGGTCTCTGGGTGGAAGGCGATGGGCTTGGGGCCTTCCTGCTTGCGCCGGATAAGCTCCTCGATGTGTTCAAGGGTCAAGTCGGCAGGGGGAATATCCTCAGGTAGGTTGGCACGTACCTCTCCTGCTTCGGTTTCGACCACCACATAGGGTCCGTAGGGGCCAATACCAATCTTGGCGGGCAGGTTTTCTAGGTGGATGGAGCGAGCCAGGTTGGGGTCAATTTCTAGCTCCCGTGCCTTCACTTGCCCCTCAAGGCCCTGCTCACCCAGGAAGAAGTGGCGCAAATAGGGCAGCCACTCTGCCTGGCCGGAGGCGATGTCGTCCAGGGTTTGCTCCATCTCGGCAGTGAAGTGGACGTTGACGAGGTTGGGGAAGTATTTTTCCAGCAGCTCGGTAACGGCAAAGGCCGTGTAGGTGGGCACAAGGGCGCTTCCCATCAACCTCACGTAGCCCCGGCTCTGGATGGTACTCAGGATGGTGGCATAGGTGCTGGGCCGGCCAATGCCCTCCTTTTCCAACACCTTCACCAGGGAGGCTTCGGTGTAGCGGGGCGGAGGTTGGGTTTCATGAACCACCGGCTCCAGCCGCAGGCAGTCCACTTGCTCCCCTACCTGTAGTAGGGGCAGGTGCACCTCTTGATCTTCCAAAGCCGCCTCTGGGTCGTCGGATCCCTCTACGTAGGCGCGGAAGAAGCCGGGGAAGTCAATGCGCTTGCCGCTGGCCCGGAATACCGCCTCGTCGACCGTAATGAGCACAACCGTGTGGGTTTGCCGCGCCTCAGCCATTTGGCTAGCGACGGTACGCTTCCAGATGAGGTCGTAGAGGGCCAGCTCCTGCCCCGTGAGCGGGGTTTGGCTGGGCAGGCGAAACTCCGAGCCAGCAGGGCGAATGGCCTCGTGGGCTTCTTGGGCCCCTTTGGTTGTAGTGGTGTACTGCCGCGGCTCAGGGCTGAGGTACTCCCTGCCGTACATCGCCTCCACGCAGGCGCGGGCAGCACGGATGGCCTGCTCTGACAAATGCACCGAGTCGGTGCGCATGTAGGTGATGTAGCCCTCCTCGTAGAGCTTTTGGGCAATGCGCATCGTCTGCTGGGCTGACAGGCGCAGCTTGCGGTTGGCCTCTTGTTGCAGCGTGGAGGTGGTGAAGGGAGGGGCGGGCTTGCGGATGGAGGGGCGCTCTTCTACAGAGCTGACCACCCAGACTTTCCCCACTAAGCGCTCCCGCAGGGACTCCGCTTGGGCTTGATCCAAGAGCACTACCTCTCGCCCGGCTATCAGCTGCCCCGTGCTGGGATCGAAGTCTTGTCCACTGGCTAGCCGCTTGCCACCCAGGCTCACCAGCTCTGCCGGGAAAACCGTCGCCGAGCCAGCGCCCTTTGACTGCAGCTCTGCTCGGAGATCCCAGTAGAAGGCTTTCTTGAAGGCCCGCCGCTCCCGCTCCCGATCCACCAAGAGCTTAACCGCCACCGACTGCACCCGCCCGGCTGAGAGCTTGGGGCCAATCTTTTTCCACAGCAGCGGCGACAGAGTGTAGCCCACCAGGCGATCCAGGATGCGGCGGGTCTCTTGGGCCCGCACAAGCTGCTCGTTCACCTCGCGACAATTTTGCAGGGCCTCCTGAATGGCCTCGCGGGTGATTTCGTGGAACACCATGCGGCGGGTAGGCACCTTGGGCTGCAACACCTGTTGCAGGTGCCAACTGATGCTTTCTCCCTCCCGGTCTTCGTCGGTGGCCAGGATCAGCTCATCTGCTTTCTTGAGCGCCTCCTTCAGCTCCTTGACCACCTTTCTTTTGTCTTTGGGGATCACGTAGAGAGGCTCGAAGTTAGCGTGGACATTGACCCCTAGGCGGCTCCACTCTTGGTCTTTCACCTCCTCGGGAATGTCGGCAGCCGACTCGGGCAGATCGCGCACATGCCCCATTGAGGCCTGCACCTCATAGTCGGCGGGCAAGAAGCTGCGGATGGTACGAGCTTTGGTAGGAGATTCAACAATGACCAGCTTGGGCATGATGAGGTCTAAAAAGACTGACTGCAGCTACCGCGCCCCCACTTTTGGCGGGCTAGGGCGTGCTGTATAGGGACTCTTCTCTGGAGCGTAGCAAGTCTGTCGGCGCTTGACTAGGCAGCTTTCGCTAGGCCTCCTCCTAAGACTCCAGTTTCCAGATCTGGGGACAATCCTGACCATGCACCACTTTTCGATTCGCACCGCCGATATCTTCCGCTCCATGGCCTTCTACGAGAGGCTGGGCTTTAAGGTGGAAGAACGGTTCACTGCCGGGATCACTTTGGCCTGCTGGATGCGCGGTCCCTGGGGCCGCCTGGAGCTGATTCAGGTACCCCAGCCTCACCCTGCCCCCGATCCCTTTGGGGATCCCCACTATGTGGGCTACTACCACCCCTCTTTTGAGGTGGGCCCCGAATGGGGATCCCTGGCCACCTACCTAGAGCATTTACAAGCGCAAGGGCCCCTAACCGTGGTGTTGCCGCCTCAATGCCAGAAAATTGGGTCTCAAACCTACGAGGTGGCTTTCATTGCCGATCCCGATGGCCTGCCGATCGAGCTTATCCGTCTGCAGGGATCCCTAGCGTCAAAAGCGGAGCCGGCTTAACCAAGGCTGCCGCCGGCTAAGGCCCAGGGCCCAAGGAGCGCAAGCAGGCTTCAGCGCCATAGAGGAGGTGTTGCCCAGCGCACCCTTGAAAGCATCCCCACCCTTGGGGGCTGGGGGGAACGTCAATTGGGTTTATCCTGGACGTAGGTTGTGTTGCCCTTGGAGAGGATAAGGCTTATGGAGATGGATCTCCGTCCCCTGCTCATTCTGGCTCCTGTTGTTTTAGCTGTAAGCTGGGCCGCTTACAACATCATCAAGGCTGCCATCAAGGGGGAAGCCAAGCTCTTTGGCGAGAGGGGTAACAACCCCTTTGGCAAGAGCAACAGCTAGGATCCGTTGGCAGCTCCTAGACTCCCTGTATGTCGGACGCAAATCCCCCAGAGGCAGGGCCGTCGCCTGCGCTGGCTGACCGGAAGTCAGCGGATGTCATTGTTGTCGGAGCAGGGGTGGCCGGCTTAACCTGCGCACGGCAACTGTTGCGGGCAGGGCTGCAGGTTCTGGTACTGGAGAAATCGGCAGGCCTTGGCGGGCGCATGGCCACTCGACGGGTTCAGCACGCTGGACAGACGGTGCCCGTAGATCACGGAGCGCAGTACCTGACTGCCAATTCCGATGGCTTCTATCGCTGGGTCAGGGAGCTCCTGGGCCTAGGACTGCTGAGGGAGTGGACTCGTTCCTTGCATCTGCTGGATCAGGAAGGGCTGCACCTAGAAAATGCCAACGACCAGAAGCCGCGCTATGTCTCTCCCCAGGGCATGACGGCGCTGGCTAAGCAGCTAGCTGCTCCCCTAGCGGTTTACACCCAAACTCGGGTAGTGGGCCTCGAGCCCCAGCCAACCAGTTGGCAAGTGCAAGCCGAAGATGGCCAGTGCTACGAGGCTGCGGCCCTGGTGATGGCCATCCCCGCTCCCCAGTTGCTGCCTTTGCTGCGAGGAAAGATTGCTCCTGGGGACAACCTGTTATCCCTTTTGGAATCCGCTGCCTACCAGCCTTGCGTTGCCGTGTTGGCCAGCTACGCCGAAGACACGCCGCTGCCCCCCTGGAAAGGGATCAAGGGTTTGGACGATCCCCTATTGGCTTGGGTGGCCCTAGACAGCAGCAAGCGGCCCCAGCCCCTGCCGCCACTGGTGGTTTTGCACGGGGGAGCGGGGTGGTCGTCGCTGTATCTCGAGGCGGCGCCTGAGGAGCTGGAAAAGGCCGGTCGAGAGCTGCTGGCCCATGCTGCCCAGCGCTTGGGATCCTGGCTGGCCTCGCCGCAGTGGATCCAGGTTCACCGCTGGCGCTACGCTCTTCCTGGGGAGGCGATAGGTCTAGCCAGCCTTGGCACCTACGTTCCTACGGGTTCCGGCAAGAGACTCCCCCTGGTGTGCGCTGGCGATTGGTGCGCTGGAGGTCGCGTAGAAGGGGCCTGGCTCTCTGGCCAAGATGCTGCTAGAACCTTGCTGGAGATGTTGGGGAGGGGAGGGCGCTCCTAGGCAGTTAGACTAAACGGGGGCCGAAAATTCCAGCCGGGTCAAACTGCTGCTTCAGCCTCTGCATCAAGGTTGCTGTCGGGCCAAAGTTGGGGGCTAGGGCGGTTTTTAGAGCCGGCGGCGCCTCCAAGAGCACAAGAAACCCCCCCGCAGCCTGGAGATGGCGCTGCAGTTGCAGCAGAGATCCCTGGTCAGGCTGAGGGATCCAGGCTCGCCCCAATCCGCAGCCGCGGTGCAGTTGCACCTGGGCGCTAGGGAAAAGGGATTGGAACTGCTCCAGAGTTGCCAGGCTTTGGCTGGGCGGGCAGCCAAACTTGGCCAACACCATCCCCGAACGGGGCAAGGGCAGAGGCGGAGCCCCAGGCCTTACCTCTTGCCAGCTCAATCCTGCAGGAGCTAGCCGCTGCACCAGAGCCGTCTGTTGGGCAACTACCCGCTCCGAGCCGTGGAAGTGGATCCAGAGCTGGGATCCCTCCCCCCTTAGCCAGAGATCCACCCCCGCTGGGCTGACCGGCGCATTCAGCACCTGCCGAGCCAGGACCTCCAAGTCGGCTAGGGCTCCTATGGCCAGCAAGGTTGCTTGGGCCGCCTGCAAAGGATAGAGCCGCAGGGTTACCTGCGTCAGGATCCCCAAACTGCCCAGGGATCCAGTAAACAACCTCGTCAGGTTGTAACCGGCTACGTTCTTAACCACCCGTCCCCCCGCCTTAGCCACCTCCCCGTCGGCCCGCACCCAGGTGATGCCCAGCACGAGGTCGCCAATGCTGCCGTAGCGCCAGCGCAGCGAGCCCGTATCGGCGGTGGCGATAATGCCGCCCACTGTGGCCCAGTCAGGGTAAAGGGGATCCACCGGCCACCATTGCTTTTGCTCGGCCAAGATCTGCTGCAGCTCCGCCAAGGTCATGCCGGCCTCTACTGTTACGGTCAGGTCGGCAGCCGCATGGTCAATGAGGCGGCGCAGCCCCCGGGTGGAGAGGATGAGATCCACTGTTTCCAGGCAAGGGGCCCATCCCCACTTGCTCCCCTGCCCCAGCGGCAGCACCTTCCGCCCCTGGCACTCCCTGAGGATTTGAGCCAGTTCCGCAACGGTCGAGGGAGTTTGGATGGGGATAGCAGTGGCTTGGCTGGAAAGAAAAGCCGCCAGCGCAGGAGAAAAAGCCATAGTTGCCCCAAGACTTCTTTTGTAGGCAGAGAGCCTAGAGGCTGGCCTCGGCAGGGCGGGACTCTTTCTCCCCAGAAGGAAAGGAGGCAAGCCTTTGCTGCTCCACCAGGCGGGCAAACTCCTGCTCGAAGGTCACTAGGGCGCGGTTGGTTTTGCCCCCTAGGTAGAGTCCTGCCTCCGTCTCCAGGGCCCAAACCTGGCTGTAGCTGAAATAGCTCATCACCACTCCCAGCATCAGCAGCCCAAAGCCAAGGTAGACAAGGGGGATCCCTGGATCCGATTTAATCTGCAGGCCGGTTGCACCGATAACCTCATCCAGGTGCAGGGTAAGGCGGTTGGGGAAGCGCTGCGGGGCAACTTCGTCGAGAGCTAGACTCATGCCCTGGCGCAGGGATCCTATCCACTGGCCCTCGGTGTCGTAGAGGAGAGCTGTCCCCTGCAGATCCGGCAGCAACAGCGTCAGGCCCTCGCTAAGATCCGGCCGGGTGGGGATAAAAGCGCCCCAGAGCTTGTTGCCCGCCTGGTTGGGCACCCGCACCACTGGGATCTGGAAGGGGGGGCTGTTGTTGAGGCGGATGCGGATGCTGTCGATGCTCCAGTCGGCCTGGTAGAGGGTCACGCCCTGGTAGGAGAGGGGATGGTTGACAGAGAGGGTCTGGCGTTTGACCTCCTGGCCCCCCTCCAGAATGGAGAGGTCAGAATAAAACTGCTTCACCCGCCCGTCGGGAGCATAGTCAATCCAGAAGCGGTTGACCCGAATCTGCCAGGTGGGCAGACGAGCCAGATCCCCCGCCCCGGTGATGTGTTCGATGGCGGCAACCCCGCCGCTGGGAATCAGCTCCTGGGCCTTGAAGCCGGCAAGGCTGCCCCAGATGGCCCCCAACAGGATGAGCAGCAGGCTGACGTGCACCAGGATGGGGCCGAACCGCCCAATCAACCCCTTACGGGCATAGAGGCAGGATCCCTCCTGAAACACAGCGTAGCCCCCTTGGCGCAGCCGCTGCGGCAATCCTTGCAGGGATTGCTTGGGCAGATAGGTCCAAAAGGGCAGCCGCTGGAAGGCAGGGGGGCGGGTGAGGTAGCTCCAGCGACGGGACGCCTTGAGCATCGGCCATTGGCGCGTGAGAGAACAGGCGGCTAAGCTGCTGCCAAGTAGGATCAAAAGAGCCAGAAACCAAGGGGTGCGATAGACGTGATCCAGCCCCAGCTTGAGGATCAGCCGCCAGGTGAGAAAGCCAAACAGGGCCGGCTGTTCGGGGTAGTGGGCCTGATAGAAGGCCACCGTTTCCTCTTGCTCGATTACCGTGCCGATGGCACTGAAAACAGCAATTGCCAAGAGAAGGCCGATGGCTAGCCGCAAATCCGCCAGCAGCGGCAGCAGTTCATGGCGCAGATAGCGCCGCAGGGGGGAAAGCCACCGCGCCAGCGGGGCAGAATCCTTGGACATACAAGCTCCCCTAGGTCCAAGCCGAGAGGATGGTGACGGTGCCGAACCCCACCAGCACCAGGCCACTGGCATAGGTAAGCCAGCCCGACCAGCGCCGCAGGGCCAGCAGTTGCTTAATCGCGCCGGTAAACACCCCCGCCAACAGCAGCGGCAAGACCAGCCCCAGGGCGTAGGTCAGCAGTAGCCCACCTCCCACCCAGGGCTGCCCTGTGGTGGAGACCCAGCCTAGCAAGGCCACCAAAACTGGCGTACTGCAGGGAGAGGCTGCTAGACCAAAGGTGGATCCCAGCAACACCGACCGGCCTAGTCTGGGCCACTCGCCAGGGATCTCCAACCCGTTAAACCAACTGGGAAAGCGCAAGGGGACGACCTCCAGCAGGTTCAAGCCCATGAGGATGGCGATCCCGCCCGCTACTAGGGATCCAAAGGGGGTGGTTTGTCCGTAAACCCGGCCTAGCAAGGCTGCTCCCAAGCCCAGCAGGCTGAGGGTCAAAGCCACACCAACGGCAAAGCCCAGAGATTGCACCCAGACCTGCCGGCGCACCTCTCCGGCCGCTGCGGGGGCGCTGGGAGTGTAGCCGCCGATGTAGCCGATGGTTACCGGCACCATGGAGAGCATACAGGGGGAAAGGCTGGTAACCAGACCTGCTAGACCCACTGCCAGCAGGCTCAGGGGAGAAAGGTGCTGCAATTGACCTTGAACCAGCTCCGCTGCCCACTGCTCCAGGTGGTAGAGGATATCCGCCATAGAAGAAGCCGTCGCGTCTAAACCTAGGCTAGCTCAAAGAACCTGGAGAACTTGGCGCTGACTGGCCAGCGCCCTCAACGGCAGCTCCAGCTTGGAAAGCCTGGGGAGCTACTTGGGCTGTTGGCAGGCGGCAATGCTGCTGGCGATAACGGCCTCGGTTTCGGCCAGGCCTTTCCAGCCCAGAATCTGGGTTTCTTTCTTCTCCAAGCGCTTGTAGGTGGCAAAAAACTCGGCAATCTCGTCCAGGCGGTGCTGGGCAATATCTTCCAACTTGGTTACAGAAGCGTAGCGAGGATCCTTAGCCGGCACACACAGCAACTTCTCATCCGGCTCCCCCGCGTCGATCATCTGCAGCATGCCCAGCGGTCGCACCGCAATCACACACCCCGGAAAGGTCGGCTGATCCATGATCACCAGGCCATCCAAGGGATCCCCGTCCCCCGCCCGCGTGTTGGGCACAAAGCCGTAGTCGTAGGGGTACTGCACCGAGGAGTAGAGCACCCGGTCTAGGATCATCACGCCCATCTCTTTGTCAAACTCGTACTTGTTCTTACTGCCGCCAGGGATCTCGATCAGAAGGTTGAGCAGGCCTGGCTCTGGTTGGGCAGGGATCCGCGACAGGTCGATCACAGCCAATACCCTCGGAAGACGTGACGAAGAAACAGCCAGAGGGCATTATACCCCCTGGCTTGAGATTTCAGCTAGCAAGCTCCTCGGGCAAGATTCGAACTTGCGACCAATCGGTTAACAGCCGACCGCTCTACCGCTGAGCTACCGAGGATCGAGACATATCCCATCATAGGGAAAAAACCGCTGCAAGGCAACTCCTCAGTCGGGCACCGCTAGAGCAGCAGCAAGGCGCTCTTTCAGGGTAGCCACCACCGCTTCGATGGGAAGATCCACGGCCTGACCGGTGGCCCGTTCCGCCAATTCCACCTTGCCCTGCTTGAGGCTGCGCCCCGTAGTTAGGCGATAGGGGATCCCGATGAGATCGGCATCTTTAAACTTAACGCCGGCTCGCTCATCCCGGTCGTCCCAGAGGGTTTCGATACCGGCAGCGTCCAGCTCTTGCACCAGTTTTTCTGCCACCTGCATCTGCTCCGGGTCAGCAGTGTTGGGCACTACCACCACCACGTGGTAGGGGGCAATGGCCACCGGCCAGATGATGCCGTTGGCGTCATGGGACTGTTCCACCGCCGCCTGGGCTAGTCGCGATACCCCAATGCCGTAGCAGCCCATCCACAGCGGCTGCTCAACGCCGTGCTCGTCGGCAAAGGTAGCCCGCAGCGGCAGCGAGAACTTGAGGCCCAACTGGAAGATATGGCCAACCTCAATGCCCCTTGCCCCCTGGAGCACCTGGTCAGGGTTGGATAGACAGCGATCTCCTGGTTGGGCTTTGCGCACGTCAACCACCTCCGGCAAGGGGTACTGCTCCCCCCAGTTGGCTCCCACCACGTGTCGCCCCACCTGGTTGCTGCCAGTTACAAAGTTCTTCAGCGAGGCTGCTGTCTGGTCAGCTAGGCGCAAAATCTTGGGGGCAAAGTGTTCCTGCGGGCCCAGGCAGCTATCGGGCAGGTCAGGGGCAATGTAGCCCACGGGAACCGGATCCCCTTGCCAGCTTTTTTGGATCTCAGCATCTGCCAAAGTGAGTTTGAGCAGCTTCTTGGCTTGGTAGCGCTCCGCCAGACGGTTGAGGTGGTTGGCCAACTTCACTTCATTGACCTCTTGATCCCCGCGGATGCTGAGCAAAACCACCACCCGCAGGCCGTTGTCGTAAAGGGCCTGGTAGAGCACATTCTTGACAATCAAAGTGGGGGAGATCTTCAAAAAAGCCGCCAGCTTCTCGATGGTTTCCGTTCCCGGCGTATCCAGAACCTGGAAGGCTGTGTAGGGAGACTCGGCTGCCGGCGGCGGAAGGGAGACGGCTTTCTCCACATTGGCAGCATAGGAGCCATCGGGGGTGTAGAGGATCTCGTCTTCCCCGGCAGAAGCCAGCACCATAAACTCCTGGGACATTGCCGAGGGCCCGCCAATGGCGCCAGCATCGGCCTCCACCACGCGAAACTGTAGCCCGCAGCGACGCAGGATGCGGCTGTAGGCGCGGCACATATCCTGGTAGGTCTGGCGCAGGCTCTCTTCAGTGGCGTGGAAGGAGTAGGCGTCTTTCATGAGGAATTCCCGGCCCCGCAGCAAGCCAAAGCGAGGTCGGATCTCGTCGCGGAACTTGGTCTGGATTTGATAGAGGATTTGCGGCAACTGGCGATAGGAGCGGATGAGATCCCGGGCCAGCAGGGTAATCACCTCTTCGTGGGTGGGGCCCAGGGCCAGCTCGCGCCTCTGGCGGTCTTCGAGGGCAAACATGATCCCTTCTGCCTGGGTATACACCTCCCAGCGGCCCGACTCCCGCCAGATCTCCGCTGGCTGCAACTGGGGCAAGAGACACTCCTGGGCCCCAATGGCGTTCATCTCTTCCCGAATGATGTTCGAGATCTTCTGCAGCACCCGCCAGAGCAGGGGCAGATAGGTGTAGATCCCGGAGGAGAGCCGCCGGATAAAGCCGCCTCGCAGCAGCAGCTTGTGGCTGGCCAGCTCTGCTTCGGCAGGATCCTCCCGCAGGGTTACAAACAACATCTGACTCAATCGCTGGCTCCGTTGCATTCCTCCCTTCCCCTTGACAACTGCCTCCACTGTTCTCAAGCAAGTCCTCCCCCTGGGAGGGGAGGCCGCCCAAATGACTAGGCAGGCGCTAGGGTCCGCCGCTTGGTAACCATCTGGTAGACCTCAATAATGTCCCCTTCTTGCCAGGCGTCGAACTTCTCGATGGCGATCCCACACTCGAAGCCGGCAGTTACCTCCCGCACGTCGTCCTTGAAGCGTCTGAGAGAGTCGAGGCGCCCCTCGTAGACTACCTCTCCTTTGCGGCGAACCCGCACCAAGGCGTTGCGCTGCACTTTGCCGGAGAGCACGTAGCTGCCGGCAACAGTGCCGCGGCTGATGGGAATGACTTTGCGCACTTCCGCCTGGCCCAGCGGCTCTTCTACCTCCTCTGGCTCCAGCAAGCCTTCCATGGCTGCCCGCAGGTCGTCCAGCAGGTTGTAGATGATGTCGTATTCGCGCACATCGACCCCCTTCTCGTCGGCAGCCCGCCGCGCGCCAGGGGCAAAGGTGGTGTTAAAGCCCAAGATAATGGCGTCGCTGGCTGCTGCCAGATCCACGTCAGTCTCGGTGATCTCCCCAGGAGCTGCCAGAAGAACCCGCAGGCGCACTTCCTCTTGCGGCAGATCCTGCAGGGCCGTCTGGATGGCCTCGGCGGATCCCTGGACATCTGTTTTGAGGATCAGGTTCAACTCTTTGAGCTGGCCTTCCTGAGCTTGAGCTGAAATGCTAGCCAGGCTGACGCGGCGAGAGAGCGACGCCTGTTGCAAGCGGCTTTGCCGCAGCGCCTCCGCTCGCTCCTCAGCAATGCGGCGTGCTTCTTTCTCATCGCTGTAGACCTGGAACTCATCCCCTGCCGCCGGCACCTCCTCCAAGCCCAGCAGTTGTACCGCTGAAGAAGGCCCGGCCTCCTGTAGCCGTTGGCCGCGGTCGTCCATCATTGCCTTGACGCGGCCAAACACTGCGCCCGCCACTAGCGTATCCCCCACCCGCAGGGTGCCGTTTTGCACCAATAGAGTGGCCACTGGCCCCCGCGCTTTGTCCAGGTGGGCCTCGATAACAGTGCCGCGAGCGGGACGATTGGGGTTGGCCTGCAGCTCCGCCACATCCGCTACCAACAGGATCATCTCTAGCAAGGCGTCTAGGTTGCGGCGGGTGAGAGCGCTGACCTGCACCATGGGCGTGTCGCCACCCCACTCCTCCGGCACCAGCCCATGCTCTGCCAGCTGCTGCTTGACGCGCTCCGGCTGGCTGCCGGGCTTGTCAATCTTGTTGATGGCCACGATGATGGGCACCTGGGCTGCCCGCGCATGGCTGATGGCCTCCAGCGTCTGCGGCTGCACCCCATCGTCGGCAGCCACCACCAGGACAGCGATGTCAGTAACGCTGGCGCCGCGGGCGCGCATGGCCGTGAAGGCCTGGTGGCCAGGAGTATCCAGAAAAACAATGCGCCGCTTTTGGCCCTCAAAGTCTACATCCACGTGGTAGGCGCCAATGCGCTGGGTGATCCCACCGGCTTCTTGCTGGGCCACGTTAGTGTGGCGGATGGCATCGAGCAAAGTGGTTTTGCCGTGATCCACGTGACCCATGATGGTGACCACCGGCGGACGGGGCACCAGATGGTCAATGTCCTCCAACTCAAGCATCTCGCTTTTCCTAGCTTTGGGCTCCGTCTCCGGCCGGCGGATCTCATAGCCCAACTCTTTGGCCACCGTCTCAGCCAGCAACTCGTCTAAAACCTGGTTGATGGTTACCTTCACCCCCTTAAAGAAGAGGGTTTTGATGATCTCAGTTTCCGACACCCGCAGGCGCTGGGCTAATTCCTGCACACTGAGGCTGCCCTCAAGAACCAGAACCTTCTCTTGCGGCGGCAATTCCGCCGTCTCCTCAGGGGGGCTAGTTTTAGCAGAGGTGGATAGCTGCGGGGAGCGCTCAGCAGCTGGCCGAGGGCGCGGGGTTGAAACAGCCGCTGTCGGCGGACGCTGGGCAGGGGGCTTGGCAGTGGGACGGGGCAAGGGCTGGATGGCGTTTAGCTGCGCTTGCTTGACGGTGGAGATCACAGTCAGAGAATCCAAATCCAAGCCATCTCCATCTCCTTCCTCGCGTCTGCGTTTGCGCTTGCGCTCGGCCTGGCTGCGGCTGGATCGCCGTTCGAGGGCTTTTAGCTCCTCGTCCTCCTCTTCTTCCACCGTCTTGCGCTTGACCTTGGGCGTGGCAGGCCGCCCAGGAGCCTCGACCAGCACGGGAGTGGAGATCCCTTCTGGCAAGGGGGGAGAAGATGCTGGCTCGGCGGGAACCGTTTTAGCGGTAGGACGGGTGGGGGGCCCCACCAACTCCAGCCGCCGCTGGGGACGGGGAGCCTCCTCCACTTTGCTGGGGCTGTCTTCCTTTTTGAGAGCTGCCGGCTGGGGCTCACGAGGACTGGAAGGGCGAACAGGTGGGCCAACGAGCTGGGGACGCGGTCGCTGGGCGGTTGGGGGAGAAGAAGCCTTCGCTTCTGCAGGACCAGGAGCAGGGCTGGGCTCGGAAGCCGCTCGAGGCGACTCGGGCCGTCGTGGAGGGGGGAGCACCGTTGGGCGCTTGGCCGCCGGAGCAGGGCCGGCCTGGGGGCTAGCTGCTTTGGCTACAGCCGGCTCAGGTCGAGCTGGAGGGGGCGTCAGCTGTGGCCTTGTCTCACCCACGCGAGCAACTGGTGGCTGCGGCGGGCTGACTGCAGGAGCCTCTTTTGGCGGAGGGATACGTTCAGGTCGCTGCAGCAGCGTTTTGGGAGGACTGGCTTCACTAGGGGGGGCTGGCTGCTGAGCAGGAGCAGGCCGGCGAATGCCAACAATAGCCTGAGGGCGCTCGCTCGCCTTGGCTTCCGCCGCCGGCTCAGCTGGCGAGCTTCCTTGCGGCTTGCTCCGCAGGCGAGGTGGTTTCACAATAGGAGACTTGCCCAGCTTGCTACGCACCAACTCAGCCTGCTCTAGGGAAATGGTGCTGCTGTGGCTCTTGAAAGGGATCCCCAACTGCTCACAAACCTCCAGCACCTCGCGATTGTCACGCCCCAGTTCGCGGGCAAGGTCGTACAGTCGAACTTTGTCGGTCATTCCTCTGCTTGCCTCTGCTCCTCTCTCCTTGTCAGTTTTACAGGAGTTGAATCAACCTCAATTAACGGATTGAGACTAAACCTGCTGCAGCATAATTCCAGGGGGAATCTAAGTCCAAAAGGGCCGGGGGGCATAGGCAACTAGGGCAGGAAGCAACACCGACAGTGCCTTTTTAGGATAGCCCTTCTACAGTTCCCAGAAGTTGGCCACGGCCAACCTCCCCCAGCCCCATTCTGACAGCTAAGAAGGGCTACCGTGTAGCTGGAACGGAGTGAACCCGGTACCTTGACCGATTCAGGGCTACTGAGGTTGCTCTGAGACTCGCCCCTCTGGGACTGATGTCTCCTGGAGGCTTTCTGCCTCAGAACTGCGCAGCAGTTCTTGCTCCAGCAGTTGCCACAGCGAGTCGGGCACCGGCGCCTTGAGGGCTCTACTCATCTGGTGCCTCCGCCGGGCTGCCTGCAAGCATTCTAGCCGGCGACATAGGTAGGCAGAACGACCCATGCCTCTGCCCAAAAGCACCTGGTGAGTGTCGTATTGCCTAACCAGCCGCCACAACTGGGAGCGGGGAAACAATTGGCGGCAGCCTACACAGCGCCGTAGAGGATCTGCGCCTGCCAAAGGATTTGCCTTGAGGAGCCTACTGGGCCTAGTCTACTTCAACTGGGGCAGCCGTGACTGCAGAAACTCGAAGAAACGCTCCACCAAGTAGGGATCCCGCCAGCCCTTGGCCGTTTCTTCCCGCAGGATGTCCATGGCCTCTTGAACGGTGAAGGCGCGCTTGTAGGGTCGCTCCGAGGTGAGGGCGTCGTAGATATCGACAATCTGGAAGACGCGGGCCACCAGCGGGATCCCTTCTCCCCTGAGGCCATCGGGATAGCCGCTGCCATCCCAACGCTCGTGGTGGTGGCGGATGAGGGGCAGCACATCTCTCAGGGTGCGCAGCGGGCGGCAGATCTCCTCTCCAATCAAGACATGGGATTTCATCACCTCCCACTCTTCCGGCGTATGCTTGCCCGTTTTGCCCAAAATCGCATCAGGTATACCCACTTTGCCGATATCGTGCAGGTAGCCTCCCCAGGTCAGCACCTTGATTAGAGGACGGGGTAGCTGGAGAAACTCGCCAAAGCTTTTGGCCAGTTGTGCCAGGCGCTCACAGTGATCCCCAGTGATGGGATCCCGGCTTTCCACAATGCGGGCAATGGCAAATAAAGCCTGGGCGGCATGATCCAAGTCTTCGTTCAAATGCTTCTGGTGAACAAGGGAACGCACCCGCGCCAGCAATTCCGCCTCGTCAAAGGGCTTGCCGAGAAAATCATCGGCCCCCGCCTCAATGCCCCGCAGGCGATTTTTGCGGTCGCTAGCGGCTGTCATCAGCACCACCGGGATCAAGCGCGTCTCCCCATTGGCCTTGATGCGCCGACAGACCTCAAATCCGTCGAGCCCCGGCATCCTTACATCCAACAAAATCAGATCCGGCTGCAGGGTTTGCACCATTTGCAGGGCCTGCTGGCCGTTTTCCGCCTCGCTGACCCGGTAGCCAGTGCTCTCCAGCAATTTCCTCAGCAACAGGCGGCTGTCGCGCTGATTGCCCACGATGAGGAGGTGACCAGCTCCCCCTTTCTCCGTTGGAGGGGTTACCTCAGGGATCCCAACCCCCCCAAGCCTCTCAGCTTCAGCCGAGTGCATTTTGGCAAAGACTGTCGCTCGCTCACTGCTTCCACGGTAATCTCACCTTCCACCTGCAAGCATCCGCCTTTTCGCTGAGTTTGCCAAGGCTTTAAGTAACTGCCAATGCTTGAAAAAGCACTGGCAAACCCTAAGACTTCTCCTGAAGCAAGGGATCCCATTCCTCGGCCACAATAGGGATAATGAAGGTAGTCTTGGCTACGTTTTTGGCACCCGTTTTGCTAGCTTCTTGGCAACTTTACTATGTCGTCTTTTTCCTCTGAGTCTCTGCGGGAGCAGGTGCGCCGCATTGATGACCAGCTTTCCCGCCGGCCCCTGGAGCTAGACCCGGCAGGCTACTTTGTCATCTATGTGGATCGACAGCAGCAGCTCATTTGCGCCAAGTACTACAGCACCGTGATCAACGAGCGGGGTCTGGCCACTGACCCGGAGACTGGAGCAGTGATCCCAGCGCGAGGGCCAGTTAATCGCTCGCCGCAGCGGGTGTATGTTGGGCGGACGGCCAAAGAGTTGTGTGTCCAGATCTTTGAAAAGGAAAGCGAGAAGGTAGTCTCCCAGCTTAGCCACGCTGCCTACCTGGGGCGGGAGTTCCAGAAGGCAGAGGCGGCCCTCATCTCCGGCGAAGAGTACGTGCAGGACTAGGGGCAAGCTCGCCGCAGGGGAGCAGCTTGTGGCAGAATCGAGCCAGCTTGCTGTGACCAAGGTCACAGCGGGGCAAGCTGGGCTATGGAAGACAAGGTTAAGCCGGGAACCCTTCTGCGGGGACGCTACGAAATCCTCGGCCTTTTGGGGCAGGGGGGCTTTGGGGTTACCTACAAAGCGGTGGATCGCGACACTTTCAATACTCCCTGCGTGGTCAAGCGCCTGCGCCCCCTCTCCACCGATCCCTACACCCTGGCCACAGCCCGCAAGCTGTTCGAGCGGGAAGCCAAGGTTCTCAACCGGCTCAACAACTACGACCGGGTGCCCCGCCTCTTGGCCCACTTCGAGCAGGATCAGGAGTTCTACTTGGTCGAGGAGTTCATTGCTGGGCACGATCTCGGCCAAGAGCTGGTGGCTGGCCAGCCTCTAAGCGAGGCGGAGGTCGTCCAACTGCTGTGGGAGATTCTGGAGATCCTCCACTACGTCCATGCCCGTCAAATCGTGCATCGGGACATCAAGCCAGCCAACCTGATGCGCCGCGACGCCGATGGCAAGCTGGTGCTGATTGACTTTGGGGCGGTGAAGGAGGTGGGACGGCTAGGCAGCCCTGCCCCTGGCCAAACCCAGTTGGCGACGGTGATTGGCTCAGTGGGCTACATGGCCCCGGAACAGCTCAGCGGCAAGCCCCAGCCCTGCAGCGATATCTATTCGGTTGGGGTGCTGGCCATTCAGGCGCTCACCGGCCGTCCCCCCACCAAGATCCCAGACGATCCGTGTACTGGCCAGCTCCTCTGGCGGGATCTAGTGCCGGTTAGCGATGCCCTAGCGGAGATTCTGGATCGCATGGTCTGCCCCCGCTGGCAGGAGCGCTTTCAATCGGCGGCTGAGGTGATGGAGGCGCTGCGGCCTCTCCTGCCTACCCCCACCGAAGGTGTAGCGCCTGCTCTTTCCCAGCTTTCGGTGGATCAGCTCTTGGCGATGCGCTTGGTAACCCGCGGCCAGGAAAAAGCTCGCCAAGGGGATCTGCAGGGGGCGATTGCCGACTACACGTTGGCCATCCAACTGGATCCCCAGAATGGCCGCGCCTATAGCCAGCGGGGCAGTGCCCGCTACAAAAGTGGCGACTGGGCAGGAGCTGTGGAGGACTTCACCCAGGCCATTCAACTGACAGGGGATGCCCGTGCCTATGTCAACCGCGGCATCGCCCGCTACCGGCTGGGGGACTATGAGGGGGCAGTTGCCGATTACACCCACGCTCTCCACCTCAACCCCAACTGGGCCGTGGCCTACTACAACCGCGGCAACGCCTACCGGCAGCTCGAGCAAAACCAAAAGGCCATCGAGGACTATTCCCGCGCCCTTGAGCTCAACCCCGAGGAAGTACGGGCTTATTTCAACCGCGGCGTAGTGCGCGGCCATCTGGGAGATGCGCAAGGGGCTGTGGCCGATTTTTCCGAGGTCATCCAACGAGATCCCCAGGATGTGGAAGCCTATTTCAACCGGGGCGTGGCGCGGGCGCAGTTGCTGGACTTTCAGGGAGCGATTGAAGACTACACCCAGGCGCTGCAGCGGGATCCCGCCCACTCTAAGGCCTACTACCACCGCGGCCTAGCCCGCCAAGCTTTGGGGGATCCCCAGGGGGCCATCGAGGATTTTTCCCAAGCCATTGCACTGCAGCCTGCTGGGGCCTCTGAGGCAGGGGTGGCAGCGCAGGCGGAGCTCTATCTGCAGCGGGCTATAGCCTACCTGGGCAGCAACGCCCTGGAGGCAGCGCTGGCTGACTGCGAACAGGCGCTCCGCCTTAACCCGGAGCTGGCGCCGGCCTATTTCTACCGAGGGCTGGCCCGCCAGGAGTTGAGAGATCCGGCAGGCGCCTTAGCCGACTTCAACCGCGCCCTGGAGTTGGATCCCCAGCTGACCAAGGTCTACCTCAACCGTGGGATTGCTCATCTGGATCTGGGCCAACTGGAAGCGGCTCTTGCCGACTTGAACCAGGCCATTGCTTTGGATCCCAGCGATGCCAGGGCCTACAGCAGCCGCGGCCAGGTCCACAGGCTTTTGGGGGATCCCTTGGCGGCCCTGCAGGACTACACGGCTGCCCTAGAGCGGGATCCGAACAACCTGCAGCTCTATTTCCACCGTGGCCAGGCCCATTTCGACCGAGAAGATTGGCCGGCAGCCTGTGCGGATTTCTCCCAGGTGCTGCAGGCGGCAACCCAAGCGGGGCCAGAGCTGCTAGCCAGTGCCCATCTGCGCCGGGGCATGGCGCGGCAACGGCTGGGGGACTGGCAAGGGGCCCTGGCTGATTTCACCGCCCTAATCCAAAAGCAGCCGCAGGCGTCTCAGGGATTTGCCCTGCGGGCGGCGGTACATCTGGCTTTGGGCAACCAAGAGGCGGCGCTAGCCGATCTCGACCAGGCTTTGAGCTGCAACCGCGACTGGGGGCTAGCTGATGCCGCCCTGGCCTACTGTCAGCGGGGGGATCTGCACCGCCAGGCCAACCGGCCGGAGCAGGCCATTGCCGACTACACCCAGGCGCTGCTCCTGAACCCCCAGGAGCGTCAGGCTCTCTTCTGGCGGGCCCTGCTGTGGGATCAAAGGGGGGAGACGGACAAAGCGCTGGCCGACTACACGCAACTACTGCAACTGGAGCTAGAGCCCCAGGAGCGCCTCTTGGCCCTGAACAACCGCGGCTGGGCCCATGCCCAACAGGGAGATTTTGCAGCGGCCCTCCAGGATTACACCCAAGCCCTCGCTCTGGATCCCGCCCACTGCAAGCTTTACCTCAATCGCGCCCTGGCCCGTCTTGCCCTCGGCGATTGGCAGGGAGCTTGCCAGGACTTCCAAACGGCTCTCCAGCTGCAGGACTACGACGGACGGCTCTTGGAAGCAGCGGCAGGGATCCCTTCACTTGCCCCTACAGGACAACTCTGATGTGCCCACGCCGCTCCTCAAAGTCGCTGATCAAGAGCCGCACCTCAATCTGCCATTCTCCCCCTGATGCTAGGGGCACATTTTCAACCGCAAACTGGCCGGGCTTCTTCGGCAGCATTTGTCGGCGCAGAGGTGGGATCCCACGTTCGGGCAGGGAAAAGGCCAAGTTCAGCTCCTGGGCTGGGATCTTTTTAACCTCCACTTGAACCCGGTTGTTGCCGGGTCGACAGGGCAAGATCCGCAGGGAGAGGCTGCCTTCTGGCCAGCTCAATTCCTCTTGGCAGGACGGCTCTGCAGGGGAGCTCCTCTCCTGTCCAGGCGGAGCTTGAGCTACCAAAAAACTGGTCAGGGCCAGCACCAGGATCAGTCCCACCAGCTCCAGGCGGACGATCTGGCGTAGCAACCGGCCCACCGCCTGCCCACCCTGCCGTAATGCTGGCACCAGCCGAAACTTGTTGTGGGCGCCCAGCCCCACCATCATTAGCACTATCAGCAACTTGGCCCAAAGGTATCGCCCATAGGGATGATCCCAGTCCCAGCCGCCGTGAATCCCGGCCATTCCCATCCCCGCTAGGATAAGCCCCGGCACTGCCCAGGTGGCTACGTCAGAAAACCGCTGGATAATGCCTACAGATGGGTAGGGAGGAGCTTCCCTGCTCAGCAAGCGCTCCAGCCCCCATAGCCCCCCTAGCCAAAAAGCCGAGCCGGCTAGATGTAGCCCCAGCAGCGCCATCGTTCCTGCCGGATACTCGCTCGTGAGGGCATGACCAATGGGCAGAAACGATCCAATGACCAACACCGAGCCCACACTGCTGGCCCAGGCGGCGCCTCCCTCGCAGGCCCAGATCAGAACTCCTAGCCCCACTAGCCGCAGCCCCGTACCCCAGCCATAGGGAGAAAGCATCACACTCAGCAGCTTTTGCCCATTGAGGTGGGGGTAAAGCTGAGCCAAGTGCAAACCGAAGGCCACCAGAGTCAAACTCAGGGTCAGCCAAGCTGCCACGAAAGCCCAGGCCTTAAAGGACTCCGTCCCGCTGGCGCGAACAGAGAGCTCTATTCCATTTGCCCCCAAAACGCTCGAACGCCCCTGCAACAGCCGCCACCAGCCCAACACCCCCACCACAAAGAGGCTGCCCAGGTAGATCCCCCAGCGCACACCCACTAGCGGCCAATATAGGGGATCCCTTTTTCGACCCTGGGCCGCCCTCACCGCTTGAACCAGCTCTGGATCTGCAGCCCCCACCTGGAAGACAAACGAGCCACTCACCGGATGGGAATCAGCGGAAATGGCCCGCCAACTGACAAGGTAAACCCCCTCTGGGATTCCCTGGGGCAAATCCCCCTGAAGCGCCTCGCCCCTGCTCACCAGGTTTTCCAGGGGCAATACCTGTCCATTTCCGTCCAAAACCTGGAGCTGCGTAAGCTGCACCGGCTCATTGAAAACCAGCCGCACTTGCGTCGGCGCTTCCTGGAGCACCGCTCCATCTTCCGGGAAAGTGGAGAGCAAGCTGGCATGGGCAAAAGCGGGCGGGATCCCAGCCGTCCACAGCAAGAGGCCGAGGATCCCAGCCCAAATCCCAGCAAAGACCCTTCTAGGGCGAGACATCCTGCCCAGCAGGCTGCCTAGCGGGTGCCGTGACCATGACTCTGTCCACCACCTCCACCCGTCAGCTTCAGCAGCGGGGCCGGCTCCGGCAAGCTCTTGGGATCCTCGCCCGGCTGCGCCACCTGGATCCAGCGGTGCACACCTTTTTCGCACTCCTGGATCACCGGGATGGGGATGACCTCGCCGGGCCGATCCGGCAGCTTGGCGCTGATGCTGAACTCATCCATGAGGCCATCGGGCAGCGAGCCGCCACTCCAGATCACTTCGGCAACCGTTTCGGTGATCATCTTCCCGTGGGACTCGTATGGGGTCTTCAGCGGCCTTTTGACCGTCTCGATTTTCCACAGAGGGTGCACCATCGGCTTCACGGAAACAAATCCCTCTGGGATCTGCACCCGCAAGCGCTTGGTTGGGGAGCCATCACATCCATGGGGTACGCGAAAGGTGAGCTTGGTGTAGCTGCCTGCCGGGGCTTCTTGGGGATGGACGGTAACATGAGCCCAGGCAGAAGAAAGAGGCAGAAAGCTCATGCCCAAAGCCAGCAGAGATTTTCTGGCTAGAGCTAAGTAACTTTGCAGACCCATTTCCAGTCTCCTTTTTTCCAATCTTTAGGGATGGCGATGGGATCCGTGGGATTCCATCAGGCTCATGCTGTGCTGGCCCCAACTGGAGAGACCCATGGACACCAGGCCGGCGCTGGCCAAGCCCATGGACACCAGCCCAAAGGAGAGAGCGCCCATGGCTACTAGGCCAATGGAGAGGATGCCGTGGGTGACCACGCCGATGGCTACCACCCCATGGGCAGAAATGCCCACCGCCACCAGCCCATGGGCCCCTATGCCCACTGAGAGAAGCTGGCGGCGGGATCCCTGGACTTGACGGCCCTGCTCCTGCCGCACCTGAGGTGCCACGGCCACTTCGTCCTGGGCCATTAGCCCTTACTCCAGTTGTGCTCAGCGCGATCCAAAACGTAGGCGGCCACCGCCTCGATCTCTTCTGGCTTGAGGAGCTTGCCAAAAGCAGGCATGGCCCCTTTGCCGTTGCGCACCTGGGCTTGGATTAGCTCTAGCGTATCCACGTGGTACTCGTGCAGGGCAGCTAGGGAGAGATTTTTAGCCGGCACTATCGAGTTGCGCCCGTTCAAGTGGCAGCCCACACACTTGGCCTGAAAGACCTTGGCTCCTAAAGCCAAATCCGGCTCAGCAGAAGCCACTTGCGGGCTCCAAAAGACAGCGGCACCGACAAGCAAAAGCAGCAAGAAGAGTTTGACGATCCGCATTTTCCTCTCAACAATTTGCAAAAGACTGGTCATGGAAAAATCCAGCTTTTGAAGCTAGACCATTATCTCTAGCGGGTCAGGCCACGTCAAAAGACAGCCTGTCAAGTCCCCCCAGCTACCATAGGGTGGAGGATCCCTAAGGCCATGAGCAGTCTGCCGCCGGAGTTCATCCAGTTAGTGCGCCAGAAGGCCGACATCGTTGAGGTGGTGGCCGAAAAAGTGGTGTTGCGCAAGCAGGGGCAAAACTTTGTCGGCCTCTGCCCTTTCCATGACGACCACAAGCCCAGCTTTCACGTCAGCCCCAGCAAGCAGATCTACAAGTGCTTCGCCTGTGGCGCCGGGGGAGATGTCATCCGCTTTGTTATGGAGACCGAGCACCTCTCCTTTGCCGAAGCCGTGCGCTGGCTAGCCCGCCGCTACCATGTGCCTAAGCCCAAGGGATCCTTCTCCCCGGACTACGAACGCCAGGTCTCGCGTCAGGAAAAGCTGCTGGAGGTCTTGGCCATGGCCGCCGACTTCTACCGGCACGCCCTCCACTCCCAGGTGGGATCGGCGGCTCGGGAGTATCTGCATAGCCGCCGCTTGAGCGAAGAGACCTGTCAACAGTTTCAAATCGGCTTTGCTCCCTCCGGATGGCAGTCGCTCTACGAGTACCTGGTTAACCAGAAGCGCCAGCCGGTCAAGCTCCTAGAAGAAGCCGGCCTGCTGGTGCCGCGCCAGGGAGGAGGCCACTACGACCGCTTCCGCAACCGCATCATGCTGCCCATTTTTGACCTGCAGGGGCGGGTCATCGGCTTTGCCGGCAGGGCTTTAGGAGAGGAGCAGCCCAAGTACCTCAACTCCCCAGAAACGGAGCTTTTCAACAAGGGCCAGGTGGTCTATGGCCTCAACTTTGCCCGCGAGGCCATCGCCAAAGCCGACCAAGTTTTGGTCGTGGAAGGGTACTTTGATGTGATCGCCCTGCACCAAGCCGGCATTGCCTATGCGGTAGCCGCCATGGGCACGGCCCTGACGCCGCACCAGGTCAAGGCTCTGCTGCGCTACACGCCGTCCAAGCGGGTCATCCTCAACTTCGACGCCGACCGCGCTGGGTTGAATGCCGCCCTGCGGGCTGTTCAAGCCGTTGAGGAGCAGGCGCGGCGGGGGGAAATCGAGCTGCGCATCCTCACCCTTCCTGCTGGGAAGGATGCCGACGAATTCCTGCGGCAGCACCCGGCTTCCCAACTAGAGGCCTTGCTGGCTCAGGCTCCCCTATGGCTGGACTGGCGGATTGAACAGGTGCTGGCCGGTCGGGATCTCAGCCAGGCCGCCGATTTCCAACAGGCCTATCAAGCGCTGGTGCAACTGCTGGCCGGTCTAGGCGGGCAGTGGCGCTCCTTGTATATCCACAAAGTGGCGGAATTGCTCAGCCGGGGCAACGCTCGCCTTAGCCGCAATCTGGAAGAGGATCTGCGACGTGCCGTGCGCCAGTACCGCTGGTCAAAACCCCAACAACCTGCTGCCGACCGGGGATCCAAACTCTTGCAGTCCGAGTCCCATCTTCTGCAGATCTACTTGCACTTTGCCGAGTACCGCCGCGAGATCCGCCAGACCTTGATGGAGCGGGAGCTGCAATTCAGTTTCCGTCCTCACCGGGAGCTGTGGCAGCGGATCTTGGAGCTGGTCTCGGCCCAGCCGGAGCTGGAAGACGAGGAGGAGGGTCTTTTGACCGCCCTGCGCACTCTCTGCGCCCAGGACGACGCCCTCAACGAGCGCCTCAGCCACCTGCTCTGGCAGGACGAAACTACCCGCGTAGCTCTGATGCGTCCACGCCTGGTGGTGCGGGCTGCTCTAGCCAACATGGAGCTGGAAATTCGTCAGAAGCGCTACCGCTACTGGACGCAGCTCTGGGAGCAGGCTTTTTCCGAAGGCAACACCACTCTAGCCGCCCAATACCAGGCCAGCATTCACCAGGAATATCAGGCTATTTTGGCCTTGCAGCGCCAGGTGCAGCTTAACCTGGAAGATTTGCCGGAGACAGCGCTAGCGGAGGAGTGGACTTAAGCAGTTCCGGGTCCGCTCTCCCTCAAGAGAAGGGGCAGGGGGGGAGGGCGCAGTGAAGCGCGCCGGCGAGAGACTGGGGAGCCACTCATCCGCCTGGCCATACGCCTGCTGGGCAAAGCGGCGGGCTAAGGCCGGCAGGATGGCCAAAGGGCTGCTGAAGCCGGAAAAGAGTTGTAGCCCTTCCCAGCCGGGCAGGGATCCCACCAAAGGATAGTGATCGCCGCTGAAGGCCACCAAGCAGTGACACCAGCGCCCGGGCAAGTGGGCCACTTGGGGTAGGTAGCGCCCCACCTGGGCCCGGATTTGCGCTTCGCCGCTAGTGGCATCCAGCTGGGCTTGAGGATCCGTCAGCACCCGACTGATCTGGCCCAGGCGAATGCTGCCGTCTAGAAATTGCAGGATCCCGACATCCAGGATGGGTGGGCAGAGCTCCTGCCCCGGCTTGTCCCAGAGGGGATCCCGGTCGGGGTGAGCCGCCTGCCGCTCCAGCTCCAGGCGCTGCACCGGCGCGCTCATGACAATGGTTCTCAGCCGCACCGTTGCCGGCTCTAGCTCGAGGGATTCGGCGTGGGTGAAGTAGATAGGGGCATAGATGCCAGCTTGACGCAACAAAGCCCGTGTCCAGCCGCCGGCGCACACCACCACCTGGGCTGCCCCGTGGAAGTCGGCGGGTGTCTCTACGCCGGTGACCCGCTGCCCTTGCCGCCGCAAGCCGGTTACGCTTTGGAAAAGCAGGGATCCCCCCAGGCGTTGGAAAGCCCTCCGAAAAGCCAGGGTTGTCAGCCAGGGGTGGATGTGGCCGTGCTGGGCCCAGAGCACGCCCTCCAGGGCCGCCGGCTGCAAAAGGGGCTCCAGCTCACAGGCCGTCTCCACCGGAATCCGCTGGGGTGGGATGCGACAGTCGGCTAGATCCGCCTCCACCGTTTCCACTGAGTAGCCAGGAGCAACCAATAGGATCAGATCTAGCTCGCGAAAGTGAATATCTGCCTCCAGCTCCTCTGAGAGAGTGCGGTAGCGCTGGATCCCTTCTTCCCCCAGAGCTTTGAGCAGGGGAGTTTTTCCAGCCCAATGAGCTAAGCCACCGTAGCTATAGCGGGTGGCACTGGCGGGCAGCGCCTCCTTCTCAAGGAGAAGAACGGATCCCCCCTGGCGGGCCAACTCATAGCTTAGGGCTGCTCCGGTGATCCCGCCGCCGACAACAATCCAGTCATAGTTGGCCATGCCTGTCGCGCTCCTCGGGTTGGCAATTGCTCCGCCCTTGCCAGGAACACCAAAACAGGCAGGGATCCGCCCCTGCCCTGGAATGGCCTGCCTCACGCTTTTTTAGGACTCCTGCGCCAGACGGGCATAAAACAGGCCCTGAACGCGAACGGTGCGAGGTTCCAGTGCCCCTTGCTCGGTACTAGACGGCTGAATGCTAACAAAGGAGCCAGCGATTTCTCCAGTGCTGGAATCTACGCGAGCAATGCGCAGCGACATTTTCCCCCTGGAAATCTCGTCCACCTTGCGGTTGGCCGCAAAATCCTCCTTGGCTGCCTGCAGCCCCACAGCCGTGTCGTAGCCGGTGCTAGAACCCCGCCCCCGCGAGTCGAGGAAGCTGCTGGTACGGTAGCCGGGCACCAAGAACTCGCCTTCAAAGTCCGTTGAGGGATCGATGACCGACCCTTGAGCGGTGGCCACCAAGTCTTTCACGCTAAACAAAAAGGGCACCAGCTCGCGGCGAGGCAACTGACCGGTGGTCGGCTGGAAGGTGATCCCATCCACCACTTTGAACTCCAAGCCGCCCTCTTTGGCAGTGACTTCCGCTTTAATCGGCCCCAGGGTAGCGGCCGAGATCATGATGTTCTTGGCTTTGATAAACTCTTTTTCCCCGTTCCGTTTTTCTTCTTCCACCTCAATTTGCACGGGCTGGAAGCAGACATCGGTCAGCTTTAGGGATTCCCCCTGGGGCACCTCAATGCGGCCGCGGGCATTGTCCGAGACCGACGGGCAAATAGCCGCCTTGCCTGTGTTGCGGATCTGGTCGTAGGTTAGAGGGGCCTTGGCTGCCTCAGCCCGAAAGGCGAAGACGCCTAGACAAAGCGCCAGCAGGATGGCGAGCAGGGGACGGTACCGCATAATCAACCTCGAAAAACCCGTTTTGAATCTCTTGGGAAATAAACCAGTGCCCCCATTGTACGCAATCGCAATCCGCTCTTTGCTAAGCCAAGCAAAGTTTCTTGACTAGGCAAGAACTAAAGCTGGCTAACCGCTAGAGATCCCAGCCAGTGCTCCCGGATTTGGGCCACCAGTTCACCGATGGGCTGCTGGTTGACCCGGTAGCTGGTGGGATGGGCAATCAGGCGGGCTGTGCTCTCGAAAAGACAGTCCCGCTCCACCAGGCCATTTTCCCGCAGGGTGCGCCCGGTGGCCACTAAGTCCACAATGGCATCAGCCATGCCCGTGAGGGGAGCCAGCTCCACTGAGCCGGCAAGGGAGATGAGCTCCACCGGCAAATCCAGGCGGTCGAAATACTCGCGGGCACAGCGGACAAACTTGGAAGCTACCCGGGCATAGGGCGGCAACTGGGCTGCTGAGGTGTAGGGGCTGTCTTGGGGAAGAGCCACCACCATGCGGCAGTAGCCAAACTTTAGGTCCAACAGGTGGGCTACCCCCGCTTCCCTGCCGGCATAGCGCTCCCGCAGGACATCGTAGCCGACAATCCCCAGCTGGGCCTGGCCGTACTCCACGTACACCGGCACGTCCTGGTTGCGCACCAGCAGCGCCGCGTAGCGCTGTCCCTTGAGCTGGGTAGGGGATTCAATGCGCAGGAGGCGATTGGCCGGATCCAAAAAGCGGCTAAAGTCGATCCCTACCTGCTGCAGACAGCGGATGGCATCGGCTAGCAAAGCTCCCTTGGCGAGGGCAATGGTGATCGGCTGACGGTCGGGAGGATGAACTTGGCAGTCGTGCAGCTGAAGATCCAAAGCTGTCGACATGAAGGGGGCCGCTGTCCCAGGGCAACTCCCAATCCTAGCAACTGCTAGGTCATCTGTGCTCCCGAAACTGGGCAAGAGCACGGCACAGCCCCGGGACAGCCTCTGCTGGCCAGAAGCCCTCGCCGCGCCGGCCCTGGTGCAACTGTAGGTAGAGATCCCAGGCAGCGGGGCTGCCGTGGGCAATCAAAGTTAGCGAGGGGAAGGTCTGCTCCAGGGTGAGGCTCTCTTCGGCCATCAGTTGGGAGGCCATGGCCTCCATATCCCGCTGCAGGCAGTACACCCCCTGCCCAAAAGCTTGCCACTCCTCTTGAGTTAGCTCCAGCGCCCAGGTTTCTCCTCCCACAAGGGCCACAAAAGGAGAGCGCCGGGGATCCCAGCCCAGTCGCCAGCCGGATCCCTTACAGAGAGGAGAGGGGGTAGAAGAGAAAAAAGCCTCCATGCTGGGTTAGGCCAAAAAGATGCAGGTAGAATCAACGGATGCGTTACCAGCATAAAGCGCCGATGCTCAGTGACCAACCTCCCCCCACCCAGCGGCGGCTTCCTCTCCAGGGCACGCTCGGCTGGGGTGTGCTGCTTGCGGCTTTGGCGTTGCGCGCCACAGGGGATCCCGGAGGAACCTGGGCCACGGTGGCTACCCCGCAAAACCCGATCTTACGGGTGGGCATCCTGCAGCAGTTTGGTCGCTCTGAACAGGATCAGGTGGAGTTGGCAGCGCCAACCGGCTCGCTACTGACGCTGGAATTTCCCCAGGCCGACGGCAGCACCCAGAGGCAGCGCACTCCGCGCGTAACCGTCGGGATCGTCAACCGCGCCTTGGCCACTCCAGAAACCGTGTACCGCCTTGTTCTCAGCAGCCATAAAAGTTTTGAGAGCGCCGAGGCCAGCGCCAACCGTTGGCAGGCTTTAGGGATCCGCACCGAGATTGCCCAGCCGCAGGAGTGGCAAGTGTGGGCCAGCCGCGCCTACACCCCTCAGCAGTTGGCCCAGATTCAGCGCTATGCCCAGGCCAAAGGGATCCCCCAGGTGCGGCTTGAGGTCCAGCAGCGGCGCCAACAGCCCCAGCTAAGCTGGGTGCATGGCCACTTTCGCTACCACCGCACCCGGCTTCAGGTAACCTCGGACGCGGGCTATCTGCGGGTAAACGACCGCTACTATGCCGGCTCGATTACCATTCAGCCTAACGCCTACGGCAGCTACACCGTGGTCAACGCCGTGCCGCTGGAAACCTATCTGCGGGGGGTGGTGCCCCACGAAGTAGGGCCGGGAGCTCCCTTTGCCGCCATGGCCGCCCAGGCAATTCTGGCGCGCACCTACGCCCTCAAGAACCTGCACCGCTTTCAGGTCGACGACTACCACCTCTGTGCCAACACCCACTGCCAGGTCTACAAGGGGCTGACGGGAACCCATCCGCGGGCGGACGAGGCCGTTCGCCAGACCAGCGGCTTGGTGCTTACCTACAATGGCAAGCTGGTGGATGCTGTGTATTCTTCCTCCAACGGCGGCATCTCGGCAGGCTTTGAAGAAGTTTGGGACGGCGAGCCGCGCCCTTACCTGCGCCCCCGCGCTGACCTCGCCCACCAGCCCGCTCAGCCCTTTGATTTGCGGCATGAGAGCGACTTCAAGGCTTTTCTGGAGCAGCGGGAAGGTTTCCATGAAGCAGGGGTATCTCGCCTTTTCCGCTGGGAGTTCTCCCAATCCCTGGCGGAGCTCAACGCCCAGCTGCGGGCTGCCCAAGAGTACCTCGGGATCCCTCTCCCCGAGTGGACGACCATCCAGGGGCTGCAGGTTCTGGAGCGCTCGGTCAGCGGTCGGGTGCAGGCGCTGCAAGTGGACCTGCAGACGCCCCAAGGATCTCACTCGCTGGCTTTGCGCAAGGATCAGGTGCGCCTAGCTTTTCCCCGCCTCTACAGCACCTTGTTTCGCGTCGAGCCCCTAAAACAGGGCAAGGAGCTAGCGGGCTACCGCTTTATCGGCGGCGGCTTTGGCCATGGAGTGGGTATGAGCCAGTACGGCGCCTACACCCTAGCCCGGCGGGGGTTGAATGCAGCCCAAATCCTCGCTTTCTACTACCCTGGCACGACCCTGGCCAAGCTGGGATCCCTCCCCGAGGCTTCGCTGGCTGACCAGTCCTTGCCCGTCCACCCGAGGTAGCGTTCCCCATGGCAGCAGAGCAGCAGAATGCCGGCCATCCTCCGCTTGAGGAGCAGGAGATCTCAGCCCCGCTGGAGCCCGTTCAAATAAGGGGGTTGGAGCCCTCTGCCCTCCCCGCGGCCCCACCAGGGTTTAAGTCGGGGTTTGCGGCGCTCATTGGACGGCCCAATGTGGGCAAGTCCACTCTCATGAACGCCCTGGTGGGCCAAAAGATCGCCATCACCTCCCCTGTGGCCCAGACCACTCGCAACCGCCTGCGCGGGATCCTCTCCCTCCCCCAAGCCCAGATCATCTGGGTGGATACTCCTGGCATCCACAAGCCCCTCCACCGACTGGGGGAGATCTTGGTGCACAACGCCCAGGCCGCCATTGGGAGCGTGGACGTCGTTCTCTTTGTGGTGGATGGCTCGGTGCCAGCAGGTCGCGGCGACGCTTTCATTGCCGAGCGAATCCCTGCCACTACTCCCTGCATCCTTGTCTGCAACAAAGCCGATCTCCTCAAAGACGCTGCCACGCGCCAAGCTCACCAGGAGAGCTACCAGGCCCTGCGGCCCGCTGCGCCGGTGGTTTGGGTGTCTGCCTTGGATCCCGGCAGCTTGCCACCCCTTATCCAAGTCACCGTCGACCTGCTGCCGGCTGGGCCCTACTACTATCCGCCAAACCTGGTCACCGATCAGCCAGAGCGATTCATCATGGCGGAGCTCATCCGGGAACAGGTGCTGCTGCACACCCGCGAGGAAGTGCCCCACTCGGTGGCCGTAACCATCGACCAGGTGGAGGAAACCCCCAAGGTTACCCGCGTCTTGGCCACCCTCTACGTAGAGCGGGACTCGCAAAAAGGGATCCTCATTGGCAAGGGAGGGGAAAGGCTCAAGCAAATTGGCCAGGCTGCCCGCCTTCAGATTCAAAAGCTCATTGCCGGCAAGGTGTACCTGGAGCTGTTTGTCAAGGTGCGGCCCCACTGGCGGCGCTCCGAGCACCTCCTGCGCGACTTCGGCTACCGCCTCGAGACGTAGGGATTGAGCAGAGCGGCGGTTGCGGCTAATCATGGAAATGGCAATGCTTCCCGTGGAAGGCTAACGACCATGCTGCGACTGTACGGGATCCCCACCTCTGGCAATTGCTACAAGGTGGAGCTACTTCTGAGGCAGCTGGGGATCCCCTATGAGACGGTTGAGGTGAACTCCCGCACCGGCGAGAACCGCCGCCCCGAGTACCTGGCCAAGAACCCCTTGGGCCAGATCCCGGCCTTGGAGCTAGAAGACGGCACGGTCTTGGCCGAGTCGGCTGCAATCTTGGTCTATCTAGCAGAAGACACCCCTCTCTATGGCCAAACGCGGCTAGAGCGGGCTGAGATCCTGAAATGGCTGTTTTTTGAACAAACCCGCATTGCTCGCTACATTGCCACTACCCGCTTCCTCGTGCGGACTGGCCAGGCCGAGGCCAACGCCGAGCTGATTGCCCAGAACCTAAAACTGGGCACGGAGGCCTTGGAGATCATGGAAGGCCATCTGAAGGGGAAAGCATTCTTTGTGGGCAACCGCTACACCATCGCCGATCTGGCCCTCTTCACCTATACCCACGTGGCGGAGCAAGGCGGATTTGACCTCAAGCCCTTCCCCAACATCCGCGCCTGGTGTGAGCGGGTCAAGGCCACCGAGCGCTTTTTCCCTCTCCCTGGAGCCTAGAGGTCTCCCTGCAGCCAATCGATGCATCGGAGCTACCGAGAGCTTGGCAGGCCTTAGCGCCCCTTGAGCTCGCGCTGGATTTCCCGCCGCGTCTCCCGTTCCTTAATGGCTTGCCGCTTGTCGTGAAGCTTTTTGCCGCGGGCCACGCCCAGGTGGGCTTTGATCCAGCCGCGGTTGAGCACCAGGCGCAGGGGAACCACCGTCAGGCCCTTTTGCTCCACCAAACCCCGCAGGCGATCAATCTCACGGCGGTGCAGCAGCAGCTTGCGGCGGCGGGTGGGATCGTGGTTGAACTCCTTGCTGGTAGTCCCGTGGGGGGCAACATGCAAGTTGTGCAGCCAGGCCTCGCCATCGCGAAAGAGCGCAAAGGCATCTTGGAGATTGGCTTTGCCTGCTCGGATGGACTTGACCTCCGTGCCGGTGAGTTGGAGCCCAGCTTCGTAGGTCTCCAAGATCTCATACTCAAAGCGGGCGCGGCGGTTTTCCACTAGAGTTTTGACGTTGGGATCCACAGCCATAGGCTTTTTTGAGGTTTGGCTAACTCCAATCCTAGGGGGAGGCCAGGGATCCCTCCAGCTTGCGCACTTCCTGGGCCACCCGCCGCTCCGACTTGCCGCGCCAGACAAAGCGGAGGGGAGTGCCGGCAAAGTCTAAGTTTTGCCGGAAGTGTTTTTCCAGGTAGCGGCGGTAGTTTTCTTTGAAGAGATCGGGATCGTTGACAAAAAGGAGGAAAGTGGGGGGCTGCTCTGCTATCTGAGTGCCGTAGTAGATCTTGCCCTGCCTGCCCTGGCGGTTGGCGGGGGGCGACTGCCAGGCAAGGGCATCCTGCAGCACTTCGTTGACCACGGAGGTGGGGATGCGTTTGCGATGGGCGGCTACCGCGGTGTTGACCTCGGCGAAGATCTTGTGGGTGCGCTGCCCTGTGAGGGCGCTGACAAACAACAGGGGCGCCCAGTCGATGAAGTAAAGCCGCTCGCGGATCTCGCGGGTGTACTCGTTGATGGTGTAGGTATCCTTTTCCACTGCATCCCACTTGTTGACGACGATAATGCAGGCGCGGCCCTCTTCCTCAATGCGGCCAGCCAGCCGCTGATCCTGCTCGGTTACCCCCTCCAAGGCATCAATGACCAGCAGCACCACGTCTGAGCGCCGAATGGCCTTGAAGGCCCGGTTGATGCTGAAAAACTCCACCCCGTACTCCACCCGGCTTTTCCTGCGGATCCCGGCCGTGTCGATGAGGCGGTAGGTCTGCCCCTCCCACTCCACCAGGGTGTCGATGGCATCGCGGGTGGTGCCGGCGATGGGGCTGACAATGGCCCGCTCGGATCCCACTAGGCGGTTGAGCAGGCTGGACTTGCCCACGTTAGGCCGGCCAACAATGGCTACGGCAATGGGCTCTGCTTCAGTTGCGGCTTCCTCCCCTTCCGGCAGATGGGGCAGCACTGCCTCCAGCACCTCTGCCACGCCATTGCCGTGGAGGGCAGAGCAGGGGATCGGCTCGCCCAGCCCCAGCTTCCAGAAGACTGCCGCCTGGGCCAGGCCCAGTTGCCCTGACTCGCACTTGTTGACGGCCACCACCACTGGCAGGGGTTGTTTGCGCAGCCAATCGGCCAATTCTTTGTCGGCGGGGGTCAGCCCTTCGCGGCCATCCACCACGAAGATCACCGCGTGCGCTTCGGCCATCGCTGCCATGGCCTGCTGGCGAATATGGGGCAAAAATTCGCTGTCGTCGCCAAAGACCAGTCCGCCCGTATCCACCACCCGCAGGCGGCGCCCATTCCACTCCACCTCTTGGTAGAGGCGATCCCGCGTTATGCCGGGCTCGTCGTGGACAATGGCCGCCCGTACCCCCGCCATGCGATTGACGAGGCTGGACTTGCCCACGTTGGGGCGACCCACAACAGCTACTAGAGGTAAGGGCACGGCTGCTGTTGAGAAAGCCAAAGCTGGATCTCTATCCTAGCCGTTGGCTTTCCTGCCGCCCAAGACTGGCCTTGCTCTAGATTGCCTTGGGAGCCGCTCTGGCGGTAAGCTGTGCAGTTAACCCTAATTCCGTGGCTTTATGAACCTTGCCCCTGCCCAACGCCTGCGCAAGCTGCCTGCCTATGTCTTTGCCCGGCTGGACGAGCTCAAGGCCCGCGCCCGACAGCAGGGGCTGGATTTGATCGATCTGGGCATGGGCAACCCCGATGGCCCCACCCCCCAGCCGGTGGTGGAAGCAGCCCAGGCGGCCATTGCCGATCCCACCCACCACGGCTACCCTCCCTTTGAGGGCACGGCTAGCTTCCGCCAGGCCATTGCCGAGTGGTACTGGCGCCGCTATGGAGTGGAGCTAGATCCCAATGACGAGGTGCTGCCTCTTCTGGGATCCAAAGAGGGCCTGACCCACCTGGCCTTGGCCTATGTGGATCCCGGGGATCTGGTGCTGGTGCCTAGCCCCGCCTACCCGCCCCATTTTCGCGGCCCCCTGATTGCCGGCGGCCAGATCTACCCGCTGCTGCTGCGTCCGGAAAAAGGGTGGCTCATTGACCTGCAGGAGATCCCGCCGGAGGTGGCTAAGCAAGCGCGGCTGCTCTACTTTAACTACCCCAACAACCCGACAACGGCGGTGGCGCCCCGCTCCTTTTTTGAAGAAGTGGTGGAGTTTGCCTGCCGATACGACCTGCTCTTGGTGCACGACCTGTGCTACGCCGAGCTGGCCTTTGACGGCTATCGGCCCACCAGCCTGCTGCAGATCCCCGGTGCCAAGAACCTGGCAGTAGAGTTCCACACCCTCTCCAAAACCTACAACATGGCTGGCTGGCGGGTAGGGTTTGTGGTGGGCAACCGCCAGATCATCCAGAGCCTGCGCACCCTGAAGACCAACCTCGACTACGGCGTTTTTGGAGCTATCCAAAAGGCCGCCGAAACTGCCCTGCGCCTGCCCAATAGCTACTTGGAGGAGGTGAAAGAGCGCTACCGCCGCCGGCGCGACTATCTCATTGCCCGCCTGGCGGAGTTGGGCTGGCCGATCGAGCCGCCGCGGGCGACGATGTACCTCTGGATCCCCACCCCCCGCACCGCCGACGGCACCCCCGAAGGCTCGACGGAGTTTGCCCTGCGGGTTTTGGAGTCCACAGGCGTGGTCGTAACCCCTGGCAACGCTTTTGGAGAAGGGGGAGAGGGCTACGTGCGGATTAGCCTCATTGCCGACTGCGAGCGCATAGGGCAGGCCATCGACCGCTGGGCCGAGGCCGGGATCCGCTACTGCTGAGCCTCAGTCTTTCGGAAGGTGATACTGCTCCACAATCCGCCGGGCAAAGGGAGGGACATGCCGCTCCAGCTGGTAGGGATAGTGGCGGCGCACATAGAGATAGTTGCGGACAAAGTGGGAGTCGATGGAAAAGCGGGCATACTCCAGGCCGCGGGGCCCAAAGCGCTGGATGGCTGCTCCCAGGATCCGAGCCAGCCATAGGGGCAAGCTCAAGGCTTGGTCATAGGCTTGGATCCCCTGTTGCACCGCCGCTCGTCTCGAGCCCTGCGAGATCACCGGTTGGGTTTCCAGCTCCTCCCAAACCAGCTCCAGGAGCTCCCGCCCGCGCGAGTTGCGCACCACCAGCCACTGCCAGCCAAAGGGGGATCCCATGTAGCCCACCACTAGGTCTGCCAGGCTGTTGACGTAGTCAAAACAGGTGAGGCAGGAGGGGGCAAACACGTCTTTGAGTTCTTTGGTCTTGAGAGCGAAGAAAGGCACCTTTTCCACCGAGCCATCTTCGTGTTTGAAGTGGATGTGGAAATCCTGCATGAACTCGTAGTGCACTACCGTCTGCGGGGAGCGACTGGTGGTTTCCAAAAATTTTTGCAGCCCCGCGCGGCTGACGTTGTCCACACAGGGCGTGCCCAACACATAGAGCTTCTCCAGGCCCAGCTTGTTCTCCACCGCCCGCAAAGCTTGGACCTGGCAGCCTACGCCGATGACCAAGAGGCGCTTGAGGCCGCTTTGCTCCACCTCCTCTAAGACCGACAAGTTGGGCGATAGCGTTGGCTTGTTAACCCGCGCTGCCAAAACTGCTTCCGGGGTACGCGCTAAGACAGGCCGCGGCTGAAAGCGGTCCTGGGGATCCGCCTGCACGCACACCACGCCTTCCACTAAGCCGCTGCTGAGAGCTTTCATGCCAATGCTGCTGACAATGCCCGTCCACTGGGCGCCAGGGATCGGATCCCGCTTGCGGGCCGTGTACATTGCCTCGTAGACGCCGAAGTAGTCAGTATCGCTGACAGCAGCTGACTTGGAGCGCAGCGATTCTCGGGATCGCCCGTGGGTTTGCTCTTCCAGGTGGGTAAATTGCTGGTTTAAAAAGGCACAGGCCTCTTTGACATGGGCGACATAGCGGGTATCGCAGAGGCCGCACTGGCTACACAGCTCTTTGGCTGGATAGTGGCCGGAGCGAATGGGCCGAGCCGGACGCGGTGGACGAGATCCCATAAGGTCTAGACCCTAGCCGACACAGGAGGGCGGGTACCTCCTTACAGTTTGCCGCCAAAACCGCAGACCGCGCGCAGAGAAGTTGAGAATTCGCGCTCCTGCCAAGTCCTTAGCTCCCTTAGCCTCTGCCCAAACCACTTTCTATGGCCCAGCGGGCCAGCTCGGTGCGATTGTGCAGGCCGGTTTTGGCTAGCATGTTGCTGACATGGCTTTCGATGGTGCGCTGGCTCACCCCCATCACCTCGGCAATCTCGCGGTTGGACATGCCCCTGGCTACGTACTGGAGCACCTTGGTTTCCGTGGGAGTAAGCTCAACTTCTCGATCTAGCTGGATGACCGGCTGAACGGGGGCACCTTGCATTTGCAACAGGCGCTCCGTGTGTTTGAGGGTAGCTTCCACCTGCGCCACCAGCTCTTCCGGTTCAAAAGGCTTGACCAGGTAGGCCTCTGCCCCCGTATTGAGCCCGCGCACCCGATCTGCCGTTTGCCCCCGCGCCGAGAGAAAAATGACCGGGATCCAATCCGTGGCCCTATCGGAGCGAAGGGTCTGGACAAAAGTGTAGCCATCCATCTCCGGCATCATCACATCGCAGATGATGAGATCCGGAGTCAAGCGGCGCATCACCTCCAGGGCTTCCAGACCATTGCTGGCTGCCACCACCTCGTAGCCGCGAAACTCCAGGTAATCCTTCACCAGGAGGACGAGATTGGGATCGTCATCAACAACCAGTAAGCGCTTTGGGGCGTTCACGGCTAACCTCGTCGTTGCTGGCAAGCCCAGATGACCGGGACTTGCTAGGTAAACTTTTGGAGATGGAGAGACCCAGAATCTACGGCCAAGATTCTACCTTGCTCCTGATGGTTTCCACTGGCTTGTGTAGATTTTCTTCAACCAGCCCGCAGGGTTTTCAGCAAGCTCTGCCTTGGGATCCCTGGCAGCTAGCAGCCTCACCTAGCCTTTTAGGGTAAGTTTGCTTGGCGGGTTTTTCCCATAGTCAAGGAAGGCAGAGCTAGGAGAGAATGTTGAGAGCAGCAAGCGTGAGCCTGGCTGGGTAGAGAGGGTGGAAAAGGGTACGCTGGTAGAGTTTCGCCACAATAACGAGCGGCTATTGGCCGTAGTTCAGGGCACGGAGGGCAAAAAGAACCTGCTGTTGGAGGTGCCCTCAGGGCAGGTTTACAGCGTTCACCCCCGCCAAATTACGTTTGCCCTGAACGGCAATTCCAACTTTACCGTTTCCGATATCCCCAGCTTTTGGCAGGCGGTTCAGGCAAAGCTGGATCCCGAGAGCTTGGCTTTGGCCTGGGAATTGGTTCAGGAGGAGCGGCGGCCCCTGAGCCTGTCGGAGATGGCGCAGTTGTTGTTTTCCGACGATTCGCCGGTCTCCACCTATGCAGCCTACCGCCTTTTGAGCGAGGATTACATTTACTTTAAGGAGAAGGGAGAAGGCTACGAGCCGCGCCCGCCGGCACAGGTAAAGGAAATTCTCCATCAAATTGCTGTCGCCCAGCAGCGGCAGCAGGAGCAGGCCGAGTTTGAGGCCCGCCTAAAGGCAGCGGTGGCCCAGCCTGGGCAAAAGTACACTTGGACCCCGGCGGAACGGGCTCGTCTGGAGCTGCTGGAGCGCTTAGCTTTGCAGGGAGCACCCGATAGCCTTCGCAACTACGAGGATCTTTCCCACAACCTCACCCCCTCGGATCGCGAGCGGGCTTCCCACCTGCTGCGGCTCCTGGGATTCCCCGACACGCCCCAGGGAGCTTTTGAGGCGTTGGTGGCTTTGGGACTGTGGAGCCGCCACGAGAACCTGGCCCTGCGCCTTACGGGGATCCCCACCCAGTTCCCCAAAGAGGTGGAGCGCTACACCCAAACTCTGCTGGGCGGCCCCCCTCCCTTCCTGGAGTCCCATCGGCGTCGGGATCTCACTCATCTTCACACCTACACCATTGACGACGCCAGCACTCGCGACATCGACGATGCCCTCAGCGTCGAGTTTTGGTCGGAGGACGAGGCGAAGCTCTGGATCCACATTGCCGATCCCAGTTGTTGGGTGCAGTGGGGGGATCCTCTAGATCTAGAGGCCCGCCGGCGGGGTACCAGTGTCTACCTGCCAGAGCGGGTGATCCCGATGTTCCCGCCAGAGCTGTCCACTGGTCCTATGAGTTTGGTGCAGGGGGAGGTGCGGCCTGCTCTCAGCTTTGGCATTCGCCTGGGAGGCGACGGGGCGGTGCGCGACTACGAAATTTGCCTTAGCCAAATCCAGGTAAACTACCGCCTCACCTACGACGATGCCGACGAGATGCTGGAGTTGGGGGCAGAGCCGCAGCTGACAGCCATTGCTCGGGCAGCCCGCTGGCGCTACACCTGGCGACTTGGGCAAGGGGCGATCCCCATTGGCCTGCCGGAGCAGGACATCAAGGTCATCGACGAGATCCCCCACCTGCGCGTTATTGAGGATACGCCGGCGCGGCAGATGGTGGCGAAAATGATGGTGCTGGCCGGCGAGGTAGCCGCTCGCTTTGCCCGCCAGCATGGGATCCCAGTGCCCTACCGCCTGCAGCCTGCTCCCGAACTGCCCCCGCCGGAAGTTTTGGAGCTGTACCCCCAGGGGCCGGTCAGGTCCTTTGCCATCATGCGGTGTCTGTCGCGGGCAGAGGTGGCCACGCAACCCGAGCGGCACGCGGGCCTGGGCCTTGATGCCTACTGCCAGGTAACTTCCCCAATTCGCCGCTACCTGGATCTGGTGGCGCACTACCAGATCAAGGCCTTTTTGCGCGGGGATCCCCTGCCCTTGACAGAAGCCGAGGTGCAGCAGGTGGTGCTGGGCATTGAGCCAGGCACGGCCGAGGCCGCTCAGGTGGAGCGCAAGTCCAAGCGCTACTGGAGCATTGAGTACCTGCGCCAGCGACCAGGGCAGACTTGGCGGGCCTTGGTTCTGGGCTACCTGCGCGAGGAGGAGAACCTGGTGATGGCCATGCTGGATGAAATTGCCTTTCGCGTGCCGGTGCGCTTGGAGCGGCAGGTGCCGCTGGGGGCCTGGATTGAGTTGGAGGTTCTCCAGGCGGATCCCCGCGCTGATGTAATTGAGTTGCGGGAGCTAAGAGACTTTGCTCCCTAAAGAGGCGGGCAACTGATACAACAGAGGAGGGTCATCCCCGTTCCCCAGGAGGAGTTCCATGGCCACACGGCCTTCTGGCCCGCCGCCGATTGTCTATATTCTCCTGATTGCCATCTTGGGAGGGGGCGGCTGGTATGCCCATCGTTCAGGCTTGCTCAGCTCCTGGCTTAGCCGCACCTCTGGGAGCCCGACTGCTCAGCCGCAAGCCCCAGTGGCACCCAACCTTCCCCAGGCACAGGCCCCCAATCCCCCTGCCAGCTCCGTTAACCTGGACACTTCCCTGCCCAACCCGGCGGTGCTGCAGATGGATGGCAGCGTCACGATGGTCCGCATCGTCTTGGCCTTGAAGTCTGGCTACAGCCAGCGCAACCCCAGCATCCCCATCACCTACGGGATCCCGGATGGCAAGCCCAACGGCTCCAATGCTGGCCTTAAGGCGCTGATGGAGGGCCGCATCCAGCTTGCTGCCAGCTCCCGCCCCCTCAACGCCACGGAGGTGCAGGCGGGTTTGCAGGCCATCCCAGTGGCCAAGGATGCGCTGGCGGTGGCGGTGGGGGTCAACAACCCCTACAAGGGCGGCCTGACGCTGCAGCAATTGGCCGATATCTTCCAGGGTCGGATTACCAACTGGAGCCAGGTGGGCGGTCCGGATCGGCGGATTCGTGTTCTCAACCGCGCTCCCCAGAGTGGCACCTACAGCGCTTTCCAAGAGCTGGTGTTGCTGGGGCTGCCCTTTGCCCCCGACAACCCCCCTTACTTCACCACCGCCACCCAAGACGTCACCACTCCTCTCTTGCGGGCGCTGGGGGAAGACGGCATCACCTACAGCACCGTGGATCAAGTGCAGAACCAGCAAACGGTGAGGATGGTGCCCATCGACGGCCAGATGCCCACCCGCGAGGCCATTCAAAGTGGCCGCTACCCGCTGGCCCGCAACGTGTTCTTGGTGGTGCCGCGAAAAACCAGTCCTGTGGTGGCTGACTTCATTAACTACGCCCTCTCGGATCAAGGCCAACAGATCATTGGCCGCACCGAGTTCATCCCGCTGCGCTAGCCAGCCTAGCGGTTGGCGCGGTACAGCAAGGCCCCGCCTATACCTAGGCAGACGAAGTTGGGCAGCCAGGCTGCCACCTCTGGCCCCAGCGTCCCAATCTGCCCCAGCGCCTGGCTGACAAACAGGAGCACATAGTAGGCAAAGATAATCAGCACGCTGAGGCCCAAGCCCAAAGAAGAACTGGTGCGCTGGGGTCGTAGGCCCAGCGGGGCCCCGATCAGGGTGAAGGCCAGACAGGCAAAGGGGATGGCGTACTTCTGGCTGAGGTTGACCTGGAGGCGGCGTACCCGCTGCAGATCCCCGGAGCTGGCAAGAACCTCAAGGTAGCGGCGCAGCTCTGGAATGTTCATCTCCTCGGGGCTGCGAACCTCCTGGGCCAAATCCAGCGGCGCCCGCGACAGACGCAGCTCCTGGCGGGCAAAGGTGGCGATGTTGCTGTAGGTGCCGTCGGGCGAAACGATGTAGGTGGTGCCCTCCTCAAACACCCAGAGGTTCTCGCGGGGATCCCAGCGCCCCCGCTGCGCCAGCAGAATTTGACTGAGAGCCTCGTTGGAGACATCCAGGACGATCACGCCGCGCATCTCTTGGCCATCGAAGCTGCGGGCGTAAAACTGACGGGTTAGCCCTTGCCGTCGGGAAAAGCTGCCATCGGGCTCCGGCGTGAGGATCTCGCCAAATTCTTGGTAGAGGATGTTCTCGCGGCGAAAGTCAGGATACCGGTTCAAAGCGCGGTTTAAAGTCAAGGCTGCCTGGCGATTGCTCACCGGCACCACCAGCTCGTTGAATAGAAACGTTAGCGCCGTTACCAACAAGCTGAGCAGGACAGCCGGCACCACCAGGCGGTAGAGGCTCACGCCGCAGGCGCGCAGAGCCGTGATCTCGCTATCGGCAGACAGGCGCCCATAGGCCAGCAGCGTCGCCAACAACATTGCCATGGGAAACGTCAAGACGATGATCCCCGGTGCCCGCAGCAGGAACACCTGCAGGGCCACTGAAATCGATAGCCCCGCCTCCACCACCAGGCGCACCAGCTCAAACAGAGAGCTCACGGCCATCACCAGGGTGGTAAACGCCCCCACCCCAAAGAGAAACGGCAGGAGCATCTCGGAGAGGATGTAGCGATCCATTAGGCCTACTGCACAGACGAGGGAGAGCCTGCGGCAAGACTGCTTGACCGAACAAGGAGTGGGGGGAGAGGAGAGTTTCACGCAACCTAAGGGTAGTTGGGACAGCAAGCCCTTCGCCCAAGAGGTGAAGGCTGTTAACGACTTTAGACCGGAACCTTGGGGAACAAAAGGTTAATTCCCTCCCTTTCTCAATCCAATCCGCCTACGATCGACCTAGGCGGGCAGAGGAGAGGACTGGGCTGGGTTCCAGCATGGCTTCTTTCCATCTCAAGGGTTTGCTGGAGCGGCTCCTGGAGCTACGACAGCAGGTTGTCGAGGGATCCCAGAACTACCTGGCCGCCTGGGGCTGCCTTGCGAACCCTCCTGCAGCCCTCTGCAACCTGGCGCGCTACCTGGCGCTACGCCAACACGATCTGCGCAACCTGCAATTGGAGCTGGCTGCGGTGGGGCTGTCCTCGCTGGGACGGTGTGAATCGCGGGTCTTAGAGACCCTGGATGCGGTGATCGCCACTTTGGCAGCCACGCAGGGCCTAAGCCACAAGGGGCCCAGCTATGAGGAGTTTTACGCTGGGGACATGGCGCTGGAGCAGCATGCTGAGGCGCTGTTTGGCCCTCCTTCTCCCCACCGCCGCGCCCGCATCATGGTGACCCTGCCCAGCGAAGCTGCCGAGCAGCCCGAGCTGCTGCTGCAACTGCTGCAACGGGGGATGAACGTGGCCCGGATCAACTGCGCCCACGACGATCCCCTGGTGTGGGAGAAAATGGTGGCCCACTTGCGCCAGGCCGAAGCCCAGACTCAACGGCGCTGCAAGATTTTGTTCGACCTGGCCGGCCCTAAGATCCGCACTGGCCCGGTGGCCATGCCACCCGGCAAAGCCAAGGTGTACGGTGGGGATCGCATCCTGCTCACGGCAGCCATTCCGCCGGTCGACTCTGACATCTGCTGCCAGGTGGCTTGCACCCTGCCGGAGATCTTGGCCCACCTCAAGGTGGGGGCAACTGTTTGGATCGACGACGGCAAAATCGGCGCCCGTGTCGTGGGGATCGAGCCGGTAGGGGTGGTGCTGGAGGTGGACAAAGTCGCCCCGCAGGGCAAGAAGTTGCGGGAGGGAAAGGGCCTCAACTTTCCCGACAGCCAGCTCCCGATCCAGCCTCTGACCGAGAAAGATCGCCAAGACTTGGACTTTGTGGTGCAGCATGCCGACCTGGTGGGCTATTCCTTTGTCCAGCAGCCGGCAGATTTGCAGTTGCTGTTTTCTGAGCTGGAGCGGCGCCAGGCCCGTCCTGATCTGGGCTTGCTCCTCAAGATTGAAACGCAGCGGGCGGTGAAAAACCTACCCGCCTTGATCGCGGCCGTCGACGGCTGCCGGCCCCTGGGGGTGATGATTGCCCGGGGAGATCTGGCCGTGGAGATTGGCTGGCTGCGCTTGGGGGAGATCCAGGAGGAACTGCTGTGGATCTGCGAGGCGGCCCATGTGCCGGTGGTCTGGGCTACGCAGGTGCTGGATCAGCTCACCAAAGAGGGCCTGCCCTCGCGGCCTGAGCTTTCCGATGCGGTGATGTCTGCCCGCGCCGAGTGCGTCATGCTCAACAAAGGCCCCTATCTCCTGGAGGCAGTTGCCCTTCTGGATGAGCTGCTGGCCCGGATGCAAGCCCACCAACACAAGAAAAGCCAACGCCTGCGAGCTTTGTACTCCTGGCGCTAAGATGAAGCAGCATCAAAGACGAAACTTCTCCCCCAGGTAATACTTGCGCACCAAGGGATCCGCCGCCAGCTCTGCTGCCGTGCCCTTGGCCAGAATGGCTCCCTCGTTGAGAATGTAGGCCCGGTCGGTGATCTCCAGCGTCTCCCGCACGTTGTGGTCGGTAATCAAGACGCCGAGGCCCCGCTGCTTGAGCTTGGCCACCACCTCCTGGATGTCGGCCACCGCAATGGGATCCACCCCCGCAAAGGGCTCGTCCAGCAGCAAAAATTTCGTCCCGTGGATCCCAGCAGCCAGGGCGCGGGCAATCTCGGCGCGGCGCCGTTCTCCCCCCGACACCTGCAAACCCAAACTGTGGGCCACATGGGCAATGCGGAACTCCTCGAGCAGGTGGTTGAGGCGCTGCTGCCAGAGGCGGCGAGGCACCCCCGTCTGCTCCATCACTAGCAGCAGGTTGTCTTGAATGCTAAGGCGGCGAAAGATGCTCGGCTCCTGGGCCAGATAGCCGATCCCCAATTGGGCGCGGCGATGCATGGGCAGATGGGTAATATCTTGGTCATCTAGCCAGACATGGCCGCGGTTGGGCTGGATCAGGCCAGTCATGATGTAGAAGGTGGTGGTTTTCCCCGCTCCGTTGGGCCCCAGCAACCCGACGATTTCCCCTTGCTCAATGCTCAAGCTGACATCCTTGACCACCTCGCGGCGGCCATAGCGCTTACAGATGTTTTCCAGTCGAATCTGCATAGGGCCAGCCCAGGACTAGACGCTTTTTCCTAATCAATGCTGGCGGATCCCGAAAGCTAGTTCCAGCAAAAGCAGTGGGCCCCACCGTTGCTCCAGGAGGCCCAGATGCCCCTATCCTGGGAGCAATGCAGGACAACCTCGCTCCGCTGGGTTGCTGTCGTTAACTTGGCTACCACGTCCAAGCTTCCGCTATTCTGGGGCTGCTGACCACGGCAACGGTTGCCTCCACTGCCGCTGCCACCACCCCCAACGCTTGCTTCCTGCGCTACCTACTGGCTTCCAAAGCCTGCCCCAACTGCCGTCTGGGAAGCAACCTGGATCTGGCAGAAGCCAACTTCCAGGGTGCCGACCTCATCGAGGCCAACTTGGAGCGCGCTATCCTGACCGGCGCCGATCTCAGCGGTGCCTACCTGGTGGGAGCCAATTTGCCACAAGCCAGCTTGCGCGGCGCCAATCTTAGCGGTAGCTACCTGGAGGGGGCGGATTTGCGCGGTGCTGACCTGCGGGGGGCTAATCTCTCTACGGCGCGAACTTGCGCGGGGCCGATCTGCGTCATGCCAACCTGGTTGGAGCTGACCTGCGCTTTGCCCGCACCCAAGGCACACGCCTTCAGGGTGCTGTCCGGGAGTAGCGCAAAGAGCTCCCTCTAGGAGGAGTGTCAAGCGTGAAAGCCCACTGCGGATGGCGAGACTCGAACTCGCATGGCAAAGCCACACGCCCCTCAAACGTGCGCGTATACCAATTCCGCCACATCCGCGCTAGCTGGACTCCTGCTATCCTAGCAGCAAAAAGGCCGGGGTGTTAAGGGGCCGGCAACCCTAGTCCTCGGTCCAAAACCGCTCCGAGAGGTACTTGTCGGCCCCGTCGCAGAAAATGGTGACCACCACCCCCCTGGAAAGTTGGCGAGCCACCTCAAGGGCAGCCACCACATTGGCACCAGAAGAGATGCCCACCAGTAGCCCTTCCTCCAAAGCTAGGCGCTTCACCATCTTCTGGGCAGCTTCGGTGGAAACCTCGAGGTGCCGATCCGGCAAGCTGGGATCGTAGATTGCTGGCTTGAGGGCCGTGGCCATGTGCTTGAGGCCTTCGAGGCCGTGGAAGGGGGAGTCCGGCTGCATGGCAATGATCTGGATATCAGAGCGGTACTCCCGCAGGCGTCGCCCCACCCCCATGCAGGTGCCGCTGGTGCCTAGCCCGGTTACGAAGTGGGTGATCTGTCCCTGGGTTTGTTCCCAGATTTCCACCCCTGTGGTCTCGTAGTGGGCCTGCCAGTTGGCGGGATTGCTGTACTGGTCGGGATAGAAGTAGAGATCGGGGTTTTCGGCGTAGAGAGCGCGGGCTTTCTCGATGGCCCCATCGGAGCCGAGGGCTGGATCCGTGAGCACCAAGTCCACCCCGTAGGCAGCGAGGATCTTCTTGCGCTCTGGGCTAGCGTTGGCCGGCAGGGCCAGCTTCACCTTGTACCCCAAAGCCGCCCCTATCCAGGCATAGGCAATGCCCGTGTTGCCGCTGGTAGCATCCAGGATAATCTTGCCAGGCGTAAGCTTGCCCTCGCGCTCGCCAGCGCGAATCATGTTCAGGGCCGGGCGATCCTTGACCGAGCCGCCGGGGTTGTACCACTCTGCTTTGCCGTAAACTCGCACCGCTGGCGGCAAATCAGCAGTAACCCGCCGCAGGCGAATGAGCGGCGTCCGTCCCACCAGCTCAATGGGGCTCTCGACCGCAGGGGGCAAGGGGCGAGAAGAAAACGCACTCGGGTACAAGCGGGATCCCTCGCTAGACCAGCACTGGACTGGACAACCATTGCTCATCTTATCCCGGTGTTTGTCAGTTCCAGCCTCTTCTGGGCTTCCCCGGCTCCTTTAGCTAGACTCTAAGATGGGGGTTAGCAAAAAGCGCTTTGGGCAACAGCAGGATGCGGAGCGGCAGGGCAGAAATCGGCATTGTAACGGCGCAACAATTTGATCGCCGGCGAGGTCAGATCCACGTCTACGACGGCGAGGGCAAGGGCAAGTCACAGGCGGCTCTGGGGGTTGTGCTGCGTTCAATTGGGCTGGGGATTGAAAACTCGGCCCCTAGCCGAGTGTTGCTGGTGCGGTTTCTCAAGGGACCGGGCCGCACCTATGCAGAGGACGCCGCGATTGCCGCTCTGCAGCGGGGCTTCCCCCACCTTATCGATCAACTGCGCACGGGGCGAGGAGAGTTCTTCGGCCCCGACGAGATTACCAAGTTTGACCGCCAAGAGGCTCGCCGCGGCTGGGATGTAGCCAAGGGGGCGCTGGCGTCGGGGTTCTACTCGGTGGTGGTGCTGGACGAGCTAAACCCGGTGCTGGATCTGGGCCTGCTGCCTGTGGATGAGGTCGTCAGCACCCTCAAGCAAAAGCCAGAGGAGATGGAGGTCATCATCACCGGGCGGGGCGCCCCCAAGGAAATTATCGACCTAGCAGATCTGCACTCGGAAATGCGCAGCGTGCGGCGGGCGGCGGATCCCCAGAACGGACAGCCCCCCCTCAGCGGCATCGAGATCTACACCGGCAACGGCAAGGGCAAGTCCACCAGCGCTCTGGGCCGGGCTCTGCAGGCCATTGGGCGCGGCATTAGCAAGGATCTCTCCCACCGCGTCCTGATCATGCAGTGGCTCAAGGGGGGAACAGGCTACACAGAGGATGCGGCCATTCGCGCTTTGCGGGAGAGCTATCCCGATCTGGTGGATCACCAGCGCTGCGGTCGCGACGCCATTGTCTGGCGGGGCAAGCAGCAGGAAATCGACTATGTGGAGGCAGAGCGGGGCTGGGAGCTGGCTAGGGCAGCCATCGCCTCGGGGCTTTACAAGACCATCATTCTGGACGAACTCAACCCGACGGTGGATCTGGAGCTATTGGACGTGGAGCCCATTGTCGAGGCTTTGCTGCGCAAGCCGCGGGACACGGAGATCATCATCACAGGGCGCTGCCATGCGCCTCTGCCCTACTTTGAGCTTGCCTCTGTCCATTCGGAAATGGTGAGCCACAAGCACTACGCCGAGCAGGGAGCCGATCTGCGGCGCGGAGTGGATTACTGAGCAGGGTGGCGAGCGGTGCTGGATCAGATCCTGCAGCGAAGCGAGTTCCCCGACGCGAGGGCGCTGGCGCAGCTCTTGCTTGGCCTTTTCCAGACGGAGGTGTGGGTGGAGGGCAAGGAGCGGGTTCCCCAGGGCCCCCTGCTGGTGGTAAGCAACCATCGCAGCTTTTTGGATGCGCCGGTGCTGATTGCGGGGCTGGATCGGTCAATTCGCTTTGCTTGCCACTACTACCTCTCTCAAGTGCCTCTCTTGCGGGAGGTTGCCTTGGCTTTGGGTTGTATCCCCCTCCAGCAGGGATCGGGTTCACAGCTTGCCTTTTTTCGCCAGGCGCAGGCCACCCTGGCAGCGGGCGGGGCGGTGGGAATTTTCCCCGAAGGGGCGGAGCAGATGACCCGCAAAACCTTACCGCAGGAGGTGGGGCGGTTCCAGCCGGGCTTTGCCCATCTGGCCTTGGCTGCTGGCGTGGATCCCCTGCCAGTCCTGCCGGTGGCAGTGTGGGCCCAAGAGGAGTGGCGAGCAATCGACATCCCCATGGCTTTCTTCCGCTGGTTTGACCCCACAGAGCCCAGCTTTCAGCAGCCGGGGGGGCATCCGGTGGTGATCTACCGTCAGGTGGTGGTTCGAGTGGGATCCCCTCTTTGGGTGAGGGGAGCAAGGCGCTATACCTGCCGCCAGGAGCGGCTGCAGCTCATTCGGGAGTTAACGGCAGCCGCCCGCGAACAGGTGCGCTTGGGGTTGACAAGGAGATGGAAAGATTGAAAAGCAAGCCCACCGCCTCTAGTCCAAGCCGCCAGAAGCGGCCCCTGCTGCTCTATTTGCCGGGTATGGATGGCACGGGCAAACTGTTTTACCGGCAGGCGCAGGCTCTGCAAGCCGAGTTCCGCGTCCGCCCTCTGAGCTTAAACCATCCCGAAGCGGGGCATAGCTGGGAGAGCTTGGCCGATTGGGTGGGATCCCAACTGGAGGAGGGAGCCTACCTGTGTGGCGAGTCCTTCGGAGCTTGCCTAGCCCTGGCTGTAGCTGCCCAGCAGCCGGAGCGCTGTCGTGGCCTGATTCTGGTCAATCCGGCCTCCTCGCTGCGGCGCCGGCCCTGGTGGTGGGCAGGTCAGGTTCTCCTGCCCTTTTTGCCGCCGGGACTTTACCACCAACTGGCGGAGCGGGGGTTAGGGTTTTTGGCGGAGCTGGGCCAAATGGAGCCGCCGGATCGGGAGCGGCTGCGCCAGGCCGTGCACAGCGTTTCTCCGGAGGTGGCTGCCCATCGTCTAGCCTTGCTGAGATCCTTTGCTGTGGAAGATTTGCCCCTCGAGTCGATGAGGCTGCCAACCTTGCTGGTGGCGGGGGGGCGGGATCGTCTCCTGCCCTCGGTACAGGAGGGGCGGCGTCTGGCGGAGCGACTGCCCCAGGCCCAGGTGGAGATCTCGCCTTTAAGCGGCCATGCTTGCCTTCTGGAGCGGCAGATGAACCTGCGGCGCTACTTGCTCAAGCCCGATGGGGTCTTTGCCCCGCTACTGCTCAATTCCGCTCTGGCCCCCTGAGCAGCAAGAGGGAGCCCCACAGGTTTTCGATTCGCTCTTGGCAGAAGCCGTCTTTCCCCCCTCGATCCAGCCAGAGGGCTCTCAGGCCTGCCGCCTTGGCCCCCTCATAGTCTTCGCGGCGGCTGTCGCCAATGTGCCAGGCAGCGGCAGGCGGGATCCCCTGGGCCGCTAGGGCAGCCTGGAAGATGCGGGGATCGGGCTTGGCATAGCCCACCTGGGTAGAGAGAGTAAGGCTAGAAAAATAGCCATCCAGTTGCAGCGCCTGCAGCACTCGCACTAGACGGCTGTCGAAATTGGAGATTACCCCTAGCTGGATCCCTTCCTGTTGCAGGGCTTGCAAAACTGGCAGCGTCTCAGGATAGAGCTCCCAAGGGTCTCCTGCGGCAAAATGCTCGAACAGGTGGGCAAAAAACGCTGCAAAGCGCTCCTCCCCAAAGGCAGTAAGGGATCCCTCCACCTGGGCAAAGGTCTGGCGCACCACTTGATGCCACCAGGCCCGCTCCCACTCCTCTAAAAGGGATCCCGTCAAGCCCACGCAGGCGGGTGGCGGAGCACTGGCAAAAGCTTGGGCAAAGGCGCGATCCAACGCCCGTGGCTCCACGGCTACCCCGTATTCTGCAGCTATTTGGCTATAGACTTGGCCCACGCTGCCCCGCACCCGGAACAGGGTGCCGACGGCATCGAAAAAGATCGCCTTCGGCCTCATTGCTGGTTTTCGTAGCGCGCGTAGGCCTCGACAATCCGCTGGACTAGAGGGTGGCGCACCACATCTCGCTGGTCAAAGTAGCAGAAGGCCACCCCCTCCACCCCCGCTAGGATGCGCTCTGCAGCCGCCAGGCCCGACAGTCGATGCTTGCCCAGATCCGTTTGAGTGAGATCCCCGGTAACCACCATGCGGGAGCGGAAGCCCAGCCGAGTGAGGGCCATCTTCATCTGCTCAGGGGTGGTGTTTTGGGCCTCGTCCAAGATAATGAAAGCGTTGCTGAGGGTACGCCCCCGCATGTAGGCCAGCGGCACCACCTCGATGACTCCCTGGGCCATTAGCTGAGGCAGCTTGGCCGGGTCGATAAACTCAAACAGGGCATCGTAGAGAGGCCGCAGGTAGGGATCCACCTTTTCCACCAGATCCCCTGGCAAAAAGCCCAACTTCTCCCCCGCCTCTACTGCTGGTCGCGTCAGGATCAAACGCTCGTACTCGCGGTTTTGCAGGGCTGTGATGGCGACAACGGCTGCTAGATAGGTTTTCCCCGTGCCTGCTGGCCCAATGCCGAAGCAGAGATCGTGGGTGCGAATGGCTTGTACGTACTCCTGCTGGCGAGGCGTTTTGGGCCGAATGAGCTCTCCCTTGCGGGTGCGAGCCAAAACCCCTGCCTGCACTTGGCGATAGGCCTCAGCTTCTTGGTTGGAGAGAGCACGGAAGGCTTGTTCAGCATCGACTGCTGTTACAGGGTGCCCGGCTTGCCAAAGGGGTTTGAGCAATTCTAGCCACTGCCGCACCTGCTGCCGCTGTTGAGGTGTTCCCCTCAGATAGAGATCCTGCCCTCGCAGGGTAACCGAGGCGCCGCTGCAGCGGCTAATCCACTTCAAGTTAGACTCCTGCACGCCCGCCAGGGACATGGCCTGCTGGGGACTTGACAAAGAGATGATCTCGAGATCGGTGACAGCGGAGGAAGTCAAGTGGTTGTGCATGCCGTGGGCGCCGTGCACCCTAAGACCTGTTGAGACCTGTGATGGCGATCCTATCAGAAGCTCCGGCTAAAGCGCTCCAGGTTCTGGCCAGCCTCGGCAAAAGGCTTCTCGGACAGCAGAGTCCGAGTGTTCTAGGACACCAATTGGGAAAACTCGCCCTCCTCGAGTTCAAGGTTCAGCTTTTGCTAGCAACGGAGTTAAAAATATTGCAAGAAACCTTTTTCTTCTGAAATAGTCGTCGGTCATCAAGTAGAGCTAGTTTAGCCCAGAGGAGGCACAGCCTCTCGGTACGTTCCGCCATTCATGTCGTCGCGTTATATAAGGAAAAGGCATTGGGATCTGCTTTTTCAGCATTTTTGGTAAAAATTTGAGAAAGTCCGATCCGCTCTTTGAGTAACTTGGGTAAACTGGATTTGCTAGAGCTAGCAAGAGAAGGAATTTCCCAGAGAGAGCTTTACGAGAATCTAGAGTTGTTTTTTATCAGCTTGCCTTAAAACTTCTTAAGGCTTCACAATCACAATCTTGCCTTGCAAGGAAACAAGGAGAGAGCAATGTCTACCCAATTGGTTACGCCCGCTACGTTAGAGCTTCTGCAAGTGGATTTGACGCAAGTCCCTCCAGAGATTACCTGTGATGGCAGCGACTTGGACTGGAGCCAAGCCGTGGTGATCGAGGGCAGTCAGCCCCAAGAGGAAAATTTGCAGGGCTGGATTGCCTTCTGTGGCCTGCGGGTTAACCACGAGGCCGGCAATGTCCTGTACTGGCAAGGGCAGCCGCTGCGGGCCAGCCGCATTCGCTTTTTCGTCAGAAATGTAGCCTGGCGCTATGGCTTCTCTTTCTCCACCAGCATTCGCTCCCCTCTCGGCAAAGGGATCCCCACGCCTCCCGACTGGCGCTACCCTGGCCTTTGCCGCTACGGCCTGGTGCTGTTCCAGCCCAACGTCCAGTTGGTGGCCCGACAGGTCTGGGAATCCTCGCCCGAGCAGCCGCAAGAGGTGGATCTGGATCCCAACCTGGATATTGCCTTTAATGTCAACGCCGCCAAGGGCAGTTACAGCGGCAACAGCGGCAGCTTCGATATCTACGTGCAGGTGGTGAGCTAAGGGCAGCCAGGGATCCCCGCCGAGAACAGTTGCCGGCTGGGATCCCATCTTCTACAATAGGTGAGCTAGAAGTTGGCGCCCAGCTTGCCGCTGGCTCTGCCAGCTTGGAGAGGTGGCTGAGTGGTCGAAAGCGGCTTCCTGCTAAGAAGTTACGGGGCCCAAAAGGCTCCGTCGAGGGTTCGAATCCCTCCCTCTCCGTTGCCACAGCCAAAGCTAGCCACCTTTGCCGCTGACGGAGGGCACTGATGGGCCAGGGATGGCTTCTAAGTCAGTGGGGAGTGGCGCTTTGGCTCAATTTACTTCTCGTGGGGCTAGCCCTGCAGAGTCCCCAAAAGGCGCTGACCCGGGCTGGGGTGCTCCACGCAGGGCTGCTGGGTTTGTTGGTGTGGGGGGGCCTGGGGTGGCGGGGCTACCTGGTAGTAGCCGCCTATTTTCTAGTCGGCACAGCCGTCACCCGCTTGGGGATCCACCGGAAGCAGGCGCAGGGAATTGCCGAGAAGCGAGGAGGGGCGCGGGGCCCAGAAAATGTCTGGGGCTCTGCTTTGACCGGGGCGGTATGCGCAGTGGGATACGCTTTCTTTCCGCACTCCCTGTGGTGGTTGGGGTATAGTGCCAGCTTTGCAGCGAAATTGGCCGATACCGTCAGCAGCGAAGTAGGCAAAGCCTATGGACGGCAGACCTTTTTGATCACCACTTTTCAGCCGGTGCCTGCCGGCACCG
>Ga0079995_1078981_pt1 | contig 56462 bp, 48 predicted proteins | sample FaiFalFF_MnMetaG_2_FD_69198 | JGI IMG/M metagenome (GOLD analysis project Ga0079995, IMG submission 69198) | Freshwater microbial communities from Yellowstone National Park, Wyoming, USA - Fairy Falls C (FF_Mn_C) (SPADES assembly) (version 4) | ecosystem: Environmental > Aquatic > Freshwater >... | reverse complement strand
AAGCGATTCAACGAGTTTTACCGAGGCTGCCCAGTGCTCCAGGCACCGGAGCCGCATCGGTCGGCACGATTGGCGATAGTCGCTGCGGCGCGGCAAACACTGGCCAATGGCTTGCAGCTGCTCGGCATCGCTGCGCCCGAGGTGATGTGAGCCTTATCGGTCGAGCGATTCAGGGTGTCGGTGTCCCTTCCGGGGAAGGGGTCGCCTCGGGCGTGGTCGATTCCGCGGTCGGAACGACCGTCGGTACTGGTGTGTGCATCCCGTGCGGAGTGGGGGTTGCGGGCGGCAGCGTCGGGGTGAGTTGGGTTCCCGGGGTGGGGGTAGACGGGGTGGGTTCGGTTTCGACCGGCACAGTCTCGGTCGGTTGTGGCTGGGCCGGTGCCTGCACTTCGGGTGGTGGTGTCTGTACGGGCTCGACGAGATCAGGGGCCAATGGCTGAGCCGGTGGAGCGACCGTGGTGGAGCGAACACGCGGTCGCGGCTGACCCTCGCGGGGCGGGAACATTTCGTCGAGAATTGCCTGGATCGCTGGCCAGTTCGGAATGAGGTAGAAGGGCTGGCCCGGTTCCCAGTAACTGGTCGTCGCCTCGAGCAGCGTGAAGGAACGGATGCGCTCGCGCGGAATTTCGCTGCCGAGCTTAGCCAGGGCGAGTACTTGCTGTGGGCTCAGGTCGGTGCGGACCGTATCGGCGAGCGCGTCCACCAGCTGCGGAGCCTTGCGGAGCAGATCGAGCCGTAGTCCCTGCTCGCGCAGCGCACGAAGCACCTGCTGTTGCCGGTAACCGCGCGAGAAATCATTGTCGTCGTGCCTCGTTCGCACATAGCGGAGCGCCGTTCGGCCATCCATATGCTGGAGGCCAGGAGCGAAGTAGACGCGGGTGTAGTTGTAGTCTTCGCCAGGATACTCGTCGTCTTTGATCGGTGCTGGAACGTCGACGACGACGCCACCGAGCGTGTCCACGATACGGACGAAACCTTCGAAGTCGACCTCTGCATAGTAGTGAATCGGAATACCGAAGTTGTACTCGATCGTTGCCCGGAGCAAACCTGGTCCGGTAAGGGGCGAACTCATTCCGAGGGGATAGGCAGCATTGATCTTCTCTTGGCCATATCCCGGGATCGTCACGAGGAGGTCCCGTGGAATGGAGAGCATCCCGACGTCCTTGGTGAGTGGATCGATCGTCACCACGATGATGGTATCGGCGCGGGGAACGTCTCCTGCTTCGCGTCGATCGACTCCGAGCAGAAGCACATTGATGCGATCTTTCTTGTCCCAATCGGGCAACTGTATCGCTGGGTCGTTCGGTGAGACCAGAACGACTTCCGGTGTGCCTTGGGCATTGATGGTGACGTTCGCACGCGGGATGGGTGTCGTGAACACGCGCTGATACGCTCGCCAGCTGGCCCAGGCGAGCGGAGCGAGGTAGGCAGCGATGCCAGCAACGATGACGAGAAGGAGAGTCGCCGCAAGAGCGGGGAGGGAGACGCGCCGGCGCGACGATCGCGGCGGGACGCTCTCTGGAGCGTCGAGCGACTCGAAGGATCCCTGTCGAGCGGCTCGCAGTTGCCGAGCCGTGAATCGGGTCGGTGGAAGCGAACCATCAGGTGGACGATCGCTGGTCATGATTTCCCTCGGTTCTCAGCGAGCGCCGATGCGCCGGGCAGCAGTATAGCAGCCGTCCGGAAACGGGTTCCGGTTGACGCAGCAGCGGTTCCGCCCCATACTGGTGTCCGTACAGTGACCGTCGCGGTCGCCGAGCATCGAACGGGGGAGACACATGATCCTGTCGGATCGGGATATCATCGCCGCACTCAAGAGCGGTCGGATCAAGATCACTCCCGAACCGGACTTGGAGACGCAACTCGGTGCGTGCTCGATCGACCTGCATCTCGGTAATACCTTCATGGTGTTCGAGCACTCGCGCTTCTCCTACATCGACCCGCGGCAACCGCAATCGATCGGAGACGCGATGCGAACGATCGTGGTGCCGGACGGTGAGCCGTTCATCATGCAGGCCGGAGACTTCGCGCTGGCCTCGACGCGAGAGTACATCGAACTCGCTGACGATCTCGTGGGCCGACTCGAGGGACGGTCGAGCATCGCTCGGCTCGGCATTACGGTGCACAGCACTGCCGCGCTGTTCGAGCCTGGGTGGGCAGGCACCGCCACGATGGAGCTTTCCAATCTGGGACGCATGGCAGTCGCGCTCTATCCGGGCATGCGGATTTGCTCGTTTACGTTCGAGCAACTGAGCTCGCCGGCAATGGTTCCGTATCGGATGAAACGCGGGAACAAGTACGCCGGGCAAAAGGATCCCAAGCCCAGTCGCCTTGCCGAAGAACTCAGTCTCGAGCAGCTGCGTGGTCGATGATTCGCGTCACGGCTCCTTGGCTGGAGTCGGTGTCACGCCAGCCCGGTGATCCTCGTACCGCGCGAGGACGAAGAGCAGCGAGGAGAGCCGGTTCAAATAGGCGAGCAGATGCTCGTTGTGGATGTCACCATCATGGTAGAGTCGGGCGACGAGTCGCTCTGCTCGTCGTACGACGGTCCGCGCAAAATCCAGCGCCGCACCGGCTACCGTATCGCCGGGTAACACGAAATGGCGTCCGATCGGGACACGAGCGCCGATCGCGTCGATCGTCACTTCCAGACGTTGGACGTGCTCTGCGGTGATACGGTACTTCTCCTGCTCGATGCCGGGAGCGAAAGCCAGTTCTGCCATCATCACATAGAGGTCACGTTGCACGCGGATCAAGGCCTGCCGGGTTTCCTCGTCTTGGGCGAGAGCGCGGGCGAGGCCGATCGCACAGGTGGCTTCGTCCAGGGTGCCGAACGTCTCGGGACGTGGGGCATACTTCGGGACGCGACCACCCAGGAGGTCGGTATACCCCTGGTCCCCTTTGCCGGTATAGAGCACGGCGTGTCCTCCTCTCACTTCTCAGTCCGGTCGAGCGAACTGGCGAGCCGCGACGGTGATGAGCACCAGTCCTAAGCCGAGCACGATAGCTGCATCAGTGAGCGGATCCAGCGGGTGGCCGAAGAGCGTCACACCGAGCTGATCGATAACTGGTTGGGGAACGCCCGATGAGGAGAGGACGACGCGCCTGATGGCGTCGATACCGTAGGTGACCGGATCGAGGCGTGTCAGGATAAGTAACCAGGTGGGCAAATTGTTGAGCGGGTAGAGAGCCCCCGACAAGAAGAGCAGTGGAGTAACCAGGAAGTTCATGATCAGTCCGAACCCCTCTGTCGAACGCATTCGTGCTGCAATCACCAGACCGATGCTGGAGAGCGAGAAGGCGAGAAGAAAAAGAAGAGGGATCAAGAGGAGGATCGTACTGAGGGAGAGTCTGACGCCGATCACGGGGGCCAGGATCAGAAGGAGAAGCCCCTGGAACATCGCGGTCGAGCTTCCACCCAGGGCCTTTCCGATGACGATCGACCAGCGCGGTATCGGTGCGACCAGGAGTTCTTTGAGGAAACCGAACTCCCGATCCCAGACGACGGAAACGGCGCTGAAGATCGACGAGAAGAGGACCGACATGCCGATGATGCCGGGATACAAAAACTGCAAGTAGTCCGGTCCGAAAATCGTTCCGCCGAGATTACCCATCCAGGGGGAGAGACCTGCGCCGAAGATGGCCAAGAACAGCAGGGGTTGAGCGAGCCCGCCAGCGATGCGAGTCCGGTCGCGCCAGAAGCGAAGAAGGTCTCGTTGCCAGAGCGTGAGCACGCCGATCAAGGCGCGCAGAAGCGGTGAGGGTGGTCGGACTGGCTCGGTGAGTTCGATCGACGCCATAGCAGCGCGTCCTTTCGATCTTCAACGCCTGGCTCGTATCCGTTCGCGCAGCTGATCGAGGCTCGAGGGTTCTTCGTCGCGGATCTGTCTGCCAGTCAGAGCGAGGAACACATCGTCCAGGCTCGGGCGTCGCAAGCTGACAGAACGGATCGGTACCGAGAGCTGTCGCACCAACTCAGGAATCGTGGGGTACGGTGGGGTACGCTAATGGAACTGGGGTACGCCAGCGTAACATCCCGTGAAGACCAAAACACCCCCGCCGGCAACCTGGCCAGCGGGGGTGCATGATCGGCTACACTAGGTGCGCCGGGTCAGACCCATCCTGACCTGGCCAGGTCCCGGCGCTGCGCCACCAGCGGCCGGGACACTCTCTTTGGTAACGTGCACCCTACCAACCGAGACCGAGCGTAATAGCGCCGACGATCGTTGTCAAGAGGCTCACTGTCGCCGGATTTGTTTTCTCCACTCTAGGACGGTTGCGTGGGAGAAACGAATCGGCTACCCGTGCACCAGGCCGGGTGTCTTTCACCAGGGTGTTCCGACAACCTTCTCGTCGCCTGGTGGCATGGGGTAGCCGTACCCCACTGGAGCCACCGTACCCCACTGGTAGACCCTTCAGGGGTAAAGCCGACAAGGTTCCCCGGCCGACCATTCGACAGGCTTCGGAGGTGCACGTCCGAATTTTGGGGGTTTGACGGGGAATTATCATCAGGTTGCCGTCAGTGTAATGGGAAGACGGTGTCGCTGGTGCAGGATCATCGGCAGAGGCGTCGATCGACTTGGATTGACAACGGGGTTGGTCGGTGGTGAACCGGGGTGGGTGTGTCCAAGGTTGGACAGGTGTGAACCAGGGTGCGTCACCGGTCACCGGCTAGAAGTGACCGGTGATCGGTGACGTACCCTGGCAGGTTACCTCCCGGGGGGTGTTGTCCGGCGACGGGGGGATCGTTAACGATTAACGGCCCTAAAAGGGTGTTAACCGTTAACGGGGGAACACTGGTTGGTGCCGGAGAACGACCCCGGGGGTACCGGTTCAACGGCCGTGCTGTTGCTCCAGCCAGCGAGTGAGTTTCTCGGGATACGGCCGCTGCAGCCTGTCGTATAGTGCCTTCAGGCACGCCGGACAGCGATATTGAAACCCTTCAGCGGTAATCGGCTGGTGGCAATCGAGACAGGTCCCCGGGTCAGGCGGGTGGCCGTTTGTCTCCGTGACCAGGCTTCCCGGGGTGGCTTGGCCAGGTGTGTCTACAGGCATGCTCCGTTGACGGTAGGCCTTCATTTGACAAGCCCGGCTACAGTAACGTGCCGGTTGTCCCCGACCCGACCAAGCGAAGGACTGGCCGCACACTTCGCAGACGGCGTTTTTCGCATCGGGAAGCCAAGTGTGATGTTTTCCGGCTTCCCCAGCGGGGGCGTGTTCGTCATTTTGGGCTTCGGGACGCCAAGTGTGATGTTTTTCGTGCGTTTTCGTTTCTCCCACTATAGGTGTATTAGTGGGAGAAACGAATTCACTGGTTACCCCGCCATGGTCGTGCTCGTCGTTTTTGGCTTCACGAAGCCAAGTGTGATGTTTTTCGTGCGTTTTCGTTTCTCCCACTATAGGTGCATTAGTGGGAGAAACGAAACCGTCACCGTCCGGGTCGCCACCACCGTCGGCCAAGAACCAGCGATACGGGTCACCCTTCCGCCCGCTACCTACCCTGGTTACCCGACCAGCTGCTTCAAGTTCGCTCAGTCTCCTGCTCGCCGTGCCATGGGGGAGCTTGGTGGCCTCGACCAACTCGCCAGTGGTTGCGGTTCCCAGTTCGGCCAAGGCTTCCAGCAGCCGTTGGCGTTGAGCCTCGATGGAATAGGCTAGGGGTGTTCCTAACGACTCATACTGGCCATCGCCGTGCCACCGGATGACGACTTCGAACGGCTCGTAGCGGCTATAGACGGTCAGCACCCGCCTGGTATCTTGCAGGTCGTCTGGGACGTAGCGGCGCATCTCGATGATGATGTCAGCGAGGCCGGCTATCGCCCCACTCCCCCGGCCAGCGGTCGCCTGGAGGCCATCGGACTTACGGGGGTGACGGAGAAACAGGACGGCACAACCAGCAGCGGCTATTGTTTGGAGGGGGAGGAGTGCCGTCACGGTTTCTGAGGCGTCGTTTTCGTCCCGCACGCACCATAAGTTTGGCAAGCTGTCGACAACCACCAGGTCGTAACCGTGCTCGGCGACCAACCTGGTGATATGGCTGGTGAAGGCCAGCCACTCGGCGAGGTTCGGTCGCCCGCTGAACGGCCGGCTGATGATGTGGACATGGTCCCCCAGTGCCAACGCTTCTCGTCGCTCGAGCCACTTCGCCTTGGGTTCTTCGCTAATCACCAATGCACGGCCTGGTCGCACTACCCGGCCGGCCAGTTCGCCACCATCCGCCATTCGCTGAAGCAGGGCGGCGACGAGCGTCGACTTGCCGCTTTTCCACAAGGCGTAGAAATCGGTCAAGTGGCCCCTGGCCACATAACCCTCCCAGATCCACTCGGTGGCGGTCGTGGTGTCGGTGTCGAGTTCGCTGATGGGGACCGGCAGCCAACTGTTGGGGATCGAATTCGTTTCTCCCACGCCGCCCTCTATAGTGGGAGAATCGAATTCGTCCTTCCCGTCGGACCCGACCAGCTCGGGGTTTGGCTGATAGCGGCGGTAGACTCGCTCGACCAGCCGTTCCGGTGGCTCCTCGCCGGGTGCCGACCCCCACGGCGGGGTGCAGCGGCTGGCCGCCTCGGCCACGAGTCGAGTTGCCCATTCGAGCGGGACGCCGGCAGCACGCAACTTGCAGGCCAACCGGAACAGCATCTGGTTACGTTGGCCGAGGGGGACACCTGCAAGCACGCTGGCCACGTCGAGTGGTTCGACCTGGTGGTCGTTCTCCGTTGGAGCGTCCGGCCAGAGTAGGTCAGCCGGCTCCAGTCGCAAGGCCGCCTCCGGGTTGAAGGAGACCCACTCGTAATCCTGGGTGGCATCCGGCTTGTAGCGCCGGCTCGGTGGAGCGTAGACCAGGGAGCCGCTGCCTTTGGTGTCACCCCACGGGTTTTTTTGGGTCCGGACTGGCTGGCGACTGCGGCAATAGATATGCAGCCCGTTGCGCTGGCTTTGGCCGACCAGTCCTTGCCGCCAGCCGGGGTGGGTTGTATCGAGCCAGCGTTCGGCCTCAGCACGGTGTTGGTGCTCGATATCGAGGACCCACCAAAATCCGCCACCCGCTGCCGGGTGCCCGCAGACGACGGCGATGCCGTCAGCCTTCTGCCACGGCCACGCTTCGATTTCCTCAGGCTCCGGCAGACGGCGCTGGTACGGTTGCCAAAGAACCAACGGCCGTCCCCGATAGGCGGGAATGGCCGGCAAGCCCAAGGCCAGGTACTGTTCGGCGGCTTGGCGTAAGATATCAACAGTAATCGTCATCGTAGCCTCCCCGTTCGGTTGGGCGGCCAAGGGGTTATCCCTTGGCCGCTGGCTTGTAGTCGGGTATCAGCGGACCAGGATGGTCCTGACCGCATAGGGCCATTGCGGGTACGCAATGGGCTCGAAAAAACGCAACGGCACACTCAGCTCGTTCTCATCCGTGAGACTGCCTAGTCGGCCGACTGCGTCCAGCCGGATCCGGTAGGCCTTCTGTTGCCGGTCGAACCGGATGATCCAGTCCTTCACGCCAAGGTCGAGCAAGAATTGGTAGGCACTCATAGGGAGAGACGGCGTGCTGAACGGCCGGCCGGCATACGGCGTTCCGAAGCACAAGCTGCCATCAGGCGCTCGGTAGACCTTGCCGAGCGTGATGACACGACCGCTCTTGGACCACTGGACAGCTACTGGCGGTTGCAGTGATACTGTTGCCGTAGACATCCAAGCCTCCTTCTCTCTCTTGGCCGGTCGAGTGCTGGCACCACTCGGCCGGCTGTTCAGTCGTCAGTCACACTACGCACCGCTGGTTTGCTCGCTAGCTCATCCTGCGCCTCCTCTCTGGCTAAGGCCTCACGGATGAGCCGAAGCACTGCCTGGCAAATCGCCTGGTCGGCCGTGGCCAGGACCGGCTCAGGCTCGAGTCGGTCGCTTCGGAAGCGGGTGATTTTGACAACGAGCATCGGTGTACCTCCTGCATGACTAGACCCCGGCCATCGAGACCGGGGTCCTGTGATGGACCTTTCATTTACTTAAAACGCTTGAGCGGGTCTTTTGGTTGACAGACCCCCTAGGCAAAGTGTTCGGTATTTACCCCCGATTCGGTGCAGGCGTTCACCAGCCGCCAGCGATCCGTGGCAGTCATCCCCCCACCGACCGGTAGGCTGCAGCCGCATGCCAGGCGGGGACGGTCCGGGGTCGATGCCGGCGACCAGTGACCCCCGGCCAGGCGGGAATCCCCACCTGACCGGGACATGGTTCACACTTCCAGCGCCTGTGCCTGGTCGGCCAGTCCAGCCTCGGCCGGGTCGTACCCGTTCTGGACCAGCCAGGCTGCAGCTTCCGCTGGTGAGATCTCTTCCCACCGGTCGACCGTCCCTTGCCACTGGCTCCACCAGTGCTTGATCCAGCGCCCACCGGCCGTCCGGTAGAGTGCTTCGTGGTCCCACTGCGACCCGGTTGCCACCGAGATGCGGTTCCGGCCGTCCCAGACGGTTGCTTCGTCGAACCGTTCGGCCGCATCCAGGTCGAACCAGCGGCCAGTTCCGTCAGTCAGCGCTTGTCGTCGCATCGCCGTCCCCTTCCTCGATGAGTTCCTGCACGTCCTCGTCGCACGGCTCCACGGCCGGTGCCGGTAGAGCAGCAGTTCAGAGGCTGGTCAGGATGCATGCCTCGAGTCCGTAGAACACCCGTCGTCGCTCGAAGAGCTCGAGGCAGGCCTGGACCAGCCCCCAGTCCTGGCGGCCGACCGCATCACCCGCTATACCGAGCAGCCACCAATCGGGATAGGCCAGCGACCGGAAATGGTGCGATGCCAGATGGAATAGGTCGACGACGATATCCTGTGGCAGGTCGCTCAGCCGCATGCCCCGTTGCTCATCGCATCGATGGTTGGGGTCGTCGGCCAAGAGCCGGTCGATTTCCTCCAGCAGGCGAACCCGCTGATCGGGGGTGAGTTGTTGCACCAGTGCATCGATTTCGTCCATCGTTCGTCCTCCCGTTCACGCTGACGCCCCGGTCGGCCAGTGGCCGTGCTGGTGGTCCCCGTGCTCGGTCCATCGCTGCACCCCGTTCACCCAGCCAATACCCGCTCGATCGCCTGGGTGACCCGCCGGCCATCGGAGAGGCAGTGGGAATAGACCCTGGCCGTGATCGAGACATTCGCATGACCCAATTGCCGGCTCACCTCAGGCAGGGGAACACCGGCCAGCAAGGCCAAGCTGGCTGCGGCGTGCCGAAGCGAGTGGTGCCGGAGTGGGGGGACACCAGACGCCTTGCAGAGTCGCTTCACGGCAGCGGCGACCTGGCTAGGGGTAAGCGGTCGGCCGTCTGACCGGGGGAAGACCAACCCGTGTTCCTGCCAGGCCGGTCCAGCCTGGAGCTTCAGCTGTGCTACCAGTGCCTTCTGTCGCCGAAGCAGCCGTATCCCTTGTTCCCCGACGTAGATGGTTCGTCGGCCAGCTCTGGTCTTGGGTTCTACCTCCACCCATCGGCCGCCGATCCACTGGCCGGAGCGGACGACGCTGAGTTGACCAGTCTGGAGGTCGATATCCGACCAGCGGAGTGCCGTGATTTCTCCCCGCCGCAATCCGGTCAAAAGGGACAACCCCACCAGACCGGCGTAGGGGTCGTCGCTGTCCAGACAATGCCGGAACAACTTGGCCAAGGCATCGGCATCAGGCAACTCGACCGCTGGCGGCTGGTAGGCCGGTGCGACGACCCGATCGCAGGGATTCTGACCGAGAACCCCCCAGCGGACGCCCACAACGAAGCAGCGATGCAGGAGCCGAAAAACCCGGCTGGCCGATCGACCGGTAAGGGAATCGAAGAATCGCTGCAGACGGTCGGCACTGAGCTTCGTCAGCTGCACCCGGCCGATGTGCGGGTAGACGTAGCGCTCCAGGTTCCACCGATAGTCGTAATACGTCTTGGGCTTCCACCGCTTGCGTTCAGCCTGGAGCCAACGTTCGCACAGCTCTTGGACCGTCAGCTTCCCTGGCGGTGGTGGTTGGTCGATGGCCAGCTTGCGTTCCAGTTCGGCCAGCTTCTGCCGGACTTCCCGGTCCGTCCGGCCGTAGACACTGTAGCGTCGACCGTCTCGCTGCAGCCGAGCTTCGAACAAGCCGTTCTTGCGTCGGCGGATCGTGGCCATGGAACACCCCCTTTTTCGTCAGAGAGCGTCCCTGGCTGCTGGGGTATCGGTGGGGTACGGCATCAAGATGGCCGTGCTGGTGGGGAATCCTAGGAGCGGATCTGTCTGCCAGTCAGAGCGAGGAACACATCGTCCAGGCTCGGGCGTCGCAAGCTGACAGAACGGATCGGTACCGAGAGCTGTCGCACCAACTCAGGAATGAACGTGTCGCCTCGCTCCACTTCTACGCGGAGCGTCCCATCGACGACCAGGGGCTGGAGACCAAAACGCTCGCGCAGCTCCGAGGCAGCTCGCGCATCGTCGGCTGTCGCCAGGACGATGATGTCTCGGCCGACGCGTGCCTTCAGCCGGTCGGGCGTATCGAGTGCGATGATGCGGCCGTGATCGATGATCGCCACCCGGTCACATTGCTCCGCTTCTTCCAAGTAGTGCGTCGTCAGGAACAAGGTGACGCCAGTCTCGCGACGCAACGTTTCTAAATAGGACCAAATTTGTCGGCGCGTCTGTGGGTCCAAGCCGAGCGTCGGTTCATCGAGAAAGAGGATTTCGGGACGATGGAGTAATCCCCGCACCAGTTCGAGCCGCCGTTTCATCCCGCCAGAGAACGTGCGGACGAGCTGGTGGCGACGGTCCCACAGTTCGACCAGGCGGAGAAGCTGTTCGGCACGTTGCCGCCAGAGAGTACCCGGGACCCCATAGACGCGGGCATGCAAAGCGAGATTCTCCCACGCGGTCAGCTGGGTGTCCAAACTGGGATCCTGGAAGATGATGCCGATGCGTTCACGAACGCGGTGGGGGTCGCGGACAACATCATAGCTTGCGACACGCGCTCGACCACTGGTGGGGCGAGCCAGCGTGCAGAGGATGTTGATCGTCGTCGTCTTGCCAGCTCCATTGGGACCGAGAAAGGCGAAAAATTCTCCGCGTGCGACCGTGAAGTCGATCCCGGCAACCGCAGTGACGTCCCCGTACTGCTTGACTAGTTCGTGCACTTCGATCGCTGCTGTCATAGGCGGTCGCTTCCAGTCGATCGCTCGCTCACTCGTCGAAGTGTACCGCCCGTCAATGACTAAATGAGGAAGCAGGTGACTTCTCGAGTCGGGAGCGACCGAGCTCGACCCCCGAACCGTTGGTCAGCGGTGCACAGTGGAGACTGTCGCGGTTTTCCGTCGGTGCGCCGGTGCAAGAGGCAAAACAGTCTTCAGGGCTCGATCGGCAGTTGGGTTCCTCGAGCACGCAGTCGTCGACAGCGGGGGCGCAAAGTGTTCCTGTAAACCGATAGCAGGGCGAACGAATCGTCGCATCGAGCAAACGAACTGACGCAGTGCGCGACGAAGGATGGCTGGAGAAGGCTGAGATGGGGCGAAGCGAGTTGCTGGTCGAGGACGGGAAGGAGAGCCAAGTGCGCGTCGACAGCGCGCAGCCGGAGGCAACACCAGACGAAGTCGCTGGACAGCGTGACACTGATGGGCGGGGGCGCATCAGCTTCTGCTGTGGCAAATATCGGTTCATCGCCTCCGCATTGGAGCCAGCTGGCACCAGTTGCCGTCGCGGAAGCAATGCCTCCGTGCTGGACCTCGTTGTGGGAGCGTCTGAGCCATCCGCCCGACGGAGATCGCCCGCGCTGTGGAGTTACGTGCCGAGGGGCCCGACTGCTGATCCCGTGGGCTTCAGTTGATTGTGAGATCAACCGCGAACAGCGGATCGGAGGCTCGACCATTAGACCGCTCGATGGGTTGTGATGATGAGGGTTGGGAGCGCCTTGTTACGGCATTGTAACCCTTTTTGTCGACATGTAGGAGATTGTGTCGGTGGAGGAGCGGTAGACTACCCGGGGAGAGTAGGATGCAGTGGCGAATCCTCAGCGCCTGGTTTGCACTGCTCGTCGTTGGCGGAGCCAGCGCGATGCTTTTCTGGTCGAGCTTCAATCGAGTGGTCGGTGGATTCGGAACCGGGCGTGATTGGCTGGGACTGGTGGGCGGGCTTTTCGGTGTGCTGGTGAGCTTGGTCGTGGCTCGCTGGTATCTCCGGCGTACTGGTGCGCTGGTCGGTGGGATGGAGAAGCGTGCAGTGGGAGACACGGCAGGGGAAGGAACGGGAAGGAGGGGACAGCATGTCGGGCAGAGCCGGTCAGAAAGATGAGCGATCCGAGCAGCATCCGGTCGGAACGCTGTTTTTGACCCTGCTCATGCTGATCGTGATCGTGGGCATCTGGCTCACCGTCTATTTCGACATGCTGGGACGGGGGTGAGGGATGCGGATCGAGGCATACGAACGAATCTTCATGATCTTGGCTGGGCTGATGCTCGTGCTGGGTATCGTCGGGATCGGGATCGGTGCACTGGTCGCGGGGGTACACGTTCCGTCGCCGGCCGGGCGGATCGATCCGCGTGCACTCTCCACGACCCCACCCTTCGATCAGCCTGGCCTGCGTGATCTGGGTGGTGGCAAGTACGAAGCCGTGGTCATCGCCCGGGCTTGGCAGTTCCAACCCAATGAGATTCAGGTTCCCGTCGGGGCGACGGTGACATTCACGCTCGCCAGCCCCGATGTCATTCATGGTTTCGTCCTCACCGGCACGAACGCGAACGTCATGGTGATTCCGGGTCAGATCTCCCAGGTAACCGCGCGTTTCGACCGGCCCGGTGAATATCTGTGGATCTGCCATGAATATTGCGGCTTCGGGCATCACCAGATGTACGGGAAGGTGGTGGTGCGATGAGCGCGACAGCACGCGCGCGGACAGTGTCGGGCGGGGGAGCGGTCACTCACGAGGGAATCTTTCTTGCCGAACAGTTGTGGCCGATCAAGGGGCAACTGGTACTGGCGCTGATCGGCCTCGCGATCGGCGGGCTCATGGGCTTGATGCAGGCACTGGACCGTGTGGGCATCGTCATCTACAAAGCGATGCTCATGCAAACCTACTATCAAGGCTTGACGATCCATGGGGTCTTGCTCGCCTTTCTCTTCACGTTTGCCTTCAGTAACGCCTTCGTGTCGTTGGTGGCGATCCGTGGATTCGAGCGCCCCCTGGCGAGCACGTTCTTGGCCCAGGGAGCGTTTTGGACGATGCTGGTCGGGACGTTATTGGCCGCGTATGCAATCTTGACCAATCGAGCGACAGTCCTCTTCACCTTCTACGCGCCGCTGCGTGCGAGCTCCCTCTTCTTCCTCGGCGCAGCGCTGCTGGTCATCTCGACGCTGCTCACTGCGCTCAACCTCGTGCTCACGCGCCGTGCCTGGCAGCGCGAGCATCCCGGGGAACGCACCCCGCTGCTCGGTTTCGTGGGTGTGGTGACGTACGTGATGTGGGCGCTCGCCTCGTTGGGCGTGGTGGTACTCGTCGTGTTCTTCCTTTTGCCGTGGTCGCTCGGCTGGCTCAAAACGACCGATCCACAGTTCAACCGAATATTGTTCTGGTATACCGGACATCCGATCGTGTATTTTTGGCTGATGCCAGCGTACATTTCCTGGTATCTCATGGTTCCGCGTCAGGTTGGTGGTCGCGTCTTCAGCGATAGCCTGGTACGCTTGGCTTTCATCCTTCTGCTCGTCTTCTCGGTACCGACCGGACTTCATCACCAATATGTCGACCCTGGTGTTCCCGCGGTCATGAAGGTCGTCCATCTCTTCACGACGTTCTCGGTCGTCTTCCCGAGTCTAGTGCCGGCGTTCACGGTCATGGCTGCGCTGGAGGATGGTGGACGCGCCCGTGGTGGCACAGGGCTGCTCGGGTGGATCTGGAAGCTTCCCTGGGGTGATCCGAGTGTGGCTGCGCAACTCCTGGCGATGCTCGTCTTCATCCTCGGCGGGGCTACCGGCATCGTCAATGCGAGTTACAACCTGAATAATGTCGTCCACAACACGTCGTTCGTTCCTGGACACTTTCATATGACGGTCGGCACGGCCGTTACGCTCTCCTTCATCGGCATAAGCTACTGGCTCATTCCCTTCTTGACGGGGCGCGAGCTCATGGGGCGCCGTCTCGCACTCGCGCAGGCGTGGCTCTGGTTCGTCGGTGTCTTGCTTTTCGCCCGCGGGCAGATCGCCGCTGGTCTCCTCGGCGAACCTCGGCGGTCGTCGATCGGCGAAGCTCCCTATCGTGATCTCATCAGTGCTGGTTTGGACAACTGGCTGACGGCGATCGGTGGTACGCTGATGGTGATCAGCGGCCTCCTGTACTTCATCGTCGTCCTGTGGACGGTCTTTGCTGGTCGGCGTCTCACTCAACCGCTGGAGATCCCGGTTGCTGAAATGCGCTTCGGTGCGCGGGAGACTTCACCGCGACTGGACCAGCTCGGCTTTTGGTTCTTGATCGCAGTCATCCTGGTGGCGATCGCGTACATTCCGACTATTCTCCTCTATCTCCCCCTGCAGAGCGTTTCGCCGCCGATCAAGGTGTATTGAAGGGCATTCGGGCGACGGGCGAGGGGCGGTGAGTTGCTCACCGCCCCTTTCTTCATTTTCTCATTGGTTCGCGCAGTGCAGGATCAGAAGAGCAGTTCAGCCGCTCTCGGCTCGCGACCGCTTCTGGATAGCGAGTCCTGCCAGGTGCTCTGCTGGGTTTCGCCCTCTTTTGACAACGTGCTTCCGGTACCTCAGTCGAGACGTGTTCGCGTGCGGGTCACCTGATGTGCGAGTGGACACCAGTGAAAACGACCAGTTATCCGCGATCTTCAGGAGCGCCGCCCGGCCATGACGATGCCCCAGATGCTCGGCATCTCGCCAACGGGAACCTCGATCAAGATGGGTCGGGGATCCCGAACGGCATCGGCGACGATGTCGCGAAGGGCTTCTGGAGTGGAAACGCGCACTCCCTCGATACCGAAGCTGTGGGCGAGCGCGACGAAGTCCGGATTGTAGAGCTCGGATGCGATGTAGTGCCCACCGAATCGTTCCTTCTGGATCCGGCGGACGTTCCCAAAGGCGTTGTCGTTGAAGACGACCGTGATCACGTCCAGGCGATGCTGCACCATGGTAGCGAGCTCAGGCAGGTTGTACAGAAATCCTCCATCGCCGTTCAGCGAGAGAACCGGCCGATCAGGGTTGCCCGCTTTCGCCCCCAAGGCTGTCGCGAAGCCGAAGCCCAGAGTCCCCTGATATCCCGACGTGATGAAGGTGCGTGGTCGATAGACCGGGAAAGCGTTCCACGTCCAGTAGCCGACCTGGGTACTCTCGCTCACCACGATGGCTTCTTCGGGGAGCGCCTCGCGGAGCGCCATTGCGAACGATGCTTGGGGTTGGACTTCCCAGAGCAGATCGAACACTCGTTCCTTGAGAGCGCGCAGTTCTGCCCGTCGCGAGTCACGTTTTTGGTTATAGAGCGGAACTCGCTCCAGGAGTGCCGAAAGCGCTCGTTTGGCGTCGGCGACGATGCCGATCGTCGGGGGATAGTTCCGACCGATCTCGTCCGGGTCGATATCGATCTGAATGACCGCTTGGTGACGAGGTCCCCAATCCGAGGTCGCTGGCTGGAGGAAGCGGGAGCCGACGATGAGTATGACATCGGACTCCGGAACGAGTTCGCGGGCAGCGATGATGTTGTGGGCGAGGTCATGCCGGTCGTCGAGGGCCCCTTTCCCGTCCATCGTGAGGACGACCGGTGCTTCGAGGAGTTCGGCCAGCGCCCGCAGTTCTTCCCAGGCTTCGGCGGCGAGGATACCGCCACCCGCGAAGATAAGCGGTTTTTGGGCCGTACCCAGGAGTTGGGCGGCCCGTTCGATCAGCTCGGGATCCCCGTCAGGTGGGAGAGGACGTGTCGCTGCAATCGTTTCCACCTCAGCAGTCGCCTGCAGCACATCGGGTGGTATTTCGAGCGCAACGGGCCGGGGGCGTCCGCTCCAGAGCTGAACGATCGCCTCATGGGCGAGTGCGGGGATTTGGCTGGGATGCATCGCTCGGGCAGCCCATTTCGTGACCGAGCGGAGCGCCTCGAGCTGACGAGGAATCTCGTGGAGAAACCCTCGCCCCTTTTCGATCTGGTCCGAAGGGATTTGTCCGGTAATGCAGAAAACGCGCGAATTGCAGGCGTAGGCCGTGGCCAGCCCAGCCATGGCGTTGAGCACGCCTGGGCCGGGAACGACCAAGCAGACGCCCACCTTGCCGGTGGTGCGAGCGTAGCCGTCGGCCATGTAGCTCGTGGCTTGTTCGTGTCGTGTGTGGATGACGCGAACCCGGTCACGTGCCTCATAGAGGGCATCGAAGGCCCAGTCGAGTTGGACGCCGGGAAGTCCGAAGACGATCTCGATCCCTTCCTCGAGTAGTTGCGCGACCAGCGCCTGACCTCCGGTCAGCACGGGCATTGCGTTGCTCCTCTCGCACGTCGCATTCGACCCGAACGACGATATGTGCAGCGCTGCGTCGCGTCATTCTGGCCAGCGGTGCCGGGAAACGATGGCGTGGCTGACTGCGCCACGCGCTTCATTCTAATGCACGGAGCAGGTTATTCGTTCCATAGTTTTTGGTGCCCGCTGGTACCGTCGCCGCTTGCACGGGTTCGCTCGTTGTCGGGGAGGGCTCGCTCGTCAGCCTGGAGAAGGTAGCCACTCGATCGCGGAAAGGAAACCGAGAAGGAGCTCGTTGAAGGCATCGGGGTTATCGACAGGCGCACCATGTCCGGCGCGAGGAACCTCAGCGATCTGCGCGTGGGGAAGCAAGTCAGCGAGGGCGAAGATCGTCCGGCGATAGCCTGGCTGGGTCTCGGCGCCATAGACGAGGAGCGTGGGGCAATCGATCGCGGCGAGCGGAACCGGACCGGGGTCGAAGGCGAGAACGGCATCGATCCAGGCTGGCGTACTGAAGATATTGCGCCGCCACTCCTCGAGTCGGCGCTGACCGGCCTTCTCTGCCCAATTCGATCCGAGGCGGGGCTCGAGGAAATGGGCCAAGGCTTCCTCGATCCGGCCTGCTGCCAAGAGTTCGCGAACCAGGGCAGCCGAGTGCCGGAGCCGCTCACGCTCTTCTTCTCCGGCGAGTGCTGGAAGAGAAGGTTCGACGAGGACCAGCCCATGAATGCGGTGGGGACGCATCAGGGCCAGGGCGAGCGCGATGGTCGCACCCAGGGAGTTGCCCAGGACGACCGCACGATCGATTCGTTCAGCGAGCAAGACGGACTCCACGTCGAGGGCGGCTTCTTCGATGGTCTGATGCGGCATGGGCGGCGGGCTGTTCCCATGCCCACGCAGATGGGGAAGCAACCACTGGAACTGTGGAAGCCGAAGCACTTGGTGAACCCAGTTGGACGTGCCGACGAGCACGCCGTGCAGGGCGAGGATCGGCGGGCCGGCCGATCCGACGCGCCGCTCGTACGCGATCTTGGTGCCGTTCGGTGTAGTTGCCCACGCCAGTTCGGTGACGCTCATCGCGTTCAGCCTTCGAGCAGCAGGCGTTCTGGGTCCTCGATGAGTTCTTTCACGCGGACGAGGAAAAGCACAGCTTCCCGACCGTCCACGATCCGATGGTCATACGTGAGGGCAACGTACATCATCGGGCGAATGACGATCTCGCCGTTGACCACGACCGGTCGTTCCTCGATCTTGTGCATCCCGAGGATGCCGACCTGAGGGGGATTGAGAATCGGGGTCGAGAGGAGAGAGCCGAAAACGCCGCCATTGGTGATCGTAAAGGTTCCACCGCTGAGTTCCTCGAGCGTCAGTCGTCGTTCCCGTGCCTTGCGGGCGAGTTCTTCGATCTCGCGCTCGATCTCCGCGAACGACTTACGGTCCGCGTCGCGGACGACGGGCACGACGAGTCCTTCATCGGTCGCGACGGCGATTCCGATGTCGTAGTAATATTTGACGACGATCTCGTCACCCTGGATCTCGGCGTTCAACAAGGGGAAAGCTTTCAACGCACCGACGACAGCTTTGGTGAAGAATGACATGAAGCCGAGGCTCACGCCGTAGCGTTCCCGGAACTGCTGGCGCCACCGGTTGCGAAGGGCGACCACGGCACTCATGTCGATCTCGTTGAAGGTCGTCAGCATCGCTGCGGTGTGCTGGGCCTCGACCAACCGCCGGGCGATCGTCTTGCGTCGCTGGCTCATCCGAATGCGTTCTTCGCGGCGTCCGGCAGCAGAGAAGGGCAAGACAACCGGTGCCTCCGGTGGTGTGACACCTGGTGCCGGTGGTGCGGCTGGCGGTGGGGCCGCTGCGACTGGCTGGGGAGCCGCACCGTCAGCCGGTCGGGCGGCTGCTCCACGCTGAGCAACGTAACGGAGCACGTCCTCCCGAGTGACCCGACCACCTTCGCCGGAAGCAGGTACCTCAGCGAGGTCGATACCGTATTCCTCGGCCAGTCGCCTGACAGCTGGCGTCGCCCTAACCGCTGGTCCGCCGGCGGGTTGCGCCGGTTGCGACGCTGCGGCTGTCGTGACCTCGGGCAAGGGAGCTGGCTCTCGTGCTCTGCCCGCTTCGGCAGGGGTTTCCTGAACGGGAGCAGTCACCTGCGCGGTCTCCTCGATCAGTGCGATGACCTCGCCGACGGTCACCGTTTCTCCCTCGCGCTTGAGGATGTGCTGGAGAACACCAGCTCGATCCGCTGTCACTTCGACGTTGACTTTTTCGGTTTCCAGCTCGACGAGCACGTCTCCTGGGTTGACCGGATCACCTTCGCGTTTCCGCCAGGCGCCGATGACTGCCTCGACGATCGACTCGCCCATCTGCGGCACACGAACCTCGATAGCCATCGTCTACCCTCGCGTTCGGTTCATGCCGGAACAGCAGGTTCAGGTACGCCAGCGAATGCTTCGGCGATGATCCGTGCCTGCTCCTGCTCGTGCATTTCGGCGAACCCTTCAGCCGGACTTGCACGCTCTGGCCGACCGATGTACCGCAGAGTCCGCCCGTTGAGCAAGGGTTGCAGACGCGGTTGCATATAGGTCCATGCTCCCATATTCTTCGGCTCTTCCTGCAGCCAGACGACATCGCGCGCATTGGGATACTGCCTGAGAATCGCTGCGAGTTCATCACCCGGGAAGGGATAAAGTTCCTCGACGCGAACGATGGCCACATGGCTGGCGGTAGCGGCGAACTGGCTCGTGACCAAATCGACGTAGACTTTGCCGCTGCACAAAATGAGTCGCGTCACGTCATCCGGCCGTTGGCGGGCGGTGGGGTCATCGAGAACGGGCTGGAATCGGCCCTCAGCGAGTTCGCGCATTGGTGACATGGCACGCGGATGACGCAGGAGACTCTTCGGCGTCATGACGATGAGCGGACGCGGGTCCACCGTGCGCAGGATGGCCTGGCGTCGTAGCAGATGGAAGTACTGGGCAGCTGTCGTGCAATTGGCGATTCGCACGTTATCCTCGGCAGCGAGCTGGAGGAAGCGCTCCAACCGCGCGCTCGAGTGCTCCGGGCCCTGGCCTTCGTAGCCGTGTGGCAAGAGGAGGACGAGCGCCGAGCGCTGGCGCCACTTGGCCCATCCACTGACGATGAACTGGTCGATGATCACCTGCGCCACATTGGCGAAGTCGCCGAACTGCGCTTCCCAGAGCACGAGCGCATCCGGAGCCTGGACGCTATACCCATATTCGAACCCGAGCGGGCCAGCTTCCGAGAGCGGACTGTTGTACACGGCGAAGCTCGCCCGAGCTGCCGGCATCTGCTGGAGCGGAATAACACGTTCCCCTGTCTCGAAGTCGTAGAAGGCAACGTGCCGCTGGCTGAAGGTGCCGCGAATAGTGTCCTGGCCAGTGAGGCGAATGGGTATCCCCTCGGCCAAAAGCGAGGCGAAGGCGAGCAGTTCCGCGTGGGCCCAGTCGATCACCTCTTCGCGCTCGACGACCTCGAGCCGGCGCTGCAACTGCCGACGCAGTTTCGGATTCAGATTGAACCCCGCTGGGAGCGTGTGTGCTTGACGATTGAGTTCCTTGAGCGTTTCCAGCGGTACGGCGGTCGCGATCGTCGGCAGCGTGGGTGCACCTGATCCGATGCTTCCGTTCACCTGATCGGCTCGTTGCGCCCGGGTGAGAACTTCTTGGCGGAGATGCTGGAGCTTACCGAACAGCTCCTGCTCGAGAGCAGCTGCCTCGTCTCGCGTCACGATTCCTTCGGCGACGAGTCGCTGGGCCCAGAGTTCACGAACCGTTGGGTGTTCCGCGATCCGGCGATACATCACCGGCTGCGTGAAGGTCGGCTCGTCGCCCTCGTTGTGACCCCACCGACGATAGCCGATCAAGTCGATCAGAACATCCTTGTGGAATCGCTGGCGATAGGCGAAAGCGAGTCGAGCGGCGGTGAGGCAGGCTTCCGGATCATCGGCGTTGACGTGAATGACCGGGATTTCGAAACCGCGGGCAGGATCGGAGGCGTAGAAGGTCGAGCGACCTTCTTGCGGTTCGGTGGTGTAGCCGAGCTGATTGTTCACGATGATGTGAAGCGTTCCGCCAGTCGCGTAACCAGGAATACCGCTCATGTTGAGCGTTTCGGCAACGATGCCCTCGCCAGGGAAAGCAGCGTCGCCATGGATCAAGATAGGTAAGCAGGCATCGACGTCCTGTTCGGGTGCACCCGGTCGGTCGCGTCGTTCCTGGAGAGCGCGTGCCATGCCCTCGACGACGGGATCGACGAACTCGAGGTGACTGGGGTTATGGGCGAGAATGACCTGGAGTTGACCGGCGGCACGGATACCGCCCATGTGGTACTTGACGTCGCCCGTGTAGCCGAGGGTGCCGCCCTCGGTGAGGGCGACAGGTTCCCGGTGATCGAGACCCATGAACTCGGCCAGAATCTGCTCGTACGGCTTGCCCAGTACGTGGGCCAGCACGTTCAGGCGGCCGCGATGCGCCATGCCCATCGCGACTTTCGGGATACCCGTCTCGGCGACCTGGCGAAGGATCTCGTCGAGGATCGGCACGAGCGTATCGGTGCCCTCGATCGAGAAACGCTTCTGCCCGACGAAGGTTCGGTGGAGGAAGCGCTCGAACACCTCCACCGCGGTCAGCCGCTCGAGTAGCGCACGCTTCTCCGTTGGTGAGAGGCGAACGCGATAGCGCTCGGACTCGATCGCTTCCTCGAGCCACTCGCGCTCGGTGCGATCCTGCAAATGGCCGTAATCGTAGCCGATCGTCCCACAGTAGATCTCACGCAAGCGCTCGATCGCTTCGGCTGCATTGCGAGCACCCTGGGCGGCCGGCCCACCGACTAACGTGGCTGGGAGATGCTCGAGGTCCTGCGATGTCAGCCCATGGTAGGCTGGGTCGAGTGCGGGATCACCGGGTGGCGGGCTCCCCAGTGGATCGAGGCGTGCAGCACGATGGCCGCGGTGACGGATCCGTTGCGCAAGCTGAACGACAGCAGCGACCTTCGTAAAATCGAATGCCGGCCCTGCGATCGCAGCGGCCGGCGACGGAGCAGCGAGCTGCTCGAGATGAGGTCCCCACTGCTCGAAGAATGCCTGCCACTCCGGCGTGACGGCCGTCGCATCCCGACGGTAGACCTCGTACAGTTCCAGAATGTAACCAAGGTTCAGGCCGGTTAGCCGCTCGAGTGCCTCTTGCTGATTCACCATGGCACCCACCCACCTCGTCGCTTTCGCTTCGGCACCGAGACTCGGGACACTTCGCCAGGTTCTCGGCCGCATGCCACCGAGCCTGTGGATGCCGCATACCAATGATACTCCTCGATGCACCGCTACGATGTTGGATCATTCGATTATTCTGGACGAGGCATAAGGATTGTTTTTAAGCCGAGTGGAGAGGTAGGACGGCCTCACCGTTGGCGAGAGACACGACCCGCTCCGGGGTATAGACAGTCGCCGGATGAATCGCGTGTACCATGGCCGCGACGCGTAAAGAGGCCAGGTGGGGATCCTCGCGCGTTCGCGCTTCGAACCGTTCCCAAATGTCATCGGGAAGCCTTCGCCGCAACTCGAACGTCGTAAACGCAAACATGGGAAGAAGATCATCGTCTCGTCGGCTGGCATAACGAGCGAGTGCCTGCTGGAGATCGATGCCCTCGGTCTGCACCCGAGCGAGTTCCTCAGCGAGCAACCAGGCGCTGCGCGCTGCATTTCCCATACCTTGCACGCTATGCGGGTCTTGATGACAGCCAGCGTCGCCGACGAGCACCCAGCCGGTGCCAGAAGCCTGGCGGAGGAAATTCGGCAGGTGGCCCGTACCGCGGATCGGAGCGACTTGGCGTGCCGCAGCGAACCTTTCCCAGACCTCAGGGATACGGCGGAGTCCAGCGAAAAAGTGGTGGGTGACATCGCGGCGGAATGCCGGGAAGGCCCGGTGCTCCACCCCGTAGCCGACGAGCGTGAGACCAGCGTCGCAGGGGAAGAGGAAAGCAGCGGCGTACTCTGCTCCGATCTCTGGATAGTCGCCGCGATAGGCGAGCGCAGCCAAGTCGCTGTCCCATGGTAAGTCGTCGACGTACGTGTAGTACCAGGCGAAGAGGGGAGGAATCTCCTGGAGAACGGGTGCTCCGACCTGGCGGGCAACAATCGAATCCTTTCCATCGGCTCCGATCACGAGCGGTGCCGAGGCGAGCCATTCTTCGCTCCTCGTCTCGACGACGACATCCCATCTCCGATCGTCCACCCGACGGACGGCAGTTACCCGAGCACTCGTCAGTGCGGTCACGTTGGAAAGCGATCTCACTGTCTCGAAAAGCGCGGTATCGAGCACGTCGCGGCGAATGCACAGGGCGAAGTCGAACTCCCCTGACTCCGGAAAAGGTGCGGCCACGTAAGGAAAACGGAGCCAGCGAAGACGTGGTGCTCCGATTCGGAGAACTGGCTCCAGAAGACCAGCTCGCTGGAAGGCATGCAGCGTATCGCTGAAGAAGAGATGGGTCGAAAGCGTCGGGCGTGGAAACCGCGCTCGTTCGATGAGCAGGGTCGACCACCCGAGCTGTGCCAGGGCAGCGGCAGTGACGCAGCCAGCGATCCGGGCTCCCACGACGATCGCATCGAATCGACCTATCTGCTTGGCCATACTCCGCTCGCTGCTTCTGGAACCGAGCCGATCCAGTCGAATAGAGGGTTATCGGCTCCGTCGCGGTATTGAGTATGCCCCCGAGGGCGAGTGCGCGGGCGTCTGTATCGAGCGTGGCCGAGGTGCTTTCGGTCGTCGCTCCTTCTTGGACTACAGCGTCTCGTGGCGACTGTGGCACGCGCTGATGATGGAGGAGACATCGCGCGCCGCACCGGCCGTGATGGCACTTCGAGTCACGTTGGAAGGGGAGTCCTGCCGGCGAGCGCTGCAGTGCTCATCGAGTCGACTGGGGGAGGTTGCGACCATCGAGTCGGAATGCAGGGCTGCTCCATTGCCAGTTCGCTACTCGCAGCGTACACTGGGCTGAGCCAGACCGGTCATTCCTGACCGGATCTGGGCATCGAGAACGGGACGGCAGAAGCGGTGGACGTGTCGAGTCCGAGTCGCCACTCCAACGAGTTCCCCGGCTGACCCCACATGGCGCAGACGCGACTCTCCGGGGTGGCCGGGTGAGACCAGCCACAACGGAGCAGGTCGCTGGTGCGCCGAGCGTTCCCTCGGCCCGAAAGGTTCTTACATCGCGAACGATGAGAGCAGCCGCGTCGTGCTGTCGTCGAGCGGCGGGACGCACGAGAGCTGGATGAGTCTCTCAGACGGCGAGTTGCGGCGACATCTTCGGCGGAAGCTGGGAAAGGAGACCGCATGGCCACGGAAATGGACATCCAGATGCAGCTCCGCTCACTTCTCCAGCGTGGAGAACGGGAAGCGGTCGAGGATCTCTTGTGGGAACTCGTCGAGCAACGGCAGCTTTATGCTGTTCTCCGTGAGCTGGAGCCCTTCGAACTCGCGCGCCTCGCCGAACTCCTCGGCGACGAGACGTTCGGGGAGTTCCTGGCTGAGCTGGATCCGAGCGATGCGGCTAGTCTGCTCGAACGGTTGAGTTCGCAAGAGGCAGCGGATGTCCTGGAGGCGATGGCCCCTGATGATGCGGCCGATGTCTTCGCCCGTCTCGATCCCGACGAGGCCCGGCAGATCCTCGTCGAGATGGAACCGCTCGAAGCGCAAGAGCTGCAGGAGCTTTTGAGCTATCCGCCCGAGACTGCTGGCGGGCGGATGACACCCTCGTACGTCGCTTTATTGCCGGATGTCCGCGTTGACCAGGCGATCGCGGCGCTGCGGAAGGTAGCTGCGGAAGTCGAGACGATCTACTACGCCTATGTCGTCGACGAAGCGAATCACCTCTTGGGCGTTGTCTCCATGCGTGATCTCGTGTTGAGCCCGCCCTACCGGACTGTGGGCGAGATCATGACGCGTGACATCGTGAAAGTGCGCGCCACCGCCGATCAGGAGGAAGCCGCGCGTTTGCTCGTCGAGGAGGGGCTTTTGGCCATACCGGTCGTGGATGATGAGGATCGCTTGCTTGGCATCATCACGGTCGACGATGTGGCGGACATTTTGGAACGCGAAGTGACGGAAGACATCGAGCGGTTGGGTGGTTCGCAACCGCTCGAGGTTCCGTATACCCGGGCGACGCCTTTCTATCTGTGGCGGCGACGAGTTGGTTGGCTGCTCCTCCTGTTCGTCGCTGAAATGTACACGGGGACGGTTCTTCGCCATTTCGAGCAGGAACTCGAAGAAGCGATCGCTCTCGCCTTTTTCGTTCCTCTGTTGATCGGGACTGGTGGAAATGCTGGCTCGCAAGTCGTCACGACACTCGTGCGAGCCATGGCGGTCGAAGGGATCGGTATCCGCGATTTTTTCCGCATTTTCCCCAAAGAATTCATCGCTGGTCTCCTGGCGGCTGTTGTTATGGGTACTGCCGGCTTCCTGCGTGCGGAAATTCTGGGTGTGGATCCGGCGATTTCGTTGACGGTGGGCGTTGCGCTCTTCTGCATCGTGCTTTGGGCAGTGACGGTCGCGACGCTCTTGCCGCTCCTCTTGCGTCGACTCGGGATCGATCCGGCGGTCGTGTCGTCGCCGTTCATCGCGACGCTCGTCGACGGAACAGGCCTGGTCATCTACTTCAATGTCGCTCGCATCATCCTTGATCTACACAGTTGAAGAGTACCGCCGTATGCTTACGCGGGTTCCTTTCGGAGGGGGCACTATGGAGCGTGTGCGCGAACTGGAACCTGGGTGGTACCTCGTCGATCTCCGATTCCAAGGTGTGGAGAACGTGATCGCCTCATACCTCTTCGTCGGTCGTCAAGGAGTAGCGATCGTCGATACTGGGCCGAGTACGACGATCGAGCGTCTCGTAGCAGCGCTCCAAGAACTGGACGTTCCGCCCGAGGCGGTCCGGCATCTCGTTCTGACCCATATCCATTTGGATCATGGCGGAGCAGCTGGGCACCTGTTGGAGCGGTTTCCGAATGCGCGTGTCTATGTCCATCCGCTGGGTGCGCCGCACCTGATCGATCCGACTCGCTTGTGGGCGAGCGCTGCCCGTATCTATGGCGATCGTATGGAACTCTTGTGGGGGTCGATTCGCCCATGTGCTGCCGAGCGAGTCGTGGTCGTCGAGGACGGGGAGGCGATCGACCTGGGTGATGGGCGCCGATTGCGGGCATTGGCGACGCCAGGACATGCCTCGCACCATCATGCCTTGCTGGATACCGCCACTGGTTCCGTCTTCGCTGGCGACATCGCTGGTATCCGGATCAGCGCGCTCCCCTTTGTCTTTCCACCGACCCCGCCACCGGATATCGATCTCGGACAGTGGCGTCGGAGTATCGAGCGCCTGCGCCGCCTCCAACCGAGTCGCCTCTACCTTGGTCACTTCGGACCAGTCGAGGATATCGATTGGCACCTGGACGATCTCATGGCGAGGCTCTTCCTCTGGGCAGGATGGATCGGGGCGTTGCTGGAGCAGGGCCTGGATGCGGAAACGATCGCCGAGCGATTGCAGGAGCTGACGGATGGAGAGTTCCATCGTCTCCTGGGTGAGCGTGCGCCGGTTACTGCGTACCAGTGGGCGTCCGGTAGCTTTCGCATGACGGTGGATGGGTACGTCCGTTATTTCCGGACGCATCGGCCATGGGCGAGTGGTTCATGAGGACGCAGAGGACGATGAGCGCGCCGTCGTTGCAACGACGGGCCTACCGTTTGATCATTCTTTTGGGCCTCGTCAGCCTTTTCGGTGATATCAGCTACGAAGGCGTTCGTGGTGTGACGGGGCCGTACCTGGCATTGCTCGGCGCGAGCGCAGTCGCAGTCGGGCTGGTAGCCGGTCTCGGCGAGTTCGCTGGCTACGCGCTGCGCACGGCATCGGGGTATCTAGCGGACCGCTTGCGCCTGCACTGGTTGTTGACGGTCGTTGGTTACGGTTTGATCGCCACGTTACCTTTGCTGGCGCTGGTTCACCGTTGGGAACTCGCTGCGGCGTTGATCGTGCTCGAGCGATTAGGTAAGGCGCTGCGGACACCCTCGCGCGACGCTATTCTCTCGCATGCAGCCAGCCAGGTAGGGCGCGGCAAGGGCTTTGGGATCCACGAAGCACTCGACCAACTCGGTGCCTTGATCGGCCCGGTCATCTTCGCAGTCGCGCTCACTTTCGACGGTGAAGCCGGTTATCGGCTCGGCTTCGGGCTGCTCACGATTCCTGCGATCCTCGCGATCGTCATTCTCGTCCTTGCGTGGAGGCAGGAGCCGGAGCCAGAGTCGCTCGAGAGCGTTACTCCACGCGTGAACCGCCCGACGGAAGCCAGCGGCTCCCGTCGGCTGAGCGGACCGTTCTGGCGTTACACGCTCTTTACGGCGTTGACCACTCTCGGATTCGTCCCTTTCGCTCTCCTCTCGTATCATGTGGAACAGACTGGTCGGTTCAGTCCGCCGTTGATACCACTGCTCTACGCGGTCGCGATGGGGGTGGACGGAGGGATCGCATTGATCGCAGGCTGGGGATACGATCGCTTCGGCTTGCGTACCTTGGCAGCGGTACCCGTCTGCATCGCGTTGGGAACGGCTGCTGCGTTGCAGTCGACCACCGGGTTCATTATCACGGGGGTCGTCGTCTGGGGAATCGCGATGGGACTCGTCGAAACGACGATGCGAGCGGCGGTCGGCGAACTCTCCGCTCCGTCGGCGCGCGGACTGGCCTACGGTGTCTTCAATACCGTGTTCGGGACAGCCTGGCTGGCCGGTGGAGCCGTGCTCGGTTATCTGTACGAGCAACTCGGCTCTCGAGGAACCATCGGTGCGACCCTGGTACTGGAGATCGCAGCATTGTTGCTTTTCTGGGGGCTGGGGGTGGCTCGCGCACACGCCTCCTACAGAGCTCAGAGCGTTTCCTGATTCGATCGCTCCGCTCTCGGTTCTCAGGATGGACGCAGGTATGCCTCGGCACAGACCGAGCAGCGCCGAGTTCGCTCGCGCGGTCGGTCGCCGGAAGCACTCGGTTGGCAGTCGGCATGTCCGCTCATGTCCGGTGCGCGGGAGCTCCTCGGTGGTGAGTAGCGAGCCAGGTGCGGAGTTCCTCGAGCGACCGAGTATTGAGAACATGTCTGGGCTCCGCCCAACCGCGACGCGCGGTCGCGACCGACCAGCGCATATTGTCCAACTGGCGTGTCGAGTGGGCATCACTGGTGCAAGCGATCAAGATTCCCCGGTTGATCGCCCGCTGGACCCAGATGTCCGGGAGGTCGAGCCGATCCGGCTGTCCGTTGACCTCGATCGCGACCCCATAGTGAGCAGCGGCATCCAGCACGGCGTCGAGATCGATCTCGTACGGGAGTCGAGAGGTAAGCAGGCGTCCGGTGGGATGACCGAGGATGTCGACATGGGGGTTGGCGAGCGCACGGATGACGCGTTCCGTCATGCGTTCCTGCGGCATATCGAAGGCGCTGTGCACGGACACGATCACGAGATCGAGTTCGGCGAGAATCTCGTCCGGATAGTCGAGTGTCCCGTCCGACAAAATGTTAACTTCGGCGCCCTGCAGGATACGAAATGGTGCCAGTCGTTCGTTGAGTTCGCGGATCCGCTCGCGTTGTTCGCGCAGACGCTCGATGGACAAGCCGCGGGCCACGGTGAGGGAAGGGGAATGATCCGAAATGACCAGGTACTCGTAGCGGCGCGCGCGAGCAGCTTCGCACATCCGCTCGAGTGGCTCGTGTCCGTCGCTCCAATCGGTGTGCACATGGAGGTCGCCGCGGATATCCCGCTGCTCGACGAGGATGGGCAAGCGATGCTCGCGGGCCGCCTCGATCTCACCACGGTTCTCCCGCAGCTCGGGTGGAATCCAATCCATTCCCAAAAGCGCATAGATCTCATGTTCCGTTTCGCTCGCCAAAAGCTTGCCGGTTTCGTCAAAGAGGCCGTACTCGGAGAGTTTCCAGCCGCGCTCTTGGACGAAGGAGCGTAAGGCGATGTTGTGTTCCTTCGATCCGGTGAAATACAGAAGCGCCGAGCCGTACTCGTGCGGTCGCACGACGCGCAGATCGACTTGGAGGTCTTCGCGGGTGAGAATGGAGGGGCGCGTCGGTCCAACAGCGAGGACTTCTTTGACGAATGGCAGATGAACGAAGGCATCGACGACTGCGGGAGGATCGTCGCTGGCGACGAGGATGTCGATGTCTCCGATCGTCTCTTTCATGCGGCGGAGACTCCCGGCCGGATCGATCGCCCGGATCGCTGCATGCGGTCGCAGGGCTGCCACCACCTCCTCGGCTACCGGCAGCGCGATGCCGAGGAGGAGACGCTTGCTCCGTTGCATGAGGCGTGCAGCTTCGCGGGCGATCCGCTCCTCGAGTTTCTCTCCGAAGCCGGGGAGCTTGCACAGCTTGTGCTCCTGTGCTGCCTGGAGCAGGTCCTGGATGGTCGTGATTCCGAGTTGTTCGTAGAGAAGGTGTGCTCGAGCGGGGCCGATCCCTGGTACTTCGAGCAGATCAACTGCCTGCAAAGGTACCTCGCGCTTGAGCTGTTCATAGTATTCCAGTCGACCAGTTCGCAGGTACTCTTCGATCTTGGCGGCAATCGCCTTGCCGACGCCAGGGATTTCGTCCAGTTTTCCTTGCCGGGCGAGTTCCTCGATGTCCTCATCGAGCGCGCGGATGTTTTGTGCGGCCGTCGTGTAGGCGCGGATCCGATAGGGGTTCTCGTTCTTGAGCATCAGAAGTTCAGCGATGTTGTCGAGCAGGAGAGCAACCTCCTCGTTCCGTCGCATGCCGCTCACTCCTTCGGCCGAGTCGGTTGGACAGTCGATTCCTCAAGCCACGCGCGCAGAAGTCGAACCGTCGCATGAACGAGAGCACGGACTTCGTCCGGAAGCAAGCCAGTGACTGCCGCGATCTGTTCGTCGCTCCAACGATCCAGAGCTGAAAGGAGGTACGTTTCGCGCCACTGTTCGGGTAGCCGGTCCAGGAGCTGATCGAGCAACCGACGGGTCTCGGGATCAGCGAGGAGGTCGTCAGGCAAGGGAAGGTCTGGGTCTGCAAGGGCCGCGGCCAGACGAGCTGCTGTCCCCTGCGATTCGGCTTGCGGCGCTTCGGGGTGCTCGGTTGGCTCGCTCGCAGTGCCTCGGTGCCGCTCGGCGTGGCGGGCGAGTGCCGCGCGATGGACCGTGTCGTGTGCGAGTCGACGGAGCCACGCGAAGCGATCGCGGGGAAGTTGCGGTAGTTCTCGTAGTTCGCTGCGGGCTCGCTGATAGGTCGCGAAGGTCAGCTCTTCCGGATCGAGTTCGGTCGGCTCGACGAGCCCAGCCTCGACTTCGCGGGCGATGGCGCGGAGCACGGTACGAAGGATGGGGAGGTAGAGATCGAGACCTTCGCGATAGAGCCATTGCTCGCGCTGGGCGATCTCGTCGGGTGTCAAGTGGGGTGGGCGCGGGGGATGAGGAGTCGTCTCGGCCAACCGGGCGGTCAATCGGCGGCGGGCCTCATCGTAGGGGGCAGCCTGCAACCGGCGGCGGAGGGCGTGGAAATACGGATCTTGGAAAACCACGTGGTCGCTCCTCACTCGGTCTGCGATTCCGGCCACTCCAGGATAGCGGATTCGCCGAGAACTGTCATCTGAAGAGCTTTGGCGATATTCGGGACCATCGCGGCTGGCACATCGATCGAAGGAGCAGGTTGGTGGGACGAGGAACCTTACCTGTCGGCTGAGCGGAAAGCGTGCTTCTGACTCCGGTGTGATTGCACACCGGTGAGCGCGACGAACCCCGATGGTTGGTTAGGGATGGGCTGCCGGTCGTGCAGCATAGGAATCGACGACCACTGTCGCCTGAGAGCGCGCGATCACCGCGCACGACGCCGCATGCAGTGCGTTGGCGGTTAACGGTTTCACCGGAGCCAGTCACGCGCGGCGAGGATTTCTGCCCCGATCCGGCCTAGCGAGACGGCTCGTTCGGGCTCGGCCTGCGGTCGGAATTCCAAACGGGCGCGCTCGAAGTACTGCACGATCGTGCCGTCCGGGAGCACGGTCGGCTCACTGATAGCCAGCCCAGTGATGAGCAGGGCGGCCTGATCGGGTGGCATGCGCGCGGTTACGCTCGATCCGATGTGTAACCAGGCATCGAGCAGCGGCCCACACAGCTCGTGGCCGGTCTCTGGGAAGGTGCGACAAGTCGTCATCCCTGCTCCGTCGGATGCAGGAGCGGGTGAGCGAAAGACTCGTGCCGATGCGAGTCCGAGCTGATGGACAAGTTCGACCCCGATGTGGTCGAGCACGACACTATCGAGGGCGATCGGTGAGTCCGGAATCCACACGAAGCGGGCACGTTCGAAGTATTGGACTGTGCGGAACTGACCAGCATCCGGATCGTATTCGTCGAATTCTTCCGACAGTGGAAAGCCGAAGAGGCTCGCTCCGCCGAACTGCTCCCAAAAGTGCCGGAATCCGTTCGCCAGATAGTGACCGGTCTCCGGGAAATAGCGCCAACCGGGATTCTGGCTCTCGGGCTTCGCCCGGCGAGCCGTCGGCAAGAGGTCCGCGATCGGTGCGGCCCAGAGGGAGACGTCATCGGGTCCATGCTCTTGGAACCAGACCAATCGATCACCGCCGACTGCCAGCTGACTGACATGGGTCGCGTCAGGTACGGCGAGGAAACGACTCTTGCTCAGTGTGTCGTAGGCCATGATGGCTCGTCGTCCGGTTTCCGGGAGAGCTGTATCGATCCAGAAGACATATCGTCCGTCCGCCGTGACTGCTTTCGGGACACTCTCCCAAATGGGTACGTTCAGTCGGGGTTCATCGAGGGAGATGACTCGCATCGTCTGGTCGATCGTGATCAAGGCATCGTTGCTGAGGAGGATCGATGGCGGAGTTCCCTCCCCTTGGAGCACTGTCACCGGAGCGTCAGCGCTCGCGACAGGTTGAAGCTGGATGCGCCACTCCTCGGTTCTCGTGACTTCGACCCACGCCACACGGCCAGCGCGCAACTGGAGATCGGTGATCGCGTGCTCTGGAGGGAGCACGGTGAGGATGCGTGGTGGATGGCGCGTGTTTTCGAGATCAGCGACGAAAAGACGATCGGTCCCATTGCGCGCGACCCACGCTGCCCAGCGGCCGTTGGCGCGTGGCCCGGAACGGATACCGGTCTCGGCCAGCGTCCACGTTTCTCGTGTTTCGAGTCGAAGAGCCCGTATGCGACCGGAACAGTCGGTACATGAGCGCTCCAGCCAGAGAGCCGTTCCCTGCGCCAGAGCGAGCTCAGAAATTTGGCCGGTTGAGCGAGTAAGCGTGGCGTGATGCTCGTTGCCGGAAACGTCGAGCAGGAGGGTCGAGTCCGCTGTCTCCGGGATGGCAAGGACAATGGCTCGCCCGTCAGTGGCAAGAGCCCCTGCCGCAGCATAGCGACCGAGCAGGAGGGGAGCGGTGATCGCTCGGGAACGCTCGTTCCAGGTGACGAGGAGCGTGGAGAGTGTCGCCGAGAGCCCGAGCAGAGCGAGCACGAGATGAACGAGCCGATTGCACCAGCGAGGCTTCCCGAACGCGCTGGCTGCTGTCCGCGGGACGGTGGTGACTCGTCCATTCGGCTGGAGTGGGCGAAGAATAGGCGTTTGCCCCAACTGCTGCTCCTCTCCTCCTCTAAGTATCGTCCGCTGACGCGGTCTCAGTAGAGACGAAAGGGAGGAGCATTGTTGCTCATCTTGGCTAGCCGATCAGTCCCCCTCGACATGACGGGCGGATCGGTCCGGCGGTCACGGATCGGGCAGCACGTGTGTGCCGGCGCGTCCTTCGAGCGCATCGCGAGCATGATCCAATGCCGCGATGATCGAGCGTCGGGTCGATCCCCTACTCACGAATCGGAGAGCGGCTTCTACTTTCGGACCCATGCTCCCGCTCGCAAAATGTCCTTCTACTTGGTAGCGCCGCAGTTCACTCGCGAGGACCCGTTCGAGTGGACGGGCCTGGGGTGTCCCGTAATGAAGCATGACGTTGGGAACATCGGTCAGGATCAGCAGGGCATCTGCCCCGAGTTCGTGGGCGAGCAGCGCGGCAGCCAGATCTTTGTCGACCACCGCCTCGACACCTTCGTACCGTCCGTCCGGGCGCCGAACGACCGGGATACCGCCACCGCCACAGGCGACGACCAGTGCGCCAGCCGCGAGCAACAGTTCGATCGCTGGTCGATCGACGATGGCAATCGGATCGGGTGAGGGAACGACTCGCCGCCAGCCGCGCGTGCCCTGTGGCTTCCACACCTGGCCGGTTTCAGCCATGATGGCCCGAGCCCGCTCTTCCGGGTAATAGAGGCCGATCGGCTTCGTGGGGTCATTCCAAGCCGGGTCGTCCGGACTGACCTCGGTGCGCGTCACCAGCGTGGCGACGACCCGGTCGATGCCGCGTTGCCGCAGTTCTGCTCCCAAGGATTGTTGGATCATGAACCCGATCGTCGCTTGTGTCTGTGCAACGCACCAGTGGAGCGGGACGGGTGGGACGATCTCGCGAGCCAGCTCGTTCTTGACGAGGAGGTTTCCGACTTGCGGACCATTACCGTGCGTAATGATGAGTTCGTACCCGGCAGCGACGAGTTCGGCCAACTGGCGACAGGTGAGATCGACATTGGCTTGCTGTTCTTCGGCTGTGCCGCGTTGGCCTGCCTGAATGATGGCGTTGCCGCCGAGCGCAACGACGATGCGCCTCATGCCATCCCCCTCGACTCCACGGTAGTGGTTCGGCTGTGTCCTGCGAGATACGCATCCTCGAAGGCCCGGTAGGCTTCGGTGAAGCATCGCGCGGGTGGTCGGACGATACCGGCTCCCACCTGCCCGATGCCAGGCTCGCGGTGGGCGATGCCCGTATCGATGACCGGCAAGATACCGCTCCGCACGACCGAACGCAGATCGATACCGACGGGAGTACCGCGGAAGTCGAGCGCGGGGATGCGGAACACCTCGTGCTCAGCGACGGTGATCTCGTACATTTCGAGCGTGGCCTGGACTGCGTCGGCCGGCGTGCCGCCGATGAACTGCACGATCGCCGGAGCGCCAGCGAGTGCGAAACCGCCGAAACCGGCGGTTTCGGTGATCGCGCTGTCACCGATATCGGGATTCGCGTCGTCAGGCCCGAACCCAGGAAAGTACAAGCCGCGCGGTACGTTGGCTGGACCGGTGAACCAGCGGTCGCCCAGCCCGGAAACGCGGACGCCGAACTCCGTACCGTTCCGCGAGAGAGTGGTGACGAGCGAGCTTCCCGGAATGCCGTGTGCGGCATCCGCCATCACCTTGGCTGCCACCATCGCGAGATTCACGAAAAAGTGGTCATTGGCATTGATGAACCGGAGGACGGCAGCGATATCGCTCGAGGGCGCATCGCATTCGACGAGGTAGGGCGCGATTTCACGATAGAACAGGGAGGTTGCGGCCTTGTTGCGATTGTGGCATTCGTCACCCATTTGTAAGGCCTGAGCGATGATATTGCGGAGATCGATGCCACCGCTCCTGGCCAGAGCTTGCCCAACGAGTGGCGCGAGGACGGTGCTGATCCAACGCAGTCGATCGATCACCTCCGGGGCATAGGCACCCATCCGCATCACTTTGCCGATGCCTTCGTTGAAGTTGGTGTAGGCGCGATTCTCGCCGGCAGCATTGATCGCGATATAGACGGGCATAGAAGGGGAAATGACACCGGCCATCGGCCCGACCGCGCTATGCTCGTGATTTGGGGAAAGTTCGACGTAGCCGGATTCCAGCTTCCGGATCGCTTCCTCTGGTGTCGCTGCGAATCCCTCGAAGAGCATGGCACCGATCAGGGCTCCGCGGAGCGGACCGGACGCGTGAGCCCAGTCGATGGGAGGGCCGGCATGGAGGAACGTCCGGTCGGTCATGCCGGGTATCACGTCACGGGCGCGCGCTACGCCGACGACGACCGGTTGAGCGCGCATCATGCGTGTCACCGCTTCGCGATTCGCCGCATCGATCGTTGGGTCGTTGAAAAGCGGCAGCGCGAGTCGGCGCGGTTCGACCATCGGTGGCTTCCATTCGACTGGATAGACTGCTCCGCCCTGATCCTGCACCGATCGGGCGAAGAGGTCGAGCCCGACGTTGATGACTGCGGGTGTGGTCTCGAGAAGCTTTTGCACTTTCTCGTGAATTCCGTCCATCGCTCGGCTCCTCCTGCGTCGTTCACGCGATCAATTCGGCGGCAAGCTCGGCTGCCAAAGCGTTGCTCGGAACGACGATCGCTCCAGCATCTTCCAAAGTGCGACGCTGGCGCGCATAGTCCTGCGGATCGGACTGTGTCCCGACCAGTGCGACGATACACGGAAGAATGCGACCGGTTCGCTCGGCCTCTACCCGTGCCTCCCGAATGGCCGGTGCCAACTCCGCAGCAGGGTCACTCGCTGCGCCATAACCGAGGACGAGATCGAGCACGATACCGGCAACCGTGGGATCGGCCGCCTCCCGGCGGAAGCGCTCGAGCCGGATCGTCTGGTCGATCATGGGATGTGGGCGACCCACCGTGAACTCGTCGGAGCCCAGGTCGACGAACGTGTGCTCCTCGCTGCGGTGCGGATCGGTCAGGCGCAGTTCCGGCTGCAAAGGGATATTGGAGCGAATCGGGCCGATCCGGGGTTGGAGCAAGACCATCGCTTCGTCGCAGAGCGTTCCCCCACTGTACAGCCCACGCAGATAGCGTTGGGTCGGGGCGAGGCGCGACCGCTCGGCGCGAACGCGGAAGAGCGCCTCTTGGCGACCTGGCAGGTCGAGGTCGGCGAGAGACTGGCCGGTCGCGAGATGCACGGCGAGACGCGCGGCTTCCGTGAGGTTCGCGGCCACATGAACGCCCTCCGTGACAGGAGCTGTCTGGCCGATGAACGTCGCGACGACCGGCTTTCCGCACGCAGCAGCGAAGGCGAGAACCTTTTCCGCGACCTCGGGAGCTGGCGGCTTGGAGACGAGCACGATGACCTGTGTTGCCGGGTCATGCGCGAGTGCCTCGAGACCGGCCAGCATGGTACGTCCGCCGACTCGGGCGTCGAGGTCTCGTCCACCGGTGCCGATGCCGTGGCTGATGCCGGAGCCGAACCAATCGATCAGACTGGCGAGCTGCTGCAACCCGGTTCCCGCTGCGGCAACGATACCGATCGGGCCGCGTCGTACGGCATTCATGAAGCCGAGACCGAGTCCGGCGATGAAGGCCGTCCCACAGTCCGGTCCCATGAGCAGCAGGCCGCGTTCCTGAGCTAATTCTTTCAGGCGAACCTCTTCCTCGATCGGCACGTTGTCGCTGAAGAGAAAGACGTGGCGATCAGCACGCAGCGCTTCCTCGGCCTCGATCGGTGCATAGGGACCGGGTACCGAAATCGCGACCACACTGGCCTGGGAAACTTGCCGGAGTGCTGTCCGCAGGGTGCGCAAAGTGACCTTAGCTTCGCTCACCTGGCTGGTGCGAGCGGACGAGCGGAGCCGGTGCACCGCTTCGTCGATCGCTCGCTCAGCGGCGGCATCGTCGCTAGCGCGAACGGCGATCACCAGATCGTTGGGGGATACAGTCTCGAGGCGCTCGTCCCAAAGACCTGAATCGCGAAGGAGTTCCAGATTGGCACTCGTACCCATGAGGAGTGCGGCCAAATCGACGCCGGGCAACCGGTTAACTACCGATGCGACAGCCATCAACGCCACCGAATCGAAGTACGAATTAGGCTCGATCTGAATCCGGACTACCATGTCACCTCCCCTTCCGGTGATGGAAAGAAAAAGCGACCCGGCCAACCTGGTTGTCTGCCCAGGCTGGCCGTTCTCCTGTGACCCGCTTGTCGGTCGACGTTCCCTGAACCTCGATCGAGAACGAGCGTCGTTTCGGGCGACGTTGACAACGTCGACCGCTTCTGACTATACTCCGGACGTCGTCGGAAGGCAAGAGGAGCTCGCGGTGGGCTCCTCTCCGCTTTTTCGGCACGGAACGAGGAGCGCGGTCGCGAAGCCATCGGCGAAAGGTCGGTGGCGCGGTGTTCTACTTTTTCTTGCTGGCCGATCAGAGCTCTATGCTGCCGGGATGCCCATCGGGCCCGTTCGCCGGTGCAGCGATTCCCCTTGGACTGGTGGGCCGAGCGCTGCAGCGGAGCGTTGGTCGGTCAGGCTGGTGGGAGAATCGAGCGTTCGAGTGTGGCGATCAGGCCGAAGGTGACTGCCCAACCCGACGTGGCTCCGACCTGGGTGACGCGTGCGAGGAGGTGGGGGAGGCACGGGTGGTCGCCTCGGCACAGCGCCTGTGCGACGAGCAGGAACTCTCGCGCGTACTCGCCACGAGCGGCCTGCTGCAACCAGGCTGCACTGCGTGGAGTCGTACGGCTAGCAGCTTGCAGAGCGATCTCCTGCCGCAGCGAAGACCAGCGCTCCTCTCCCGTTCGCGCAGCCAGCAAGGTGAGTGCCAAGCAGCATCCGACCAGGAGATCGTCGCCGAGTGGGGTCAGACCTGGTCCCAGCCCAGCCAAGCGATCGACCTGTTGGGCAATATGGGCACGGTCAGCGGTGATGATGGCGCCGATGAGTTCGGTCAGCAGCGCCTTGCTCCGGCTGATCGTCGTGGCGAGGAAGCGGTCCCCGCGTGGTGGATCAGTCAGTTCGTCGAGAAGGGCCTGGAGCCGTGCCCTCTTCCACTGACATGTCCAGCGTGTCCGGAGGGTCGGCTGCCATACGCGGGTCTGCTGGTCGATGGTCAGTGGTGTCCCGTCGGGCAGCAACAGTGCTCCCTGTCCGGCGATGAGCTGGCTTCCCGTGGGCACGAGAGCGACGAGTGGGGATTTTGTCCGCAGCTGCAAGGCATCAGGTGGGAGGAGCGCGCCGGGTGTGACGACGGAGAGCCAGGTGGTGCCGTCGGTCGCGTACGCGGCGCGTGGGTATGCTGCGACGACGGTCAGAGTGCGAGAGGGGCTCGTGAGCAGTGGAAGGATCGGGGAAGCCAAGCGTTGGACGGCGATCGTCATGGTGTGTCGCCCTCGCTCATGCATGCCAGTGTACGCGAGAGGCACGCGGAAATGCGGCGACATGACTCGTTGGCGCGGAACGGTCGATCCGGGCGTGGAGAGTGAAAGGGGTTCGTATGAAGCCGCCGCGCTTTCGGTATCACGCGCCGGAAAGTCTCGATGAGGCACTGGCGGTTCTGGCCGAGACAGGTGACGAGGCCAAACCGCTCGCCGGGGGGCAAAGCCTGATCCCGATGTTGAACATGCGTTTGGCTCGCCCCAGTCTGCTCATCGACTTGAACGGTCTCAGCGAACTCGCCGGAATCGAGCTCCGCGACGGTGTGCTGGTCGTCCGGGCAATGACCAGGCATCGAGCAGTCGAGCGCTCGCCACTGGTCGCTGAACACGTTCCCCTCCTGGCCGAAGCCATCCCATGGGTGGGCCATCTGCCGATCCGAACTCGGGGGACGATCGGCGGCAGTGTCGCCCATGCTGACCCGGCCGCGGAAGTTCCGGGAGTACTCGTCGCGCTCGACGGAGCGGTACGGTTGGCCAGCCGACGTGGCGAGCGGCTGGTTTCCGCCGACGAGTTTTTCGTGGATCTTCTCACCACGGCGGCAGAACCAGACGAATTGGTGACCGAAGTGCATTTCCCGCTGCTCGGACCACGCAGCGGCAGCGCGTGGCTGGAGATCGCGCGACGACATGGCGACTATGCATTGGTCGGGGCTGGAGCGGTGCTCGTGCTGGCGGAGGATGGGCGAACGATCCAGAATGCACGGTTGAGCTTCATCGGGGTCGCCGGACGACCAGTGCGAGCACGCGGGGCGGAGGCGATCCTGCGCGGGCAATCGATCGGTGAGGAAGCATGGAAGGCGGCAGCTGCAGCGGTCCGCGAAGAACTCGACCCGCCCAGTGACTTACATGCCTCAGCACAGTATCGGCGATCGGTGGCAGGAGTGCTGGCTGAACGGGCGCTCGCCATCGCTGCAGCACGAGCACAGGGAGGAGTCGCCGCATGACGGCGGTCGGAAGCGAGCGGCGGGTTATCCGCGTGACGGTCAACGGTGTTCCCTACGAGCGTGAGGTGGAAGCACGGTTGTTGCTTTCTGACTTCTTGCGACACGAACTCGGGCTTACGGGAACGCACGTCGGCTGTGAGCATGGCGTCTGTGGCGCCTGCACGATCCTGCTCGACGGCGAACCAGTGCGGAGCTGCCTCCTGCTGGCGGTCCAGGCACACGGTCACGAACTCGAGACAGTCGAGGGACTGGCGCCGAGCGAGCGGGAGCTGCATCCCTTGCAGCAGGCTTTCTGGGAAAAGCACGGTCTCCAGTGTGGGTACTGTACGCCGGGGATGCTGATGGTGCTCAAGGCGTTTCTGGCGGAAAACCCTGATCCGAGCGAAGAGGAGATCCGCGAGGCGATATCCGGGAATCTCTGCCGGTGCACCGGGTACCAGAACATCGTGGAAGCGGCTCGGTACGCAGCACAGTTGATGCGACAGAGCTGATCGCTGGAGGAGAGCGACGATGCCGACGCGGATTTTCGGGGAGCCAGTCAAGCGGGCCGAAGACCCACGGCTCTTGACGGGCCATGGACGTTACGTCGATGACATCGATCTCCCGGGGCAACTGCACGCCGCATTCCTGCGCAGTCCGCTGGCGCATGCCCGTATCCGAGCGATCGATGTGCGTGCGGCGCAGGAGATGGCCGGAGTGGTAGCTGTCTGGACCTACCAGGACATCGGACCGTGTCAGCGGCGAATGCCGTTGCTGATTCCGCACCCGGACCTCACGCATCCGGCCACTCGGTACGCGCTCGCCAAGGACGAGGTCAACCATGTCGGTGAGCCGGTGGCCATGGTGATCGCCGAGAACCGTTACGTGGCAGAGGATGCGTTGGAAGCTATCGTGGTCGAGTGGGAAGAGTTGCCGCCGGTCGTGGATATCGAGCGTGCCATCGAACCGGGCTCGCCGCTCGTCCACGAGGAACTGGGAACCAATGTCGCCGCGCATTATGTGGGGGTCGTCGGCGACCCGGAGGCGGCATTCGCTCGGGCTGCGCACGTCTTCCGCGAGCGGTTGGTGATCGAACGGAGTGCCGGCATGCCGCTCGAGACGCGTGCCGTGCTGGCGACCTGGGATCCGGTTCACGAGCTGCTCGAGGTCTGGGATACCACGCAGGCACCGATCGTGATTCGCAACGCACTGGCAGCCTTGTTCGGTCTCGCACCGACGCAGGTGCGGGTGGTAGCCCCGGACGTGGGCGGCGGCTTCGGGTGCAAGATCATGGTGTACCCGGAAGAGGTCCTCGTGCCGTATGCCGCGATGGTGCTCGGACGTCCCGTGAAGTGGACGGAGGATCGGTTGGAGCACTTCGTGGGGACGAATCACGAACGACTGCAGATCCATGAAGCGGAGATCGCGGTGGATGCCGAGGGGCGGATCCTGGCTATTCGCGACCGCTTCCTGCACGATGCCGGGGCATATACGCCTTACGGCATCATCGTCCCCATCATCACAGCTTGCCAGTTGCCCGGCCCCTATAAGGTGCCGAACTATCACGTGGAGTTTCGTGCGGTCTATTCCAATACCGTCCCCGTGAGCCCCTATCGCGGAGCTGGGCGACCACATGCCGCCTTCGTCATGGAGCGACTGCTCGATCGGGTCGCAGACGAGCTCGCACTCGACCGCGCCGAAGTACGGCGGCGCAACTTCATTCAGCCCCACGAATTTCCCTACGATGTGGGCTTGATCTTCCAGGACGGCGCACCGACGCGCTACGACAGCGGGAACTACCCGGGTATGCTGGAACTACTCCTCCAGCAGATGGATTACGAGCGGCTGGTGCGGGAAGAACTGCCACGTCTCCGCGCCGAGGGGCGCTTCGTTGGGGTAGGAATCGCATGCTACGTCGAGGGCACCGGGATCGGACCATACGAAGGAGCGACGGTTCGCGTCGAACCGACCGGGCAGGTGTACGTCGCGACGGGGATGCCCCAGCAAGGGCAGGCGCACAAGACGGTACTAGCGCAGATCGTGGCGGAGGAACTGCAGATTCCGCTGGATGCTGTGCAGGTGTTCGAGGGCGACACCGCACACTTTCAATTCGGATCGGGGACGTATGCCAGCCGAAGCGCTGTGGTCTGCGGGAGTGCGGTTGCGCTCGCGGCACGGAAGGTGCGGGAGCAGGGGCTGGCTCTTGCGGCGGAGGAACTCGAGGTGGCAGTGGAAGATCTGGTCGTCGAAGATGGCCGGGTCTTCGTGCGCGGTGCGCCGGAACGCGGTTTTACCTGGGCGCAGCTCGCGCAGCTGGCGAATCCCTTGCGGTACGCCTATGCCGGTGACCTCGTCGTGCGCCCGCGACCCTGGACCGGTCCGACCTTGCCGCCTGGTCGTCAGCCGGCCTTGGAAGCGACCGAGTATTACTCGCCGCCGCATGCGACGTGGGCGAGTGGAGCGGTGGGAGCGCTGGTCGAAGTCGATGTCGCGACTGGGATGGTGACGTTCCGCAAATTGTGGGTCGTCCACGACTGCGGAAAAATGATCAACCCGCTCGTCGTCGAGGGGCAGGTTCACGGCGGGATCGCGCAAGGAATCGGCGGTGCACTGTACGAGAAGTTGCACTACGACGAAAATGGCCAGCTGCTCAATGCGAGCTTCATGGACTTTCTGATGCCGACTGCGATGGAAATCCCGCGAATGGAAGTCGCGCATCAAGAGACCCCCTCGCCCTTGAACCCATTGGGTGTCAAAGGGGTCGGCGAGGCCGGCGCGATCCCGTTGCCGGCACTCGTTGCGGCAGCGGTCGAGGATGCCCTCCGGCCATTCGGGGTACGGATCACGCGCATGCCGCTCGATCCGGATACCATCTGGCGCATGACGCATCCGGGGGAGACGGCATGACCGCGGTTGGAGACGACTGCACAGCGAGGAGTGGTCGAAACGCGCGGAAGAGACAGCACGTACGGAAGCAGTCGTGGCTCGTCGATGTGGAAGGGAAGGGAGAGAAGCGATGGGCAGCGTGAAGTTGTATGATCTCTCGCAGCCGCTCAATCAGGAAGTGTCATTCTGGCCATTCTATCCTCCTTTTGAGGTCAAGTACATCAAACGCAAGGCCGAGCATGGGGTCAATGCGCAGTACATCATGACATCCAACCATATGGGGACGCATCTCGATGCCCCGCGTCACTTCATCACGAACGGGAAGACGATCGACCAGATCCCTCTCGAGTGGCTCTACGGTCCGGGCGTGATCGTCGACCTCTCGGACGTGCTGGATGAACTCGATATCTTCACGCCGGAGATGATCGAGCAACGCGTCGAGGTGCGGGAGGGAGACATCCTGTTCATCCACACCGGATGGCATCGCTACGCCCAGTTCGGCGAAACGCCCGACGAGGAGAAGTACCTGCTCCGACATCCTGGTCCGCATCCGTCGATCGTGGATTGGCTGATCGCCAAGAAGATCAAGATCTGGGGCGTCGATATGGTGTCGACGGACCATCCGATGAATCTCCCGATCGGGCGATTTCTCGGTCGTGGTGGTCTGGAACAGTGGAAGCGCGTGCGGGCGATCTGTGAGCGGAAGTTCGGCGAGAAACTCACCGAGCTCTTTCCGGAGGAGCATTACCAGCTGACGCACAACGCACTGTTCCCGCATGACTGCATCCACGTCGAGAATCTCGGTGGTGAGATCGGCCGCCGAGAACTGCACAATCGTCGCTTGACGCTCGGGGTTTTCCCCTGGCTCTTCAAAGGCGGTGAGGCTGCCTTTTGCCGTGTGGTCGCCTTCGTCGAGGAATCGTGATCTCGTCTTTGCGGTCGGCGAGAGCAGAGCATGAATGAGGAGTAGGGAACGAATGGCCATCGATCTGGCACGCTGTCGCGTACTCGATCTTTCCCAAGACTGGGATATTCATACGCCTGGATTCGCGCTCTACGAGGGCCCCACGGTCAAGTGGATCAAGCGGGTGGCGTTCGAGCGAGCCGGTGGGCAGTGGATTTCCTCCACGCTCCACGTGGGGACGCACTTGGATGCGCCGTTGCATTTCATCACGGGTGGTCAGGATATCGCAGCGATCCCGTTGAACAAGCTGGTCGGTTGGGCCTGCATCGTCGATCTCACCCGCTACGGGATTGGCGATTACGATATCTACGGTCCAGAGCACTTCGAGCAGTGGGAACGCGATACCGGCATCCGCATCCAGCCGGGGGACATTCTCGTCATCCATACCGGGTACCATCACTACTATCCGAGCGACTGGGCGACGGATCCAGCGCTGCGGCAGCCGGACGAGACCCGCTACTTCATCAAGCATCCGGGCCCGACCCGCGCGTTCGCCGAATGGGTCCTTCGGCGACAGATCTCGTGGCTCGCGGTCGATTGTGCCTCGGCCGATCACCCGTTCAACACGGTGATCCGGAAGATTCGCGCAGACCTCGTGCCTGAGTTCGAGGCCAAACACGGTAAATCGATCAGCGAGCTTTTGCCGGACAGCGACTACCAGGTGATGCACTTCGCGCTCTTTCCGCATGGTGTGATTCATATTGAGAATGCTGGCGGTGAAATCGACAAAGTCCTGAACCGCCGGATCATGGTGGGCTGTTTCCCCTGGCGGTTCAAGGGTGGAGAAGCAGCCTTCTGTCGTTTCGTGGCCTTCGTGCCGGAGGACGAACTCTGAGCATGCGGGCGATGGTGCTCGAACGACCGGGGCAACCCTTGGTTCTCCAGGAGCTTCCCGTCCCGGAGCCGGGTCCGGGCCAGGTCTTGCTCCGGATCCGTGCCTGTGGTGTCTGCCGGACCGACCTCCATATCGTCGCTGGGGAGTTGCCGGGTCCGAAGTTGCCGCTCGTCCTCGGGCATCAAATCGTCGGAGAGGTTGTCCGGGCCGGGCCGGGGGCGAATCGATTCGTTCCCGGTCAGCGTGTCGGCGTGCCCTGGCTCGGCTGGACGTGCGGAGAGTGTCGCTATTGCCGAAGCGGGCGCGAGAACCTCTGTGATCGTGCCCGCTTCACTGGGTACACGCTGGATGGCGGCTTCGCTGAGTACACGGTCGCTGACGAGCGCTATTGCTTTCCGATTCCAGCGGGTTACCCGGACGAGCAGGCAGCACCGCTCCTCTGTGCCGGGCTGATCGGCTATCGTGCGCTTCGTTTTGCGGGAGAGGCCCAACGATTGGGTTTTTATGGCTTCGGTGCTGCGGCACATATTCTCACGCAAGTGGCCGTGTGGCAGGGGCGGACCGTTTATGCCTTCACCCGGCCTGGTGATCTGGAGAGTCAGGTCTTCGCGCGAGAGCTCGGAGCTGTCTGGGCAGGGGGTTCGGACGAATCGCCGCCGGAACAACTGGAGGCAGCGCTCATCTTCGCGCCGGTGGGGGCGCTCGTCCCACAGGCGCTCCGCGCGGTGGAGAAAGGCGGCATCGTCGTCTGCGCTGGTATCCACATGAGCGATATTCCGTCGTTTCCATATGCCTGGTTGTGGGAAGAACGGGTGATTCGTTCCGTTGCCAACTTGACCCGACAGGATGGCGAAGCGTTCTTGTCGCTCGCCCCAAGAGTGCCGGTGCGGACAGCGGTCCAGCTGTACCGGTTGGAAGAGGCGAACCGGGCGCTGGACGATCTGCGGCACGGGCGCATCCGCGGTGCAGCCGTCTTGGTGATCGACTAGGTCACCCGCTCGGTTGGCGCCGGACGGTTGTCTTCCATAGCGCATCGCTCAGCATCACGGCCGGCACGGTGAGCGCTGCCAAGAACCATCCGAGGGCGGTTGGCGGAGCTTGGCCGACGATCCGTGCGAGCGGTGGGATCGAGAGTGTCGCCAAGAGCAACACACAACTTGCAGCGAGTGCCAGTACCAGAGCACGGTTCCCAGAATGGCCGACGCGCCACGCCGGGCGGTCATCGCTGCGGTTCGCGATTGCGTTCGCTCCCTGCCCGAGAACGATAGCGGTGAATGCTGTTCCGGAGGCAGCGAGGAGGATCGTCTCGCTGGGAACAGTCATGCCTGGTTGCCAGCCGGCGGACGAGAGCACTGCGAAGAACGCGATCATTTCCATCAATGCCTCGGTCGGTCCGAGCACCAGAAATGCCCGTACGAGAAGTGACCGATCCACGAGATGAAACCGTGGGGGTGGACTGTCGAGGACTCGCGGCGATGGTGGCTCGACGCCGAGTGCGAGGGCGGGGAGTGCATCCGTTCCCAAATCGAGAAGCAGGATTTGAAGAACATTCAGTGCGAGGGGAACGCGCCCACCACTGAGTGCCCAGATGACGAACGGAGCGAGTTCGGCAACGTTGTCGGTGAGGTGGAAAGTCAGGAAGCGGCGGATATTTTGGAAAGTCGTGCGCCCCTGCTCGATCGCAGCCACGATGGTGGCGAAGTTGTCGTCGAGCAGGATGAGATCGGCCGCCTCGCGAGCGACGTCCGTACCGCTCCGTCCCATGGCGACGCCGACATCAGCTTGACGGAGTACCGGAGCATCGTTCACGCCGTCTCCAGTCATCGCCACGACATGACCACGTGCTTGGAGTGCACGCGCGATACGGAGCTTATCCTCTGGCGCGACGCGAGCGATGATCACCTCGTCTCGGTCGACGAGCGCACCGAGAGCGGTATCGTCCGGCGGTAGTTGGGCGCTCGTCACGACGAGCGGATTATCGCCGACGAGACCGACCTCACGCGCGACGGCGAGTGCGGTAGCAGGATGATCGCCGGTAACCATGATGACGCGGATACCAGCTTTCCGACAGCGGGCGACGGCTTCTTTGGCCTCCGGGCGTGGCAGATCGCTGAATCCGATGAGTCCGAGGAGGATAAGTTCGCGCTCGAGCGTGTCCGGGTCGAGTACGTCGCTCGCGGATCCCGGTAGAACAGGCCGAGACGCGATAGCGATGACGCGGAGCCCTTCAGCAGCCATTCGATCGGCCACCTGACGAGCCTGTTCGGCATTGCGACAGTTGGGAAGAACGTTTTCTGGTGCGCCTTTGACGATGAGCTGTGATTCGGTCAGCACGCTGGAGCGCCGACGATGCGGATCGAACGGGTAGGTCCGCAGCACAGGAGCCTTGGCTCGGATCGCGTCCGGATCCAAGCCGATGCGATGAACCATGACCCACAGCGCAGTGTCCAATGGATCACCGAGGGGAAGCCAGCGACCGTCACGCCATACCGCTCGTCCGTCGGCGGCGAGCGCAGCAGCGCGGGCGAGCTCTCGAACAGACGCTTCAGCGCCCGGCTCGATGTCGCTTTCCCCATCAGGTTCGTAGCCCTGACCGAAGAGCCGGGCGCTACCCGCTGGGGTCCAGATGCTCGTTACCGATAGCTCGTTCAGTGTGAGTGTGCCCGTCTTGTCGGTACAGATGACGGTGGTGAGTCCGAGCGTCTCGACTGCCTCGAGGTGGCGAACCAGTGCTCGTCGCTCGGCCATGTGCTGTGCAGCGACGGCAAGAGAGAGCGTGAGTGTCGGGAGCAGCCCCTCGGGGACCAGGGCGACGGTGACACCGAGCATGAAGACGAATGCATCGAGAACCGGCAGTCGGAGGAACACCGCAACCGCGAAAAAGAGAAGACCGACACTCACAGCGAGCACAGTGATGATTCGGACCAGGCGCTGCAACTCTCGTGTCAACGGTGTCGGTTGACGTCGTGGTGCCGCGGTGAGGCGGGCGAGCTGAGCCAAGCGGGTGTTGGCTCCCGTCGCGGTCACCACGGCGATCGCCCGCCCACGAGTGAGATAGGTTCCTGCCTGGATGGCGTCGCCTGGGGAGGGATTGATCGGAACGGACTCTCCGGTAAAGGTCGAAACATCCACGGCGACATCGATGCCTTCGAGGAGGAGAACATCGGCCGGGACGCGGTCGCCAGCTTTCAGGATGACGATGTCACCGGGAACGAGTTCGCGCGCGTCGATGACGATCTCGTGGCCGTCGCGACGCACGGTGACTCGTAGTGGTAGAAGGGAACGTAAACGCGCTGCGGCTCGTTCTGCGCGATATTCCTGGAGGAAAGCGAAGATCCCATTGAGGAGAATCACCGCGACGATCGCGAGGGCGAGTTCGGTCATTCCAGCGATGGAGGCACTGGCAGCGGCTATCCAAAGCAGGAGAGCGAAGAGATGCGTGACCTGGGCGAGTGCCAACCGCCACAGTGCTGGAGACTGTGGTTGTGGAAGTTCATTCGGCCCAAATTGCGCGTGTCGCGCGTGGACTTCTGCCTCGGTCAGTCCCCTATTGGGGTCAGTTGTCGGAATCGATGTGGAAGACGAGGCGAGTTCTCCTCCCATAGCGAGCACGGATTGTACAGGATTGAGAGAACTGCGGCGCCGTGGGTCATCACCCGGAAGGAAATAAGCGGTCTGAAACGCGCGCGGCGAACAGTTTTCGCAGCAAACGGCGTCCCGGGAGACACTGGATAGCGGCTTGTCTGCATGCTCCGGGCAGTGCACGTGCGCCTGGAGCCACTCCACGACGATCTCGACCGACAACGGAGGATGTCGGTCACGGACAGAAGGTCTCGGGCCACCGTGGACCGATTTTCCTCGTCGAGGGAGTCGGGAGTGCGTGCTTCCTTGCCAGTCACTTCAGCTCGCCTCGGCGAGCATGTCGGCATCGTCTGCAAGCGCCTCGCGGATCGTCCGAGGAAGAGGGACCGGCCGGCGCGTCGCTCCGTCGATGAAGACACAGAGCATCGATCCGGTCACCGCAGGTCGAGCGTCGCCGTGTCGTTGCAGGGTGAACGCGAAGGGAAGGCTCGAGCGCTGGACATCCTGGACAGCGAGCGTGCATGTACCTGTATCGTGTGACAGGAGGGGGTGGTGATACTGCACTTCGACGCGGACAGGCGGCTACCGAAACCGTGGCAAGCGAGTCGGCATCCGGAAAGCCGAGCAGGCAGAACAACGTGGATTCTGCCTGGATGACGTAAATCGCGGGGTACTAGACATAGCCGAGAGGATCGACGTCAGCGTAGAGAACCCCGAACGGGATCGTGATCGACCGCATCAGTGGTCCTCCCTCGACGAGTCTCGCGGAGGGCGATATCACCGGAGCTCGCGCCACGCACGACGCTGGCGCTCGTCCTTTGTGGGTTCTCCCCACAGTTCAACCGAGGGAAAGCCGACCCCTACTGTCGCTCTCACTGACCATGACCGAGAGCGATGCAGGCGGACAGGCCAGTGCGTGGCAGAGTGCCTCATTATCTGAGCGTAACAGCCAGTGCTATGAAGAATATGACAAGACTATCGATTCACGTGGCTCGGATACAGATGGGGAAGAATGGACATGTCGAAATGGGAGATTCAGGCAGCGTGCTGTGGCCGAGCGAGGACGTCGTTATAACCAGTGACCAGCCCAGCAGAGGTCGAGCGGCGCGGCTCCCTGGGGTGGGAGCTGCTTCTCGTGTGATCGGTTCGCTCATGGGGACGCCTGTAAGGTGTCCCAGGGGGGCGCCCGCGCGTGGACTCGTGCTGGTCGACTCGGCCAACCGGTTGGAACTGAAGACCGCGCAGCGGGGACTGGGCGTTGTGGAAGCAGCGACCGACATTGCATGCCGGAAACCGGTTGGATATACTGGAGAGTGTCGAGCCTGGGCCCACGTAGCTCAGGAGGCAGAGCACAATCTTGGTAAGATTGAGGTCCCGGGTTCGAGTCCCGGCGTGGGCTCCAGAAGCCGGTGTAGCTCAGCGGTAGAGCAGCTGTTTCGTAAACAGCAGGTCGTCGGTTCGAATCCGACCACCGGCTCCACAAAAAACCGCATCACGACAAGGAACCGACGAAACGGTCGGGGTTCCGGTCCCGGTCGTTTCGTGTCGTTGATGCCAATTCTGATGCCAATTGTCTGGTTCCGAACAGGTGTTCGCACCGCAGGCGATTCCGCGGCGAGCGGGCCCTGGAGCACGGGTCGACGGTGGTAGTGTCCGGTGCGTCAGGGTAGGTCGACCCGGTAGATGGACCAGACGTAGTTGTGGGGCGTTCGCCAGAATGAGGCAGCGGTCCAGTCCTAGGGCAGCGACCAACGCACCAACACCAGACGACCTGACTCACCCGTCTTGGCTCGTTGGAGGCCTCTGACGGCACCAACGAACCAACAGACTCGATACGGGCCGACTCGAGGCTGTTTGTTTGTTGGTGAGCTATAAGGGCACCAACAAACAAACAACGTTGACACGACCCGACTCGAGGTCGTTGGCGTTGGTGGTTTGTTGGAAGGTCTCGAACCGTCGCCAACCAACGAACCAACAGACTCGATACGGGACGACTCGAGGCTGTTTGTTTGTTGGTGGGCTATTGAGGGCACCAACAAACAAACACGGTTGATACGGATCGACTCAAGGTCGTTGGCGTTGTTGGTTTGCCTCTAACCGTCACCAACAAACAAACACGCCAACAGCCTTGATACAAATCGACTCAAGTCTGTTTGTTTGTTGGTGGGCTATAAGGCTCCAACAAACAAACAACGTTGATACGACCCGACTCAAGGTCCAACGCCCCAGCGAGTCACTCGCTCAGCGGATCGTCGATCCCATAGACCTCGATCCGACCGAGCGGCACTGCGGTCCCACGTCGGCGACTCTGAATCGCCTCGAGCTCGTGCAACGAGCGATAGAGCATCCGTTCGAGGTGCCCCTCGTAGCGCTGGAGCTTGCCGAGTTCTTCGAAGTCCGGCACGGCTCGCTCCTGTCGTTCTGCAGTGGCCTGGTGGTAGACCGAAAGCGCCTGCTCGAGTACCACGAGATCCACTTGAGCTTTCTGTCGTGCAGCTTCGAGCGCTGTGCGTGCTCGCTCAAAACCGACGACCTGCACCAGGGCGACCAGTTCCTCGGTCGTCACTTCGGCCTCCTCGGCGAACTCCTCGGGGTCGATTCCCCAGCGTTCGGCCAACAGCGCCTTTTCCGACTCGTTGAGCGCCTCGACGAGCGCAAGTCCGGCTACAGCGGCATCGTCGTCGTCGAGGTTGGTCAGACTGGCCGGTTGGTTCATGGCGGCCAGCGCGTGCTCCAGTGCCTCGGCCTGGCTGCGCCGGACCTCAATACGGTCCTCCGCCGCAGCGATGAGCTCGCCTGCACCGACGAGGCCGCTGCCGTCGTGCCCGGACGGTCCCTCTTCGCCGTCGGCCGGCGCCCCCGTCAGGACGTGGCGGATCAGGCTGAGCGCCGCGGCTTGGCGCCGCACCGGGGAAGCGTCCTGGAGGAGGTGAGGAAGGGGGATCCGGAGGACAGCTGCTTCACGGGCTTTTTCACGGGCATCGTCGATGAGCGTCGCTTCCCAATTGGCGACCCGGCGCAGGCGCCACAAAGCGAGCGCAATGCGCTCGACTAACTGTTCTTCGAGCGGCGTCTCGGGTTGCGGTGTCTGACGGATCGCCGCCAGGTGCTGCCGCCAGGCCTGCTGCTCATCCGGCAAAATGCCCGCCCAACTACCGTGCTTGAGGGGATTGAGCATCCGTTTGTTTTGTCGTTTGTTCTTTCTGTTCATTCGTCACCTCCCGACAGATACCCTGAAGGTTCCTTGGCCGGTCTGCTAGAACGGTTCGGAGGTTCACGGCTGAATCTCGAAGCCCTAACCGGATCACGGCTTTGGGTGTACGATGATCCGTCCGATGATCGACCCGTCGCATCAGGCCCCCCGTGCATAGGCTGGATCGTCGACCCGACTCCAGAGGCCGCACGCCTGACACCGCAACCAGCCCGGTCGGTCTGCCGGCGCCTCCAGTGCGCCGCCGCAGCTATAGCAGCGCCGGTCGCATTCGGTGGTATCATCGATATGGTCCGGTACAACGCCGTTGTGGGTAGTGTCGTTGGGGTCGGCCGCTGACCGGTAAAGGCCGGGCCCTACACGGATGAGTTGGCCGGCCTTGGCGGCTTCGGACAAGTGCCAGCGTGCCGTGTTCTCATTCATATTTAGGGCTTGTGCGACTTCTTTAATGCCCACTGGCCGAGAGGCGCCCCGGACGAAGGCCAAGACCGCCGCCCGCCCGGACGAGGGATCGCGACCAGCGCCGGTCAGGTCCTCCGAGGCCAGTTCGACTGGCCCCTTCCAGCGAATGACCGGTGCCGTGCCTACTTGCTCGATCTCGAAGGCTAGCGCCGGTGGTCGCGGTCCTAAGTTGCTCTTGATGCCCACCAAGACTCGAACCCCGTCTTCCTCGGGGTGCGGGACGATTGCTAACACGGACCGGGCGGCGGCAGTGAGGCCGATCGACCCGAGGCCGCGGTAGAGTAGGCCGGTACCCGGTGTTTTGTTCCAGTGGCGGAGAAGAACGATCGCCACGCCGAGGTCAGCGGCCATGACGGCGAGCGGTGACAATACCCGACGAATATCGGTGTCTCTCCAGCTATCGAGCTTGGTGGACATATACGCGGAGAGGGGGTCGACGATGACTAACTTCGCGCCGATTTCGGCCACGATGTCGGCCAGCGTTGCTGTGTCCTCCGGAAACGCCGGCAACCGGGCGACCTGGTCGCTCACGACTGTCTCCCACAAGAAGATGCGATCCAGATCAGCCCCAGCGGCCTCGAGCCGTGGCCGGAGCGTGTCGGCTGCATCGTCTTCACTGGCCAAAATCAAGACGTTGACTGGACCAACCAAATCGCCGATGGACCCGTCTGGCATCGTTCGACCGGACGTGACGCGGGCGACCAGATCGGCCACCAGTAAGCTCTTACCCCTGGAAGGATCACCCTCGACCACAGTGATCTTGTTGGCTGGCACGTAATTGGGCCAGATCCAGGCCACTGGGCGCGGCTCCACGCTGGAAAGGGGGCGAACAGTCGGGATCATCGGCCGCCTACCTGTCTCCACGGCAACGAAACACCAGCGTCGGCCCGCGGGGCTGGTGGCGACACTGGCGCCGATGGTAGCCGCTCGGGCTTCCTTGTGACCGGTTGCTCGACACGCTGCTCGTCCATCTGCTCGGCGCCCCGCCGCCGCCGTCGGCGCAACTCCTCGAGGAGTCGCTGGCGGCGCTCGATGAACCAGTCACGCAAATAGTCGCGTCGCCCGGGCTCTGTATCGATATACTGCGTAACGATGCGCAATTCCCGGCGTAGCTGCCAGTCCTCCAAGTTGATCAGGTCGGCGTGGTCGTGCCTCAGCCACTGCTGCTCGTTCAGAAAGCCGGGCCTGAGCTGACGAGCGGCCCGGGCGATCACTGCGTCATAGGGGTTCAGCCGCATCCTGACCCCCTTCCGCGGGCGAGACGGAGCGAGAACGGAGATCCTGAATGAAGTCGTAAAGGTCCTGCTCGGCGACCCGGCGGCTGCGCCCTATCTTCACCGCCCGCAAACTCCCATTCGCAATCAGTCGGTACACCGCCGCTCGACTGAGCCGGAGACGGGCACTTACTTCGGAGACCGTCAATAGCTGCATGTCGCCCTCCGTCGCTGACTGTTTTTCTGTTACAATACGTGTCACATCTACAGAGATCTCAGGGTGCGACAATCGGGGGTCGATCGGTGTGGTGGCGCGATGAGGGCAGAGTCCGACGGAGAGTCGAGCGGTTGATTGGTCGTCGGGTGCCGGACGGCCTGTGGGCGAGGATTTGGAAGGATTATGTCGAGGACTTTATCGCAGTCGCTGACGAAGAGCTGGCCGAGTCCATCATCGAGCAGCTCATCGAGCGGGTCGAAGAAACACGGGAGCTTGCGCACGAATGGTATGGGATGCCCGTACCGGTCCCAGTGCGTCGCCGGCGCCGCACTGGCGAGCCTGAGCCCGTTCACTGGGATGACCGGCGCATGCAGGCACGGCTCGAGCGTAACCTGTGGCACCTCGAGCACGATCCGGCGGTCCAGCGGGCCCGATCGATGCTCGGTCACGGCCAGCTGAGCCTCGAGGAGGCGCGTTCTGTCCTCGATTCACCTGTCCTGGCCTGGACAGCTGCGTCCGAGTGGAAACAGCTGGGCATTCCGCCCGTGCACCGGGCCAGACTGGAGCGACGGGACATGCACGAGAGCATCTATGAAGTCACCTGGCCTGGTGGGTCGAGACGCATTACCCTTCCAGCCGTCGCGACCGAGCAGCTCGAGACGTTCGGGGAAAAGGTCTGGTTCCCGCTCACGTCGGACGGCACGGAACAGATGCCGCTGACGCTTCGCCCGGCACGACGTGATTCCCCCCTGGGGGCGCTCTACCGAGCGGCCCGCAAGGTGGAACGGTTCGCCTTTGTACCGAAAGGGTTGGCTTTGGCGTGGACCCTGTCTCGTGTGCCGTTGGTACCCGAGCGGCTGGTTTGGGCCAATGCCCACCTCGAAGTGTGGCACCCACCAACGGCAGCCGTCCCGGTCGTCAGCCTGCAGGTCAGCCTGCGGCTGCTCGCGGGGTTACCCGAAGTGTACGTGGCTGCGACCTACCAGGCGTTCGAGCGCTGGTTGCGCAGCGAAGCATCACAGTACGGGCTGGCGAGACCAACGGCCCGCCGGGTCAGCGATCGGACGGTCGCCCTGGCACGGTTCTGGCACGAACGACGAGAGCAGGAGGGTGTCGAGTTGGTCTATGAGCAGCTTCGCCGAGAGTGGAACGAACGCTATCCGGAGTGGGCGTACCGTGACCGCAGGACGTTCTGGCGGGCCCTGCGCAACGCGGTCCAAGACGTCTACGGCATACAGCTGCCGACGCGGTAAAGCTTGGTATCAAAAGAGCACAACGACCAGTAGCCGGACACTGGTCGTCTTTTCGGTTCCTTGTCCTGGCGCCCGTTTTTCGTAGTAGGTCGGGTGGGACTCGAAACCACGGTCAGGGGATTACAGGCCCCGACCAAACAGTCTGCCTCGGTCGCCCGGCGTCTCTGCCAGTGCATTCGGACGCGCAAACTGGATCGTTGTAGGCTCCGCGTGTCGCTGGCTGTCGTGCGGCGCTGCTGACAACGTGGTCGACAACTGCAGTCAGGCGGGGTGCGCGCTGGGCTGGCGCCGATCGCTCCTCCGCGTTCAGCGCCGCGTCGTCCGGCTGGTCAAGCGGTACTGGCACGAGCTGCTGTGGCCGGTCTGCAAGGCCGACGGACACGTGAAAGCGGGGTCGCGCTCCAGCCGCCTAACAGAGCGCGACGTCGCGTGCGGCCGCGTCCTCGCCGCGCGATGGCGCTTGGGCCAGGAAGCGCGTGACCGCAGCGTCAATTGGCTCGCCCAAAAGTGATCTGGAGGTCGGCTCGCCGCCCAGCGCCAGATGCACGAGTGCCAGGTCTTAGACCAGCGCCGGCGACAGGTTCAGCCGGAGCGGCCGCACCGGCACGACCCGGCGCACCAGGCTGGCGGCCGACGGCGGCAGTCCTGCATTACGCTCGGCGGCAGCTGCGAGCAACTGAAGCGCCAGCCGCCCGTCGTCCAACGGCGACCACAGCGCTCGCTCGCCCGGCGCGACCTACCGACGCTCGGTGTGATACCAGCGCCGCACCGTCTCCAGGCTGGCCGCCTCAGCGCTCTGGCACTGTTCGAGGTGTCGAACGGGGCCTCGACGCCGCTGATCACGACGGGGATCTGGGAACCGTTCCAAGATGCAAGACCAAGCCGTCGCTGACTTGTTCGCGTGCTCAAAGCTTCGGCTCAGCGCGGGCACGCCATCCACGAACCGACCGCCGGTGGCCGACCTGCTGATAATCTCTTAGTCGCTGAATAGGGCGCCTCGTGATCCGCGATGGTGAGGAGGCAACCGTAACCACGGGCGGCCAAGTTTTCGCCTGTTTTGCGATCTCCTCCGTTGAAATGTGCGGAAAGAAGGCTGACCGGGCGGTGACAGAGGCAGGCCCTGTGGAACAATCCAACGATTGGCTATCTCGCGACGGGGGGTGGGAGCAGCTGAGCGGCCGGCCTGCCGCTGGTGGCGACCAACAACGTCCACTACCTGGACGCCGAGAGCTGGCGGCTGCAGGACGTGCTGGTCTCCATCCGCGAGCAGTGCACGCTCGACACCCCGCACCCGGCGCGCAAGCGCTCGAGCACCTATGGCCTGCACCCGCCGGCGGTGATGGCCCAGCGGTTCGCCCGCTACCCGGAGGCGGTGGCCAACACGCCCCGGCTGGCCGAGCGCTGCCGGGTATCGCTCGACTTCCGGGCCGTGCGCTTTCCACCGCTGCCCCACCTGGTGCCGCCCGGGGAGACGGCCGACGAGACGCTGCGCCGGCTGGCCTACGAGGGGGCCTGGCGCCGCTACGGGGAGCTGAGCGCGCGCGTGGTGCGGCAGCTCGAGCACGAGCTGGGTGGTGATTGGCCGGCTGGGGGTGGTCCCCTTCTTCCCGATCTGCGCGGATCTCGCCACTCGCTTCCGGGGGGCGGGGACGCAGCTCGGCGGCTGATTCCCTGGTCGCCTATTACCTGGGGATCAGCCAGGTCGACCCGTTGCGCTACCGGCTGCTCTTCGAGCGTTTCCTCAACGAGGAGCGCCCCTCGATGCCGGACATCGACATTGACTTCGGGGTCGACGACCGCGAGCGGGCCATCGCCTACGTCTACCAGACCCACGGCGTCGAGCACGCGGTTATGGTCTGCAACTACGTGACCTTCCAGGCGCGCAGCGCGGCGCGCGACCTGGGCCGGGTGCTCAGCCTGCCGGCGGAGCTGGTCGCCGAGCTGGCCGCCTCCCAGGGGCGGCTGGGGGAGGAGCTGGGCGGCGGCGGCCCGGCGGCTTGCGGCCGGGCTGGACGCCGAGTGGCGACGCCGGCTGGAGTGGCTCGTCCACCTCGCGCCCCAGCTCGCGGCCCTGCCGCGGCACCGCTCAATCCACGTCGGGGGGATAGTCATCACCGGCCGGCCGCTGGAAGAGCTGGTGCCGCTGGAGCTGGCGCGCCTGCCCGGGCGGGTGGTGGTGGGCTGGGACAAGCGGGACGTGGAGGACGCCGGGCTGATCAAGACCGACCTCTTGTGCAACCGGGCGCTCTTGCTGGTACACCCGGCGGTGGAGCTGGTCGAGCGGCACAGCGGGGTGCGGCTGGATCTGGAGGCGCTGCCCCCGGACGACCCGGCGCTCTACCGGCAGCTCGAGGCAGCCGACACTATCGGGGCCTACCAGGTGGAGAGCCGGGCTCAGCAGCAGAGCCTATCCCAAAGCGCGCCGGCCTGCTTCGACGACCTGATCGCCCAGGTGACGATTATCCGGCCGCGGCCGATCAGGGCGGGATAGTGCATCCCTACGTCCAGCAGCGGCAGGGGCGGCAGCCGGTGTGCTACCTGCACCCGAAGCTGGAGCCGATCTTGCGCGACACGCTGGGGGTGATCCTCTAGCAGGAGCAGGTGCTGGAGGTGGCGATGGCCATTGCCGGGATGACTGCCGACCAGGCCGACGCCTTCCGACGGGCCATGGGCAGCCGCCACTTGCGGGCGGCGATGGAGGTGCTGCGAGCGGGCTTCCTGGCCGGGGCGGCGCGCCAAAGGGTGCCGCGGGTGACAGCGGAGCGGATCTTCGCCCGGATGGCGGCCTTCGCCGAGTTCGGCTTCTGCAAGAGCCACGCGGCGGCGCTGGCCCAGACCGCCTACGAGACGCTGTGGCTGCGGACCCACTACCAGGCGGCCTTCTTTAGCGCGCCCCTGGACAACCAGCCGAGGGGCTTCTACCCGCCGGAGGTGGTGCTCTGGGACGACGCGGTGTGGCACGGGGTGGGCTTCCTCCCCCGGACGTGACCCGAAGCGCGGCCGGGCACACGCTGGAGGGAGACGCGGTGCGCGGGCCGATCCGGTTGGGGCTGCGGCAGGTCGATGGGTGGGGGAGGCGAGGGCGGCGCGGATCGTGGCGGCGCGGGCGGTGGCGCCATTCCGGACACCGGAGGCATTGGTGCGCCGGGCGGGGCTGGGGCCGGTGGCGGTGTGCGGGCTGGTGCTGGTGGGGGCGTTCGAGCCGCTGGCGCCGAGGGTGGAGCGGCGGCAGCTCCTGTGGCGGCTGCTGCCGCTGGCGCGGGCGGCGGAGGCGGAGACGGCCCGGGCGGCCCGGCAGGCGGCGCTGGCGCTCGTGGAGGACGAGCGGTCGGTCGCGCTGCCGCCGCTAGAGGCAGGGGAGCAGACGCTCATCGACTACGCGCTCTTGGGGCTGTGCCTGGATCGGCAGCCTCTAGCGCCCCACGCCCGGCCGCGGGGGCTG
>Ga0079995_1060760_pt1 | contig 56716 bp, 61 predicted proteins | sample FaiFalFF_MnMetaG_2_FD_69198 | JGI IMG/M metagenome (GOLD analysis project Ga0079995, IMG submission 69198) | Freshwater microbial communities from Yellowstone National Park, Wyoming, USA - Fairy Falls C (FF_Mn_C) (SPADES assembly) (version 4) | ecosystem: Environmental > Aquatic > Freshwater >... | reverse complement strand
CCCCCCCCCCCCCCCACGCCCCCCCCCACTCCGCCCCCTCCCCCCCCCCCCCCCCCCACCCCCCCCCCCACGCCCACCCCTACGCCCACCCCTACCCCCACCCCTACCCCTACTCCCACCCCCACACCCACCCCAACTCCCACTCCTACCCCAACCCCCACGCCCACCCCGACGCCCACGCCTGTCGTTCCCCCTGTGGGCGCCCTGTCTGAGAACGGGGCGCGGTGGCTCTCCTGGGTAGCCGTGCTGTTCCAGGAGGCGCCCCTGCGGGCGGTGCTGCAGCCGGAATCGATCCGCGAGGAGGGGTATACCCTCACGCTGGTGGCTGCCACCGATGTGGGGCGGCCGGCGGCTCAGGTGGTGGGCGACCTGGGTACGATCCTCTCCCGGCGGGGCGAAAGCCCCGTCACCACCGCCGACACGGTGACCGTCGCCCGGCTGTACCTGACCATCCGGGTGGAGGGCATAACGGGAACCCGGGTGCGGGTGACTGCCCTGATGAGCACTCTGACCCCGCCACCCTAGGGAAGCGCCCCCTTAGGAGGTCGTACGGCGGACCACCTCCCGGGCCAGGGCCTGGACGGCCCGGTAGGCGAGGGGGATATAGTCGGCCGGGGGGAGGTCCAGGGGCCGGAACTCCTCCACCTGGTCGAGGGGCATGGTGTCCAGGGGCCCGGGCAGAAGGCGTATCACCAGCTCATACAGCTCCCCATCGGGGCATACCACAATGCAGCCCCGCCCGGGGTCGGCCCTCCCCCCCTCGATCTCCAGGGCCTGGATGGTGGCCATGCCCAGGAAAGGGGGGAAGGGGTTCAGGGAGCCGGCCAGATCCTTCACCAGGCGGGCCAGCTCCTGGGCGGTGCGCTGCACCAGGCTGTCGGCGTACGCCTGGGTGGCCAGGGGGTCCGGGAAGGTGGACACACCCTACCTCCTATGCCTCGGCCTGGGGGGTCCTCTCCTCCGGGGCCTTAAAGCGATAGCCCACGTTCCAGACCGTCTCGATAAAGGTGTGGTGGGAGTCCTCCAGCTTGCTGCGGAGGCGGCGGATGTGCACGTCCACGGTGCGGGTCCCCCCAAAGTAATCGTACCCCCACACCTGGGAGAGGAGGGCCTCCCTTGTGAACACCCGTCCGGGGTTGGTGGCCAGGAAGCGCAGGAGCTGGTACTCCTTGAAGGTCAGGTCCACCCGCCGCCCACCCACCTCCACCAGATAGCGCTCCTGGTCGATCACCAGGTCGCCGATGCGGATGACGTGGGACAGGGCGTGCCCCCGGGTGCGGCGGAGGACCAGGCGGAGGCGGAGGAGCATCTCCTGGGGGCGCACCGGCTCCCAGAGGAAGTCATCGGCCAGGCCCTGCTCCAGCACCCCTATCCCCCTCCCCTCCCCCACCACCGCCACCGTGGGGATGCCCTTCTCCCGGATGTGCCGCAGGGGGGCAAGGAGGGCCTGCTCCTCAAAGGCGAGGGTGTCCACCACCAGGAGGTGGGGCACCTCGTCAGGGCTGAGGAGGCGCTCGGGGTCGGAGAGGAAGGCCACGGCGAACCCCCCTTCCCGGAGGGGGGTGCACAGGGCCTCCCGCCGTTCCCGTGAGGAGAGGACGGTAAGGGTCGTCATCGGAGGGGTGAAGGGTCTTCCCGCCCCAGCATAGCACAGGGAAGGGTTGGGCTAACCCTTCCGTCGGATGGCCCGGCGCACCGCCTGGGCGATATGGCGGGGTGTCAGGCCGTACTTCTCCAGGAGCTCCGCCGGCTTGCCCGACTCGGCGTAGCGGGTCAACCCCACCATCTCCACCGGCACCGGGTGGGCGCGGGCGACCGTCTGGGCCACCAGGGCCCCCAGACCCCCGTAGAGGAGGTGCTCTTCGGCGGTCACAATGGCCCCCGTCTCCCGGGCGGCCCGGAGGACCGCCTCTTCGTCCAGGGGCCGCAGGGTGTGCATGTTCAGCACCCGACAGGAGACCCCTTCCCCCTCCAGGGCCTGGGCCGCCTCCAGGGCGGCGGGGACCATGCTCCCACAGGCGATGATGGTCCCGTCCTCGCCGGGGCGCAGGACCTCCGCCCTCCCCAGGGTGAAGGAGCACCCCTCGCGGTGCACCACAGGGGTCGGGGGGCGGTACACCCGCATGTAGCACGGCCCGGGGTGGCGGGCGATGGCGCGCACGGCGGCGGCCGTCTCCGGCGCGTCGCAGGGGGCCACCACCGTGAAGGTGGGGAGGGCCAGGGCCAGGGCCAGGTCCTCGATGCCGTGGGCCGACATGCCGTCTTCCCCCGTGATGATGCCGGCGTGGGTGCAGACCACCTTCACGTTCAAGGCGGGCTGGGCGATGCTGACCCGCAGCTGGTCGAAGGCGCGGCACACCCCGAAGACGGCAAAGGTGGAGCAGAAGGGGATCTTCCCGCTGGCGGCCAGGCCGGCGGCCATGCTCATCATATTGGCCTCCGCAGCCCCTACGTCGAAGAAGCGCTCCGGGAAGGCCTGGGCGAAGTAGACGGTGTGGGTGGACTTGTTCAGGTCGGCCCCCAGGACAACGACCCGGGGGTCTTCCCGCCCCAGCTCCACGAGGGCTTTGCCGTAGGCCTCCCGGGTGGAGGCCATGGGCCAGGGGGCCATCCCCGTTCCCCTCACCCGGGTGTCGCCCCGCCCTCCCCCTCCACCTCCCGGAGGGCGAGGGCCAGCTCCTGGGGTGTGGGGGCGCGTCCGTGGAAGTCGGGGTTGTTCTCCATAAAGGAGACCCCCTTTCCCTTCACCGTATGGGCGATGAGGAGGCTGGGCCGCCCCCGTACCGTCTGGGCCCGCTGAAAGGCCGCCAGCAGGGAGGGGAAGTGGTGGCCGTCCACCTCCTGCACGTCCCACCCGAAGGCGCGCCACTTCTCGGCCAGGGGCTCCAGCTCCATGGCCTCGGAGGTGAAGCGGTCGTTCTGGATCCGGTTGCGGTCCACGATGGCGGTGAGGTTGTCCGCCTTATAGTGGGCGGCGGCCATGGCCGCCTCCCACACCTGCCCCTCGTCGCACTCCCCGTCCCCCAGGAGGACATACACCCGCCACCCCTCCCTGTCCAGGCGGGCGGCCAGGGCGCACCCCAGGCCGAAGGAGAGGCCCTGCCCCAGGGAGCCCCCCGAGAACTCCACCCCCGGGGTCACGATGTGGGCGTGGCCCTGCAGACGGCTGTTGATGCGCCGGAAGGTGGCCAGCTCCTCTACGGGGAAGTAGCCGCAGCGGGCCAACACCGAGTACAGGGCGGGGCAGGCGTGGGCCTTGCTCAGGATGAAGCGGTCCCGCTGGGGCCAGGAGGGGTCGGCCGGGTTGTGGCGCAAGACGCAAAAGTAGAGGGTCACGAGGACCTCCACCGCCGACAGGGAGCCCCCCGGGTGACCGCTCCCCGCCAGGGCGGTCATCTGCAGGATGTCCCGCCGGACGAGGCGGGCGATGGAGCGGAGGGCGGCAATGTCGGGCTGACCGTTGGACGGCTGGTAGAGGGGGATAGGGGTGGCCTGGGGCCAGGGGGCAACACTGCCCCGTATCGGAGAAGTGGACATGGGCATCCTCCCCACGGCGATTATACCAGGCCTCCTATAAAGGACAAGGGCCTTGGGCATCCCCAAAAGGCTACAATGGTATCCGGAGAGCCCCCTCCCGGTGGGGAAAACGCCTGTGGAGGCCGGTTGTGGAGATCCGTATACAGTCCCGGAACATCGACCTCTCCCCTGCCCTTAGGGAGTACCTGGAGAAGAAAGAAAAACGGTTAGGGCGCATCCTCAAGGGCCTGCCGCTCCTTGCCGCCACCCTGACCCTCGGCTATGAAGATACCCGCCAGGCCGACCGGCGTTACCGGGCCGAGATCACCCTGGACATCAACGGCCGCCTCCTGCGGGCGGAGGAGCGGGCGGGGAGCGTGATGGCGGCCGTTGATGGGGTGGTGGACACCATTGACCGGCGGGTAGCCGATTACCGGTCTTTCCTGCGCCGGGGGGAGATAGGGGGCAAAGCAGCCCGGGGGCCGGAGCCCTCCCCTCCCCCCGCCGGCGCTGTCCCGGAGACCCTCCCCCCGGAGCTGCCCACGGGGAGGCGCCTGGCCCGGGTGAAGCGCTTCCCCATGAAGCCGATGACGGTGGCGGAGGCGGCCCTCCACATGGAGGCCCTGGGGCACGCCTTTTTCCTCTTCCACAACAGCGAGACGGGGCGCTATGCCGTTCTCTACCGTCGGGAGGACGGTGACTACGGCCTGATCGAGGCGGAGCCGGCGTAACGTATCCTAGGGAGATGCTCACCCATACCTTCCTGCACCTGCCGGGCATCACCCCCTTCACCGAGCGCGCCCTCTGGGGGCAGGGGATCACCACGTGGGAGCAGCTGCAGCGGGCCCTCCCCTTTTCCCTTGCCCCCAGCCCCCTGGCCCACGCCCTGGAGGAGAGCCGGCGGCGTCTGGCCCAGGGGGATGCCCGGTGGTTCTCCGACCGCCTTCCCTTCTGGGAGAGGTGGCGCCTCTTCGCCGACTTCCGGGGGTGGGCTGCCTTCCTGGACATCGAGACCACCGGCCTTTCCCCCGAAAGGGGGGGATACGTCACCGTGGTAGGGGTGTATGACGGGCGGGAGTACCGCCCCTTTATCCGGGGGCACAACCTGCACCTTTTCCCCCGGGAGGCGCAGCGGTACCGTCTGCTGGTCACCTTCAACGGCCGGCGCTTCGACCTCCCCTTCCTGGAGGCGGAGTTTGGCCCGGCGCTCGGGCACGTGGCCCACGTGGACCTCCTCTACCCCCTGCGGCGTCTCGGCCTGCGCGGGGGCCTGAAGCGCATCCAGCAGGCGGTGGGGTTGGCCCGTCCCACCGACCTGGAGGGCCTGGGGGGGTTCCACGCGGTGCTCCTGTGGCGGGCGTACCAGAGGGGGGACCGGGATGCCCTCTCCACCCTGGTGCGGTACAACGCGGAGGACACGGTGGTGTTGGAGGGGCTGATGGTGCTGGTGTACAACGCCCTGGCGGCCCGCCTGCCCCTGGGGGTGAAGCCTTTGCCCTTTCCCCCTCGTCCCCCCCTGGACCTCCCTCACGTCAGCCAGGGGAGGTAGGGCTTCCACTCCTCTTGGAGGGGGCGGTGGAAGAAGAGGACGTAGGGGTGGGCATAGGGGGGGCGGGGCCTCCGCAGGAGACGCATCCCCGCCTCCTGGGGGGTCCGCCCCGCTTTCTTGTGGTTGCAGGGGATGCACGCCGTCACCACGTTCTCCCAGGTGTTGGCCCCGCCCCGGTGCCGGGGGATCACGTGGTCGAGGGTCAGCACCTTCGCCTGCCGCCCACAGTACTGGCAGGTGTAGTGGTCCCGCAGGAAGACCTCCCGCCGGGAGAGGCGCCGCTGGACAAAGGGGCGGCGCACTAAGTAGTGGAGGCGGATCACCGAGGGCACCGGCACCGTTGCCGAGGGGGTGTGGAGGAAACCCCGTCCGTCCACCAGGATCTCCGCCTTCCCCTTGTCCAGAAGGACAAGGGCGCGGCGCACCGTGCAGATGTGGAGGGGTTCGTAGTTCTGGTTCAGCACCAGCACAGGAGCGTCCAGCATACGTCCCGCCCCCGCCAGCCCTCTCTTACCCATCATACCATAGGGGACCCGTCAGGGCACCCCCTCACCGCCCTTTGAACCGGATGCGTATCGGGTCGGCCTGCTCCCACCCGAAAAGGGTGATGACGGTCCCCTTGGGTACCTCAAAGAGCATCCACCCTTGGACCTGGTAGCCCTGGGGCAGGTCTATCTTCCCCCACAGGAAGGGGAGGTAGACCCCCTCCGGCTGCACCGGCCCCGGCGCCTCCTGCCGGACGGCGGTGAAGTCCAGGGGCGCCCACCGGTTGCCCCGCCCGTCCTCCAGGTAGGCTGCCTTCCCGTCCACCATAAGGCTCACCAGGGTGGACCGGTCGTTGCGGACGGTCACCAGGACGGCCGCCAGGGTGTGGTTGGGCTGGGAGGGCCTGATGACCCAGTGGCGCCCCTCGTGCTGGAAGCCCACCTGCTCCACATGCCGGGGACGGTGGGCGTTGATGACCAGGACGCGCCCCCACCCCCATACCCCCTGCTCCACCCGCTCCACACAGGCCGTGGCCAGGAGCAAGGCCGCCAGGAGCGCCCCGAGGAGGGGCATCCGGGCGAGGGTGGTCAGGCCTCCCCTGGGGCTCATGGGCGGATGGGGGCCATGCTGGGCAGGGAGCGCAGGCGGCCCACCAGGTCGGGGAGGACCCGGAGCACCCGCTCTATCCCCTCTTCTGTCGTGTCGCGCCCCATGGTGAAGCGGACACTGGAGCGGGCGATGTCGGGGGGGATGCCCATGGCGGTGAGGACGTGGGAGGGCTCCAGGGAGCCGGTGGAGCAGGCGCTGCCGCTGGAGGCGCAGATACCCTCCATGTCCAGCCCCAGGAGGATGGGCTCCCCCTCCACCCCGGGGAAGGAGAAGTGGGCGTTGTTGGACAGGCGCTGGGTGGGGTGTCCGTTGAGGATGGCGCCGGGGACCCGTTCCAGGACGGCGGCGATGAAGCGGTCTCGGAGGGCCCTCAGGCGGGCGCTCTCCCGGGGGCGCTCCTCCTCCGCCAGGACAAGGGCGGCGGCCAGGCCCACAATCCCCGGCACGTTCTCCGTGCCGGAGCGGCGCTCCCGCTCCTGCCCCCCGCCCATCAGGAGGGGCTCGAAGGGGGTGTGGCGGCGGATGTAGAGGACGCCTACCCCTTTGGGGCCATAGAACTTGTGGGCCGATAGGGAGAGGAGGTCCACCCCCAGGGCCTCCACGTCCAGGGGCAGGAGGCCCGGCGCCTGCACGGCATCGGTGTGGAAGGGGATGGGGCGCCCCAGCGCCTTCCCCCGCTCCCGCACCACCCTGGCGATGTCGGCAATGGGCTGCACCGTCCCCACCTCGTTGTTGGCGTACATAATGCTCACCAGGACGGTACCCGGGGTGATGGCGCGCCCCACGGCGTCGGGGTCCACCCGCCCGTAGCGGTCCACCGGCACCAGGGTGGTCTGGAACCCCAGCATCTCCAGCTGATGGCACGTGTGGAGGACGGCGTGGTGCTCTATGGCGGAGGTGACGATGTGGTTGCCCGTGTGGCGGAGGGCCAGGGCGACGCCCTTGATGGCGGCGTTGTCCGCCTCGGTGCCCCCGCTGGTGAAGACCACCTCACTGGGCCGACACCCCAGGACCGCGGCCACCTGCTCCCGGGCGTCCTCCACCGCCTTCCGGGCCTCCTGCCCCGGGGTGTGGATGCTGGAGGGGTTCCCAAAACGCTGGGTGAAATAGGGGAGCATGGCCTCCAGCACCTCGGGCCGCACAGGGGTGGTGGCGGCGTGGTCCAGGTAGATGAGGGGGGTGTCGGTCACCATGGGCCTCCCTCCCCATGATAACGGCCGGGGTCTTTACCCCCCCAGCTCCTCCCGCAGCCGCAGGAAGTGGAGGATGTGCTCCCGGGTGATGAGGCCCATCACCTGCCCGTTCTGCACCACCGGGACCTGGTTCACCCCCGCCTCGTCCAACACCTCGAGGACCCTGTAGGCATCCTCCTGTACCCCCACGGTCACCAGGCGTTCTAGGGGTGTCATAGCGTCCCGGATGGGCGTGAAGAGCCAGCGTTCCCGGGGGACCTGGCGCACCTGGTGCACCGTCACCAGGCCGTAGGTGTTCCGTTCGTCGCTCACCAGGAGGCAGCGCGTCCCCCGTCCCAGGAGGTATTCATCCACCACCCGTTGCACGGAGACGTCGGGGGCAACCCGGGGGCAGTCGGGGGTCATAAGGTCGCGGGCGGTGAACCCCCGGAGCCCCTCCCGCAGGCGCAGGTGCCGGTAGCTGGAGGCGGCTGCCCCCTGGAGGAACCAGCCGATAAGGGCAAGCCAGACCCCCGAGAGGAGGGTCCGGGGGACGAAGAGGGCCTGCAGGATACCCGTCACGATGAAGAGGATCCCGATCCCCTGCCCCACCCCGGTGGCGATGGCGGTGGCCCGCTGGTACTGGCCCGTGACGGCCCACAGGACGGCCCGGAGCACCCTCCCCCCGTCCAGGGGGAACCCCGGGATCAGGTTGAAGACCCCCAGCAGGACGTTGGTGAAGGCCAGATAGGCGGTGACGGCGAAGAGGGGAGGAGAGGTGGCGCCGGCGAGGAGGGCCAGCCCCAGGAACACCCCCCCCAGGCCCAGGCTGACCAGGGGGCCGATGGCGGCTATGACCAGCTCCACCCCCGGGGTGGCGGCCTCCCGGGCGATGTGGGAGACGCCCCCGAACACGAAGAGGGTGATCCCCTTCACGGGGATGCCGCGGCGCCGGGCGACCAGGCTGTGGGCCAGCTCGTGGGCCAGGACCGAGGCGAAGAAGAGGGCGGTGGTCACCAGGGCGATGCCCCCCCGCTCCACCGGCGACCAGCGGGGGAGGCGCACCCCGAACAGCTCCCGCATCCCGAACACCTGGAACAGGGAGGCCCCCACCAGGGCGAAGATGATGAGCCAGCTGAAGTGGACCTCCACAGGGATCCCCAACACCCGTCCGATGCGGATGCCGCCCATGTTGCTACCCCCCCTTCTATTCCCCCACGGTGCACCCCCGCGCGATCAGCCCCATGAGCTTGTACACCAGGGCCGCCGCCACGTAGGCGCACGCCGCCGGCCCCTCCTGGGGGGCCAGCTCCACCACGTCGAAGGCGACCACCCGCCGGGCCCTGGCCACCCCCTCCAGGAGGACCAGGACCTCCCGCCAGGAAAGCCCCCCCGGCTCCGGCGTCCCCACGGCGGGCATCAGGGCGGGGTCCAGGACGTCCAAGTCGATGCTGATGTAGACCCGAGGCCCCAGGCGGGCCAGGGCCCACGCCAGGGCGTCTTCCGCCCGGAAGGAGGGCCCCCACGGGAAGATGGGGACCCCCTTCTCCCGGGCGAAGCGGGCCTCGGGGGCGCTCATGGAGCGCACCCCCACCTCCACCAGGGGGGCCACCTCGGCGATGCGCCGGGCGGTGCAGGCGTGGCTGTAGGGGCTGCCCATGTAGGAGTCCCGCAGGTCGGCGTGGGCGTCCAGGTACAAAACCCACAGGTCGGGGGCATGGCGCAGCGCCCCCTGCACACCCCCCAGGGCGATGGTGTGCTCCCCCCCGAGGAGCACCGGCACCTTCCCCCTGTCCAGCAGGGCGTCCACCACCTGGGCTACCCGCTGGACCGTCGCGGCGGGGTCCCCCACGTGGGGCTCCACCTCGGGGAGGGTGGCGATCCCCAGGGCCGCCGCCTCCCCCTCCAGGGCGGGGTCGTACTCCTCCAGGAAGCGGGAGGCAGCGATGATGGCGGCAGGCCCCTCCCGGGCTCCCCCCTTGTAGGAGGTGGTGCTGTCGAAGGGGACGGGGACCACCACAAAACGGGCCCCCTCCAGATCGGCCCGGTCAGGGGGGAGGGCCAGGAAGGTCCACGGGCGGGCGAACTCCGTCGGGAGGGGGTGCACGCCTCCTCCTTAAGGGGGGCGGGGGGCCACCCGGGCCCTCTCCTCCAGAAGGCGTCGCACCACCTCCGGACGGTAGTGCTCCAGGCCCCGCTCCAGCAGCCAGACCTTGACCTCCCCTAGGGCAAAGGCCTCGGTCACCAGCGCCTGGGCCCTGGCGGCGTCAAAGGGCTTGCAGGAGAAGACGTCCACGTGGACAAAGTGCCGTTGGGGAAAGGTATGGACACTGATATGGCTTTCGGCAATGATGACGAACCCCGACAGGCCCCAGTCCTCGGGCACCGGCCCCCGGTACGTGATCACCACGGGGCGGATGAGCTTCGTCATCCCGATGGCCTCGGGGCAGGTGTCCAGGAAGCGGAAGACGGCCTCGGCGCTAGCCAGGGAGGAGGCGTCGGCGGTGTAGCCGTCGATGGCGAGGTGCACTTCTTGATGGTTCTCCCAGGGCAGATCTCTCTTCAAGGATAGCCGAGGCGGATTAAGGGGGCAACTCCCGCTGGCGCAGGGTGCGGAGGGCCGCCCACCCTTCCCGCGGGAGCATGAAGAGGGCGATGGCCACGGGGAAGATCCACCAGAGGGCGTGCATCAGCAGGCCGCCGGAGAGGGCGTGACTCTTGTCGGCCCCGAAGAAGGTGACCAGAATCCCCACGCTGGCGAACTCGAAGACCCCCAGACCCCCCAGGAGACCGGGGATGGTGGTGCTCACGAAGGTGACCAGGATGACAAGGGCCACCGCTCCCGGCAGGGAGATAGTGACGCCCGCCCCCTGCACCAGGAACCACCCCGCCCCCCCCAGACTGATCCACTGCCCCACCGTCAGGGCGAGGGCGAGGAGGAGACGGGGGGGGCGGGTCTCCAGGACCAGGACCGCCTCCCCCATGGGGCCCAACAGGGGGAGGCGGCGGAACCCCGCCCAGCGGCGGTAGGCCCACCCCACCAGGTGCAGCCCCAGGGTGCTCCCCATCGCCAGGAAGGCGGCTATCCCCAGGATGGCCCCTATGTCGATCCCCTCCCGCCCTCGCAGGGCAAGGGGAAGGGTCATCCCCAGCAGGAGGAAATTGGCCTGGAAGTCCAAGACCCGTTTCATGGCCAGGGTGGCCAAGGCCACCCCCGAGGGCACCCTGTCCCGCACCAGCAGGATGGCGTACTGGACCGCCTCGCTGAACCAGCGGACGGGGAGCAGGTTGTTCACCCCGATGCCTGTGTTCTCCACCAGGATCAGGCGCCAGACCGGCGGCGGTTTCTGGGGGAACAGGACATACCACGCCGCCGACCGGAAGAGGGTCTTGGCCAGAAAGCAGGCCACCGCCCCTACGCTGTACAGCGGGGGGAAGGCCGCCATGGTGCGGCCTATCTCCTGCCATGCGACCCCCCGGACCGCCTCGCGGCCCAGCCACGCCCCCACCAGGGCAGCCACAACCCCCACCAGGAGCAGGGAAAGGCGGGGGTGCCGCCGTTGCCAGGGGGTAACGGCTTGCCACAGACGCAGGGCCGGGGGTGCTTGCACCTTTCCCTTCATCCCGCAGGCGCTGGGAGGGGCTCCGCCGCCAGGGGGCGCAGGCGCCGGAGGGAGGGGCTGGTCAGGGCCGCCCCCAGGGCGGCGCCCAGGGTGACCAACCCCCCGAGGGCCACGGCCCAGGGGGCGCCCAGGAGGTCGGCGAGGAGACCGCTCTGGACCGCCCCCAGGGGGATGAGGCTCCACGCCGCGCTGAAGATCCCCATCACCCGGCCCCGCAGGTGCTCCGGCACCCGCTCTTGCAGGGTGGTCATGGTGAGGACCATGTAGACCGAGCCCGCCCCCCCCGCCAGGAGGAGGAGGAACAGGGAGAGGGGGTACCAGGGGGAGAAGGCGAAGGCGATGAGGAGCAGCCCAAACCCCGCCGCTCCCCCCAGGAGCAACACCCCCCGGTGGGGGATACCCCCCAGGGCCCCCGCCCCCATGGCGGCCAGCAGGGAGCCTGCCCCTCCGGCCGCCGAGAGGAACCCCAACCCCTCGGCCCCCACCCGCAACACGTCCTTGGCGAACACCGGGAGCAGGAAGAGGTACGACATGCCGAAGAGGGTGGCGACGAAGGCCAGGCCGATGAGGGCGGCGAAGGGGCTGTTCTGGCGGACGAAGCGCACCCCTTCAGCCATGTGGGCAAGGGAGCCGGAGGAAGGTCTCCCCTCCCCGGGGAGGGGGCGCAGGAGGCCGACGGCGCCGGCCATCAGCAGGGCCCCCAGGCCGGCCAGGGCGAAGAGCCACCCCACATGGGCCCGGGCGATGAGGAGCCCTCCCAGGGCCGGCCCGATGATGCGGGCCCCCTGCCACACGGCGGAGTTCAGGGCCACGGCGCTGGCCAGGGCCGCCCGGGGCAGGAGCCGGGGGAAGAGGGCCTGACGGACGGGGATCTCCAGGGCGAAGATGGCGCTGGTGGCCGCCGCCACGGCCAGCAGGTGCCACACCTCCACCCACCCCCCCAGCGTCAGGACGGCCGTCACCCCCATCAGCGCCGCCATGCCGCCCTCGCTGGCTATGATGAGGCGGCGGCGTTCCCGGCGGTCGGCCAGGACGCCCCCCACCATCGTGAGGAGAAGGGCAGGCCCAACGGTGGCCAGCCCCAAGAGGGCGATGATGCGGGGGCGTCCCGTTAGCTCGTACACCAGCCACCCCATCCCCAGGTGGGCCATCTGATAGCCCACCACCGACCCCAGCAGACCCGTCCAGAAGAGGCGGTACTCCCGGTGGCGGAGGGCAGCAAAGGGGAAGGGATGTCCTTTCGGCCTCGGGAGGGCCACAGGGGATGGGGCCGGCCGCATCGTCCCTTCGCCCCCTACGCCAGGTAGCGGTAGCCGGGGATGGTGAGGAACTCCACAAACTGGGGGGAGGTGACCAGATAGTCCAGCAGGTCTACTGCTTTGGCGAGGGCCTCCGGGGCAGCGCCCCCCTGGGCCCGCAGGACCTTCTCCGCCTCCTCGGTCCGGAGGTGGAAGTAGAGGGAGGGGGTAACGATCCGCCCGTCGCTCAGGCGCGCCCCGAAGCGGATCCACTGCCAGATCTGGGAGCGGGCGATCTCCGCGGTGGCCGTGTCCTCCATGAGGTTGAAGATGGCCGCCGCCCCCCGGCCCAGGATCCACGCCTGCAGGTACTGGAGGGAGACGCTGATGTTGTTGCGCAGGCCCGCCTCCGTGACCTCCCCCGTGGGGAGGTGGAGCAGGTCCCCGGCGCTCACCCGCACCTCGGGGACCTTCGCCAGCTGGTGGGGTCCCGGGAAGGCCCTCTCGAACACCTCCCGCACCAGGGCCACCAGGCCAGGGTGGGCCACCCACGCCCCATCGAACCCCTGGGCGGCCTCCCGCTCCTTGTCGGCCCGCACCTGGACGAAGGCCCGCTCGTTGGCCACCGGGTCCTCCCGCCGGGGGATGTAGGCGGACATCCCCCCCAACGCGTGGGCGCCCCGCTTGTGGCAGACGTGCACCAGGTACTCGGCCGCCGCCTTCAGGAAGGGGGTGGTCATGGTCACGGCGGCCCGGTCGGGGAGGAGGGACCAGGGGTGGGCGCGGAAGGTCTTGATGACGCTGAAGATGTAGTCCCACCGCCCCAGGTTCAGGCCGGTGATGCGGGCGCGCAGCTGGTAGAGGATCTCCTCCATCTCGAAGGCGGCCAGGATGTGCTCGATGAGGACCGTCACCCGGACGCTCCCCTTGGGGAGGCCCAGGCGCTCCTCGGCGTACTCCAGCACCTGGTTGACCCACCGGGCCTCCAGATGGCCCTGGAGCTTGGGGATGTACAGGTAGGGGCCGGACCCCCGCTCCAGCAGCTCCCGGGCGTTGTGGAAAAGGAAGAGGCCCACATCGAAGAGGAAGCCGGCGATGGGCTGCCCGTCCACCAGGAGGTGGCGCTCCGGGAGGTGGATACCCCGGGGGCGGACGCACAGGGTGGCCGTCTCGGGGTTGAGGCGGTAGAGGGGGCCGTCGGGGTCCTGGTAGGTGAGGGTGCGGCGCACCCCCTTCCGGACGGTGACCTGCCCCGCCAGGGTCGCCCCCCAGTGGGGGGAGTGGGCGTCTTCAAAGTCGGTCATGTAGACGTTGGCCCCCGAGTTGAGGGCGTTGATGAACATCTTGGGGTCGGTGGGCCCGGTGATCTCCACCTTGCGGTTCAGGAGGTCCCGGGGCGGGGGCGCCACCCGCCACTCCCCCTCCCGGATCCCCCGGGTCTCCGGGAGGAAGTCGGGCCGCTGCCCCCTGTCTATCTCCTCCTGCCGGGCCGCCCGGGCCTGCAGGAGGGAACGGCGGGAGGCCTCGAACTCCCGGGCCAGCTCCCCCAGAAAGGCCAGGGCGTCAGGGGTCAGGATCTCGGCGCCCTCAGGCGTCACCTTCCCCAGGAGCAGCACTCCTGTGCCCATCCTCGCCCTCCACCACCATGACCACTTTGTCCGTCACCGGCGGCCCATCGGTCGTTTCCCCCCCAGGATACCCCAGGGGGCCGGCGCCCACAAGGGGTTGACCCGATCCCCCGGCCGTCCCTATACTGGGAGCAGCCCCGAAGGGAGGGAGCAATGGAGGGCGTGACCATTCAGGTGCGCAAGGACGGCCCCTACGTGGTGAGCGGACCGGTGAAGATCGTGGACAGCGCCGGCAAGGAGTTCCCCGTCAAGGGGGGCTCCATCGCCCTCTGCCGGTGTGGGGGGTCCGCCAACAAGCCCTTCTGCGACGGCACCCACAAGCGGGTGGGGTTCTCCTCGGACCCCCATCCATCGTAGCCCGTAGCCGGTGTCGGCGGGGGTGGGGAGGGTGCAGGGGATGGGCTTCACCATGGCGGAGAAGATCCTGGCCCGGGCCTCCGGCCGCCCCCAGGTGCGGCCGGGGGAGTACATCTGGGCCAGGGTGGATGGCACCGCCGTCATCGGGGGCCGGGGGCTCCTGGCCCGCCTGCGCTCCCTCGGCGTCCACCGGGTGTGGGACCCCGACCGGGTGTATGTGACGGAGGACCACCTGGCCCCTCCCCCTTCGGTGGAGGCGGCCAACGCCGCCGTGGAGATGCGGCGGTTCGTCAGGGAGTTCGGCATCACCCACTTCTTCGAGTGGGGGCGGCACGGCATCATCCACGAGCTCTTCCCCCACCACGGCTACCTGGCCCCCGGCGATTTCATCGCCTCCATCGATTCCCACTCCACCTCCTACGGGTGCTTTAACGTCGCCTCCTGCCCCATCAACGAGGAGCTGCCCCTGGTGCTGGCCACAGGGGAGGTATGGCTGCGGGTGCCCGAGAGCATCCGCTTCGTCCTGGTGGGGCGCCTCCCCGGCCCCGAGGCCTTTGTGGTGGGCAAGGACGTCATCCTCCACATCGCGGGGACCTACGGCACCGATGTGGGCCTGTACCGGTCGGTGGAGTTCGTGGGGCCGGGGGTGGCTTCCCTCTCCATGCCCAGCCGCTTCACCATCGCCAACATGGGGGTGGAGATCGGGGCCAAGTTCGCCATCTTCCCCTGCGACGACCAGACCCTGGAGTACCTCCGGGGGAAGATGCGCCGGGAGCCCCGCCCCGTGAGCCCTGACCCCGATGCCTCCTACGCCGCCACGTACACCGTGGACCTGACCTCCCTCCCCCCGTATGTGGCCCTGCCCCACGACCCGGGCAACAGCGTCCCCGTGGACCAGGTGGCCCCGGAGCGGATCCGGATCGACCAGGCCTTCATCGGTTCGTGTACCAACGGGCGCCTGGAGGACTTCCGCATGGCCGCCCGCATCCTCAAGGGGCGGCAGGTGCACCCCCAGGTGCGCCTCCTCTGCACCCCCGCCTCCCAGGAGGTGTGGCGGCAGTGCCTGGAGGAGGGGATCTGGCAGGTGCTGGCCGATGCGGGGGCGTTGATCACCAGCAGCACGTGTGGTCCTTGCCCAGGACTCCACATGGGCGTCTTGGGGGATGGGGAGGTGTGCATCTCCTCCTCCAACCGCAACTTCCAGGGGCGCATGGGGAGCCCCAAGGCCTTTATCTACCTGGCCAACCCCGCCACCGTGGCCGCCTCGGCGGTCCTGGGGTATATCGCCGATCCCAGGGTGTTCCTCTAAAGGGGGGCCATGCGTTTCCAGGGGCGGGTGTGGCTCTTCGGAGACAACATCAGCACCGACCTGATCATGCCGGGCCACCGGGTCCTGGCGCGCCCCGGCATCTCCGACAGGGAGGCGGCCCAGTTCTGCATGGAGGCCAACCGCCCCGGCTGGGCCCAGCAGGTCACCCCTGGGGACATCATCGTGGCGGGGCGTAACTTCGGGTGCGGCTCCAGCCGCCCCGCCGCCCGCCTCCTCAAGGCCCTGGGCATCTCCTGTGTCGTGGCCGACTCCATCGCCCGCCTCTTTTTCCGCAACAGCATCCACATCGGCTTCCCCGTCCTCATCTGCCCCGGCGTCTCCCGTATCTTTCAGGAGGGGGATATCGCCGAGGTGGACATAGAGACGGGGCGGGTCCGGAACCTCACCAGGGGGGTGGAGGTGCAGGGGGAGCCCCTCCCCAAGGACAGCCCCCCTTACCAGATCCTCATGGCCGGCGGGCTGGACCCCTACCTGAAGGCCCGCCTGGCCGGGGAAAGGAGGTCCCCGTGAAGCCCACCACCCGCTTCCGCCGCCTCCTGAAGAGGCCCGGGCTTATCCTCGCCCCCTTCGTCTTCGACGCCTACCAGGCCAAAATCGCCGAGGAGGTGGGTTTCCGCCTCCTCTACATGACCGGCTTCGGCACCGCTGCCGCCCGGGGGTACCCCGATGTGGGCCTGGTGACCCAGACGGAGATGGTCGAGAACGCCCGCTACATCGCCTCCGCGGTCCGGACCCCCCTCCTCTGCGACGCCGACACCGGCTACGGCAACCCCATCAACGTCTGGCGCACCGTGCGGGAGTACGAGGCGGCGGGGGTGGCGGGCATCCACATTGAGGACCAGGTCTTCCCCAAGAAGTGTGGCTTCTTCGCCGGCAAGCAGGTGGTCCCCCTGGAGGAGCACGTGCAGAAGGTCCGGGCCGCCCTGGACGCCCGCCGGGACAAGGACTTCGTCATCATCGCCCGCACCGACGCCCTGGCGGTCCACGGGTGGGAGGACACCCTCCGCCGCTGCCGGGCCTACTACGAGGCGGGGGCCGATATGGTGTTTGTGGACGGCATCCGCACGGAGGAGGACCTGGAGGTCTACGCCCGGGAGCTGCGGGATATCCCCAAGCTCTATAACGGCATGCTCCGCCCCGCCCGGGAGATCGAGAGGATGGGGTTCAAGGTGATGATCGCAGGGGGCACCATGGGGGTCATCTACAAGGCGCTCCGGGAGGCTTTTCGGGAGCTGAAGCGCAAGGGCGCCGTCTCCCCCTCCCGGATGGAGGGCCTGGACCGCGTCGCCTCCCTGTTGGGCCTCCCCCGGATCTACGAGATGGAGCGCCGCTACGGGGCGCCCTCTCCCCCGCCGCGGGTGTAGATGGCTCCCCCGGTGTACGACGCGGTGGTGGTGGGGGCGGGGCCGGCCGGCTCCACGGTGGCCCGCCTGCTGGCCCGGCGGTCCTTCCGGGTCCTCCTCCTGGAGGAGCACCCCCAGGTGGGGCTCCCCTGTCACTGCTCGGGGCTGGTGACCCCCCGCACCCTGCAGGCGGCCGGGGCCCCGGACTCCCTTGTCCACGGGGTGGTGCGGGGGGTGGAGGTCTACGGCCCCGGGGGGGAGGTCCTCTCCCTCACGGCCTCCCACCCCAAGGCGCTGGTGATCGACCGGGTGGGGCTGGACGTGTTCCTGGCCCGGCAGGCGGAGGAGGCGGGGGCGGACCTGGTGGTGGGGGCCAGGGTGGTGGGGGTGGAGCGGGAGGAGAGGGGGACCCTCCGCGTCCTGGTCCACCGCAACGGGAAGCAGGAGGCGGTGGCGTGCCGGCTGGTGGTGGGGGCCGACGGCTCCCGCTCGGTGGTGGCCCGCCTGCTCCCCCGTCCCCATCGGGGGGAGGTGGTGTACGCCCTGGGGGGTGAGGTGGCGGTGGGGGGGCTGGACCCCGCGGCGGTCTACGTGGCCCTGGACCCCCACGCCTTCCCCGGCTGGTTCGGGTGGGCTATCCCCGTGGGGGAGGGGGTGGCCCGGGTCGGGGTGGGGTCGGTCCGGAGGGGTGTGAGCCCCCGGGGCCTCCTGCGCCGCCTCCTGGAGGGGTTCCCCCCCCTCCGGGGGGCCCGGGTGCTCCGCCTCCAGGGGGGCCTCATCCCCCTGGCCACGGGGGCCTCCCCCCTGGTGGGGGATGGGGTGCTGCTGGTGGGGGACGCCGGGGCTCAGGCGAAGCCCTCCTCGGGCGGGGGTATATACACGGGCCTGATGGCGGCCCACAGGGGCGCCCTCGTCGCCGCCGCCGCCCTGGAAAAGGGCGACTGCTCCGCCCGCGCCCTCCGCCCCTATGAGGACTGGTGGCGCACACCCCTGGGCCGGGAGGTCCGGCGGGCCGCCGCCCTCCGCCGCCTCCTCCTGGCCCTGACACCCCAGGAGGTGGGGCTCGCCCTCCGCCTCCTGGGCCACCCCTCCCTCGCCCGCCTCCTGGAGAGGGAAGGGGACATCGACTTCCCCGGCCGCGCCTTTGCCCGCCTCCTGCGCCCCCTTCCCCTGTGGACCGCCGCCCGCCTCCTCCCCTGGCGCCTCTGGCCCCGGGCGGCGCGGCTGGCCGCCCTCTGGGCCTTCCACTGGACCCGGGCCGCCCGGCCTTGACGCCCAGGGAGGGGGTGCCCTACCGTAGAGCCCCGGAGGGGAAAGCCATAGGCCCCATCGACGCCGACCTCCTGCGCACCCCCCTGTACGGGGAGCACCTTGCCCTGGGGGCCAGGATGGTCCCCTTTGCCGGGTGGTCCATGCCCCTCCACTACACCGGCATCCTGGCCGAGGCGCGGGCGGTGCGCACCGCCTGCGGCGTCTTTGACGTCTCCCACATGGGGCGCATCCGGGTCGAGGGGCCCGGGGCGGGGGCCCTCCTTTCTCACCTCCTCACCCACGACGCCCAGGCCCTCCGCCCCGGGCGGGCCCGCTACGGCTTCCTCCTCAACCCCCAGGGGGGGATCATCGACGACACCATCCTCTACCGGCTGGGGGAGGAGCGGTACCTCCTGGTGTGCAACGCCGCCAACCGCCTCACCGTGCTGGCGTGGCTGGAGAGGTGGGCGGGGGCTTTCCCCCCCGTGCGCATCGCCGACGACACCCTTTCCACGGCCATGCTGGCCTTCCAGGGCCCCCTGGCCTTCCCCCGGGCGGTGGCCATGGTGGGCGCCCTGGAGGGGCTGCGCCCCTTCGGGGTGTGGGAGGGCAGCCTCCCCCTGGGGGGCGAGGCGGTCCCCGCCGTTGTGGGCCGCACCGGGTACACGGGCGAGGACGGGGTGGAGTGGGTCGTCCCCGCCCGCCACGGGGCGGGCCTCTGGCGGGCCCTCCTGGAGGGGGGCGCCCAGCCCTGCGGGCTGGGGGCCCGGGACGTCCTCCGCCTGGAGGCGGGGCTGGTGCTCCACGGGGCCGACGTTGACCCCTCCACCACGCCCCTGGAGGCGGGCCTGGAGCGCTTTGTGGACCTGGGGCGGGAGGGGTTCATCGGGCGGGAGGCCCTCCTGGCCCAACGGGAGCGGGGGGTAAGCCGGAGGCTGGTGGGGTTCGTCCTGCAGGAGAGGGGTGTCCCCCGCCGGGGGTATCCTATACTGCATAGCGAGGGGGTGATCGGCACGGTGACCAGCGGGGCCTTCTCCCCCACCCTGGGGAGGGACATCGGCATGGGGTATGTAGACCCCTCCTATGCCCGCCCCGATACCCCCCTGGCGGTGGAGGTCCGGGGGAGGCGGGTGGCTGGGGTGGTGGTCCCCCTCCCCTTCTACTCCCGCCGGCGCGCCCCCTCAGGAGGGCAGCCATGACGACCACCGGGGGGCGCCGCCTTTACCATCCCCCCGACCTCCGCTACACCCGGGAGCACGAGTGGGTCCGCCTGCTGGAGGACGGGACGGCCCTGGTGGGCATCACCGACTTCGCCCAGGACCAGCTGGGGGACGTGGTCTACCTTGCCCTCCCCCAGCCGGGCCAGCGCCTGGCCCAGATGGAGAAGATGGGGGAGGTGGAGTCGGTGAAGGCCGTGTCGGACATCTTCTCCCCCCTGAGCGGCGAGGTGGTGGAGGTGAACGGGGAGGTGGTGGAGCGCCCCGAGCTCCTCAACCGGGACCCCTACGGGAAGGGGTGGCTGATCAAAATCCGCCCCCACGACCTGAAGGAGCTGGACGCCCTGATGACCGCCCGGGAGTACGAGGCGTACCTGGAGGCCAGGGGGTAAGGCCGTGGAGCCCTTCGTCCACCCCTACCTCCCCCTGACCCCTCGGGAAAGGGAGGAGATGCTCCGGGCCATCGGGGTGGCCGACGTGGAGGAGCTGTTCGCGGACATCCCCCCTGCCTACCGCAACCCACCCCTGGACCTCCCTCCCCCCCTCTCGGAGGAGGAGATCCGCCGGGAGATAGAGGCCCTGGCCGCCGAGAACATCACCCCCGGCCCCTATGCCTGCTTCCTGGGGGCCGGCGCCTACCGCCGCTATATCCCCGCCGTGGTGCGCGCCCTCCTGGCCCGGGGCGAGTTCCTCACCTCCTACACCCCCTACCAGCCGGAGGTGTCCCAGGGCACCCTGCAGGCCACCTATGAGTTCCAGACCCTGGTGTGTCTCCTGACGGAGATGGAGGTGGCCAACGCCGGGATGTACGACGGCGCCAGCGCCCTGGCGGAGGCGGCCCTGATGGCCTGTCGGGTCACGGGGCGGGGCCGCATCGCCCTCCTGGACACCGTCAACCCCCGCTACCGGGAGGTGGTGGCCACCTATGCCCTCCCCCAGGGCCTCGCCCTTTCCACCCTCTCCCCCGCGGCCCCAGAGGTGGACGGGGAGACGGCCTGCCTTGTCGTCCAGTGGCCCAACTTCTTCGGCTACCTGGAGGACCTGGAGGCCCTGGCCCGGGCCGCCCACGAGAGGGGAGCCCTGCTGGTGGTGAGCGCCGACCCCCTGGCCTGCGCCCTCTTCAAGCCCCCGGGCCGCTACGGGGCGGACATCGTCGTGGGGGGGTGTCAGGGGATGGGGGTCCCCCTCTCCTTTGGGGGGCCCTCGGTGGGCTTCTTCGCCTGCCGGGAGCGCTACCTGCGCCAGATGCCCGGCCGGGTGGTGGGGAGGACGGTGGACGCCCAGGGGAGGGTGGGGTATGTCCTTACCCTCCAGACCCGGGAGCAGCATATCCGCCGGGAGCGGGCCACCAGCAACATCTGCACCTCCCAGGCCCTGGTGGCCACAGGGGTGGCCATCTACCTGGCCGCCCTGGGGCGCCACGGCCTCCGCCGCCTGGCGGAGATCGTGTGGCACAAGGCCCACTACGCCGCCGGCCTCCTGGGCTCCCTCCCCGGCTACCGCCTCCCCTTCCAGGGCGTCTTCTTCCAGGAGTTTGTCCTTCAGTGCCCCCTTCCCCCGGCCGTGATCAACCGCCGCCTCCTGGAGCGGCGGATCATCGGGGGCCTGGACATCACCCCCCTGGTGCCCAACGGGATGCTGGTGTGTGTGACGGAGATGACCACCCGCCAGGAGATCGACGCCTTCGCCCGCGCCCTGGCGGAGGTGGCGACGGGAGGGTAGAGCCATGGACGGAGCCCTTTCTCCTCGGGACATGGCCCTGGCCCACGCCCGGCGCCCCCTGATGGAGCGGTCGGTGCCGGGGCGGGTGGGGGCCTCCCTCCCCCCCCTGGACGTGCCCCCCCAGGAGCCCCCCCCTCCCCACCTCCTGCGGGAGGACCTCCCCCTCCCCGAGGTGTCCGAGGGGGATGTGGTGCGCTACTTCTCCACCCTCTCCCACCTGAACTACTCGGTGGACACCCACTTCTACCCCCTGGGCTCCTGTACCATGAAGTACAACCCCAAGGTGAACGAGGAGGTGGCCGCCCTCCCCGGCCTCGCCGCCCTCCACCCCCTCCAGCCCGAGGAGACGGTGCAGGGCCTCCTCCGCCTCCTGTGGCGTCTGCAGACGTATCTCGCGGAGGTCACGGGGATGGCGGGCTGCTCCCTGGCCCCCATGGCGGGCGCCCAGGGGGAGCTGGCGGGGGTCTTAATGGTCCGCGCCTACCACCGGGCCCGGGGGGAGGGGCACCGGAACGTCATGCTCATCCCCGATTCGGCCCACGGCACCAACCCCGCCTCGGCGGCCATGGCCGGCTTCCGGGTGGTCGCCATCCCCTCGGACCGGGAGGGGGACATGGACCTGGCCGCCCTGGAGAGGGCGTGCGGCCCCGACCTGGCCGGTCTGATGATCACCCTCCCCAGCACCCTGGGCCTCTTTGACCGCCGCATCGTGGAGGTGTGCCGGGTTGTCCACCGGGCGGGGGGGCTGGTTTATGGGGACGGCGCCAATATGAACGCCCTCCTGGGGCGGGTGAAGCTGGGTTCCCTGGGGTTCGACGTGTGCCACCTGAACCTGCACAAGACCTTCAGCACCCCCCACGGGGGCGGCGGCCCTGGCGCCGGCCCCGTCTGCGTGGGGGAGCGCCTCCTCCCCTTCCTCCCCACCCCCGTGGTGGAGCGGAAGGTGGTGGAGGGGCGGGAGGTCTTCTCCCTGACCCGTCCCCCCCACTCCATCGGCCCCCTGGGGGCCTTCCACGGCAACATCGGGGTGCTGGCGCGGGCCTACGCCTACATCCGCGCCCTGGGGGCCCCCGGCCTCCGCCAGGTCAGCGCCGACGCCGTCCTGGCCGCCAACTACATCCTGGCCCGCCTCCGGGACGTGTACCACCTCCCCTACCCCCGCCGCTGCCTCCACGAGGTGGTCCTCTCCGCCCGCCGCCAGAAGGCCCACGGGGTGAAGGCCCTGGACATCGCCAAGCGCCTCCTGGACTACGGCGTCCACCCCCCCACCATGTACTTCCCCCTCATCGTGGAGGAGGCCCTCATGGTGGAGCCGACGGAGACGGAGGGGAAGGAGACCCTGGACTACTTCATTGAGGCGATGCGCCGCATCGCCCGGGAGGCGGAGGAGAGCCCCGAGGTGGTCCGGGGTGCCCCCCACACCACGCCGGTGGGGAGGCTGGACGAGGCCCGGGCGGCCCGCCAGCCCGACCTGCGCTGGAAACCCCCGGCCCCCGCTACGCCCCGGGCAGGGCGAGGATAGCCCTCCCCGTCACCATCCTCTCCCCCTCGGGGCCCTGGATGAAGACGTCCACTTCCACCAGCCCCTGCCCCCCCTCCTCCCGGGTGTCGGTGACGGTCCCCACCAGCCGCACCGGGAGGTGGTGGGGGATGGGCTGACGGAAGATGAGGTCCAGGAGGCGCAGGCCCCCCCCATCGGCCCACTCGGTGAGGAAGCGGGCGAGGACGGCGGCGGTCATAATCCCCGGCACGATGGGGCCGGGCAGGCCCTCCCGTTGGGCCGCCTCCGGGGAGGTGAAGCGGTTCACCTCCCCCTCCTGCCCCCACACCCGGCAGAAGGCCCGGACGGCCTCGGTGGTGAAGACGTGCTCCACGGGCCCCAGGGCGTCTCCCACCTGTATCCCATTAAAGGGGCGCATCGGCCTCCCCCTCCGGGCGGGCCATAAAGGTGTCCCGGACCCGCGCCACCTCCTCCCCCCGCTGGTTGGTGAAGGTGGTCTCCCACACCAGGAAAGCCATGGCGCCGGTCCGGCCCGTCTTGGTGTACACCTCCTTCAGGCGCGTGGTGGCGGTCAGGGTGTCCCCGACGTAGACGGGGCGCAGGGGCTCCACCGCCATCCCGGCGTGGAGGCGCCGGTTCACGGGGGTCTTCAGCACCGCCGGCCGGTCCAGGTGGCGGATGAAGAGGGTGAGGTACATGGGGGGCGCCAGGAGGGAGGGGCGCCCCTGCCGGCGGGCGTACTCCTCGTCGGTGTAGAGGGGGTCCCTTTCCCCCACCGCCCGGCAGAAGGCCAGGACCCCTTCCCGCGTCACGGTGAAGGGGCCGGAGGGGAAGGGTTTGTCCAGCAGGGTGCGGTCGTAGTCCAGGGAGGGGCTCACAGGCTCCTCCTGCCCTGGGCGGGGATGGTCAGGGTCTCCTCCAGGCGCAGGGGGCGGAACTCCCCCGCCCGCAGGGCCTCCACCAGCTCCCCCTCCGAGCGGATGGGGGCGGGGAAGGCCGTCAGACAGGTGGCGATGGTGGAGGGGAAGTGGGCGTCGCTCCCCCCGGTCCCCTTCACCCCCAGCCGGCGCAGGAGGGCCTCCGCCCGCTCGTTCTCCTCCCGTCGGGAGCCCCCGTTGAGGACCTCAATGACCTCCAGGCCGGGCAGGTCCGCCCCCCGCTCCAGGAACTCCACCAGCCCGATGCCGTAGCGCCCCGGGTGGGCGGGGATGGCTATCCCCCCGTGCCTCTCCGCCATCTCCATGAGGCGGCGGGGGTCCATCCCCACGTCGGCGAAGTCCACCGCCCGCAGGAGGGCGTCGGTTACCCCGTAGACCAGGAAATGGCCCCACCGGGTGTCCACCTCCGTCCCCTTCAACACCACCACCCCGTACTCCCGGGCCAGGGGGGAGTAGTCGGCGTCGCGGGGGTAGGTCCGGTGCTCCGTGAGGACGATCCCGTCCACCCTGTACCCCCGGCGGCGCAGCACCTGGATCCACTTCAGGTACTGCTCCACCGTGGCCCGGGCGTCGTCCGAGAGGACCGAGTGGCAGTGCATGTCCAGGAGGAACATGGCCGCCCCCACGCCTCCATAGAGTATAGCGCAGGGGGCCCCACAGCCGCCCCGGACCCCCTGCCCGAGGGCCCGGTTTTCGGCCGTTTTGGCCCTTGACAAGACCACCGGCTATCCATAAGATAGGGGCCTTGAATACACCGCCCCGGGCGACACGGGAAGAGCGCCCCTGTGGGGGCGCCCCGGATGTGGGAACCTCCCGGCCCCCTGGGGCGTTACATGGAGATGGAAACAGGGGGCGGAAGGCCCCCCGGCGGGCGCGGCCCTCCCAGGGTCGCGCGCGATAGCAAGGAGGTGAAGCGCAGTGGAACGAGGGACCCAAAAGGAAAGACATCCGGAGCAACAGTCTGCGGCGAGCGATACCCTTAAAGGAGGTGCCATGACAGCGCTGGGCAAGTGGCGGACCATTGTGGTATCCCTCCTGGCCCTTTCCACCGTGGCCGCGGTGGTGGCCTTGGCCTCCTTGCCCCTCTTGCGCTCCAGCCCGGTGAGGGCTGATTTTGCTGCCGCTCCGTCTGTCACCGTCTCCCCCAATACGGCCGGCGACCCGGCCACGTATACTATTGTTGCTACTTCCAGCCTGGCTCATCCCGCAGGCTCCAGCTACTTCATCACCTTCCCTGCGGGCACCACCCTTCCCTCGGCCATCAGCAGGGTGTTTGTGAGGGTCAACGGGGTGGTGGCAAGGGAGGTCGGTGTGGATGTGGCGGCGCGCAGGGTGACGGTCGTGTCGGATGTGGCGGTAGCCGCCAACGCGGCAACGACCATTGTGATCGAGGCGGGCGCAGGTGTGACAAACCCGGTAGTGCCGGGGACCTATAATCTGTCTTTCGCGTCTACCTTGGAACCTGCGACAACCACCGCATCGTACACAATAACGCACAAGCTGGCGGCCAGTCCCACGAGTGGCGCCCGGGGCACCACCGTCACCGTGAGTGGCGTGGGGTGGGCGCCCGGTACGAGTGTTGAGGTGAGGCATGCGACTAGCACCGGTCCCATTCTGGGCACAGGGACCGTTGGGGCGGACCGCCGCTTCAGCGTCTCGGTGACGGCCAGCGTGCCCCCCTTTACGGCCGGCCCGAACACTCTGTTCGTCCGGGATGGCGCCGGGGCAACCGCCACCACCACCTTTTCCGTCAGCCCCAGCCTGGGGACGCCCTCCCCCACCGCCCAGCGGCACGGTGGCACCGTGAGTATCCCCCTGTTTGACGTCTCAGCGACTAGTACCGCTACTACCACGGTGGGTGGTATCCTCGCAGCCACGTCCACGGTAGGCGTGGCCGCTAGCCAGACCCTTACCTTTACAGTGCCGACCGCCGCGCCGGTGGGGGACGTGGAGGTGGCGGTGACGCTACCCGGGACCACCTTGAGGACCACCCTGCGGGTCCTGGGGGCGGACGTGACCCTGACCCCCACCAGCGGGCCGAACGGGACCAACGTGACCATCCGGGCTACGGGCCTGACGCCTAATGCAGCCATCGGACCTGGCGGCATCAGGTTCGGTGGAGTCGGCTGGAACCTTGCCACGACCACTGTTGACTCGGCAGGCGTTGCTGTAGTCACCCTGCCCCTCTCCACTGCGACTACTACCGGTGTAGCGGCCGCGATCCCCGTCGCCGGCACACCGGGTACGTATCAGGTTGTCGTGAGCGACGGCACACGCTCAGGGGTCGCGACCTTCACCATCCCCAGCCGCTCCATCACGGTGTCGCCCACCGAGTCCGGCCGTGGCTCCACCATCACGGTGCGGGGCACGGGCTTCAGCGCCAACAGCACCGTGACCTTCACCTACGCGGGCGCTACGGTGCCGGGCGTCACCGCCACCACGGACGCCACCGGCGCCTTCGCTGCCTCCTTCGCCGTCCCGGTCACCGCCGGCATCCCGTCTTCCAACCAAATTGTGGCTACCGATGCGGCGGGGCTGACGGCCTCCGCTACCCACCGGGTGCCCCCCGCCTCCCTGACGGTGACGCCCGCCGAGGCGGCCCCGGGCGCCACGGTGCGGTTGGTGGGCACGGGCTTCCCCGCCTTCGCGCCCGTGACACCCATTACTGTGGGTGCGGTGGTCGTGACCCCCGTCCCCACCCCGGTGACCGATGTCACCGGCCGCTTTGAGGCGACCATCACGGTGCCCGCCCTGGCCCCCGGTTCCTATGTCATCACGGCCACGGCCGGTGGCACGAACGCCACCATCACCTTCACCCTGACAGAGCGGCCCCCCCGCATGGAGGACATCGTGGCGCCCATCAGGGCCCAGCTGGTGCGCATCTGGGGCTTTGACGCCGCCACCCAGCGGTGGCAGGTGTTCGACCCGGCGGCCCCGGCCCTCTCCGACCTCACGGCGCTGGTGCGGGGCCAGGGCTACTGGGTGTTCGTGAACGCCGATGTGACCTGGACCCACGCGGGGAACGTGTACCACCTGCGCAGGGGCTGGAACCTCATCGGCTGGCTCGGTCCGTAAGACGGCAGGGGCCCCGTGGGGGTGGCGGGGGGTAGACCCCCGCCACCCCCGGCGGGGACTCGATAAAGGAGGAAAGGGATGAGAAGGACACGGGCGCTTCTTGCAGGTCTCCTCGCCCTCGTTCTGGCGGCCCTTCTGCCTGCCGTCGCCCTGGCCCAGCCGCCGGTGATGATCGTCGCCGGCCCCGCCCTGCTGGACGGGCGGCCGGCCGCCGACGGCACCCGGGTGACGGCAGAGGTGGATGGGCGGGAGGTGGCCTCTGCCACGGTGAGCGGCGGCAGGTACACCCTGACCATCGTTGAGGACCCCCCCGGCGCCTTCGCGGGGCGGACCGTCCGCTTCCGCATCGGCGCCCACCTGGCGGAGCAGACGCTCCCCTGGACCCCCGGGGACCTGCGGTCGGACTTCACCCTCTCGGCCCGCACGGCCCCTCCGCCGCCGCCCGCCCTGGTCCTGAGCCATGACAACGGGGTAGGGGCGGTGGGCATCACCGGAAGGAACTTCACCCCCAACAGCACGTTGCGGGCTATCCACTGGGGCCCCTTCCCGCGGCCCACGCCCCCCCGCTGGGTGGACATGATGACGCTCCCCCCGCTGGCGACGGTCCGCACCGATGGGGAGGGCTCCTTCACGGTCCTCGCCATGATCCCCACCGGCGCGCCGGGGAGCTATGAGATCCACGTGGTGGACGAGGCTGGTCGGGATGCGGCGGCGGTCTTTACGGTGCCGGACCTGCGCGGTCCCGCTGGTCCTCCCGGTCCTGCGGGTCCTGCCGGCCCGCCCGGTCCTGCCGGCCCCGCCGGGATGATGGGCCCCGCCGGTCCCCCGGGACCCCGGGGTCCTGAGGGCCCCCCAGGGCCTCCCGGCCCCGAGGGTCCCATGGGCCCGCCTGGCCCCCAGGGTCCTGCCGGCCCGCCTGGCCCCCAGGGTCCTGCCGGCCCGCCCGGCCCCCAGGGTCCGCCCGGCCCCCAGGGTCCTGCCGGTCCGGCGGGCGTCATCGCCCTGATCATCGCCATCGTGGCGGTGGTGCTGGCGGTGGTAATGCCCACGGTGGTGCGGCGTCGGGCCTAGGCTTGTGCCGGTCTCCCCAGAGGGCGGGGAATACCTCCCCGCCCTCTTCTTTTCCCCCTAGCCACGACCCGGGTGCGGGGCCATAATGGGAACGATATCTCCTCTCTGCGAGGCAACGGGGATGGGCCGGCAAATACCCGCCCGCTTCCCGCCGAGGGGTAAGGGGTGACGGCGACGCTCCTTCTCCTGGGCTGCGGCACCGTGGGGATGGGGGTCCTGCGGTGGCTGACGGGGCGCCGGAGCTTCCCCACCATCCTGGCCGCCGACAGGGAGGAGGAGAGGGCCCGGGCGGCGGCGGCGATAGACCCCCACCGGATCACCCCCGTCGCCATAGACCTGGCCGACCGCCCCGCCCTGGTGGGGCTGATGCGCCGGGCGACGGTGGTCCTGAACTGCGCCGGCCCCTTCTACCGGTGGGGCCGCCCCGCCGTGGAGGCCGCCCTGGAGGCGGGCACCCCCTATGTGGACGTCAACGACGACGCCACCTCTGTGGCCGAGGTGCTAAACGACCCCGCCCTGGACGCCCGGGCGCGGCGGGACCGTCGGGTGGCGCTGGTGGGCACGGGCACCAGCCCCGGCCTCACCACCCTCCTGGTCCGCCTGGGGGCGGAGGGGATGGAGCGGGTGCGGCGGGTCACCGTCGCCCTGGCCGCCACCATGCCCGTCCGGGGTCGGGCGGTGGTGGAGCACGTGCTCCACGTGCTCACCGGCCCCGCCCTCGTCTACCGGGGCGGGCGGTTGGTCACCCTGCCCCCCTTCTCCGAGGCGGAGGCCTTCACCTTCCCGGAGGTGGAGGGGCCGGTGCTCTGCTACGCCGCCGGCCACCCCGAGCCGGTGGTCATCCCCCGTTTCCTGCCCGGGGTAGAGGAGGTGGTCATGAAGCTGGGGCGGATCCCCAACTCCCTTATGGAGGCGCTGCGCACCCTGTACCGCTGGGGCCTGCTGGACCCACGGCCCCTCCCCGTGGGCCCCGTCTCCCTCTCCCCCCGGGACTTCCTGACGGCCTTCCTGGCCTCCGAGGCGGCCGGGGAGGCCTTCGGCCTCCGTGGGGCGCCCATGGTGTCGGCGCGGCTGGTCCGGGTGGAGGGGATGGCGGGGGGGAAGCAGGTGGAGGTGACGGTGGGGTACACCGGCCCCCCCGTCACCGCCCAGGTGGCGGCCCTCACCGCCGAGGCGGTGGCGGCGGGGCGTGTGCCGGGCCCGGGGGTGATGGGCCCGGAGGCCCTGGACCCCCGCCCCATCCTGCGGGAGGTGCTCAAGGAGGGGGGCTCCTTCCGGGTGGAGCGGCGGGAGAGGGAAGAGGGGTGGAGGGAATGACCTCCCTGGGACGCCCCACCCTGCAGGACGTCCTGCGGGCCCGCAAGGCCATCGCCCCCTACCTCCCCCCAACCCCCTTGCAGTACTCCCCCGCCCTCTCCGCCCTCCTGGGGGCCGAGGTGTACCTGAAGCGGGAGGACCTCCAGCCCATCGGGGCCTTCAAGGTCCGCGGGGGCGTGACGTACCTCCTCCACCTCCCCCCGGAGGGGCGCCGACGGGGGGTGATCACCGCCTCCACCGGCAACCACGGGCAGTCCATCGCCTACGCCGCCCGCCTGGTGGGGGTCCCCTGCACCGTCGTCATGCCCCACGGGGCCAACCCTCTCAAGGTGGAGGCCATCCGTCGCCTGGGGGCGACAGTGCTCTTCGCCGGGCACGTCTTCGAGGAGGCCCGGGAGCACGCCGAGCGGCTGGCCGGGGAAGAGGGCCTCCACTACATCCACGCCGTCAACGAGCCCCTCCTCATCGCCGGGGTGGCCACCGAGACCCTGGAGGTCCTGGAGGCCCAGCCGGATATCCAGGAGATCTTCGTGCCGGTGGGAGGGGGAAGCGGGGCGGCGGGGGCGTGCATCGTGGCCAAGGCGGTGAACCCCGCCATCCGGGTGGTGGCGGTGCAGTCGGCCCAGGCCCCCGCCGCCTACCTCTCCTGGAAGGAGCGGCGGCTGGTGGAAGCCCCCATGACCACCTTCGCCGAGGGGCTGGCCACCCGCCAGGGGTACGCCCTTACTCAGAGCATCTTGTGGGACCTCCTGGACGACTTCCTCCTGGTGGAGGACGAGGAGATCCGGCAGGCCATGCGCCTCTACCTGGAGGAGTGCCGGATCATCGCCGAGGGGGCCGGGGCCGCCTCCCTGGCGGGCGCCCTGCGGGTCCGGGAGCGCCTCCGGGGCCGGCGGGTCGCCCTGATCCTCAGCGGGGGGAACGTCTCCCGGGAGCACCTCCGGGATGTGCTGAAGGGGGGGTCATGGCCATCTTCCTGACGGAGCAGGACGTGCGGTCCCTGTTGACCATGGGGGATGCCCTGGAGGCGGTGGAGGAGGGGTTCCGCCATTGGGCGGAGGGGCAGGCCACCAACGACCCCCGGCGCCGCCTCCGGGTGGCAGGGGGCTACCTCCAGGTCATGGCCGCCGCCGACCACGCCCTCAACATCACCGGCTTCAAGGCCTACACCACCGGGCGCGCCGGGGGGTTCCTGGTCCACCTCTACAGGGCCGACACGGGGGAGCTGCTGGCCATCCTCCAGGCGGGGTGGCTGGGGGCGGTGCGCACCGGCGCCGCCTCCGGGGTGGCCACCAAGTACATGGCCCGGCCTGACGCCTCCATCGTGGGGTGCATCGGGGCCGGATACCAGGCCACCACCCAGGTGGAGGCGGTGTGCGCCGTGCGCCCCATCCGGGAGGTGCGGGTCTTCAGCCGCACCCCGGAGCGGCGGGCCGCCTTCGCCGAGGCCATGACGCGGCGCCTGGGCATCCCCGTCCGGGCGGTCGAGGGTGCCCGCGAATGTGTGGAGGGGGCCCACATCGTCATCACCGTCACCACCAGCCGGGACCCCGTCCTGAGCGGGGAGTGGCTCTCCCCCGGCGTCCACATCAACGCCGTGGGGAGCAACAGCTGGATGCGGCGGGAGCTGGACGAGACCACCCTCCGGCGGGCCACCCTTATCGTGGCCGACCAGGTGGAGGACGCCCGGCAGGAGTGTGGGGAGCTCATCTGGGCGGTGGAGCGGGGGGTCATCCGGTGGGACCAGGTGCGGGAGCTGCGGGACGTGGTGGGGGGCCTCATCCCCGGGCGGCGCAGCCCTGACGACATCACCCTCTTTGAGTCCCAGGGGCTGGCCCTGGAGGACATCGTGACCGCCTGGCGGGTCTACCGGAAGGCTCTGGAGCGGGGGGTGGGCGTGGAGCTGCCCCCCTTCCCCCGGTGAGGCCTGTTTTGGGCAGGCACGGGGGGCTGCCCCTACAGGGCGGGCACCCCGTCCGGCAACGATAACCCCGTAGGGGCAACCCTTGTGGTTGCCCTATCCCCGTGGTTGCCCGGGGCGGGCACAGGGGCCTGTTGGGCAGGCACAAGGCCTGCCCCTACCTGTCTCAAACACCCTCCCTTGACGCCCCCTCCCCCTTGCGTTACGCTGGGGCCGTCAGGGAGGCCTGGGGGGCCGTGACAGTGGGGCGGTGGGCAAAGAGGGTTCTCCTGTCTTACCCCTTCCTGGGGCTGGTGGGGGCCATCCTCGGGCTGGTGGCCTTTTGGGGTATCGGGGGCGGCGTCCCCACCGTGGGGGTGATCACCATCCCCTATACCATCCTCTACTCCGACGTGGCGGCAGACATCGTGCCAAGGCGCTCTACGCCCGGGACCGCCGCGATATGAAGGCGGTGGTGGTGCGGCTGAACAGCCCGGGCGGCACTCTGGCCGGCAGTGAAGGGGTGTTCCTGACCTTTGCCGAGGTGCGCCGGCACAAGCCCGTGGTGGTAGCCGTGGACGACATGGCCGTCAGTGGGGGGTACCTGGCGGCCCTGGGGGCCAACGCCATCTATGTGAAGCCCATGTCCCTCGTGGGGAATGTGGGGGCCATCTTCTACCTCCCCAGGGATATCGGCCGCCCCCTCGAGGACGTGGTGGCGACAGGTCCCTTCAAGACGGAAGGCGCCTCGTACCGCATGTACGTGAACCTCCTGGAGATGGTCAAGGAGGCCTTCTGGGCGACGGTGCAGAGCCAGCGGGGGGAGCGCCTCGCCTCTCCCGAGAGGAAGTGCTCACCGGACGCATCTTTTCGGGGGTGGAGGCGGTGCGCTTCGGCCTGGCCGATGCGATCGGGGGCGTGGCCGACGCCATCCATGGGGCGGCCAGGATGGCCGGCCTCCGCCGGTACAGGGTGGTGGACGTGAACGCCGAGGTAGCCCGCTTGCAAGGGCGGCGGGACGCCGGATATACCTTGTCCTCCCCGCCCCGCTATCACAGCGTCGACGAGTTCCTGGCCTCCCCCCGCTTCCCCTATATCTACTACCTTTACGTGGAGCCCCGCTAGCCTATGGGGTGGCGTCTGCTGGTGGTCCCCGTGGTGGCGGCGGTGGTCTTCGGGGTGGAGGTGCTCCTCTCCTTCCGGGGACGGTATGCGCCCCCGCCGGTGCCCCGTCCCCCTCTGGAGGGCCTCGCCCTCCCCTCCTACGTGGTCCCCCCGCAGGAGGTGGGAAGGGGCCCTCTGCCGGAGGGGAAGGTGGTCCTGGTGGACACGGCCCACGCCAACCGCTATGACCCCCAGGAGATCGAGGTCCTCCTGCGGCACCTGACGGAGCGGGGGGACGGCTGGAGTACCTGGGGCACCCCACGCCGCGGGGGACCTTCCTCCCCGCCGCGCAGCGGGCGGCCCGGCTGGAGGAGAGGACCCGCTACGCCGACGCCTTCCTGACCGTCGCCCCCGCCGACCCCTTTACGCCGGAGGAGGTGGAGACCCTCCAGCGCTTCGTGCACAAGGGGGGCCGTATCCTCCTGGTGGGGGACCCCCATCGCCCCGGCGCCCTCAACTCCCTGGCCAACGCCTTCGGCATCACCTTTGGGAGCGACTACCTGTACAACCTGAAGGAGCACGGGGGCAACTACCAGTACGTCTTCTTCACCCGCTTCACCCCCGATCCCCTCACCGCGGGCCTCCAGCGCCTCACCCTCTTTGGCGCCGGCTCCCTCAGGGCGCCTGTCTCCCTTGTGCTGGCCGATGAGAACACCTTCTCCTCCACCAAGGAGCGCTATGAGGTCCTGTCCCCCATGGGGAAGGACGTCACCGGCCGGGTGGTGGCGGTGGCGGACCTGACCTTCCTGGGGGAGCCGTGGAACGCCTTTACCGACAACGACCGCTTTATCGCCAACCTGGCCGACTTCCTGACCGGCGGTCGGCGGGTCTTCACCCTGGCCGACTTCCCCTTCTTCTTTCGGGGGGATGTGGACGTGGTGGCGGAGCGGGAGGAGCTCCTGCCCCACGCCATGGGTGTGCAGGCCTTGTTGTCTCGTCCGGAGCGGGAGGTGCGTCTGCAGAGCCGGGAGGACTTCGGCCGGGACAGGGTCCTCCTGGTCCTCTTTTCGGAGAAATCCCGGGTAGCCCCCTACACCTCCTCCGTGGGTGTGGAGATAGACCACACCCGCATCACCACCCCCCTCGCCCCTCCCCTGGAGAGGAAGGGGGCGGGGCTCATCCTCCTGGCGTCGTCAGGGGGGCGCCACGTCCTGGTGCTCATGGCCGAGGACGCCGAGGGGATAGGGGTTTTGGTGGAGCGCCTCCGGAGCGGCGCCTTCCGCAGGCACCTGGTGCACGATATGCTCGGCCTCTACCCGGACGTGAGGCCATAAGGAGGGGGTATGCGAGGGTGGTGGTCCCTTCCCTTGCTGGTGTGGGGGGTGTTGGCCGTGGGGGCGTGTGCCCCTCCCCCGACCCCCCATCCCCCGCCCCCCGGGCCTACCCCGAACATCCAGGCGACGGTGGAGGCGCGGATACGGGAGCACCTGGCCGCCCCGGCCCGGCCGACCCCCACCCCTGCGGGGGCCGGGGAGGCCCAGCGGGCCCTTCTGGAGGAGACGGCGCGGGCGGTGCGCTCTCTCATGGAGGAGTGGGAGGCGTTCCGGGCAGACTTCGCCCGCTGGCGGCAGGGGCTGACGGCATGCACCCCCGAGGCCCACCGGCGGGACCTGCGGGGCTTTGCCGTGCGCTTCTACAGCGAGGTCTCGGCGCCGGTGAACGCCTTGGCCCCCCCGCCCCAGGCCCGGAGGGCTGCCGAGCTGCTGAGCGAGGCGGTGGCCAAAGAGGAGAAGGCCCTGCGGCGCCTCGCGGAGAAGTGGGGGCCGGGGAGCCCCCAGGCCTTTCTGGAATACGAAACGGAGCGGGCCGCCGTGGACGTGCTCCGGCGCCAGGCCCGCCAGGCCCTGGAGGAGGCGCGCCGCCCTCCTACCCCCACGCCTACCCCCTCCCCGGAGGCCACCCCTACCCCCTCTCCCACCCCTTCTCCCCCTGCCCCCTTGGCCCCCGACAAGGAGGGAGAGGCCTTCCTCCGGGCCTGGGAGGCGGTGCAGGAGGCGTGGGAGGCCTTCCGTGCCCGTTATGATGCCTGGCGCGCCCGGGACGGCGAATGCGACAGGGAGGCGGTGTGCCTGGCCCTCCAGGGGTGGCGGGAGAAGTTCCAGGGCATCGTGTCCCGGACACGGGCCCTGCCCACAGCGCCGGCAGCCTTCCCCGTGACCGACCTCCTGCGGGAGGCGGCGGAGCAGGAGGCTTCTGCCCTGACGACCCTGCAGGAGACGTGGGCGCCCTATGACCCCGCCCCCTTCACCCGTTTCGACACCCGCCAGCAGGAGGTGGACCGTCTGCGCCGCTCCGCCCTGCGGGCCCTGGACGCCCTCCTCGCCGGGAGGTAGCCCCCTATACTGGTCTCGGGGGGTGCTGCGGTGGCCCCAGCAGTGGATATCGTCATCCCCGTGTATAACGAGGAAAGAGACCTGCCCTCCTGCATCGCCACCCTGCGGGGTTTCCTGAGAAAGGGCTTCCCCTACCCCTGGCGCATCGTGGTGGCCGACAACGGCTCCACCGATGGCACCCTGGCCCTCGCCCGCTCCCTCGCCCAGCAGTACCCCCAGGAGGTGGAGGCGCTCCACCTGCCGGAGAAAGGACGGGGGCGGGCCCTGAAGCGGGCCTGGCTCGCCAGCGACCGGGATGTCCTGGTCTACATGGATGTGGACCTCTCCACCGACCTATCGGCCCTGCGCCCCCTGGTGGACGCCATCGCCCACGAGGGCTACCACATCGCCATCGGGAGCCGTTTGGCAAGGGGGGCGCGGGTCCGCCGCTCCCTCAAGAGGGAGGTGCTGAGCAGGGGGTATAACCTCCTGATCCGCCTCCTCTTCTGGACGCCCTTCACCGACGCCCAATGTGGGTTCAAGGCCATCGCCCGGGAGGCGGCCCGGGCCCTCCTCCCCCATATCAAAGACAACGCCTGGTTCTTCGACACGGAGCTCCTCATCACGGCGGCCAAAAGGGGCTACCGCATCAAGGAGGTGCCGGTGGTGTGGGTGGAGGATCCGGACAGCCGGGTGAAGATCCTGCGCACCGTCGGGCAGGACCTGGCGGGGCTCCTGCGGTTGCGCCTGGGGGGTATTCCCCGGGTGGGCCCTCCCCCCCAGGGGCGGGGGTAGCCCCCGCCGGGCCTACTTCAGGGCCTTCTGCCAGAGGACTGTCCCCCGGGTGGTGTTCATAGCCCGCAGCGTCTCATCCATCCCCACCACGTAGGTGAGGCCGTTCCGCACGGCGATGACGCTCCGGATGGGGGTGCCCGTATCGTAGAACCACCTCTCCCGCCCGTCCTGGGGGCGTAAGACGAACACCCGCCCCCCATCGGTCGCCACCAACACCCCTTCAGGGGTCAGGGAAAGGGGGGAAACGACGGCCCCGCCGACAGAGGTCCGCCACCGCTCCCTGCCCGTATTGACCTCCAGGGCATAGACGCTCCCTGCTGTAGTGGCGGCGAAGAGGGTGTCCTCCTGGCGGGCCAGGCCCGCCCAGAACCAGCCGTCGCCCGTGGCCTTCCACACCACCGCCCCTGTTTGGGCATCCAGGGCGTACAGGGTGCGGCCTACCTCTCCGACGAACACCTTCCCCCCCCACACCAGGGGCGAGTTCATCACCGCCCCCTTCACCCCCACGCTCCACCGCAGGGAGCCGTCGGCCAGGTCCACGGCGAAGACCTTCTTGGAGAGGGTGCCGAAGAAGACGGTGCCGTCGGCCAGGGCGGGTGTAGACCAGATACGCCCCCCGGCGTTGAACTCCCACAGCCGCCTCCCATCCCGGGCGTCCAGGGCGTAGAGGAAGCCATCGGTGGAGGCGACCAGGAGGGTGGAGCCGGCCAGGACGGGGCTGGCGATGATGGGGCCGCGGGTGGGGAAGAACCACGCCATGGTGCCGTCGCTGCGGCGGACAGCGTATACCCTGCCGTTCCAGGCGCCCATGTAGACCAGGTCGGGGCCGACGGCGGGGGCGCTGTAGAGAGGCCCGGGGGGGTCTGCTTTGGCGCCGTTCGGAGGGGGGAAGCGCCACACCTCTTTGCCGTCCTGCGCCTCCAGGGCCAGCAAGACCCCTTTCCCCTCCCCCACGAAGAGCACCTCCCCTTTTTCGTCGGTCACCACCCCCGACCAGCCCCGGGGCAGGAAGACCGCCCCTGGGGCGCACGCCCCGGAGGAGAGGAGGAGGAAGAGGGCAAGGGGGAGGACCCACCTCATGGCAGCGGGGCCTCCTGCCCCGGGGAAGAAGGGGGGAGGCGGAAGCGCCACGACCCCTTGGGGGGGACCGGGTCATAGCCGTAACCCCCCCACGGGGCGCAGCGGAGGAGACGCCACAGGGTGAGCAGCACCCCCTTCCCTGCCCCGTGCACGGCGATGGCCTCCAGGGCGTAGCGAGAACAGGAGGGGTCGTAGCGGCACCGCCCCCCTAGATAGGGGGAGCCGACCCACCGGTAGAGGCGGATGCCCCAGAGGAGCATGGTCTTCACGGCGTCGCCCCCCCTATCGCCCCCGCCCGCCGCAGCAGGTCCTCCATCTCGGCCTTCAGGGTGTGGTAGGTCTGCTTCACGGCGTCCCCTCGGGGGATCACCAGGATGTCCCAGCCGGGGGCGATGGGGGAGAGGCGCAGGCCCTCCCGGAGGCGACGGCGCAAACGGTTCCTCTCGACCGCCTTACCCAACTTTTTTGAGATGGCAAACCCCACCCGCACCACCCCCTCTTCGTTGCGGACCGCCCGGATGGTGAGGTGAGGGCCGTGGTAACTGCGCCCGAGGCGCCGGAGGCGGCTGAAGTCCCGCTGGCGGGAGAGGCGCCGCAGCCGCCCAGGGGGGGCCTTCACACCGCGAGGCGCCACCGCCCTTTCTGGCGGCGGCGTTGCAACACCCGACGCCCCCCTCTGGTGCCCATGCGGGCCAGGAACCCGTGCACCCTCTGCCGACGGCGGCGTTTGGGCTGGTAGGTACGCTTGGGCATACACGACGCCTTGCCGAAAGGCGGGGGCTAGGGATGCCCCCTCTTCAGGATAGGACAAGGGGGGGGCTGCCGTCAATCCGGCCCGAGCCTGAGGGTCTAACAGTTTCACCCCTTCACCCCCCGGCGATCCAGGCGAAGGAGCGCAGGCGTAGCCACGGGGGCGGCAGGGGCAGGAGCCCCGGCGGCTCCCCCTGCCCCCCGTGGCCCATCAGCCCCCTCCCTATCCTGACCAGGCTAAAGCGCACCCGCCACCGCACCCACCCTCCCCGCACGGCAGCCACCCCCAGCGCCATCCACACCCACAGCGCCAGCCCCACCAGCAACCACAGCCACTGCAACGCATCCGACCGCCGCACCTGCGTCCACCTCAACCCCACCCCAAACCGGCCGCCCTTCCCATCCCGCAGCATCTGCTCGATGGCCATGCGCCGGTCGTATATGGCCGCTACCTGGGCCACCGGCCAGGACAGGTTGGTCGCCAGCCACCACGGCTCGTGCCGCCCACGCGCCCACACCCCCACCACCCGCACCCGCACCGCCGGCCGGGAGCCCACCTCCACCCACCCCAGGTCCACCGCCTGCCCCGGCCTCACAGGCCAGCGGCCCAAAGGAACCGGTGCCGCCCCCTCCTCCCGCACCACGCCCAGGTGCCGGGGCAGCCGGATCACCCAGCCCAGGGAGGGACCGGCACGCTCCTGCAAAAACCGCATCAGGCTGGGACGGGCAAAGTCCCGGTCGAAGAGCAGGACCGCCTGCAGGCCCTCTGTCCCCAGGGAAGCCAGAAGCCGCTCCAGGAAGGCTTCCTCGATGTGGTTCTGGGAAGGGAAGGGGTTGACGGCCGGGGCCACGGTCACGGCCACCGGCAGGGCGCGGCGGGCCACGGCGACCGCCGCCACCAGGCAGCGGCGCCGGTGGGGCCACTCCGTCCCGTCCACAACCAGCAGCAGGGGCTGGAAGAGCCGGCCGAGGGAGAGCAGGAGCCGGGTGGAGAGGGCCTCCTCCCGGAAGCGGGGGTTGGGGAGGAGGCGATACAGGCGGGTCAGGGCGCTGCCGGGGCGGATGCCGGAGGAGGCGGCCAGGTGCAGGGCCAGGTGCGGGAGGGAGACGGAGGCGTGCATTAGGAGACCGTCGACGGCCCAGGCGATGGTTTTTTGGAGGGAGCGGCGGAAGCCCCGGGTCAGGTCGGCGAGGATGGGGTAGACTGGGCGTGGGTCCATGGCACCTCCCCTCGTGGGGGTGGTTTTTCAGAAGGGAGCATGCCGTGGACCCGCCGTCTTTTCCTGCCCGGCGGAAAACTGTTAGACCCTCAGGGCCCGAGCCCGGTCCGAAAGGGGGTGTCCCTTACGCCTTCTCCAGGGTGGTGGTAAAGCGGCGCCGCCCTTCCCACGTGGCGATGCCCTCCTCCAGGGTCATCCACCCCAGGAGGGCGCACTTGACCCGCACGGGGAACTTGCCCACCCCCTGGAGGGCCTCCACATCCCCCAACTCCTCCACCTCTGCGGGGGTGAGGGCCTTCCCGTGGAACATCTCCCGTACCCGCCGGGCCAGACGGCGCGCATCCCCAAGGGTCTTCCCCTTGAGCACCTCCCCCATGATCGAGGCGGAGGCCTGGGAGATGGCGCACCCCCTCCCCTGGACCCCCACCTCCACGATCCGCTCCCCCTCCAGCCGCACCTGCAGGGACACCTCGTCCCCGCAGAAGGGGTTCTGCCCCTCGCCGACGATGTCGGGGTTGGGGACCGGCCGGCGGTTCCGGGGGAAGCGGTAGTGGTCCAGGATCACGTCCCGGTAGAGGGCGTCCAGCTCGTCCAGGGGGAAGGCGGCGTCTTGGACCATAGGGCGCTAGCGGCGGCTCCCCACGCGGTGGAAGAAACGGATGGCCTGGCTGACCCCGTCCACCAGGGCGTCCACTTCCTCGGGGGTATTGTACAGGTAGAAGCTGGCCCGGGCGGTGGCCACCACCCCCAGGGAGCGCACCAGGGGCATGGCGCAGTGGTGGCCCGCCCGGATGGCGATGCCCAGGCGGTCCAGGAAGGTCCCCAGGTCATGGGGGTGGATGGAGGGGTGGTGGAAGGAGATCACGCCTCCCCGCGCCTCCGCCGATGGGGGGCCGAACACCTGCACCTCCTCCACCTCGGCGAAGCGCCTCAGGGCGTAGCGGGTAAGGGCGACCTCGTGCTCCCGGATCGCCTGCATCCCCACCCGCTGCAGGTAGTCGATGGCCACCCCGAAGGCGATGGCGTCGGCGATGTTGGGGGTGCCCGCCTCGAACTTGAAGGGAGGGGCTTTCCAGGCGGCCCGTTCGTAGGAGACCTCCCGCACCATCTCCCCACCCGTCAGGAAGGGCTCCATCTCCTCCAGGGCGTCCGGTTTGCCATAGAGGACGCCGATGCCCGTCGGCCCCAGCATCTTATGGGCCGAGAAGGCCAGGAAGTCACAGTCCATGGCCTGGACGTCCACCGGCATGTGGGGGACGCCCTGGGCTCCGTCCACCAGCACCCGCGCCCCAACCCCATGGGCCAGGCGGACCACCTCCTCCACCGGCACAATGGTGCCCAGCACGTTGGAGACGTGGGTGATGGCCACCAGCCGCACCCGGGGGGTGAGGAGACGCCGGAGGGCCTCCATGTCCAGGAGGCCCTCCGGGGTGATGGGGACGATGCGCAAGGTGGCGCCCATCTCGCTACACACCCGCTGCCAGGGGACCAGGTTGGAGTGGTGCTCCAGGGCGCTGGTGACCACCTCGTCCCCCGGCTTCAGGCGGGGACGGGCCCAGGCGAAGGCCACCAGGTTGATGGCCTCCGTGGTGTTGCGGGTCCAGAGGATGCACTCCATAGAGGGGGCGTTGATAAAGGAGGCCACCTTCTGGCGGGCCTCTTCGAAGCGCTGGGTCGCCTCTTCCCCTAACGTGTGGACAGCCCTGTGGACGTTGGCGTTATACCCCTGATAGTACTCCACCAGGGCCTCGATAACCTGCCGGGGCTTTTGGGAGGTGGCGGCGTTGTCCAGGTAGACCAGGGGCCGCCCGTGCACCAGCCGCTGGAGCACGGGGAAGTCTTTGCGGAGGGTGTGGACATCCAGCATAACCCCCCCCTATCCCTCCGGGAGGGCTACCTCTATCGTATCCCCCCGGAGACGGGTTTTAAAGACGCGCAGGGGGCGGACCGCCGGCAGGGCCAGCACCGCCCCTGTCCGCACGTCGAAGCGGGCCCCGTGACGGGGACACTCCAGGGCATAGCCGAAGAGCTCCCCCTCCCCCAGGGGTCCGTTGTCGTGGGTGCAGAGGTTCTGGACGGCATAGACCTGGCCGTCCACGTTGCAGAGGGCGAGGGAGGTCCCCCCCACCTGCGCGATGCGCACCGTCCCCGGGGGGAGGTCCCGCGCCGATCCTACAGCCACCCAGCGCTCCGGCATTACGTCCCCTCCTCCCCGGGCGATGGGGTCATCTTCCCCCGGATCAGAGACCAGACACGCCCCTGCAGCCAGGGGATGGGGATGCGCTGGACCAGGGGTTCGAAGAACCCCTCCACCAGCAGGCGCCGCGCCTCCGCCAGGGGGAGGCCGCGGCTCCGGAGGTAGAAGAGGTGCTCCTCCTCCAGGGGGCCAACGCTGGCGGCGTGGGAGCACCGCAGGTCGTCGGCCTCGATCTCCAGCACCGGGATGGAGTCGGCCTTGGCCTTGGGGCTCAGGAGGATGTTCTTGTTGGCCTGGAAGGCGTCGGTCTTTATTGCCCCCCGGCGCACCTTCACGGTGCCGTAGTAAACGCTCCGGGCCCTGTCGGTCAGGGCGGCTTTGTAGAGCAGGTCGCTGGTGGTGGCGGGGGAGTGGTGGTCCTGCAGGGTGACCTGGTCGAACACCTGGGCCGCCTCCCCGAAGAGGAGGCCCAGGAGGTCAGACCGGCTCCCCTCCCCCTGCAGGTGGTTCTCCAACACCGTCTTCACGAAGGCCCCCCCGAAGTGCCCCTGGAAGGTGAGGAGGAAGGCGTCGCGCCCCAGGATGCGGCTGCGCTGGAAGGAGAGGTAGAGGGCTTGCCGCCCCAGGCTCTGGACAGCAATGTACCGCACCTGGGCGGCCCCCTCCACCAGGATCTCCACCACCGGGAGGACCAGCACGGGGGCATCCCCCTCCTGCCAGTACTCCTCCACGATAGTGGCGGCGGAGCCCTCCCGGGCCACGATAAGGGTGTGGGGGAAAAGGGCCCCCTGGGGCCGGCCCACGACGTGGACGATGTGGACCGGCCTCTCCACCGGTACCCCGGGGGGCAGGTAGACCAGGGCGCCCCCATTGCGAAAGGCGGCGGCCATGGCCGTGAAGCGGTTCTCCAGGGGGGCGATCACCGCCCCCAGGTGCTCCCGGAGGAGGTGAGGGGTTCTCCCCATGGCCTCCTGCAGGGGGAGCACCACCACCCCCCTCCGCTCCCCCTCGGGGTCCAGGACGGCGCGGAGGGTGTGCCCCTCCCTCTGGACCACCAGGGCGCTGTACTCCCGGAGGGGGCGGAGGAGGGCGCGGACGGGACCCAGGGTGCGGGGGGACCCATCCCCCATGGGGTGAAAGGTGTGGTAGGGGTGGGAGGCCACATCGGTGCGCCGCCACCACTCGTGGGTGGGGGGTGGGAAGGGCATCTGCCGGGAGGCCTCGTAGGCCTCCCGACGGGCGTCCAGCGCCCACCCCGGCTCCCCCCACTGTTGGGAGAGGCGCTCCACCACCTCCGGCGGGGCAAGAGGAAGGGTGTCCCCTTTGACCACGGCACGCCCCCTCGGATGGAGCCCGTTAGCCCACGGCCCCCGAGAGCTGGAGCTCGATGAGGCGGTTCATCTCCACGGCGTATTCCATAGGCAGGGTCTTCACAAAGGGCTCGATGAAGCCGTTCACCACCATGGCCATGGCCTCTGTCTCGGGGAGGCCGCGGCTCATCAGGTAGAAGAGCTGCTCCTCGCTGATCTTGGCGACGACGGCCTCGTGGCCGATGGAGACGTCCTCCTCCTCCACCTCGATGGAGGGGTAGGTGTCGGAGCGGGAGAAGGGGTCCAGGATCAGGGCGTCGCACCGCACCATGGACTTGGCCCCCTTGGCCCCCTCGTAAATCTTCAGGAGGCCCCGGTAGGAGGTGCGGCCGCCCCCCTTGGAGATGGACTTGCTGATGATGGTGGAGGAAGTATAGGGGGCCGCGTGGATCGCCTTGCCCCCGGCGTCCTGGTGCTGCCCGGTGTTGGCGAAGGCCACCGAGAGGATATCCCCCCGGGCCCCCTTCCCCATAAGGAAGACGGAGGGGTACTTCATGGTCACCTTGGAGCCCAGGTTGGCGTCGATCCACTCCACCACCGCCTCCTCATAGGCCACCGCCCTCTTGGTCACCAGGTTGTACACGTTCAGGGACCAGTTCTGGATGGTGGTGTAGCGCAGGCGGGCGCCCCGCATGGCGACGAGCTCCACCACGGCGCTGTGGAGGGAGTCGCGGGAGTAGACGGGGGCCGTACACCCCTCCACATAGTGGACGAAGGAGCCCTCATCGGCGATGATCAGGGTGCGCTCGAACTGGCCCATGGCCTCGGCGTTGATGCGGAAGTAGGCCTGAAGGGGGATCTCCACCCGGACGCCCGGGGGCACGTAGATAAAGGAGCCGCCGCTCCAGACGGCGCTGTTGAGGGCGGCGAACTTGTTGTCGGCGGGGGGGATCACGGTGCCGAAGAAGCGGCGCACCAGGTCGGGGTACTCCCGCACCGCCGTGTCGGTGTCCACGAAGATGACACCCTTCTTCTTCAGGTCTTCCCGCAGGGAGTGGTAGACCACCTCCGATTCATACTGGGCGCCCACCCCCGCCAGGAACTTCCTCTCCGCCTCGGGGATGCCCAGGCGCTCGAAGGTCCTCTTGATGTACTCGGGGACCTCGTCCCAGGTGTGGCCCTGCCGCTCCACGGGCTTCACGTAGTAGTGGATCTGGTTGAAGTCGATGGCCGACAGGTCGGCCCCCCACGTGGGCATGGGTTTCTGCAGGAAGATCTCCAGGGCCCGGAGGCGGAACTCCCGCATCCACTGGGGCTCCCCCTTGATGTCGGAGATCTCCTCCACGACCCGCCGGGAGAGGCCCGGTTTGGCCTTGTAGACGTACCGCTCCTCGTCGCGGAACCCGTACTTGTACGTCCCCAGGTCAATCTGCGGTCGGGTGGTGGTCATTACTCTCCTCCTTTCATGCTCTCCTGACGGCGGACCTCCTCCAGCACCCCCTGGTACCCGCGCGCCTCCAGATCCTCCGCCACCTCAGGGCCGCCGGAGCGCACGATACGCCCGTCCACGAGGACGTGGACCACGTGGGGGCGCACGTAGCGGAGGATACGCTGGTAGTGGGTGATGAGGAGGATGGCGTTGGTGGGGGAGGCGAAGGCGTTGATGGCCCCGGCTACTACCCTCAGGGCGTCGATGTCCAGGCCGGAATCCGTCTCGTCCAGGACGGCCACGGCGGGCTGCAGGACGGTCATCTGGAAGACCTCGGCCCGCTTCTTCTCTCCCCCCGAGAAGCCGTCATTGACGTAACGCTGGAGGAACGCCTCGTCCATCTGCAAGAGGGAGGCCTGCTGGCGCAGGCGGCGGCGGAGCTGGACGGCCGGCGCCTCCTGGCCCTGGATGGCCTTGGCGGCGGTGCGGAGGAGGTTCAGCATGCTGACCCCGGGGATGGCCACGGGGTACTGGAAGGCCAGGAAGAGCCCCTTGCGGGCCCGTTCGTCGGGGGTGGCGGTGGTGATCTCCTCCCCCTTGAGGAGGATGCGCCCCCCCGTCACCCGGTATTTGGGGTGGCCCATCAGGGCATAGGCCAGGGTGCTCTTCCCCGACCCGTTGGGCCCCATCAGGGCGTGCACCTGGCCGGGATACAGGGCCAGGTCCACACCCCGCAGGATCTCCTTCCCCTCCACCGCCACCCGCAGCCCCTCGACCTGTAAGAGGGGGATACCCATGCTGCCCTACCCCCTTTTGTTATATTTGATGATATCCAAAGTCAACATTAGCAAGGGGGAGGGGGGTCTGTCAAGGGGGGGGTGCAGGGGGGGCCACAGGGCCCGGGCCCCTGGGAATACCGGTCCTTACCCTCTTCCCAGCAAGCCGAAGGGGGGGCGTTTGCGCAGGTGGGCGAGGCGTTTTACGAGGGCCTGCATCTCGGCGAACTGCTTGAGGAGGGTGTTCACCTCCTGGACCGTGGTGCCGCTCCCCCGGGCGATGCGGCGGCGCCGGGACCCGTCGATGATCTCGGGGTGACGGCGCTCCTGGGGCGTCATGCTCAGGATGATGGCCTCGATGCGCCGGAGGTGCCTCTCGTCCAACTCCTCCTGCGGGATTTTGCCTTTCACCTGGGCGAAGCCGGGGAGCATCTCCAGGACCTGGTGGAGGGGGCCCAGGCGGCGGAGGGCGCGCAGTTGCTCCAGGAAGTCCTCCAGGTCAAAGCGGGCCGCCTCCATCTTCCTCTGCCACTCCCGGGCCTTCTGCTGGTCCACCGCCTGTTGGGCCTTCTCCGCCAGGGAGAGGATGTCCCCCATCCCCAAGATGCGCTGGGCCATGCGGTCGGGGTAGAAGGGCTCCAGGGCGTCGGGCCTCTCCCCCACCCCGATGAACTTGATGGGCACCCCGGTGACGGCGGTGATGGAGAGGGCCGCCCCGCCCCGCGCGTCCCCGTCCATCTTGGTCAGGATCAGCCCCGTCAGGGTGAGGCGCTGGTGGAACTCCTTCGCCGAGCGCACCGCGTCCTGGCCGGTCATCCCGTCCACCACCAGGAGCACTTCGTGGGGGGAGAGGGCCTCTTTCAGGGCCGCCACCTCCTCCATCATCTCCCGGTCGATGTGCAGGCGCCCCCCCGTGTCCACGATGACCCACTGGACGCCCAGGTGGCGCCCCTTGGCCAGCCCGTTGCGCCCCACCGCCACCGCCGAGGAGGCCCCCGGCTCCGCATAGACGGGGATGTCCAGCCCCTTGCCCAGGGTGAGGAGCTGCTCCACCGCCGCCGGGCGCTTCATGTCGCAGGCCACCAGGAGGCTCCTGTGCCCCCCGTGACGGCGCAGGTACAGGGCTAGCTTGGCGGCGGTGGTGGTCTTCCCTGACCCCTGGAGGCCCACCAGGAGGACAACGGTGGGGGGGGTGGGGGCGGGGAGGAGGCGGTGCTCCCCGGCCGACAGGATGCGGGTGAGCTCCTCGTGGACGATCTTCACCACCTGGTGCCCCGGGTTCAGTCCCCGCAGCACCTCCTGGCCGATGGCCCGCTCCCGCACCCGGGCGGTGAAGTCCCGCACCACCCCGAAGTGGACGTCCGCCTCCAGGAGGGCAAGTCGCACCTCCCGGAGGGCCTCCTCCACGTCCCTCTCGGTGAGGCGCCCACGGCCCCCCAGGCGTTCCAGGGCGGCCTGGATCTTTTGGGTCAGGACGTCAAACATCCCCCTCCCATGCTAGCGGGCGGCCCCCTAGCCCTCCAGGCTCTCCCCCCTCTCCAGGGCCTCCACCACCCCCTGGAGGTCGGGGGGGAGGGGGCTGTGGAAGGCCATGGCCTCCCCCGTCCGGGGGTGGGTGAAGCGGAGGAGGTGGGCGTGGAGGAACTGGCGCCCGAGGAGGGGGGTGCGCCTCCGGCTGTACAGGGGGTCGCCCACCAGGGGGTGGCCGATGGACTGCATGTGCACCCGCACCTGATGGGTCCGGCCCGTCTCGGGGAAGACCTCCACCAGGGCGCACCGGGGGAAGACCCGCAGGACCCGATAGCGGGTGCGGGCGGGGCGCCCCCCGGGGACCACGGCCATCCGCCGGCGGTCCCGGGGGGAGCGGGCGATGGGGGCGTCGATCACCCCCTCCGGGGGCGCGGGCACGCCCCACACGAGGGCCAGATACCCCTTCTGCAGAAGCCGCCCCCGGATCTGCTGGGCCAGGCCCTGGTGGGCCGCGTCGTTCTTGGCCACCAGGAGCAGGCCCGAGGTGTCCTTGTCCAGCCGGTGCACAATGCCCGGGCGGAGCACCCCCCCAATGCCCGACAGGCTCCCCCCGCGCCCCAGGAGGGCGTTCACCAGGGTGTCGTCCCGGTGGCCCGGGCCGGGGTGGACAGGCATCCCCGGCGGCTTGTCCACCACCAGGAGGTCGTCGTCCTCGTAGACGATGGCGAGGGGGAGGGGGCGGGGGACGAGGGCCGACGGCTGTGGGGGCGGCACCACCACGAGGACGCGGTCGCCGGGGCGGACGGTATAGGAAGCCTTCGCCGGCCCCCCGTTAACCCGGACATGTCCCTCCCGGATGAGGGCCTGGATGCGGGAGCGGGAGAGGTCGGGCATCTGCCCCGCCAGCCACCGGTCCAGCCGGATACCCCCCTCCCGGACCACCACCTCCCGAGACTGGGGGAGCACACCCATCAACACCCCACCTCCGGCGGCCGCCGACGGAACCTCTCCCGCGGCAACGGCTGCACCACCACCCTCCGGTGCCCCCGGCTCTGGGCCACCAGATAGGATAAGGATAGGCCGGTTATGCCCGCGACAATGGACGAATCGGCAATGTTGAACACGGGCCACCACCCAAGGTCGATGAAGTCCACCACATATCCCAGGCGTATCCTGTCCACAAGGTTCCCTATTGCCCCCCCCACGATGAGCCCGAGGCAGAGGCGGGTGAGGGGGGAGGAGCGGTGGCTGTGGCGGTAGGAGAGGAGGAGGACCAGGAGGGCGACCAGGGAGGCCCCGATGAGGAAGAGGGTTTTCCCCTGGAAGAGGCCGAAGGCCCCCCCGGTGTTGGTGACGTGGGCGAGGGCGAGGAAGGAGGTGAGGGGGATGGAGGCGCCCTCGGGGAGGAGGAGGCGGACGGCCGCCTTGGAGGCCTGGTCTACCACCCCCACCCCCAGGATGGGTGTCAGGAAAAGCCAGTCCCACCTCCACCGGGGGAGGGGGAAGGGGCGCCGTCCCGAAAGGGGTGGGAAGGCGGGGGTTCCCACACCCTCAGTATACCGGGGGCGCCCCTTGCGCCCCCTTTGCCCTTTGCCCTACCCTCAGAGGGGGGTGGAAGGTATGCCCGGGCAGACGGCGGCGAAGGGGTGGGTGGCGGGGGCGTCCCTGGTGGCCTCGGGGGCGCTGGTAGTGGGGCTCCTCTTCCTGGTGGTGGGCCTGCGCGACGGTTTGACGGCAGCCGTGGCCGCCCTGGTGGAGATGCTCCCGGTGGGCTACGCCTTCGCGGCGGGGATGGCGGCCAGCGTGAACCCCTGTGGCTTCTTCCTCCTCCCCTCCTACGTGGCCTTCTACCTACAGACCCAGGGGCAGGCCTCCCCGGCCGCGCCCCGGTGGATGCGGGTGGGGAGGGCCCTGGTGGTGGGGGGGACGGCGACCCTGGGGTTCGTGACCGCCTTCGGGGGGGTGGGGTCGGCGGTGGCCCTTGGGGGGCGGGGTGTCCTCCTCCTCTTCCCCTATGGGGGGCTGGTCATCGGGGCGGCCCTGGTGGGCCTGGGGGTGTGGCTCCTCCTCTCCCAGAAGACCCTGGGGGTCGGGTGGGCGGGCCGGGCCATGATCACCCCCCGGCGCACCCTGGGCAACGTCTTCCTCTTCGGGGTCGCCTATGCCGTGGCCTCCCTCTCCTGCACCCTCCCCATCTTTCTGGTGGTGGTGGGGAGCGCCCTGGCCACCAGGGGGATATGGGTCTCCATCGCCCAGTTCCTCACCTACGCCCTGGGGATGGGGACGGTGCTGGTCCTCCTCACCGTCAGCACCGCCCTCTTCCGGGAGGCGGTCGCCCGCTGGCTGCGGGGGGCTGTCCCCCTGGTGCACCGCCTCAGCGCCCTCTTCCTCATCGGGGCGGGGGGGTACCTGCTCTACTACTGGGGCGTGTACGCCCGCCCCCTCTTCTAGCCCCTACCGGAGGTGCTGGCGGAAGAAGGCCAGGGTCTTCTGCCAGGCGTCCTGGGCGGCCTGGGCGTTGTACAAGGGGCGGGTGTCGTTGAAGAAGGCGTGGTCCACCCCGGGATAGATGTGGACCTGGAACTGTTTGCCGAAGGCCCGCAGCCTCTCCTCCAGAGAGCGCACGGCGGCCACCGGGACCCACGTGTCCTTCTCGGCGAAGATCCCCAGGAGGGGGCACTCCAGGTGCTTCACCTGGTCGAGGGGGTCGGGGACGGCGCCGTAGAAGTCCACACAGGCGCTCACCCCCCCCGAGCGGAGGGCGGCGAGGAGGGCCAACCCCCCGCCCATGCAGAAGCCGACGACCCCCACCTTGCCGGTGCACCCCTTCATCCCCTTCAGGTACCCTACCCCTGAGAGGACCTCCCGCACCGCCTTCTCCATATTGAGGGCCATCATGAGCTTCTCCGCCTCCGAGGGCTCTTTGGCGATCTTGCCGCGGTACAGGTCGGGGGCGAGGGCGATAAACCCCTCCTGGGCAAAGCGGCGGGTGACGTCCTGGATGTGGGGCTCCAGGCCCCACCACTCCTGGATGACCACCACCCCCGGGAAGGTCCCGGCCTGCGCCGGCCGGGCCAGGTAGGCGGGCACCTTCTCCCCGTCGTGGGGGTACCGCACCATGCGGGCGCGCACGCGCTCGGGCATCGGACCCTCCCCTACTGAGAATGCACGGTCAGGGATATTCTACAGGTTAGCGGCGGCGGAACTCTTTCTCCAGGGCCGCCCGGGAGAGGAGGACCATGGTGGGGCGTCCATGGGGGCAGGTATGGGGCTCCCGGGTGCGGGCCAGGTCCTCCAGCAGGGCTGTCATCTCCTCCATAGAGAGGAGCATGCCCGCCGTGACGGCGCTGTGGCAGGCGATCACCGCCGCCACCTGCTCCTCGGTGGAGGGGGGGAGGTCTTCCCCCAAAAGGGCGTCCAGGAAGTCCAGAAGGGCCTGGCCGGGGGGCTTCCCCACCAGGGGGGCCGGCACCCCGCGCACCAGCACGGAGCGCCCGCCGAAGGGCTCCACCTGCCAGCCGGCGCGGGCCATGGCCTCCTGGGCGTCGCGGAGGGCCTGGGCCTGGGGAGGGGAGAGGTCAACGACCACCGGCTCCAGTAGGCCCTGCCCCCAGGGCTCCCGCCCCCGGAGGCGCTCCAGCACCCGCTCATAGAGCACCCGCTCGTGGGCGGCGTGCTGGTCGATGAGGTACAGCCCCTCGGCCCCCTCGGCGGCGATGAAGCACGCCTGCACCTGCCCCAGGGGGCGGAGGGTCGGGAGGGCCAGGGAGGGCGGGGGCGCAACGGGGGTGGCCGGGGGCACGGGGGCCGCGGAGCGGCGCAGGAGGGGTGTGGCGATGTGGGGGACCGGGCTGTGGGCTGCCACCACCTCCCGGAGGGTCCGCTGCACAAGGGCGGCCACCTCCTCCTCCCGGAGGAGACGCACCTCCGCCTTGGTGGGGTGCACATTGACGTCCACCTGCTCCGGGGGCAGGGTGAGGTGGAGGACGGCCAGGGGATGGCGCCCCTCGGGGAGGAGGCCCCGGTAGGCCTCATCCAGGGCGAAGGCCAGGGCCCTGACCTGCGCCGGCCGGCCGTTGATGACGATGGTGATGCCGCCCCGGTGGGAGCGGTGGAGGTGCGGGGGGCTGGCGAGGCCCCACAGGCGCAGGCCTCGGTGGGGGAGGGAGGCCTGGAAGGGGAGGAGGTCCATGGCCACGGGGGGCCCGTAGACCGCCCCCACCGCCTCCCGCAGGTCGCCAGTGCCGGGGGAGGCCAGGACCTGGCGGTCGTCCACCTCCAGGAGGAAGCGGACGTGGGGGAAGGCCAGGGCATACGTGCAGACCACCTGTTGGCAGCGGGCGGCCTCGGCCGAGGGGCTACGGAGGAACTTCAGGCGGGCCGGGGTGGTGCGGAAGAGGCCCCGCACGGTGAGGGTCGTCCCGGGGGGGGCGCCCACCGGCTCCCGGCGGATGACCCTCCCCTCCCGCACCTCCACCAGCGTCCCCTGCTCCTCCGCCCGGTGGCGGGTCACCAGGGTCACCCAGGCGACGCTGGCGATGCTGAAGAGGGCCTCCCCCCGGAAGCCCAGGGTGGCGATGGCCCGCAGGTCATCGGGGGAGGCGAGTTTGCTGGTGGCGTGGCGCTGGAACAGAAGGGGGATGTCGTCCCGGGGGATCCCCTCCCCGTCATCGGCGACGCGGAGGCGCTCCAGACCTCCCCCCACCACCTCCACGCTCACACAGGAGGCGTGGGCGTCCAGGGCGTTCTCCACCAGCTCCTTCACCACCGAGGCGGGGCGTTCCACCACCTCCCCGGCGGCGATGCGGGCGCTCACCTCGGGGGGGAGGATGCGGATGGGCACGGCGCCTCTAGGGAGGGGGGCTGCGGAAGGAGTGATCGGTGGTGTGGCCGTTGGTGGCCCATTCGGCGATCAGCCGGTACACCCGCTCCATCTCCGTGTCATTGGGGTTGGGCCAGAAGTAGGGGCGCACCACCACGCCCCCCAGGGCCGCCACGATCTCCGGGTAGTCGTCGATCACCAGGTCGGGGAAGCGGGGGATGCGGCCCTGCTCCACCAGACGCCGGACGGCGTTCCGGTAGTCGGAGAGGGGCTTCTCGTACACCCCCGCCACCAGGGGGGCAAGGCCGTGCCTCTCCACCTCCCGCCACCGCACCCCCATGCCCGACCAGATGTGGACGGTATGACCGTCCTCCCGCAGCCGCCGGAAGACCTCCGGGACGCGGGGGCGCAAGGAGCCGTCCATGGCCAGGATGGTGTAGTCCATGTCGAAGAAGAGGTGCAAGGGACGCATCGTTCCTCCGTTGTCACCGTCGTATATGGGGTACAGGGGGGAGGAGGGAGCGCGCCTTCTGCTGCAGGTCGTGGAGCTTGTTCAGGGCCTCCAGGGGGGTAAGGGAGTTGACGTCCAGGGCCGCCAGGTCCTGCAGGATCGCCTCCCCCAGGCCCAGGGAGAGGGGGAGCTGGTGGAGGGGGCCGTCGCGCCGGGGGCGGCGCGCGGAGACGGGGGGCGGGCCCCCCTTCCCCTCCAACCCCTTCAGTATCTCCCAGGCCCGGCGCACCACCGGGGGGGGCATCCCTGCCAGCTGGGCTACGTGCACCCCATAGCTCTTGTCGGCCTTCCCCGGGATGATCCGATACAGGAACACCACCTTCCCGTCCGTCTCCTGCACCTGGACGGTGTAGTTGCGCAGGCGGGGGAGGACCTCCTCCAGGGCGGTCAGCTCATGGTAGTGGGTGGCGAAGAGGGTGCGGCACCCCAGGCGCGGGTGGTTGTGGATGTGCTCCAGCACCCCCTGGGCGATGGCCATGCCGTCGTAGGTGCTGGTCCCCCTCCCCACCTCATCCAGGAGCACCAGGGAGCGGGGGGTGGCGTGGTGGAGGATGTAGGCCGTCTCCACCATCTCCACCATGAATGTGGACTGCCCCTCCGCCAGGTCGTCCTGCAGCCCGATGCGGGTGAAGAGGCGGTCCACAAGGCCGATGGTGGCCTCCTGGGCGGGGACAAAAGAGCCGATCTGGGCCATGAGGACGATGAGGGCCACCTGGCGGATGTAGGTGGACTTGCCGCTCATGTTGGGGCCCGTGAGGAGGATGATGGTCTGCCGGGGGTCCAGGTGGGTGTCGTTGGGGACGAAGGACCCCGGGGGCAGGACCTGTTCCACCACCGGGTGCCGTCCCCCCCGGAGAATGATGACGGGCTCGGTGGTGAGGGTGGGGCGCACGTACCCGTTGCGCTGGGCCGCTTCGGCCAGGGAGGCGAAGACGTCCAGGTGGGCCACCGCCTGGGCCGTCTCCAGGATACAGGGGGCCATCTCCCCTATCTGGCGGCACACCTGCCGGAACAGGAAAGGCTCCACCTCCGCGATGCGCTGCTGGGCGTTGAGGATGAGGGCCTCGTACTCCTTCAGCTCGGGGGTGATGAAGCGCTCCGCTTCCGTCAGGGTCTGCCGGCGGATGTAGTAGGGGGGCACCTTGGGGAGGTTCGGCTTGGTCACCTCTATGTAGTACCCGAACACCTTGTTGTACCCCACCTTGAGGGAGGCGATCCCCGTGCGCTCCCGCTCCTTCTGCTCCAGGGCCGCCAATACCCCCCGGGCGTTGCGGGCGGCATAGCGCACCTCGTCCAGCTCGGGGGAGAAGCCCTGCCGGATCACCCCCCCCTCCCCCAGGGGGGTGGAGGGCTCGTCCTCAATAGCCCGGGTGATGAGGTCCACCACCTCCCCACAGGGGTGGAGGCGCTGGAGGAAGGGGGCGAGGGGGGAGGCGTCCTTCAGGACCTCCGAGAGGCGGGGGATGGCCTCCAGGCTGGCCCGCAGGGCGAGGACCTCCCGGGGGGTGGCGGCGCCCGCCCGGACCCGGTTCAACAGCCGCTCCAGGTCGGCCATCTCCTTCAGGACGCCCCGCAGGCGCTCCCTTTCCACCGGATGGCGCACCAGCCACTCCACCGCGTCCAGGCGGGCCTCCAGGGAGGGGATGTCCAGGAGGGGTTGGGCCAGCCAGCGGCGCAGGAGCCTTGCCCCCATAGGGGTGCAGGTGTGGTCCAGCACCGAGAGGAGGGAGGGCCCCTTCCCGTCCCTCCCCCCTTGGAAGACCTCCAGGTGGTGGCGGGTGCGGGCGTCCAGGGGCATGAAGGCGTCGGTGGAGTAGGTGCGCAGGGAGGTGATCAGCCCCAGGAGGTCCTTCTGGGCCCGGGCCAGGAAGAAGAGGATGGCCCCTGCCGCCCGGATGGCCAGGGGCAGGTGGGCGCACCCGAAGGGCTCCAGGGTCATGGCCTTCAGGTGGGCCTTCAGCCGTTCCTCCGCCTCCTCGGGGTGGAAGGCGACGGGGGGAAGGGGGGTTACGGGGGCTGTCGTGGGGGGAGGCTGGGCCCCCTCTACCACCAGCACCTCCGCCGGCGCCAGCCGCTCCATCTCCAACAGCGCCTGGGGCCAGGGGCATTGGGTCACGGCGAACTCCCCCGTGGTGATGTCGGCGTAGGCGAGGCCCGCCTCCTGTCCCTCCACCACCAGGGCGAGCAGGTAGTTGTTGGCCTTCTGGTCCAGCATCGAGGGCTCGATGACCGTCCCCGGGGTGACCACCCGGACCACGTCCCGCTCCACCAGGCCCTTAGAGGTCCGGGGGTCGCTCAGCTGCTCGCAGATGGCGACCTTAAAACCCCTCTTGATCAGGCGGGCCAGGTAGCCCTCCAGGGCGTGGTAGGGGATGCCCGCCATGGGGACCCGGCGCCCCTTCCCCATCTCCCGGGAGGTGAGGGTGATCTGCAGCTCCCGGGCGGTGATGTGGGCGTCCTCCCCGAAGGTTTCGTAGAAGTCCCCCAGGCGGAAGAGGACGATGCAGTCGGGGTAGGCGCGCTTAATGCGTTGGTACTGGCGCCAAATGGGGACGGCCTTTTCCTGCGCCTCCACCTTCGCCCTCGCCCGCCCTTATTATAGGGCCGGGACTATTGCCCAGGCGTCAACCCCTGCTGTCCGATCCACCACTCCAGGCTGTCCTGGAGAGCCAGCCAGGAGGCCTCGATGATGTTGGTGGAGGCGCCCACGGTGCGCCACGTGCGCTGGCCGTCGGTGGAGGCGATCAGCACCCGCACCGCGGCCCCCGTGCCCGCCCCCTGGTCCACCACCCTCACCTTGTAGTCCACGTAGTCCACCAGGCGCACCCGCTGCAGGTGCGGGTAGAAAGCCAGCAGGGCCTTCCGGACGGCGTTGTCCAGGGCGTTGACGGGGCCATTGCCCTCAGCGGCGGTGTGGAGCACATCCCCCCTGACCCGGACCTTCACCGTGGCCTCCGCCAGGAGGTCGCCCCCGGGGCGCCGGCGTTTCTCGACCACCACCAGGAAGTCCACCAGCTCGAAGGGGGGGCGATACCCGGGCAGGGCGCGGCGGACCAGGAGCTCGAAAGACGCCTCGGCCTCCTCGTACTGGAACCCCTGGGCTTCCCTCTCCTTGACGATCTCCAGGATGCGGCGGGCCATGGCCTCGTCTATCTCCAGGCCCGCCTCCCGCACCTTGTACAGTACGTTGCTCCGCCCCGCCAGCTCGGAGACGATGATGCGCTTGGCGTTGCCCACCTTCTCCGGAGGGATGTGCTGGTAGCTGGCCTCCACCTTCATCACCCCGGAGGCGTGGAGGCCCCCCTTGTGGACGAAGGCGCTCTCCCCCACGTAGGGTTGGAAAGGGGAGAGGGGGCGGTTCACCACCTCACTCACCCACCGGGCGAGGCGGGTCAGGTGGGGGAGGGACTCTTCTGGCACCACCGGGATCCCCATCTTGAGGTGAAGGGTGGGGATGAGGGAAATGAGGTTGGCGTTGCCGCACCGCTCCCCGTACCCGTTGATGGTACTCTGCACCATAGTGGCCCCCGCCCGGACGGCCGCCAGGGAGTTGGCCACCGCCACCTCGGCGTCGTTGTGGGCGTGGATGCCCAGGGGGGTGGACACGTGCCGCCGCACCTCTTCCACGATGGCGGCCACCTCATGGGGGAGGCTTCCCCCGTTGGTGTCGCACAACACCAGGTATTCAGCCCCCGCCTGGGCAGCCGCCTGGAGGCACCGGAGGGCATAGGAGGGGTTGGCCTTCCACCCGTCGAAGAAGTGCTCGGCGTCGAAGAAGACCCGCCGCCCCTTGCCCCGCAGGTAGGCGATGGAGTCGGCGATCATCGCCAGGTTTTCCTCCAGGGTGGTCTCCAGGACGGCGGTGACGTGGAGGTCCCAGGTCTTGCCCACCAGGGTCACCACGGGGGTCTCCGCCTCCAGGAGGGCGCGGATCTGGGGGTCGACGTCGGGGGTGGTGGCGGGCTTGCGGGTTGCCCCGAAGGCACAGAGGGTGGCCTGGCGTAAGGGGAGGTAGCGCGCCTGGCTGAAGAACTCGGTGTCTTTGGGGTTGGAGCCGGGCCACCCCCCTTCAATGTAGGGGATGCCGAAGGCGTCCAACGCCTGGGCGATACGCACCTTGTCCTCCACCGAGAGGGATATCCCCTCCTGCTGGGCACCGTCGCGCAGGGTGGTGTCGTACAGAACGACCTTCATGCCCTTCCTCCTGCCGGCATCCCTAGACGGGCCACCCCTCCCGGCGCCACCCCATATCCCAGAACATCCACTCCATCCGGCTGGTGGTGTCAAAGTGGCGCCGCACCGCCTCCCGCTGGGCGGGGGTAAGGCCTTCGGCCACCCTGTCCAGCACGGCGATGGCGGACCGCACCACCTGCTCATAGGAGGCGCTGGCGTAGGTGTTGATCCACTTCTGGTAGAGGGGGTTGGGGGAGCCCTTCGCCTCAAGGGCCTTCCCCACCTCCAGGTAGATCCAGTAGCAGGGCAGGAAGGCCCCCAGCCCCTCGTGGAAGGGACGTTCGTAGGCGACCCGCAACAGGTACGAGGTGTACAGCAGGGTGGTGGGTGCCGGAGGGGTGGCGTAGACCCGGTCAGGGGTCAGGCCCCAGTGGGCGAAGAAGGAGTCGTGGAGGGCCCTCTCCACCTGCAGGGCGTCCCGGGCATCCCCGGCGAACTGCATCACCCAGGCGTCCTCCGGCGCCTTGGCCGCCAGGAGGGCCAGCCCCCGGGCGAAGTCCCGGAGGTACAGGGCGTCCTGCACCACGTAGAAGCGGAAGGCCTCCTCCTCCAGGGTCCCCGTGGTGAGGCCCTGGAGGAAGGGGTGCTCCAGGATCCGGCCGAACACCTCCCGGATCCCCTGCCAGAGGGAAGAGGAGAAGGCCATAGGCGCCTCCCCGCTCGGATGGGGTCCTCTCTCTATACTATGGGCACTATACCCCACGAGGTGTAGCGTGTCCCCCGAGGGTTTTCCCCACCGGAACGGTCAGCAGGCCGTCCGGGCCTTACGGGCCATCAGGCGCTCCAGCCGGCGGAGCAGGCGGCGGGCGCCCGCCTCCACGGCGGGGGACAGCCCCTCTCCGAACCCGAAGTCCGCGCCGACGATCCCGTAAAGGACCACCCGCCGGGGGGATGGCCCCAGCGTTCGGGCCAGGGCGATGGCCTCCACCAGATCCAACCCGTGGGTGGAGAACCCGCGTGGACGGAGATCCGTCTGGAGGTGCTCCGCTCGGATCCGAAGGAGTGTTCCGGGCGGCGCATCGGCCTCCACTGCGTCCACGATCCAGGCGACCTCCGCCCCCTCCCATGCCTCGGCCAGCATCATCGGGTCCGGGAGCTCCATCCGGATGGCCCGGAGATCCGGCCAGCTCCTTCCTCGAAGCTGAGCGGCCACCCACGGGCCTACCCCATCATCCCTTCGCATCGGATTCCCGAGGCCGATGAGCACCCAGCGGGGACCCGCGTTCATTCCTCGACGATCTCCTCAAAAGCGGAGACCGGGGCCAGCGGCCCCCGGCTGAAGCGAACCTGACCCTCCAGGATGGCGTACTCCTCGGGGTGATAAAGGGCCACGAACTCGTAGTCCTCCTCGAACTCCGGGAACTCCAACCCGGCCATCCAGCGAAGGGCTTCGACCATGAGATCGCGGGCGCGGGCGAGCTCCTCTTTGTGTTCCAGGAGGGCGCGGCGCGATGGGACGGAATAGAATCCCCCGACGCGGACGTTGATGGGGTGGACCTCGCGGCCGCCGATGCGGGCCATCAAGGCGTTCCCCGCCTTCTTGATCTGAAGCCCCTTCTGCACCCAATCCGGGTGGTCCCGGGCCATATGGAAGGCGCTCTCATAACCCAGGAAGTCTGGCAGGTGCAGCAGAAACATGTGGAGGGCGTGGCTTTCGATCCATTCCCCGTAGTAGAGCAGCAGCCGCAGGTCCCGGATGGGGCCTCCCACGGACAGGCCGAGGAGGCTCTCCAGGGCGTTGCACGTGCTCATCTGATAGGCCACGGGGCAGATCCCACAGATCCGCGCCGTGATGTCCGGCGCC